>Ga0255058_10000615_pt1 | contig 20863 bp, 19 predicted proteins | sample Cases_109_9_MG_FD_188637 | JGI IMG/M metagenome (GOLD analysis project Ga0255058, IMG submission 188637) | Seawater microbial communities from Amundsen Gulf, Northwest Territories, Canada - Cases_109_9 | ecosystem: Environmental > Aquatic > Marine > Gulf | place: Canada: Northwest Territories... | reverse complement strand
CTGCGTCGAGCATGCGGCGGCGGTCTTGGTCAGTGTTCGCGATGTACGGGTGCGGAGACGAGGCCATCAGGCGCCCTTTAGCTCCCAGTCTTGCGGAACAGCATCCCACAGATGCACTTTATCGGCCTCGTTCAAGAGGCTACTTGCCGCGGACTGAGAGAATGCGAAGACCAGCACGTGCGGGCCAGTCTCTCGAATTGCGCGCGCCAGTGGAGCAAAGTCAGCGTCCCCGGACACGAGAGCAATCACTTGTGTCACGCCCGAAACCGCGACCTTGAGGGCGTCGATAGCTAGTTGCACATCGACGCCCTTTTGCTCACGCTTCTTGCCTTTCCGAACCTCGCCTAATACCACGTGCGTGTCCGGCAGACGACGCAACTGGCTGAAGTACTCCTCTTGATCCGCGCGTTGAGAAGCGTCTGCCTGGGTATCGGGCGCATCATAGTAAAAGACTCTACCGACAAGCGCCTGCTTTCCACCGAATCTGTGATTCTGAACGAGCGAGGCGGGCTTTATTGGATCGAATCGATCCGATACTCCGAAATCTCTGAGTCTCTCCCTCACGTAGGCACCATCTACGAAAATGTATGCTTGAATCGGTTCGGCCATCAGGCGCCCTCCGCCTCGATGAACGCTTCGTACTCGTCGGCCGAGAGCAGCCCGTCCAGCTCCGCCGCGTCCGAGAAGCGCATCTTGACCATCCAGCCTTCGCCGTACGGGTCGTCGTTCACCGCCTCGGGGCTGTCCGCGAGGCTGTCGTTGGCCTCGATCACCTCGCCGGAGACCGGCGCGAATAGCTCCGACACGGCCTTCACGGATTCGATCTCGCCCAACTTCTTCGTGGCGCTGATCGCCGTGCCGGCCGCAGGCAGCTCCACGAAGACGATGTCGCCCAGCTGGTCCTGCGCGTAGTCCGTGATGCCGATCGTGCCGGTGTCACCTTCCACGCGCACCCACTCGTGTTCCTTCGTGTATTTGAGTTCAGACGGGCTGACCATGTGTCTCCTTCAGCTCTTCCTCGGTCTCTTGTAGAACGGCCGCTGCACGACCTCGACCGGCAGCGCCTTCCCCCGGACGTCGACCTCCAGACGGCCTCCGACGTCGGCGCGCGTGGGCGGCACGAAGCCGAGTCCGATGCTGACGCCAAGCGTGGGCGAGAAGCCTCCGCTAGTGACAACGCCAACGCCCGCGCCACCGTTGCGAATAGCGTGCCCGTGTCGCATGATGCCGCGACCGAGCGCCCGCAGGCAAACGAGCTGCCGCCCGGCACCTCGGTCCCTCGCGGCCACGAGCGCCCCGCGCCCCAGGAAGTTCGCACCGTCATCGAGCGTGACGACCCAGTCGAGGCCGATCTCGAACGGGTTCGTATCTTCGTCGATGTCATTCCCGTAGAGAGCGAGCGCCGCCTCCAGCCGCAGCGTGTCCCGCGCGCCGAGTCCACACGGCGTGACGCCGGCTTCGAGAAGAGCACGCCAGAGAGCAGGGCCACCCCGGGCGTCGATCACGAGCTCCAGACCGTCCTCGCCCGTGTACCCCGTGCGAGAGGCGAAGAGCGTGTGCCCCTTCCAGTCTGTCTCGCCACAGCGCCGCGGCTTGAGTGAGCGTACGAGGTCCGCGCCGACAACGGCATCGAGCCGGGCGAGCGCCTCCGGGCCTTGAACGGCGATCATCGCCGTCGAGTGGTAGCGGTCCACGAGACGCGCGTCGAACTGCGCGACGTGACCGGCCATCCAGTCGCGCATTTTCGGCGCGTTGGAGGCGTTGACCACGATCAACCAGCGCTCATCTTCCAGTCGGAACACGTAGACGTCGTCCAGGATGCCACCGTCCTCGCGGCAGGCCGCGGCGTAGTGGCCCGCGCCCGGAGCAAGGCTCGTCACGTCCCACGTACTCACATAGCGCAGGAAGCGACCGGCGTCCGGGCCGTGGACCTCAAAGCGCCCCATGTGCGAGACGTCGAACATCCCGGCCGCGCCGCGCACAGCGTTGTGCTCCTCGACGATGCCAGCGTACTGCACCGGCATCTCCCAGCCGGCGAACGGGACCAGGCGCGCGCCCAGAGCGACGTGCTCGCCGTGCAGCGGCGTGTGGAGGAGAGCGGCGGCGTCCACAGTCATCGTCCTTTTTCGGCGGTCTCTTCCCACTTCCGCTTGCCATCATGCAGACGCAGCCGGCCGACGCCCGGGTATCCGTGGTGCACCGAGACGATCGTGGCGTTCTTCTCTATCGACTTCTCGACGAAACGCTTCTTCGTCTCCAGTGATACGAGCGGCATGGTGTCAAAGGCGCTGATCCAGGCGAGGCGCTCCAGCTGGACGGGGTGCTGTGAGAGCTCGCCGATGTAGAGCGCGTAGTCGCCGCCGGACTCCACTTCGACGACGACGTGGTCGTCTGTGTGGCCCGGCGCACGCACCATCCGCACGCCCGGCACGACTTCCGTGTCGCCCTCCACCAGATCGACCTGCCCGGCGTCGTCCAGCGGCTCGATGTTCTCCGCCAGGTACGTACCGCGGGTGCGATCGTTCGGGTGCGTCGCCGCCTCCCATTCGCCCTTCTGGATGACGTACTGCGCGCGCGGAAACGCCGGCCGCAGCGTCCCGTCATCGACGACGGTGTTGCCGCCACAGTGATCGAAGTGAAGATGGCTGTTGATCACGAGGTCAACGTTCTCTGCAGCGACGCCCTCCGCCCGCAGGTTCTCGAGCAGCGTGCCTGTGTGCTCAATGTCCATCGCGCCGGGTGAGCGCGTGACTTTGTCGCCGCAGCCAGTATCGACGAGAACCGTCTTGCCGCCGCCACGGATAAGGAGCGAGTTCAGGCCGACGGGAAGACGGTACTTTTCATCGATGTCCGGAACGTACTTCTCCCACATGACGCGGGGCACAAGGCCGAATGTGGCACCGGCGTCCTGGCGTATGACGCCATCGCTGACAACCAGCAGTTCGAAGTCACCTATGCGGAACCAGTAACCCATGGATACGTGAAGGTGCGGTACGGGGGCGCGACCACGCCAAAGGTACGCCGGGCGCAATCGGGGGGTCAAGACGCTGACGCCGTGGGCGTGTGGATAGTGATCACCTTGCCCGCAGCAGGGCGCGAATTCTACAATTCGCGTACCGGGCCCACTTCGGGGCCGGTTTGTTTCCGCTATGAGTATCGAACAGATGAAAGACATGCCCAAGGCGTACGACCCGAAGGAGGTCGAGGCGCCGCTGTATCAGATGTGGATGGACAAGGGCTACTTCAAGCCCCGCATCGATCCCGATAAGACGCCGTTCTGCATCATCATGCCGCCACCGAACGTGACCGGCGAACTGCACCTGGGCCACGCGCTTACGGCGACGATAGAGGACTTGCTGATCCGCTGGCACCGCATGATGGGCGATCAGGCGCTCTGGGTGCCGGGCGTCGACCACGCCGGGATCGCCACGCAGAACGTCGTCGAGCGCGAGATCGCCAAGGAAGGCGTCAACCGCCACGACCTGGGCCGCGAGAAGTTCGTTGAACGCGTCTGGGAGTGGGTCGGCCGCGTGCGCAGCCGCATCAGCGTGCAGCACATGCGCCTGGGGGTCTCCTGCGACTGGGACCGCGAAGTCTTCACGATGGACGAGGGGCCGCAACTCGCCGTCCGCACGACGTTCAAGCACCTCTTCGACGACGGCCTGATCTACCGCGGCGAGCGCATCACGAACTGGTGCCCCCGGTGCACGACGGCGCTCTCCGACCTGGAAGTCGACCACCGCGAGACGCAGGGCAGCCTCTGGTACATCACGTACCCGGTCCTGGACGACGACGGCAACCCGACGGACGAGTTCGTCCGCGTGGCCACGACGCGTCCGGAGACGATCGTCGGCGACACGGCAGTCGCGGTGAACCCGGAAGACGATCGCTGGAAGGGACTGATCGGCCGCACGGCGCTTCTCCCCGTCATCGAGCGCCCGATACCGATCGTCGGCGACGAGGCGGTGGAGACGGAGTTTGGCACGGGCGCGGTCAAGGTGACGCCGGGACACGACCCCACGGACTTCGAGATTGGTGGCCGCCACGACCTGCCCGTTATCGTCGCCATGGACGACGAGGCGAAGATGAACGAGAACGCCGGGCCCTACAACGGCATCGACCGCTTCGAGACGCGCAAGTTGATCCTTGCCGACCTGGAGAAGCTGGGCCTCCTCGAGAAGAAAGAGGATCACGTGTCGTCGGTCGGTCACTGCTCCCGCTGCGACACGATCGTCGAACCGATCGTCAGCAAGCAGTGGTTCGTGAAGACGGCACCCCTGGCGAAGCCGGCCATCGAAGCCGTCAAGGACGGCCGCATCGAGATCATCCCCAGGCGCTTCGAGGGCGTGTACATGCACTGGATGGAGAACATCCGCGACTGGTGCATCAGCCGGCAGCTCTGGTGGGGTCACCGCATCCCCGTTTGGTACTGCACCGCGGCCGGCTGTGATGATATGTTCGCCTCGATCGAAGACCCGGCGGAGTGTCCGAAGTGCGGCTCGCACGACATAGAGCAGGACCCGGACGTGCTCGACACGTGGTTCTCGTCTGCGCTTTGGCCGCACTCCACGCTCGGCTGGCCGGAAGACGCGGACGACCTGCGTTATTGGTATCCGACGTCCGTGCTGGAGACGGGCTACGACATTCTCTTCTTCTGGGTGGCGCGGATGATCATGACCGGCCTCTACAACACCGGCGAAGTACCGTTCCGTCACGTCTACCTGCACGGCCTGATCCGCGACGAGAAGGGCGACAAGATGACGAAGAGCCGCGGCAACGTCGTCGACCCGCTGGAGATCGTCGACAAGTACGGCACCGACGCCGTTCGCTTCACGATGGCGACCGGCGGCGCGCCCGGCAACGACTTCCGCCTCTTCGACGAGAAGCTGGAGGGCGGCCGCAACTTCGCGAACAAGATCTGGAACGCCGCCCGCTTCTTCGTGCAGAGCGCCGGAGAGAACTCTGTCCAGCTGCCGGACGCCCGCACGCTCACCTCCCCGGCGGCGCGCGCGGACTGGCCGCTGGAAGACCGCTGGATCGTCTCGCGGACGCTGTCCGTTTCGCGTGAGGTCAACCGGTTGCTGGGCGACTTCCAGGTGAACGAGGCGGGGCGGCTGCTGTACGACTTCTTCTGGAGCGAGTACGCCGACTGGTACGTCGAGATGGCGAAGATCCGCCTCAAGTCCGGCAACGCATCACCGCTGCCCGTTCTTGCCTACGTCCTGCAGACGAGCCTGCGCCTTCTCCATCCCATGATGCCGTTCGTCACAGAGGCGATCTGGCAGCACCTGCGCAACCACATCGACGGCCTCGAAGAAGCGCTCATCATCGCCGAGTTCCCGACCGGCGAGGGCGAGGCTGACGCCGACGCCGAGGAGAAGACCGACCTCGTGATGGACGTCGTGCGAGCGATCCGCAACATCCGCGCCGAACGCGGCGTCGACCCTGGCCGCTTCATCGAAGCCTACATCGCCTCGAACGGTCCTCCGACTGAGTCTGGCGGCTCGCTCACGACAGGCGCCGGCCCGACGCTCGAAGAGGCGCGGCCCATCGTCGAGAGCCTGGCGCGCGTTCGGCCGCTGCACCTCGTGCCGGACACGACTTCAGCGCCGAAGGAAGGCGTCGCCTCGGCAGTGCTGTCGAAAGCGCTGGTCGTCGTCCCCCTTGCCGGCCTGATCGACGCCGACGTTGAGCGGGCGAAGCTGTCGAAGCAACTGACCGAGGCGGAGGGCGAAATCAAGCGCCTCGAAGGCAAGCTCTCGAACGAGCAGTTCCGCTCCAAAGCACCCGCTGATGTCGTCGCCAAGGAGCAGGAAAAGCTCTCCGCGGCGAAGTCGCGCGCTGAGGGCCTGCGAGAGCGCCTCGCGGAGCTGGGATAGGTTCGCCCCAGATACGTTTGTTCCACGTAATCCGACCTGCTAGCATCGATTGTGTCCAATGGCACAATTACATGAGCTAAGGATTTCGCCCCCGTGACAAGCGAGGTTTTCGACGTCTATATCGCCGTCCTTATCGCGACGATATTCGGCTTTGTGCTCGTCGGGTCAGCCCTCATCGGCAACCTTATCCTCTCGCCGCGCCAGAAGAGCGAGCACAAGGGCGTCACGTACGAATGCGGCATGCTCCCTATCGGGCGCTCGCGTGCGCAACTGCACTTTCGCTACTATCTGTTCGCCATCCTCTTTCTGATCTTCGACATCGAGGCTGTGTTCTTGTTCCCGTGGGCGGTCTCGTTCGTCGAGATTGGCGAGCAGGCCTTCTACGAGATGCTTGTCTTCATCGGCATTCTCGCCTTCGGGCTCCTTTACGCATGGAAAAAAGGTGTCCTGAATTGGCGGTAGGAGAATCACGATGACAGACAAGCCTGAGATCGAGGTCTACGAGGTCCGCGACGACCCGCAGCTGAGCCGCTCCGATGTGATTTCGGGGGCGCTGCGTCACGACGTCAAGAGTCTTGAGCCAACGCCGTTCGATCCAACGCAGGGCAACGCCTTGTACCGTCAGATCCTGCCCGGCATCATGCAGATGCCGGCCGACTGGCTGATCGCCTGGGGACGCAAGTCGTCGCTGTGGCCGCTGACGTTCGGCCTCGCTTGCTGCGCGATCGAGATGATCTCGACGTTCATGGCGCGCCACGACCTGGACCGCTTTGGCATCGTGCCCTGGCCCTCACCGCGGCAAGCGGACGTGATGATCGTCTCCGGCACCGTCACCAAGAAGATGGCGCCTGCTCTCAAGCTGCTATACGAACAGATGCCGAGCCCGAAGTGGGTGATCAGCATGGGAGCGTGCGCGACGAACGGCGGGCCTTATACCCGCTATGACCGCGTGCTGCAGGGCGTCGACAAGATCGTCCCGGTGGACGTCTACGTGCCGGGCTGCCCGCCCCGCCCGGAAGCGCTGATGGACGCTTTCCTGGCGCTGCAGAGGAAGATTATCGAAGAGCGCGGCAAGATCGGCCGGGCGTCGTGACGCAGGAGACCGTACAAGAGGCAGCGCCGCCGCCCGAGCCCGGGCCGCTGGCCAAGCTTCTGCAGGAGCTGCTACCCAGCGTCGGCTTCACGATCAGGGAGACGCCGCTCGACGAAACCGTCACCATCAGCCGCGACGACTTCCTGGCGGTGATGGAAACGCTCAAGGGGCACGAGCGCCTGCGCTTCGACTTCCTTCGCTGCGTCTCCGGCGTTGACTATCTGACCGAGCTGGAGACCGTGTACCACTTTTATTCGTTCGAGCACGGGTACAAGCTGGCAGTGAAGGTGCGCTGCCCGTACGACGACCCGCACGTGCCCACGGTGAGCCACCTCTGGACCGCCGCCAACTGGCTTGAGCGCGAGACGCAGGAGATGTACGGCATCGTCTTCGACGGTCACCCGGACCTGCGCCCGCTGCTCACGGAGGAAGGCATGGGGTACTTCCCCCTCCGCAAGAGCCACCCGCTCGCCGACATCGAAGAGTGGCAGGAAGGCTACCTGTCAGCGATCGACGAAGCGAAGCGGCAGGCAGCGTCCGCGAGCGGCGAAGCGCCGCCGCCGATGTCCAAAGTGGAGATCGCGCAAGCGAAAGCGAAGTTGATGAAGGAAGCGCGAGACAAGGCCCGCGCCGAAGGCCTGTCGCCGGAAGACGAGAAGGCCGCCGTGCGGGCAGCGATCGACAAGTTCAACGAGGACCTCGAGTCGGGACAGGCAGGAGGCGGGGCCGCCGCGCCGGCCCCGATGTCAAAGGTCGAACTGGCGCAGGCCAAGGCCAAGGTCATCACCAAGGCCCGCAACGAAGCCCGCGCCAAGGGAATGTCCACCGAAGACGAAAAGGCGTTCGTGGCTGAGGCGCTCAAGAAGTTCTCCGAGGAGCAGGATGCCGGCGGCGCCCCCGCTGCGGCTCCGAAGAAGGAGATGTCGAAAGTCGAACTGGCTCAGGCCAAGGCCAAGGTCATCACGAAGGCCCGCAACGAGGCCCGCGCCAAGGAGATGTCCACCGAAGACGAGAAGAAGTTCGTGGCCGAAGCACTCAAGAAGTTCTCGGCGGAACAGGGCTAGCGATGGCCACGATCGACTACACGATCCCGGGCGAGCCCGACCTCGAGACGCTCGATATTCACGTCAACGTCGGGCCGCAGCACCCGGCCACGCACGGCGTGTTCCGCATGGTGCTGACCATCGACGGAGAGCTCGTGACCGACCTCGATCCCGTCATCGGCTATATGCACCGAGGCAACGAGAAGCTGCCCGAGAATTGCGACTACCGCCAGGTGATCGGCTACCACGACCGCACGGACTATCTGGCACAGTTCAACACCGAGCATTGCTACGTCGAGGCCGTCGAGAAGCTCACTGGCATCAAGCCCACTGAGCGCTCGGAGTACATTCGCGTCATCCTGGCCGAGTTGAACCGCATCACGAGCCACCTGATGTTTATCGGCGCGTTCAGCTCCGACGTTGGCATCTTCGGAACGGCGTTCATGTACGCGTTCCGGGACCGCGAGTTCGTGCAGGACTTCTTCGAAGAGATCACCGGCGAGCGGATGATGTTCAACTACTTCCGCCCCGGCGGTGTCGCCTGGGACGTTCCGGACGACTTCCGGGAGCGCTGCACGCAAGTCATCGATCGCATCAATAGCGGCCTCAAGGACCTGGAAGGCATGATCGTCGACAACGAGATCGTGCTGGCGCGCTGCCGCGGCCTGAGCCGTGTGAGCACCGAAGACGCGATCAACTGGGGCCTGAGCGGACCGCTCCTCCGAGCCACGGGCCTCGAATACGACCTTCGGAAGGCAGAGCCGTACTCGATCTACGACCGATTCGAGTTCGATATCCCGACCGGGAAGGACGGCGACGTCTACGACCGTGTGATCATGCGGCTCGAAGAGATGAAGCAGTCAGTGCGCATCGTCGAGCAGGCGCTGGCGGACATGCCTGACGGCCCGATCATGGCAGAGGGCATGAAACGCACCCTCCGTGTGCCGGAGGGCGAGGTCTACATGCGCGTGGAAGGCCCGCGCGGCGAGTACGGTGTCTACCTCGTCGGCACCGGCACAGACAAGCCGTACCGCCACAAGGTGCGTGCCGCCTCGTTCTGCAATCTCTCAGCGCTGCGGGCGATGTCCATCGGCAACTACGTCTCGGACGTGATCGTCATCCTCGGCTCGATCGACATCGTCCTCGGCGAGGTCGACCGCTAGTGTTCCTCCTCGCGGACAACGTCTGGCTCGACGCCCTGCTGCGGATGGCGATCGTCGCCGTGCTCGTGCCGGTCGGCGTGATCCTGCTGACCTGGGTGGAGCGCAAGGTCATCGGCCGGCTGCAGCAGCGGCTGGGGCCGATGCACGTTGGCCCGTACGGCCTGCTCCAGGGCATCGCCGACACGATCAAGCTGATAACGAAAGAAGACGTACGCCCGGACAGCGCTGACCGTCCGACCTTTGAGCTGGCGGTGTTCGTGATCGTCGTGCCGGTCTTCATGGCCGCCGTAGCCGTGCCTTTTACGTCTGACATCTTCGTACGCAACATGGCGCTCGGCCTTTTCTACTTCCTCGCCGTGTCCAGCCTCGGTATCGTCGGATTCGTGATGGCCGGCTGGGGCTCCGACAACAAGTACGCGCTCCTGGGGGGCGTCCGCGCCGGCGCGCAGCTCATAAGCTACGAGATCCCGCTGATCCTGTCCGCTGTAGCAGTCGCAATGCTGGGCCAGAGCCTCAGCCTCTACACCCTGGTGCAGCTGCAAGACGACACGCCGTTCATCGCCTACCAGCCGTTGGCGTTCGTCATCTTCATTATCGCCGGCCTGGCGGAGCTCTACCGGCAGCCGTTCGACATACCGGTCGCGGAGTCGGAGGTCGTCGGCGGCCCAACCGTCGAGTATTCGGGCATCCGCTGGTCGATGTTCCAGATGAGCGAATTCGTGAGCCTGGTCCTGATTTCGGCGTTGGCCTCGCTGCTCTTCCTGGGCGGCTGGACCTGGCCGTTCGGCGCTGACAACGCTACGTGGCTGCAGGTGTGCCTCATGGTCGCCAAGACGTCTGCCTTCATCCTCTTTTTCATGTGGATGCGCGTGACTGTGCCCCGGCTGCGCATCGACCAGCTGATGGCGCTGTGCTGGCAGATCCTGTTGCCCTTCGCATTCCTGCAAATCATAATCAACGGGCTGGTGCTTGTTTACGACTGGCCGAGTTGGACGCTCACGATACTCTCCGGCGCCGCCGCGATAGCCATGGGAACGGTGCTCCATCAGGTTGCGCGTCGCTCGGGTGTCCTCTACCAGACGACTGGCGCGTCCCAACGGGTCGGAAGTGTGCTCTAATGCTGGGAATTCTTAAGGCGCTGAAGACGACGCTCCAGGCAGCCGCGCGCAAGCCGGTCACCGTCCAGTATCCGAAGGAGAAGAAGGAGCTGCCGCACCGCTCGCGCGGCTTCCCGGTGCTTCTCTGGGACTTCGATAAGGACGAGCCTTTCTGTACCGGCTGCCAGGTCTGCGCCCGCGCCTGCCCCGTTGACTGCATCACTGTCACGATGAAGGACAACCCGAAGAAGGCAGCGGGCAAGAGCAAGCGCAAGAAGATCGTAGAACATTTCTACCTCGACTACGCGCGCTGTATGCGCTGCGACATCTGCGTTGAGGTCTGTAACTTCGACGCGATCGTGATGAACAACACCTGGGAAGGCGTCGAGCTTTCCACATACGACCGCCAGGACCTGGTCCTGGACAAGGACGCCCTGCTCAAACAGTCGCGCACCGGCGAGCTTAAGGATCCGTTCCGCGAGCCGATGGGCGTGGCGCACTCTGGTTGGTCACCGAAGGAAGAAGAGGAAGAAAAGGCGGAGGAGACCGAGGCGAGCAAGGAAGGCGACGAGGGGTAGATCCAAAGTTGAATCGTAACCGCATCCCGGCATGACGTACGAAGAGGCGATCTTCTACGTCATCGCCGCCATCACTGTCGCTGGCGGCCTCGGCGTCGTCACCGCCCGAAACGTCATCCACTCGGCGCTCTTCCTGATCCTGGCGCTGCTCGGCGTCGCGGCCGTCTACGTGCTCCTCGCTTCGGAGTTCCTGGCGATCGTCCAGGTGCTCGTCTACGGCGGCGCCGTCACGATCCTCATCCTCTTCGCGATGATGCTGACGCGCGTCCGCGACATCGCCGGACCCATCGACGGCCCGCAAAGGCCGATCGCGGCGCTGGCGGCAACCGTCTTCCTCGGCACGACGGTCCTGGCCGTCACGCAGACCGAATGGCGAGGCGATACGGGTGAGGCGACGGTGGTCTCGATCGACCAGATTGGCGAAGTGCTGTTCACCACGTGGGCGATGCCCTTCGAGATCGCCTCGCTGGTGCTGATGGTCGCCCTCGTCAGCGCGATCGTCCTGGCGCGCGGGGAGGAGGGCGAATGATCCCGATCGACAACTTCCTCGTGCTTTCGGCGATCCTCTTCTCGCTCGGCATGTACGGAGTGCTGGCGCGCCGCAACGCCGTGCTCATCCTGATGAGCGTCGAGCTGATGCTGCAGGCCGTGGTGATCAACTTCGTGGCGTTCGCCGTTTACCTTAACCCCGAGACGTTCACGGGCATCATCTTCGGGATCTTCGTCATCGTCATCGCCGCGGCAGAGGTGGGCCTGGCGCTGGCGATCATCCTGCGCCTGTTCCGCAACCGCCAGATATCCAACGTCGACGAAGCGGACTTGCTGAAGTGGTAGGGATGAGCTGACGATGGGTATGGACCAGGCTTGGCTAATCCCGGCCATTCCGGCCGCCGCTTTCGCCGTCCTGCTGATCTTCGGGCCGTACTTGCCACGCAAGGGCGACTGGCTCGCGATCGCGGCGATTGGCGCCTCGTTCGTTCTGGTCTTCCCGATCCTCGCAGACCTCCTCGACCAGGCGGACGGCACGACGTACGTCGCCGGTGAGAAGGCATGGGAGTGGATCTCCTTCGACCTGGCAGCCGCCGGCGAGACGTTCAACATCGAAATCGGCTTCTACGTCGACCCGATCACGATCGTCATGCTGGCGGTGGTCACTCTGGTCGCGCTGATGGTGCAGGTGTACTCGATCGCCTACATGAAGGGCGACCCGCGCTACGGCTGGTACTTCACGGTCATGAGCTTGTTCGCGGCGTCGATGCTACTGCTCGTGCTGTCGAACAACCTGCTTCTGCTCTACGCAGGATGGGAGGCCGTGGGGTTCTGCTCGTTCCTCCTGATCGGCTTCTGGTGGGAGAAACGCTCCGCGGCAGAAGCTGCGAAGAAGGCGTTCATCACGACACGAATCGGCGACATCGGCCTCCTCATCGGGATCATCATGCTCTGGCTTGAGGGGCCCAACACGTTCAACATCCAGGAGATCATCGCCTTCGCGGAAGAAGGCGGATACGGCGACACGTACCTGACCGGCGCCGTGCTGTTCATGTTCATGGGCGCGCTGGGCAAGTCGGGCCAGTTCCCGCTTCACGTCTGGCTGCCCGACGCGATGGAAGGCCCGACGCCCGTCTCAGCGCTGATCCACGCCGCGACGATGGTAGTCGCCGGCGTCTACCTCGTCGCGCGCATGCTGCCGTTGTTCGAGGTGGCGGACCCGATCGCGCTGGACGTTGTGCTCGTCGTCGGCCTGACGACGGTGATGATCTCGGCGACGATGGGGCTGGCGGCGACCGACATCAAGCGTGTGATCGCCTACTCGACGCTGAACTCGCTCGGCCTCATGTTCGTCGCGCTCGGGTCGAGTGCCGTTGCCGCAGCGATGCTGTACCTCTTCGTACATGGCTTCTTCAAGGCGCTGTTGTTCCTGAGCGCGGGCTCCGTGATCCACGCTACGGAGGAGCAGGACATGAGGCGCCTGGGTGGCCTGGCCGCGAAGATGCCGATCACGGCGGCGATGTTCGCCATCGGCACCCTGGCGATGATCGGGATCATCCCGCTATCGGGCTTCTGGGCGAAAGACGAAGTACTTATCTTCGCCGAAGAGGAGCAGCACATCATCGTCTACCTGGTGCTCCTGTCCAGCCTGGCGATCACGGGGCTCTACATGACGCGCCTTTTCCTGCGCACGTTCCTGTTCGCGCCACGTGAGCAGGAAACCTACGATCATGCGCATGAGAGCGGGCTGCTGATGACCGTGCCGCTGCTGATCCTCGGCCTTCTGGCGACGGTCGGCGGCTTTGTCGTCTTCGACGAGGTCGGCGAGGCGCTTGGTTTTCCCGGCGGTTTCGCGCAGTTCGTCTTCCTGCACCGAGCGCACGAATTCGACTTCCAGTTCGACACGGCGATCACTTCAAGTGTGCTCGCAGGCGGCGGCGCTATCGTCGGGTGGATCCTCTGGCAGAACAAGGCGGAGCTGGCGGCGAGCATCCGCGACAGGTTCGCGCCGGTCGCGACGCTGCTGTCGAACCGCTATTACGTCGACGAGATCTACCAGTTCGCGATCGATCGCATCGTTCTCGTGCTGGGCTCCATCATCGCCTGGTTCGACCGGGTCGTGGTCAACGACGGAGGCGTCAACGGCGCGGCGAACATCGGCTACTTCGCGGGCTTCGAGGCCAAGTTCCTGCAGAGCGGCCGCCTCCCGAACTACGCGCTGGCGATCGTGGGCGGCATTCTCGTCCTCTCGATCGCCATGCTGGTGACACAGGTGTAGCGCATGGAGTTCGTACTTCTCGCGCTGCTAGTGATTCCGCTGGGCGTCTGCCCGCTCTTCATGCTGATTCCTTCGCAGTATCCGCAGCTGTCGCGCTACCTGGCGGCGCTCGCCGGTGGCGCCCTCTTCGCGCTGTCATTGCTCGTCTTCATCGCCTACGAGTTCAATGGCGGCAGCGGACTGCGCTACGACCTGCAGTGGGACTGGCTGGAGAACATCGGCTTCCTGGGCGAGAACGGCATCACGTTCTACCTGGGGGTCGACGGCATAGGAGCACCGCTGGTGCTGCTGAACGGCGTCGTCATCTTCGCGGCGGTGTTCGTCTCCTGGAACCTTGCGAACCGGACGAAGGACTTCTTCGTGCTGCTGTTTCTGCTCGTCGCCGGCGTCTACGGCGTGTTTATTTCGCAGGACCTCTTCTTCTTCTTCTTCTGGTACGAGGTGGCCGTGCTGCCGATGTTCTTGCTGATCGCCGTCTGGGGCGCCAGCAGCGAGTTCGGCACGTTCTCGCGCACCAAAGAGTACGGCGCGATGAAGCTGACGCTGATGCTCGTAGGCGGCTCTGTGCTGATCTGGATCGGCATCTTCGCGCTCTTCGTCGAGGCCGGCGCCGGTACGTTCGACATGACGGTGCTGCGAGAGGCCGCGCTAGACGAGGACTTCCAGAAGTGGGTCTACCCGCTCTTCATGGTCGGCTTCGGCGTGCTTGCCGGTATGTGGCCGCTCCATACGTGGTCGCCCGACGGCCACGTGGCGGCGCCGACAGGCGTCTCGATGCTGCACGCCGGTGTTCTGATGAAACTCGGCGCCTTCGGCATTCTGCGCGTCGGCATGACGCTGCTCCCGGAGGGTGCTGAATTCTGGGCGCCCGTTCTCATGACGCTCGGCGTCACGGGAGCGGTCTACGGATCCGTCTCGGCGTTGGCCCAGACGGACCTCAAGTACATGGTCGGTTACTCCAGCGTGAGCCACATGGGCTTCGTGCTCATGGGGCTCGCGAGCATGACCCAGATCGGCGTCAACGGCGCAGTGCTCCAGATGTTCGCGCACGGCGCGATGACGGCGCTCATGTTCACGAGCGTCGGCGCTATCTACGACCAGGCGCACATCCGCGACATGACGCAGTTCGGCGGCATAGCCAAACCTATGCCGCGCCACTCCGCCTTCTTTGCGATCGCTGGCTTATCGTCTCTCGGCTTGCCGGGACTGGCCGGGTTCGTCGCCGAGTTCCATATCTTCGTCGGCGTCTTCGATGCCGGCTACTGGTGGGCCGGCGGCCTGGGCATCCTATCGGCGGCGATCACGGCGACGTACATCCTGCGCATGCTGTCCAGGGCTTACTTCGGCCCGCTCAACGAGAGGTGGGCCGACCTCAAGGAGATGCGCATCGGCGAGCAGTTCGCAGCCGTGCTTCTGATCGCGATGATCCTCTTCATGGGCCTTTGGCCGGCACCGTTCATCGACCGCATCAGCGGAACGGTTGAGATGATTCCGGGGATCACGGGATGAGCGCCTCGCTCGACTGGGGACTGCTGGCGCCGGAACTCCTGCTCGCGGGGTGGGCGGCGTTCATCATCCTCATCGATCTCTTCTGGGGCGGCCTCGGCAAGGAGCGGTTGGGCTGGCTGGCAGCGGTCGGCTTCGCCGCCGCGGGCGGGCTTTCGCTGATCTGGGTCGGCGACGCAAAGGACTTCGGCGAGCTGGCCGACATCAACGACTACACGACGCTGTTCCGAGTCCTCTTTGCCGGCATCGGGGCGACCATCTCCATCCTCTCAGCGCGCTACGTCCGGGACCGCCTGCTGCATCCGGGCGAGTACTACGCCCTGATCCTGCTCGCCGTTATCGGCGCCAACGGTATGGCGGCGGCGCACGAGCTGCTTACCGCTTACATCTCGCTTGAGCTGCTTAGCTTCAGCCTCTACGCCCTGACGGCGTACGCGAAGTTCGACTTGCGCTCTAACGAGGCCGGCCTGAAGTACATGCTGCTGGGCGCGTTCTCGTCCGCGATCTTCCTTTACGGCATCGGGCTTATCTACGGGACGACAGGCTCGACTCAGTACGCAGTGATCGGCGATGTGCTCAGCGGAGACACGAGCGATATCGAGTGGGGGGTGTTCCTCGGTCTGGCGATGATTATCGGCGGCCTCGGGTTCAAGGTGGCGGCAGTGCCGTTCCACATGTATACGCCGGACGCCTACGAAGGAGCGCCGATCCCGATTACGGCGCTGATCTCGTCGCTGTCGAAGGCGGCGGGGTTTGCGTTGTTCCTCAAGCTGTTCGCAGTGGCCTTCCTGCCTTTGATCGACGACTGGCGCTACTTCATCGCCGGACTCTCGGTGGCGACGATGGCGCTCGGTAACCTAGTCGCCATCCAGCAGCGGAACATGAAGCGGCTGCTCGCCTACTCCAGCATCGGTCAGGTGGGATATCTGCTGCTGGGCATCGCGGCGCTCTCGGAGGACGCAGCGGCCGCGCTGGTCCTGCACATGATCGGATATGTCGTGACGAACCTAGCGGCGTTCACCTGCGTCATCCTCTACTACAACTGGACGGGCAAGGAAGAGATCGAGGAGTACAAGGGCCTGGCCGAGCGCGCTCCTTTCGTGGCGCTCTGCCTGACGATCGCGCTCTTTTCGCTCGGCGGCATGCCGTTATTCGCCGGCTTCGCGACGAAGTTCATCCTCTTCCAGGCAGCCGCCGACCAGGACCTGCTATGGCTGGCGGGTGTGGCTGCGTTCTTCAGTTTCGTGTCCCTTTACTACTACCTGGTCGTGATCCGCGAGATGTACCTGGGCGAACCGGAAGAGAAGACGCGCTTCCCGACGCCGTGGCTTGAGTACACGGCGCTGACGCTGCTAATCGGCGGCGTCTTCCTGATGGGTCTCTATCCGAAGCCGGTCTTCGACCTCGTCGAGGACAGCACGTCAACGATCTTCGTGGAGTTAGATTCTGGCGAAGATCTTGTGGGAGTGCCCTAGCCGCGTAACAAGCAGTACCTTTTCGCGTTCCAATTATCATGAGGTCTGCCCCGCCGCACCCCGGGCGACTCGTTTCAGGAGCCGCCATTTCTGTTCTGCTGCTCGCGATAGCCGCGTTCCTGCTGGTGCGGCCGTCGGCACAGGCCAACGAGCAGCCGGAGTTCCTGCTCCCCTGGCAGCACGGACAGACGTGGCTGACGGGAGCCGCCGGCTTCCACAACGCGAACAACGCGATCGACTTCTTCCCGCCCGATACGCCGCTCAGCAGTATCGTCAAGTGCGAGGGCGACCCGAACTGGGTATTCGAGGAGTCATCTTATTACGTCCTATCGTCGGCGCCGGGCGTGGTCGAACAGGCGAGCAACGCGTCGGTGCTGATCGATCACGGCGGGGGCTGGCGATCCCGCCACTACCACATGACGGGTTTCGTCGTCGAGGTGGGCGACCAGGTAACGGCAGGCCAGCGACTCGGCCGTCCGTCGACGCTCGGCTTCTGTTCCAGCGGGCCGCACAACCATTTCTGGATCGAGGGACCCAACGGCGAGACGACAGCAGACGTGGAGTTGTCCGGCATCCCCGCCACGGAGATCGGCATCAACGAATACTACAGCGCCACGTTCAACTTCGAGACGAGCGGCGCCTTGCCACCGCCGGCGCCAACAGCGACGCCGATCGGGCCCCTGCGCGGCGACGCTAACTGTGACGGCAGCGTTAATGCTAGCGACGCTACGACGGTGCTCTGGATCATTACGGGCTACACGGATCCCGAATGCGGCGTGGCGACAGCGGACACGGACTGCGACAGTCTGATCACGACACGAGATGCTCTGAACATCCTGCTGCACGTACCGGCGCTCTCCGTTCTGGCCACATCTGCCTGCCCGACGCCGATTCCAACACCAACGCCGCTGCCGACGCCTGGAACGACGCCGACGCCTTCGCCAACGACCGTACCGGACGATGCACCGGCCCCAACGCCAACACCGCCGGGGGACGATGCCGCGCCAGACACGCCCTAGAGTATCGGCAGGTAGCGCTTAATTTCGTAGTCGGTGACGTGGCGGCGGAAGTTCGTCCACTCGATCTTCTTATTCACGAGCAGGCTCTCGCAGAGGTGATCGCCCAGGCACTCACGCAGTAGCTCGCTGCTCTCGGCAAGGTCGATCGCCTGTTGCAGGCTGCCGGGAAGCTGATCTATGCCACGTTCCCTGCGCGCCTCTTCGCCCATCTCAAAGACGTTCTCCTCCAGTGGCTCCGGGCAGGTGTAGCCCTCCTCAATGCCTTTGAGGCCAGCCGCCAGCATCGCTGAGAAAACAAGGTACGGGTTACACGACGGGTCGGCGGCGCGATACTCGATGCGGGTCGCGTTCTCTTTGCCGCGCTTGTTCTCCGGCACCCGGATCAGGTCCGAGCGATTGCGCCTCGCCCACGACAGGTAGACCGGCGCCTCGAATCCGGGCACGAGCCGCTTGTACGAGTTCACCCACTGGTTCAAGACGAGCGTGATCTCCGGCGCGTGCTTCAGCAGGCCGGCGATGTAGCTTCGCGCAGTCGCCGAGAGCTGGTACGGGTCTTCGGCGTCGAAGAAGGCGTTGCTTTCCCCCTTGAAGAGCGACTGGTGGACGTGCATGCCGGAGCCGTTCTCGTCGCTCATCGGTTTGGGCATGAACGTGGCGTAGACGCCGTTCTTGAACGCGACTTCTTTGACCGCGAGCCGGTACGTCATCGTGTTATCAGCCATCGTCATCGCGTCGGTGTAGCGCAGGCTGATCTCGTGCTGCGAGGGCGCAACCTCGTGATGCGATGTCTCGACGGGGATACCCAACTCCTCCAGCGTAAGAACCGTCTCGCGGCGAAGGTCGGTGCCGGCGTCGAGCGGCGTCAAGTCAAAGTAGCCACCGGCGTCCAGCGGTCTCGGCGTCTCGGTGTTGGCGAAGTAGAAGTACTCAAGCTCCGGGCCAACGTAGAACGTGTATCCCAGGTCGGCCGCGCGCTTCACGTTGCGGCGGAGGATGTTGCGTGGATCGCCTTCAAACGGCTCGCCGTCCGTCGTCAGCACATCGCAGAAGAGGCGCGCAACGCGGCGCTCGCTCGGCCGCCACGGCAGAATCGCGAACGTGGAGGGGTCCGGCATCACGATCATGTCCGACTCATCGATCCGCGCGAAACCCTCGATCGAAGAGCCGTCGAAGCCCACGCCCTCCTCGAGCGCATCGGCAAGGCCTTCGATTGTGATCGCCATGCTCTTGAGCGAGCCCAGGATGTCGGTGAACCAGAGCCGTATGAACTTGACGTCGTGCTCGCGAGCGGTCTGCAGTACGAATTCGCTTGACTCAGCGTCGCTCATCAGTCTCCTCCTCCTCCTAAAGATGGTTAGAGGGGGCCCTGGCGAGGCCCCCTCTACGTTCGTGCTGTCGGGCCGAGGCCCGGTGCGTGGTCGTTCTCGATCTAGATGTCGAAGTAGAGGTGGAACTCCCACGGATGCGGGCGCAGACGAATCGGGTCGATCTCAGCGGTGCGCTTGTAGTCGATCCAAACGTCGATGACGTCCTGAGTGAAGACGCCGCCCTTGAGCAGGTACTGATGGTCCTGCTCCAGAGCGTCCATCGCCTCGTCCAGAGAGCCGGGCACCGTTGGGATCTTCGCCGCCTCTTCGGGGGACAGTTCGTAGGTGTTGCGATCGACTGGGTCACCGGGGTCGATCTTGTTCTCAATGCCATCGAGACCGGCCATCAGCATGGCGGAGAACGCCAGGTACGGGTTCGCGCTAGTGTCTGGCGGGCGGAACTCGATGCGCTTGGCATGGGGCTGCTCTGTGTACATCGGAATGCGGGCGGCCGCGGAGCGATTGCGCGCCGAGTAGACGAGGTTCACGGGCGCCTCGTAGCCAGGTACCAGGCGCTTGTAGGAGTTTGTCGTAGGCGCGCAGAACGCCATGAGCGAGCGGCCGTGCTTGAGGAGTCCACCGATGTACCAACGGCAGAGCTGGCTCGTTCCGGCGTAGCCGTCCTTGTCGTAAAAGAGCGGCTTGCCGTCCTTCCAGAGCGACTGGTGGGTGTGCATGCCGGAGCCGTTGTCGCCGAAGAGCGGCTTGGGCATGAACGTGGCGACCTTGTTGTGCCGGCGCGCGACGTTCTTGACGATGTACTTGTACCAGAGAACCTGGTCCGCCATCGTCAGCAGGTGATCGAACCGCATGTCGATTTCGCACTGGCCGGCCGTCGCCACTTCGTGGTGGTGCACCTCGATCGTGATGCCGACCTTCTCCATCTCGATGATCATTTCGCTACGGATGTCCTGCAGGGAATCGTGCGGTGGGACGGGAAAGTAGCCCTCCTTGAAACGAGGCTTGTAGCCCAGGTTCGGATTTTCCTCGCGACCGGTGTTCCACTCTCCTTCGATGCTGTCGACGTAGTAGTATCCAGAGTTCTCGGTCTGGTCGAAGCGTATGTCGTCGAAGACGAAGAACTCCAACTCCGGGCCGATAAAGATGGAGTCGGCATCAGCGATGGCGCCGGACTTGACGTACTCTTCAGCCTTGCGAGCAACGAACCTGGGATCACGACTGTACGGCTCCTTGCTCAGCGGGTCCTTGATGTCACAGATGACGGAGAGCGTGGGCACTTCCAGGACCGGATCGATGCGGGCTGTCGACGGATCCGGGATCAGGATCATGTCCGATTCCTGGATCATCTGGAAGCCGCGAATGCTAGACCCGTCAAAGCCGATGCCGTCGACCCAGATCGAATTCTGGAGATCGTCAACGTCGGTCATCTGCCTCGGGGTGATCGAGAAGTGCTGCCAGAGGCCTGGAAGGTCGTTAAATTTCAGATCGATGATCTGGATGTCGTTATCCTTGATCATCTTGCTGATTCGCTGGGCGTCTTGTTCGGTCAAAGGTTCCTCCTTACGATGGGCTGCCCAGATTATAGGCAGAGCAGGCGCCCAGAGGCGATCCGCGGGCGTTAAGCCTGTGTTACGCGTGAAATGGGCCGGCCAGGGGCAGAGGCTGCTGGCCCCATGCCCCCGGCCGCCATCAAACTTCTACTTATACGGCGTCGTCTCCGCGCTCACCTGTGCGCACGCGGATGGCGTCGGTAACGGGCATGACGAAGAGTTTGCCATCGCCGATGTTCCCGGTCTGAGCGGCATCACAGATGATCTTGACCACTGCGTCCACCTTCTGGTCGGCGACGACGACTTCGACCTTGACCTTCGGCAGCATATCCACGGTGTAGCTTTCGCCGCCGCGGCCCTGGTGG
>Ga0255058_10000613_pt1 | contig 20869 bp, 30 predicted proteins | sample Cases_109_9_MG_FD_188637 | JGI IMG/M metagenome (GOLD analysis project Ga0255058, IMG submission 188637) | Seawater microbial communities from Amundsen Gulf, Northwest Territories, Canada - Cases_109_9 | ecosystem: Environmental > Aquatic > Marine > Gulf | place: Canada: Northwest Territories... | reverse complement strand
GTTACGCGCTTGGCAATTACCTGGCGCCGCTCGCCGGTCATCTCGCGAGGATAGCCGTCGGGCAATAAGTCCCGCTGCAGCAAGGAAATTGCCACTGTCTTGATATGCAGTTATTTAGCTGCCTTTATAGAATGGACAAGATATTCAAAGCCCTGGCAGATCCAACCCGGCGCCGCCTGCTGGATCGCCTGCACGAAAATCAGGGCCAGACGCTTGGCGATTTGACGGGCGACCTGGACATGCGCAGGCAATCGGCCACGCGACACCTGGCGATCTTGCAGGATGCTGGGCTCGTTACCAGCGACTGGCACGGCCGGGAAAAAAGACATTACCTCAATCCGCTGCCGATCGCCGAAATCGGCCGCCGCTGGATCGACAAATTCTCGGCGCCGCGGGCCGAGGCTATACTGAACCTGAAGCAAGCCCTGGAGGATTTCGAGCATGAGTAATACAGAATTTATTTACATGGCCATCATCGCAGCACCCCGTGAGGAGGTCTGGACGGCGTTGACGACGGCCGAATTTACGCAGCAGTGCTAGTACTCCGTCAAGGTAGTATTGAAGGGTTCAGAGCGACTTTCGAAAAGTCTCAACCATAGACTTTGTCACCGCTGACGGCGAAGTCGGGGTCCGCGGTGAAATTCTCAAATCTGAATACCCGGCGGAACTTTCCTATAGCTGGCAATTTCTGCGCATGGATGAAACCAGTTAAGACGCACCCTCACGAGTAACGTTCAGGCTTGAAGCGCTCGATCTCGGCACCCGTCTGGTCATAATTCACGACCAACTCGAGGGCGCCGTCAAGACCGCGGAAATGGTGACATTCGGCTGGCCGCACGTCATCTGCGGTCTCAAAACCCTGCTGGAAACCAATACCGCGATCGACTTCAGCCTGGCAGAAGCGAGTTGACAGAACGCGACATTCCTTCGAATGGTAGAGTTTGTGCATGAGGAAACCTCGTCGATGGATCCGGAATGCCGCAATCGCTTCGCTGGCCGTTCTCACGGTACTCGTGTCGACGATGGTCTGGCTTTGGGGCAATCGAGCGGATGTGTCGGACCTGGTATGGCCTGTTGCGCAGCCAACAGACCATGAAGCCGGCGCAGTCACCGTATCCTGGCTGGGCATTACCACACTGCTATTCGATGACGGAGAAACACAAATTCTGATCGACGGTACATTTACCCGCCTCAGCCTGCTTGATATTGCATTCCTGAGACGAGTCTCTTCCGACGTCGCAACCGTCAATTATGCGCTCGCTGAATTTCGCGTGAATCGCCTGGCAGCAATCATTCCGGTGCACTCGCATTTTGATCATGCGATGGATGTCGGACTGGTTGCCAATCGCACCAGCGCCGTTGTGTTGGGCTCCGAGTCAACAGCCAATATCGTGCGCGGTGCCAATGTTCCCGTCGATCAGTACCAGATCCTTGCAAATGGCGAGTCGCGGCAATTTGGCGACTTCACCGTAACCCTTGTTCACTCGCGCCACGCACCGGTCGGATTCGGTGACAGCCCATGGTTTCCAGGCAGAATCGAGGAACCCCTGACGCAGCCGGCTCGCATCCGGGACTGGAAGGAGGGCGTCGATTATTCGATTTTCATCAGCCACCCGCGCGGCACAACCCTGGTGCAAGGCAGTGGCGGATTCATAGAGAACAGTTTCGAGGGCCGCTCAGTCGACGTCGTCATGCTTGGAATTGCAGGCCTGACAAGACTTGGTCGCGACTACGTCAATCGGTATTGGGCGGAAACGGTTACGCCACTCGGTGCCGAGCGGATCTTCCCGATCCACCATGATGATTTCACGAGGCCATTTGGCGAGTTTGTCCTGTTTCCGGATCTGTTCGACAACGTCGTCAAGACAGGCGACTGGATCAGCGAACTGGCGCGGCAGGAAGAGACACCGCTATCGATAGAGTTGCTACCTTTCGGCCAGCCCATCGTTCTCTATTAGCGTCTGGACAATCTCTCCGTGCATCAACGTTGAGGAAATCCGGTCGATCTGTTCCGGCGCCAGGACGAGTTTTTCTTTCTCCGTTTTCGGCAGCTGCTTGATGCAATGCTCCACACGGCTGGCGACGCTTCGATCACCCACTTTTCTCTCGCAAACCAGCGTCAGTGGCCCGCGACCACGCAGATACTTCGAGCCATTGTCACCCCCGTCGTGTTCCATGAGTCGGCGGCTGACGTCGGTCGTTATGCCGGTGTAGAGACTGCCGTCACGACACCGCACGAGATAGACGCTCCAGTCAGACATGGCAGCAATGCATGATCAGCTCTTCGTCACCCGTTTGCTCGATGGTGGATACCTGTCCAGCATTGCAGCAGGACGAATCGGCCTGGTTGTGAAATCACCGCCGCAGTTCGGGCAGACGCCCTGGTACACCTTTTCGACACATTGACGACAGAATGTGCACTCGAAAGTGCAGATCATTGCCTCCGTCGACTCCGGCGGCAAATCGCAGTCACAATGTTCACAGTTCGGCCGTAACTCAAGCATGGCCACCAGTAAGTGCATCGCCGAGCACCCGGAATGCGCCGGATTCAATGCTTGCCTTGTTTTCCGGCGTGTCGTCGTAAGTAACGACGATTTCAGCGGCACCCTGCAATTCCACCGCCGGCTCGCGCAACTCCAGCGTGAGAATATTGCCGGTCATGCGCGCTTCGCGAATCAGGTCGTGGCCAGCGAACTGGCGCTCGTTGATTTCCAGATAGATAGCATCGTCGTACTCTTCCCCATCGGCACGCATCAAGAGCAGATAGTCTTCGATATCACCGGAGGCTGTAGTGCGGGCAAAGAACAACATGGTGGCATTGTCCCTGACATCGAAGGCGACCGTGTCATAGTTGCGACTGTTGGGCATCCTGTACACCACTTGGCAGAAAATCCAGACACAGTTTACGCTATATATGCCCGGGATATTGCTGTTTCCAGTCGCCGTAATTTGCGCGCCTATTCTTCGCTGATCGACTCCTCAAGCAATGCGGCAATTCGCTTATCCTTGTTTTGCCAGGTTTCGGTAAGCCATTGATGAAACCTGCTGCGGTACTCTCTATCGTTACTGTAGTCGCCCTTGATCATCCATGATTCGACCGGACGTTTCACGATATCAATGATGATGTGATCGCAGCGACCGCAGAACATATCCCAGAAATTTGTCGGGCCGGTCGGATACACAACGGTAATATCGAGGATGGCATCAAACATTTTGCCCATCGAGGATAACGCCAGCGCTACGCCGCCTGCACGGGGTGGCAGCAGATACTGATAGGGCGACGCTCGTCTGCGTTTCTTTTCTTCGGTAAATCTCGTGCCCTCGATAAAATTGATGACCGATGTCGGCGTCTCGCGGAATTTCTCGCAGGCCTTGCGGGTCGCCTCAAGGTCCATGCCCTTCTTCCCGGGATGCTTTGTCAGGTAGGACTTGGAATAACGCTTCATGAACGGCATGTCCATCGCCCACCAGGCAATACCCAGAACCGGGAACCAGATCAGCTGCTGCTTGATGAAAAACTTGAGGAATGGAATGCGGTGATTGAGGATCGATTGCAGGATAACGATATCCGTCCACGTCTGATGATTGACGATAACGAGGTACCAATTGGCCCGGCTCAGGTCTTCCAGCCCGCGAATATCCCAGCGTGTCCGGTTGACCAGCCCGAACACGAACGTATTGCAACTTACCCAGTTCTCACCGACGGCCATGATCAGGCGGGTCATGAACCACCTGACCCACTTTATCGGTAGCAGCAGTTTTGCGATCGCGAAGACCATCAGCGGTACGAACCAGATGATCGTATTGATGGTCACGAATGCGAGGGCAAAGATACCTCGCAAATGAATTAGTATTCTACGAATCACACTGACCCGGCGCCGTGGACTGTGAAGTTGGCATTGTAGCCCGGATACTGAACACCAGGTTCTTTTTGCCAATGCTGCCGGCAGTGCAGATTCCCTGTAGTATTTCGAAATCAGGCCCGGCGGGCCGCAGAAGGACGCCATGATTACGCTGAAGATAAACGGCCAGACTCACAACATCGAGGTCGATCCGAACACGCCGGTTTTGTGGGTCGTGCGTGAACAGATCGGTTTGACTGGCACCAAGTTCGGCTGCGGAATAGCGCAGTGTGGCGCCTGTACGGTGCATCTGAACGGCAAGCCGATTCGTTCCTGTGTCACGCCCATCCAGGCTGTCGCCAATCAGGAAATCACCACTATCGAGGGCCTCGGTCGGGTGAAAGGCAAACTGCATGCGGTGCAGCAGGCCTGGATCGACGAGCAGGTGCCGCAGTGCGGATATTGTCAATCCGGACAGATCATGTCAGCCGCCGCACTGCTGGCGGCAAACAGTGATCCGACCGATGCCGATATCGACCGCGCCATGAGCGGTAATATTTGCCGCTGCGGAACCTACCCGCGGATTCGCAAAGGCATCAAACGCGCTGCCGCCCTGCTAGCCACAGACACGACGACCGAGGACATTATCAATGGCTAAGTGGACCCGACGCGCATTCATTACTACCGGCGCGTTGGCGGGTGGCGTACTGGCGATTGGCATCGCCATCCGGCCCGGCAATCGCGCCGCCAGGGTGGCCGGACTGGTCGCCCGAGAGGACGAAACGGTCATCAACATCTGGTTGAAGATTGCGCCGGACAACACCATCACAGCGATAGTTCCACACGCCGAAATGGGCCAGGGTGTGCACACGACGCTGGCCATGATGCTTGCAGACGAGATGGATGCCGACTGGTCGCAAATCCGCATGCTGGAGGCGCCGGCACACAAGGAATATGCCAACCATGTCCTGGCCAGGGCATATACCGTGGGCGATACGGATTTTCCGTCCCTGCTGCTGCCGACGGTTGACGGCTTTTTTCTGACCGCCAGTAAGCTTATGAGCCTGCAGATTACCGGCGGCAGCACCTCTACGCGTTTCACCGGGCAATACGGTATCCGGGTTGCCGGAGCGGCGGCGAAAGCAGTCTTGTTACAGGCTGCAGCAGAATCCTGGCAAGTGCCGAACGCGTCGCTCTCAGCAAACTTGGGCCGTATCGTCCATCAGGACAGCGGACGCTCTGCACCGTTCGCCGAATTTGCACAACTGGCGGCGGAACTTGATGCACCGGTGAAGCCGCGCCTGAAGTCGAGCGACGAATTCACGATAATGGGCACATCACCGAGACGATTCGACATACCGGCAAAGGTTGACGGATCTGCAACTTTTGGCCTGGATACCGTACTGCCCGGCATGAGATACGCAACAGTTCGGGCGGCACCGGTATTTGGCGGCAAAGTCGAATCATTTGATTCGAGTTCCGTTCAGGGCATGCCCGGCGTGCGCAAGATCATCGACCTGGGTAATGCCGTGGCGGTGGTCGCAGATGGCTACTGGCAGGCAAAACAGGCTCTCGACCGACTGCAGATTACGTTTACCTCCACTGCCGATGGCAGCCTTGAACAGACTGATATTTTCAAGCAATTCGCGGATGACATGGACGCGGCGCTGGCCAACGGCAAGACACAGGAAGATCTGCGCGTCGGCGAAACGCAATCTGCATTCGCGGCGACCGATAATGTTGTCACAGCCGAGTACCGCGTGCCCTACCTTGCACATGCACCAATGGAACCAATGAACTGCACAGCCTGGGTGCACGACGAGCAGTGCGAACTATGGCTGGGCACGCAGAATCCATTGGGGTTCGCGAGCGAGGTTGCCGACGCGATCGACATGGATGTGGAGCAGGTCGTCGTGCATAACCAATACCTCGGCGGCGGCTTCGGGCGCCGGGCATTTTCAGATTACGCCATCCAGGCGGCACAGATCGCCATGGACGTACCATACCCGGTCAAGCTGATCTGGTCGCGGGAAGAAGATACGCGGCATGATCATTACCGGCAGGCAAGCATCAGCCGTTTCCGGGCGGCCGTCGACAACAAAGGCTGGCCGGTCGCCTGGGATAACCTGTTCGTCAACAAGCACGACCCGGTCGAGGCGCCCTACATCCCGTACGGCATCGAGAACCAACTCGTCCACTATGCCGCAAGTAAAACCCACGTACCCTGGGGTTTCTGGCGCAGCGTCGATCATTCACTGCATGCATTTTTCACGGAATCATTCATCGACGAACTGGCAATCGCTGCCGGCCGTGACCCATACCGGTTCCGGCATGATCTACTGGCCAACAGGCAGCGCTTTCGAACGGTACTGGATCTTGCCGCTGAAAAAGCTGACTGGGGTAAACCGCTGCCGGAAAACCGGGGCCGCGGTATAGCGATTCACCAATCCTTCGGCACGATCGTGGCGCAGGTTGCGGAAATCGAAGTCTCAAACGGCAACATGCGAGTACATCGCGTTGTGTGCGCTGTCGATGCGGGCTTCGCTATACATCCCGACGGTCTGAAAGCGCAGATGGAAAGCGGCATTGGTTTTGGACTGACCGCCGCTCTGTATGGCGAAATTTCCATTCGCCACGGTGCGGTCGCACAGAGCAATTTCAATGATTACCAGATGTTGCGCATGCACGAAGCACCGGCGATCGAAACCTATGTCATTAACAGTGGCGCGACTCTCGGTGGCGCCGGTGAGCCAGGCACACCGGCCATCGCTCCCGCAGTTGCGAACGCGATTTTCGACGCAACCGGCATACGCATTCGTGAGCTACCGATCAAGTTGCACGATCTGTCGCGGGAAAACCTGGAATCAAAAGACGTTGCGTGATGATTTATCAGCGAACTGCTAGTACTCCTTCAAGGTGATATTGACGGAGTACTAGTCGGCGCGACTGGTTACTTCGAGCAAATGATAGCCGAATTGCGTCTTGACCGGCCCCTGTACCGTGTTGATTTCGGCGCTGAAGACCACCTCATCGAATTCTTTGACCATCATCCCGGGGCCGAATTCGCCCAGATCACCGCCCTGCTGTCCGGATGGGCAAGAAGAATGCTGCTTCGCCAGGTCGGCAAAATCCGAGCCACCCTCTATTTCATCTTTGAGTGTCTGACATTGCTCTTCTGACTCTACCAGTATGTGTCGTGCCGTTGCTTTGGCCATGCGAAATGCCCCGCTTGCTGAATGGATTACCCGTCATTATCCCGAAAATTGTCGCGAATATCGATTCGCAGCAAACTATCGACCCACGGCGGCAAAAAAACCATTATTCCGAGCAGCAACTATATGTAGGTGGCGTAAAGTATTATTCTGATCTGATGGCGTTGTCTACGAACTCGAGTGCCAGGAAAGAGGAAGCGAAGCGATGAGATCGTGGCGTGAGAAAATGGTCGACCTTGTGTATGCGAAGACAGGCATGAATCTGGCCCGCGATGACGGCAGTACTGATCGTGACTTTCAATGCGCGGTTGCGGCGTTGCTGGCACTTGTCGCGAAGAGCGACGGCAGCGTGGCAACAGACGAAGTCGAACGGATCGTCATAATCCTGCGAAAAAAATTCCAGCTTGCCGCAGGTGACGCCCTGGAATTGATGACGTCGGCATTCCACCACCTGCCCGAGCACGATGGTGCCGGTGAATTATTTTCAGATCTGAATGAGATATTAAGCCTGAACCAAAAAGAGGATCTTGCTGTAGAGATGCTTGAGGTAATTTCCGCTGACGGGCGCAAGGAAGCCGGTGAAATAGAAATGCTTGCGCAGGCTGTGTTCAGCCTTGGCATCCCGAACAAGATCATGAACCGAGCCTACGACCGCTACTTCCAGACGCGGCAGGGCCGCCGACAAAGGGAACAGGCTTGAGCCCGGATAACAAGGAGTCTATTTTCGTTGGCTGGACAGGGGAGTGAGTTGACCGAAAAGAAGGACCATCAGATCCCATGGCTGCTCTGGCCATTTTATGCGGTCTGGCGACTTCTGACGCTGGTACTCAACATCACCGGTCGCATTATCTGTGCGCTGCTGGGCATAGCCTTGATGATGGTTGGTATCACCGTTGCGCTCAGCGTTATCGCAGCCCCGATAGGTCTTCCGCTCGCTGCGTTCGGCTTCCTGTTGCTGGTCCGGGCGCTTTTCTAGCTATTGGTTCAACACGCTTATATTGATAGACCACTATTTACGCATGTCGGTATCAAGGTTACGGCACATAAGCAGAATCGGCGTCGAGCAGATGGGCGACCTGGCAGACAGCCTGCAAGATCCCGAGGTATTGCGGCTGGAAAATCTTGACACCGACATATTGCCACCATCATCGGCTGTCGAGTTCACAAGGCATGCCGTCGTCGACGATGACGCAAACAGCTACTTGCCGTTTTTTGGTCTGGATGCAATGCGCGTAGCCGCCTGCGAACTGGTTGGAAGGCATTCCGGCCACAGCTATGACTGGAAGACCGAATGTGTCATCAGTGCCGGTGGTCTGTCCGGCATCCTGAACGTATTGCTGGCAACGCTCGAGCCGGGCGATGAGGTTCTGCTCACGGACCCGACCTATGTGGGGCTCATAAACCGGGTGCGCCTGGCTGGTGGCGTCCCGCGTTTCGTCCCGTTAAGAGCGGCGACCGATGGCTGGCACCTGGACACCGATGCGTTACGGGACATTGAACCTTCGCCGGTCAGGGCGGCGCTGTTGATGAGCCCTTCAATGCCAACCGGCGCAGTATTTACGAAGAGTGACTGGCAATGCCTGATCGATTTTTGCCGGCGTGCCGATTGCTGGCTCATTAATGATACCGCCATGGAGCGAATCCTGTTTGATGATCGCGAACTCATCCATCCGGCGGTATTTCCGGGAATGAGGAATAAAGTGATTACGGTCGGCTCGGCATCCAAGGAGTATCGCATGATCGGCTGGCGCGTCGGCTGGGTAGTCGGGCCGGCTACCGTCATCGCCGACATTGCTCGCGTCAGCATTACTAATGTCGTATGCCAGACCGGCATCGCCATGGGCGCTGTCGCGGTCGCGATCAATGATCCGGATGACGGTGTGCTCGCCAGCACCCGTGAATTACAGGCTCGACGTGACCTCCTGCTCGAGGAGCTGCGGGACTTCTCCGTTGTTCCGCCACACGGCGGCTGGTCATTACTGGTCGACGTCTCGCCGCTGAATCTGGATGGCCCGACTGCATCGCAAAAGTTGCTTCAGGATGGCAAGATTGCGGCAACCCCAATGATCAACTGGGGCACGGAACACTGCGCCAATTATGTGCGAGTGGTCTATTCGAATGAGCCAATTGCCAGGCTCCGTGGAATTGCCGCTCGATTCCACAGAGCTTTGGATTGATCTGCGCGGACATCGCGCTTCAGGACTGAGACATGAGACAGAGATTTACCGTTGGTGCAGCACTGCAACAGGTGGCGCAGTCCCCTGACAGGGCTTACGGTGTGCTACTTGCGTACGGGTCGATGGAACTGGGGTATTACAAACCGGACGGGGTAGATCCGCAAACCCCGCATGACCAGGACGAGATATACGTGGTGCAATCGGGCCGCGGGCACTTTGTCCTGGAAGGCGACAGGCAGCCGTTTGAAGCCGGAGAAGCGCTGTTTGTACCGGCTGGAGCGACACATCGCTTCGAGGATTTCACGGAAGATTTTGCTGCCTGGGTGGTCTTTTACGGTCCAGAGGGCGGCGAGGCCGAGGTGGCTTGAGACATGCAGAACGCCCGTATCAGACCAGCGCAAAAGTCCGATTGTCGGCGGATTGCCGAGCTTTACCTGATCGCATCTGATGGGGTATCAGCGTACGTATGGTCCCGCATGGCTGAGGATGGCGAAGACCTCCTGGATGCCGGTCAGCGACGATACGAACAGGAAACCCCGGCTTTCAGCTACCACAACACTTCTGTTGTCGAAATCGATGACGAAGTGATAGGCATGCTGGTGGCGTTTCCGACGATCATCGACGAAGACCGGGTCGAAAGCGACCCGGTGCTGGCGCCCTACAGCAAACTGGAAGAACCCGACAGTTATTATGTTTGCGCAATGGCAGTGGTTGAGGAATGTCGTGGCCAGGGAATCGGCAGGCAACTGCTTGAGCTTGCTGAAGAACAGGCACGGGAAAGAGCGCTCGACAAACTCAGCCTGATAGTATTTGCAGAAAACAGGTGCGCCAAACGACTGTATGAACGCAGCGGCTATCAGGAGCGCGGCCGAGAGGCGGTGGTACCACACCCGTTGATTCGGCTTGTTGGTGATGCCGTGTTAATGGTGAAAGAGCTGCGGGCCTGAAAGGACATGATCGGATGACGACGAAAAAGGATTTTGGGCCGGTTTTCGAAAGGCTGCGGGAGATCATGATCCCGTATGCCAATGATCTGGATCTGAAAAAAGATGTGTCCGGCAGCCTGTACATCGATACCAATCACATCATGCAAAACAAGAAACCGTTGTTTTTCGGTGCCGTGCGGATCAACAAGCGATATGTCAGCTATCACCTTATGCCGCTGTATGTGAACCCGGCATTGCTGCATAACATGTCGGCCGAATTGCAAGAAAGAATGAAGGGTAAATCCTGTCTGAATTTTTCCGAGAATGACGAAAAACTTTTTGCCGAGCTGACTCTGTTGACCAGGGCCGGCTACGAATTCTACAGGCAGCAGGGTTACGTGTGACCGGGGGCAGATATGGCAAAAGTTATCGGTGTTGGCGGGGTATTCTTCAAGTCGCCCGATCCTGATCGGCTCAAAGCCTGGTATGCGCAGCATCTCGGCGTTTCGACCGACGACGGACCGGGTGTCAGTTTCAGCAATGCAGCACAGCCGCACGAAGGTTTTGCGGTTTGGGCACCTTTTAGAGCGGAAACCAGCTATTTTGACCCGTCAGACAAGCAGTATATGTTCAACCTGGTCGTCGACGACCTGGATGGCGCCCTGCAGCAGGTAGCAGCAGCGGGGGCCGAGATCGTTGCCGAAATCGAGGAATACGACTTCGGGCGGTTTGGCTGGTTCATGGACCCGGACGGCAACAAGGTAGAATTATGGGAACCAGCAACGCAATGAACATTAATCGCACGATTCTCGAGCACCGACATGCGCTGCTGCTGGCAGCGGCGCTGACCCTGATCGTCGCTGGTATGCCGGCCAGCGCACAAACGGGCCCCACGCTCGCGCACCTGCCGTGGATGATTGGCTGCTGGGAAAGCGCGGACCAGGAGCCCGGCTCGGGCGAGACCTGGCGGGTCACGAATGACGGTACCATGATTGGCTTCAGCCGCAGCATGCGCGACGCAAGAATCGTAGCAACGGAACAGATGCGTATCGAGAAATCGGCTGACGGCAACCTGGTGTTCATCGCTACACCTTCCGGCCAGGAGACCGCGAGCTTCGTGCTGGTCAATATTGCCGATGATGAGGTGGTATTCGAGAATCGCGAGCATGACTACCCGCAGCGGATAATATACCGCCTGTTGGCCCTGGACCGCCTGCTCGGAAGGATCGAGGGCGTGGTCGACGGTGTCGCCCGAAGTGCCGATTTTCCGTTTCGCCGGATTCCCTGTCAGGAAGAGAACCAACCCTGAGACTCCGGCGCCGTGAAATCCCGTGCATTGCTGTTGCTCTCTGCTGCTGTCATCACAGCCGTCTTGTTTGTCGAACCGATCCCGCAGGACCCCAGCTACCATGCGTTTGCAGATACGCGGCGTTTGCTCGGCGTTGCCAATTTCTGGAACGTTTTTTCGAATATTGCATTGGTGCTGACAGGTATCGCCGGCCTGACGTTCCTGAAGACCCGTCAGCGGGCAGGCATCCTGGTCGATCTATATCCCATCTATGTCGGCTTCTTTGCCGGAGTCTTCCTGAGCGGTTTTGGTTCGGCCTGGTATCACCTTCTGCCTGCTAACGAATCGCTGGTCTGGGACCGCCTGCCGATGACCCTGGCCTTTATGAGTTTTTTTGCCATCATCATCGGTGAACGGATTTCGACGATCGTAGCAAGACGCTGGTTCATTCCGCTTCTGACGATCGGTGCCGGATCGGTCCTGTATTGGTACTTCACCGAGACTTTCGACCTGTTCTGCGGTTCGGAACGCGTGGGGCCCTGTGGCGATCTGCGGCCGTATGCATTGGTTCAGTTCCTGCCGATGCTCCTTATTCCACTATTGCTGGTTTCCCGTAGATCGCCTTTTGATCGACGCGCATTCGTCTGGGTCATGATCCTGCTGTACGCATCGGCCAAGCTGTTTGAATACGGCGATCGGAGTATCTTCGACTCGACGGCGCAACTAATCAGCGGTCATTCAATCAAACACCTGGCGGCGGCGGCAGCCGCGTTAGTTTTCCTGTCCGGACTGTCCAGGCGCCGCCCTGCCGCGGGAGGCACGCAATCATGAATCAGAAAAATGCGACAGAATTTTCCGGCAAATGTCACTGTGGCGCCATCGGCTTCGTGTACCGGACAGGAACAGAACCAGCTTGCTGGACTATCCGCGCCTGCCAATGCAGTTTCTGCAGGGCGCACGACGCGCTCAGCACGTCCGAGCCGGGCGCAACGATTGAATTTTTCGCCCATCAAGCGGAGCAACTGCAGCGTTATCGTTTCGGCTTGCGAACCGCAGATTTTCTGTTGTGCCGCGAATGCGGCGTTTACATAGGTGCGGTTATCGACACGAGCAAAGGACGGTTCGGCATCATCAATGTGCATGCACTTACGGAAGCGCCGCACGATCTGGCCGATATTGCTCCGATCAGCTACGACCAGGAAAATGTCGCGGGCCGCGTGTCGCGCAGGGAAGACCGCTGGGCCGAAGTCCTTGCCGTACCAGGCCCGGGCTAATCAGGCGCCCATACGGCCTCTGTAATACTCTCCAGCCCCGCCGCCCGAAACTTCGGCGGGAATGTTTCGGAATCGCAGGACTCGCTGATACGCCGCAGGTCATGCCAGTACTGACAGATTTCATCCGGCATTACAGAGAACGGCGGGCCGTCGACCACCGATTGGTCGTATTCGAGCGTAATGACGAGCCGATATGCCTCTTTCTGCAACAGGGCGTTCGTATGCGCCACATAGTCCGGCCGCATCTCGACCGGAAGCGCCACCAACGCGCCGCGATCGTACAGGGCATCGTAGGGCTCATCTGCAAAACGGAAGTAGTCTCCACAATACAGGTCAATTGGCCGATCGGCGGCGCGGTAGACCGGCAACACACCACTATCGTCGACCTTAAACCCGATCTCGTGGTCCGCGAAGAATGCGCGGACCGCGATCTCTGAAAGCTCCACACCCGTTACGCTCATGCCGCGTTCGGCCAGCCACAGCAGGTCGTGAGCTTTGCCGCACAGCGGTACCAGAACCCGGCTACCGTGGGGCAGTTCGGGCCAGTATTGTTGCAGGCCATGGTTGCCGGCAGCCTCGTGCCAGCCGATTCTCCCCTGCTCCCAACGACCCAGCCAGTCTTCGGACATCTCGCTTGCGGTACTTAACGCAGAAATGGCAGGCGGTCGGACAACCCATCGTCAAGACCGACAACCTTCCCGGCCGGCATCAGCCCCAGCACCAGCAGAATTACCAGCCAGACGACGTCGTGGTTGCTGCCGGCAAGTAAGTCCTGTCCTTTGGCAAACCAGAAGTTCGCGACCAGGAATACGCCCGCGAACGCCGCGTAACGCGTGGCCAGCCCGAGGATCAGCGCCAAACCGATCGCGATCTCACCCCAGGCAACCAAAGCGGCAAACAATGCTTTGTTGGGCAATACGACCGATTCCACGAATGGGCGGTAGAAACGGAAACTCGATTCCAGGTTTCCGGTCAGGAAACCGGACATGCCGTCGGCAAAATTGTCGCGACCGAATTTGTCGAATCCGTGCCAGGCGAAGAAGACGCCGGTATAGACGCGGAGCAGCACGATTGGCCATAGCTTCAGCCTGCCGCGTGGTTTTGATTCCAGGCGATCTACCATGAACGGGCCTCCTTGATCCTGTCGATGGTAGCACTGGCGGAGGTCAATTGGTTCGTATTTCTGGCTGGCACGAGTTGTTTACCTGCACCGATCTCAGGGTTACTATCCCGCCCTCGTTTGCCGATCACCCGGCTTGTCCCGGCGGTAAGCTGCGGCGGCAGTCTTGAGGAAAAGGTTTTATGGCAAAAGCAGTGCTCATCGACGGCAAGGCCAAAGCTGCCGAGCTTACCGCAACCATCACCGCAAATACGGCCGAATTGCTGCGATCGAGAGACGTCAGGCCGGGACTTGCGGTGATCATCGTCGGTGCGGACCCGGCCAGCCAGGTTTACGTCAGAAACAAGAAACGCACTGCCGAAGCCTGCGGATTCTATTCCGTGCAACACACACTGCCCGGCGATATCTCGCAGAGCGACTTGCTCGCGCTGATTGATGATCTGAATGCCGATGCAGAAATTCATGGCATTCTGGTCCAGTTGCCATTGCCCGAACACCTGGATGAACTGCGTGTTACCCAGGCTGTTGCACCGTACAAGGATGTGGACGGATTCCACTTCCAGAACATCGGCAAACTTACGTCCGGCAATAGTGAAGACGGGTTTGTACCGTGCACGCCGGCCGGCTGCATGCTCATGATCCGCGACCAATTGGGTGATGATCTGTCCGGCCTGAACGCGGTCGTCATCGGCCGTTCGAATATCGTCGGTAAACCGATCGCAAGCCTGTTGCTGAAAGCCAACGCAACCGTGACCATTTGCCACAGCCGCACCAAAGACCTGCCGCAGGTCGCTCGCCGGGCCGATATCCTGATCGCGGCGGTTGGGCGGCCCGCTATGGTCAAAGGTGACTGGATCAAGGCCGGGGCAGTGATCATCGATGTGGGCATCAACCGTGTCGAGATCGAGGTAGATGGCGAGACCAAGTCGAAACTGATGGGCGACGTCGATTTTGCCGCAGCCAGCGAAGTCGCTGGGGCGATTACGCCGGTACCGGGTGGCGTGGGACCGATGACCATTGCAATGTTGATGGCCAATACACTCGCATCCGCCCAACTCGCCAGCGCCTGAGCATCCTGGAGCGGGCGAAGTCGATGGCAAGCGGCGATGACTTTCGGACCATCTGGCAGAAGCCCGATGATCCGGCGGTTGTGCAAATCATCGACCAGCGACTGTTACCGCACGAGTTCGTTGTTGCCGATCTCAGTACCTGGCAAGACGGTGCCCACGCCATCAGTGCCATGCTGGTGCGCGGCGCACCACTGATCGGAGCCACTGCGGCCTGGAGCCTGTATCTCGCGGCACTCGAGGGCCGGCGTACAAGCCAGGACATCGCAAAATTCGTACAGCGGGCCGCAGCGCATATCGGCACTACGAGACCGACGGCGGTCAACCTGCACTGGGCTATCGACCGGGTTCTCAAGGTACTGGATGCTGCCGCAGCAGGAGATGATATGGTCGAGTTGTTGCGCAACGAAGCGCGGGCTATTTGCGACGAGGACATCGAGATATCACGCGGCATCGGCATGCATGGTCTGCCACTGATCGAAAAAATCTCCCGGGATAAATCTGCTGAGACCGTCAATATCCTGACACACTGCAATGCAGGTTCACTGGCAACCATCAACTGGGGTACGGCGACGGCACCCATCTATTTCGCCCATCAGAAGGGCATCAAGTTGCATGTCTGGGTGGACGAAACCCGGCCCAGGAACCAGGGCTCGCAGCTGACAGCATGGGAACTCGCACGAAACGGCGTACCGCATACGGTCATCGTCGACAATGCGGGCGGGCACCTGATGCAGCATGGTCAGGTCGACCTGTGCATCACCGGGACGGACCGGACAACCCGTAGCGGCGATGTGGCGAACAAGATCGGCACCTACCTGAAAGCCCTTGCGGCCAGGGACAACGACATACCGTTTTACGTTGCCCTGCCCTCTACCACGATTGACTGGACGATTGACGACGGTATTACAGCGATACCTATCGAGGAAAGAGATCCCCGGGAGGTTTCGCATATCTACGGTAAATGTGGCGACGATAGCTGTGAAGTACAGACTGTGACGACGGGCACTGCGATCGCCAACTACGCGTTTGACGTCACTCCGGCCCGCCTGGTTACCGGCCTCATCACCGAATGCGGCGTTTGCCCGGCAACGGCCGAGGGTCTCGCCGGATTGTTCCCGGATCAGGCGAAGCGGGTCTCATGATCGATGAGGGTTACACGAAATTCCGCGTCGACTGGACGAAGAGTGGTCCGCTCCTGAACCCCGAAATTGACGAACTGAATGCCTGGCGTCCGCCGTTATTTGCCGCGAAACTGATCGGTCACTACGAGGACCACGGGGTCGGCTACGGCAACACCAGTATGCGTGTCAATGCCAGCCGGCAATTCCTGATCAGCGGTACGCAGACCGGTCACCTCGAATCACTCGGCAGAGCGCATTATGCGCTCGTGACCGATTACCACATCAGCGACAATCGCGTGTCCTGCACAGGCCCGATTCAGGCCTCATCCGAATCGATGACGCATGCCATGATTTACGAACTCGATCCTGCGATCAATGCAATTATTCACGTGCACGATCGGCGCTTGTGGACGCGTTTCAAAGACCGGATGCCCACAACGGATGCCGCAGTCAGCTATGGCACCCCGGAGATGGCGCTTGAATTTGCCCGCCTGTTCGACAGCACGGACTTTCGCGAATCAGGAATAGCCGTGATGGCCGGGCACGAAGAAGGCCTGGTCAGTATCGGATCCGATATTGAAAGTGCTGCCCGTCGCATCCTGTCACTGCGGGCAAATAAAACTTAGTTGCTGTCGGCAACGATCGGGTCCAACTTGAAGCGATATGTCCGGCAGGTTTTCAGGGTGGATTTGGTTTCACCCTCCTGCAATGGTTCGAAAGTCGATCTGCGAATCGCTTTCAGCGCGGGCCGCCGGAATATTCTATGCGAACTACTGCGAATGCCGGGCCGAACCACCGCACCACGGCGGTTGATGGTGAAACATACTGTTGCTTGACCCTCGATCCGGTCTCTTCGCGCAACATAGGGGTATCTCGGAAACTCCGTAACCAGCGGCATGCGCTCCCGCGAGGAATCGAAGAAGAAGGCTGTGCGGGTCTCATTTTCGTCGGACCACGCGACATTCATGAAGAGACCCGCGGCAACGACAAAGGCCGGCTGCAACGCTGCCAGAGGGTTAATTTTTCTCGGGGTCCGCATTTTTTCTACGCTGCCGGTCGTCTATCTCGATTGCCGGCGTGACCGGATCGACGGCATCCATGTACATGGCCCGCGCAACCTTGAGTGTGTGGGCGCCGGGATTGATGGCTTCGCCGCGGCTCAGGTCCTGGTCCGCCTTATCGTATTGCTTCGTTTCCAGGTAGATCAGCGCTCGATTGTTATAACCACGCCAGTGGTTGTCGTTCCGTTGCAGCAGCAGATCGCAATATTTCATTGCCTCATCGTACTGCTCCAACATGATGTAGCCGGCACAGAGGTTAGAGAGCGCCGCTTCTTCTTCGCGTTTTCCCTGCGCCATTTTCAAGCCGTCGAGAGTCAACCTGACGCCAGCTTCGTTACGTCCAGCCAGCAGCGCCTGCGCGCCGTCGTACAGCGGGACATTGCGCGGCCCGATGACGGTCGTCGCCGCGGTTTGTGACTTCATGCGGTCTGCGTTTTGCGCCCAACACACCGGCGCGACGATGAGAGTGGCTATGACGAATGCTGTTCGGCTGCCCATAACTCCGACCTCCGACTGTTCCCCAATATTAGACCATTTTCGATGGTTTCGAACACGGTCTCACACGCGGCCCGTTGATGAAGGCCGTGCGCAGTATCAATTCAGACCGGATTTGCGCGGAAAAATTCAATCGTGCGCTGCCACGCCAGGTCGGCTGCCCCTTTTGACATAATGCGGGGTGGTCTCGTTGTTCAGGCCGTGACTGGCGCTTTCGCAGGTATGTCTCGACAGCCTCTAGCCGCTGATATATTGCTCCAGATGCTCGATTTCCTGTTTCTGATCGGCTATGACCGCCTTTACCAGGTCACCGATGGAAATGATGCCGACGACCTTGCCGTCTTCCACGACCGGCAAATGCCGTACACGTTTGTCGGTCATCAAATTCATGCAATGTTCTACGTTGTCATCGTTACCGGCAGTCAGCACGTTCGTAGTCATGATGTCGCGGACCGGCGTTTCTTGTGAAGATCGGTCTTTCAATATGACTTTTCGTGCATAGTCTCTTTCGGTCACGATTCCGGCGAGCGCATCGCCCTGCATGATGACCAGCGCTCCGACACCTTTTTCCGCCATCAGCTTGATCGCGTCCAGAACGGACGCATCCGGCCCGATTGACAGTGTGTCGTGCCCTTTGGCATCGAGCAGATGTTTGACCAGTTTCATCATTTCTCCCCAGACTATTATTGTTGTTCTGACAAGCCAGCTTTGGGGTTTATTTTAGCCTGATTTGTGCGCAAGTTGGCAATCCGGTGGTCAATTTGACCAACGGAAAATACCTACGCGGGATATGCCTGCGGCCGCCATGAGCTGCGACCAGGATTGGCGCAACGCGGCTGCCTGTGCGGAAACAGCCGGCTATCAGCCGTCCTTTTCGACCCGGCCCTTGATGTTGGAGAAATTCAACCCGCCGCTGCCGTCATCTTCGATGATCAGGTCGTGTTCGACGTCGCTGACATTAATGCTGCCGGAGCCGTCGTCCACGATCACGCTGCCGCCGACCTGCCGCACGGTGATATTGCCGGAGCCGTCCTGGATTTCGATATCGGCACCGACACCGCTTACCGATATCGAGCCGGAGCCATCGTCGATTTTGACCATGCCGCCGACTTGCTCCATGTTGATCGAACCGGAACCGTCTTCGATGTCTATGTCGCCGGTTACCCCGTTGACAACGATCGAACCGGACCCGTCATCTACATCGAGACTAAATCGGGACGGCACCTGGACCTCCAGGCGGACACTCGGACTGTCTCCCCAGCCCCATTTCCCGTTTTCGAAGAGCCCCCGCAAAACAGCCTCATCATCATGCTGCTCCAGCGTCAGCACCAGCCTGGATTCAATCACCTTGCGTGCCTTGTCCTCGTTGGAGGTCGGTACCTGAATAATCGCGGTGACAACGATTTCGTGCAGCCCCGCAATCCCTGTGATTGCCAGGCTGCCGGCACCCGCCTCGATGTTCAGCTTGCCTATGCCTGCCGCGTCGAGCCTGAGGTCACGGACCTCTTCGTATTCGGTGAAAGCGGCTTGAGCCAGGCTGGCCGCGAACATGGCCAATATCAGAAAACTGCGCATTAATCTATCCCCTTGATCCGGGTTTTTCCGGGTTTGTGCACTTAGATGCCTGCCGTGGCCGATCGGTTGCAACACAGCGCACAATTTTCAGGCCCAATCCGCCCCGGGAGTCTGCGCGGTAGACATACCGTCGCGGGAAAGTGCTTCCAGAATCGCTACAACAGGTGATTTTTGGCATCATCGCGAAGGGGAGGCAAAATCGCCAATCCGGATTCCGGCATATTGCCGTTAAGCGTCAACGGCAACCAATGGAGTGCGCCCAGTGCCCCTGACCAGCGAATTGCGACAATCGGATTATATTCGCGGCTGCGTCGATGGCACCCGCAACACCATCGATGCTCGAGCCCTGGTGCAAGGCACGGCCGCCGACAAAGCAGCCGTGATCACGCAAATCAGAGTAGCCTGCCTGGAAACAGGATTTTTCTATCTTGATCATGTATTTGACCAATCGACCGTGATCAGGGACCTGCTGTCGCAAATGGAAAATTTCTTTGCGTTACCGGGCGATGATCCACGCAAGCAAGCCGTCAACAATCAGAACAAGCCCGGTACTTACGGCTGGATGCCGATATTCGGAGAACCCGCCTACCAGCCGGGCACCATCGCGCATCTTGAGTCATTTGATTGCGGACGCGATACGAGCGACGCGAAAAGGCTGGAAGGCGAGAATGTGTGGCCTGATATCAAGGGCTTCCGCCATGACACGCTTGCTTACTGGGACGCTGTCACGCAACTGGGCAATGCCGTGCTCGCCGCAATTTCAGAGGCTGCCGGCCTGCGGCCGGAGTTTCTGCCCAGCCACTGCAGTTCGCAGGAGCTGAATACCATGCGCCTGTTGCATTACCCGGAAAACGACGGACCTGCAAATGACGTCAATGTCGGCATCGCCGCACACACCGACTTCGAGTGCATCACACTGATATTGCAAACATGGCCCGGCCTCGAACTAACCGACGTCAACGGTAACTGGTTCGACGCACCGGCACACGATGGGCGCATCGTGGTTTTGCTGGACGACATGCTCGAACGGTGGACCAACGGTTTTTTCAAAGCGACCGGGCATCGAGTGCGCAACACTCGTTGGGAACGTTACAGCGTCGTGATGTTTTTCGCGGTGAACAGCGATGTCACGATAGCGCCGCTGCCACAGTTCGTCAGCAAGGAGAATCTGGCAAGCTATGCCGGCGTCCGGCAGCGTGAGCACATAGACAACGAGATCAGGCGGGCCGAACTGAACCGGGCAGACCGCTAAGTCGCCGGCCCGTTTGCCCGTCGAGCGATGCGGGCAAGCTGCTCATCTAGCTGCTGACGTGAAAACCAGCGACTCCGCAGCATCACGCCGTGTACTCGCCGTGAGTTGCTGATGTCGTCCAGCGGATTGGCGTCCAACAACACCAGGTCGGCATCCAGGCCGACTTTGACCTGGCCGAATTCATTTTCTTTACCCAGGAAAACTGCCGGATTGACGGTGCCGGTTCGCAACGCCTCATACGGGCTAAGTTCCGCCGCTACCAGGAATTCCAGTTCCCGGTGCAGGGAGAAGCCCGGCACGTTGAAAATCTGCGGGGAATCGGAGCCAAGCAGCAAACCGGCGCCGGCCTCATGCAGAGCCAGAATCAACTGCCGCCGGATTTCAATCGCGCGAACAGCCGCTACCGCGTCGAATTGAGGATCATTGATCAGGTCTTCCTTGCTTTCCCGCCATCGC
>Ga0255058_10000611_pt1 | contig 20903 bp, 19 predicted proteins | sample Cases_109_9_MG_FD_188637 | JGI IMG/M metagenome (GOLD analysis project Ga0255058, IMG submission 188637) | Seawater microbial communities from Amundsen Gulf, Northwest Territories, Canada - Cases_109_9 | ecosystem: Environmental > Aquatic > Marine > Gulf | place: Canada: Northwest Territories... | reverse complement strand
CTGTGCAATGTGTAGCAAAGGGTCTTGGATATTGAGTTTTTTTAGAATCTTACCACAGGTCTTTTTCATAATCTTGGCACGGGGATCATAGGTTTTGTATACCCGGTGGCCAAAACCCATCAGCCGAAAGGGATCTTTTTTGTCCTTTGCCCTTTTTACCACTCGAGTCACGCTGCCACCTTTTTCAGCAATATCGGAAAGCATTTCGATAACCGCCTGGTTGGCGCCTCCGTGCAGGGGGCCCCATAGGGCTGCAATGCCCGCAGAAATGGCAGCATAAAGATTAACCCGCCCGCTTCCCACCAACCTCACCGCCGAAGTTGAACAGTTCTGTTCATGATCGGCGTGTAAAATCCAAAAAGTGTCCAATGCCCTGACAAGGTCCTTATCGATAATGTAGGGTTTGACAGGATTGTCGAACATCATGTTCAGAAAGTTTGCACAGTATGACAGATCTAGACGGGGATAGACCACTTTATGTCCCCTAGAAATTTTATACGACATCGCAGCAAGGGTGCGAATTTTTGAAATCAAGCGAGTCACCGTTATGTTGATCTCCTCCTCCACCGTCTGAAGCTCCGGATAAAAGCTCTTCAATGCGTTAACCATCGACGAGAGAATTCCCATGGGGTGGGAACCCCTCGGAAAATTTTGGAAGAAAAACTGCATGTCCTCATGCATCATCGATTGGTCGTTCAGAAGAACAGAAAAGCGGTTCAATTCCTTTCGAGTGGGTAAGACACCATTGATCAAGAGAAATGCCGTTTCTGTAAACGTGGACCGCTCCGCGAGTTGCTCAATCGGAATTCCACGGTATCGGAGGATGCCCTTTTCACCATCCACAAAGGTAATGGCGCTGGCACAGCTCCCTGTATTGGCAAATCCGGTATCGAACGTGATCAATCCGGTCTCTTGCCGCAGTGAAGTAATATCGATGGCCTTCTCATTTTCCGTACTGGTGATTAGGGGAAGTTGATAAGTTTTTTTTCCATAAACAAGCTTTACATATTCACTCATATTGCACCTCAAGCATGCGTCTAGTGGTCTATTCTATTTGGGAAAGGTTTTTGTTCCGAGATGGATCTGACTTCGAAAATCTTTTTATATGTCATAAACATTAAAAAGAGTCAACACGAATGGCGATTTTAGAAACGCCCGACGGCCCTCTTTTTTTTGATAATTTTTCTCTCTCTTCTTGACATTCGATAAAGTATTTTATATGAGCACATTAAAAAAATTTTCAGCAACTGGACACAAACTAAAACAATGCAATGTAACCGTCGTTATTTCCTTAAATTCGGAATCTTTTCTGTGATGGCTTCTTTCCAGCCGGCTCTCGCGCTTGCACACGCGAAACGGCCTTTGCCTTCCCACAGATCGCTTTCCTTTTATAATACACAAACCACCGAACGCCTTTTGGTCAACTATTATAGTAAAGGAAAGTATAAACTGAATGCGCTGGAAGAGATTAATTATATCCTGCGCGATCACCGCACCGGAGAGATCAGGCCGATAGATATCCGACTCCTTGACCTGCTTTGTGCCATTTCACAAAAACTCAATACACGTTCACCCTTTCATGTAATTTCCGGATACCGCTCGCCGACCACAAATGCCATGCTGCGCAGGAAAAGTCGGAGAGTAGCTAAAAATAGCCTGCATGTAAGGGGAAAGGCGGTTGATATTCGCCTGCCGAAATTCAAAACCGCTCTGTTGCGAAGGACAAGCATGGACCTAAAACAGGGGGGAGTGGGATATTATCGACGGTCAAATTTTGTGCATGTCGATGTCGGCCGAATCCGGTACTGGTGATGCCCAAACCAAGGTGCGAAACTTGAGTTAATAATAATTTTTCACACCCTTGGCGGTCTTTCCTTTAGCGCTTTATCAAGCGGCCTGTCACGGTCGTAAATATCATCTCGAAAGTGAATTTCCCCGGCTTCATCCACCCAGGCAGTCCAGTAGAGCAAATGAACGTTGAGCGGCTTGGGAATCCCAATTGATCTGTTTTTACCGTGATTAATTGCGGCCATGATCTTTTCTTTTGTCCAATTTGAACCATCTTTTAACAGATAGACTGCAAGCTCTACCGGCTTTTCAGCACGGATGCAGCCGGAGCTGAAACTTCGGATGTTCTTTTGAAATAATTCCTTACTCGGCGTATCGTGGAGGTATACGGAAAACTTATTGGGAAACATGAATTTCAAACGTCCGAGCGCATTTTGAGACCCGGGTTTTTGAACCAGTTTATAACGAAAGCTCCGGCGGTTTACTTTCGACCAGTCTATGGACTCGGGATCTATCGGTGGAGCGCCGTTTTGCCAGTTTGCATATAGGGTCATGTTTTGTAGGGACAGATAGTTGTGGTTTTCACGAAGTTTGGGCAGGATGTCCTTCACGGCGATACTCATCGGGACATTCCAGAAGGGATTCAGTACAAGGTATTTCATTTTTGAGCTAAAAACAGGTGTTCGCCGGTAAGTTCTCCCGACTACAACCCGCATGTCCATTACGGTTTCCCCATTTTCAATGAGGCTTAATTTAAAGTCCGCAATGTTGACCAGGATATACCGCTGGCCGAGGTTTCGGGGAATCCAGCGCCAACGTTCCATGTTCAATTCGATCTGTCGTGCACGAACCTTTGCCGGAACATTCAGGGCAGCCCTTGTTTTTGGCCCGACAATGCCGTCTTTTTTTAAACCGTGTTTTTTTTGGAAGCTGCGGACGGCCTCTTCCAGTTGCTCGTCAAAAACTTGATCATTTTCCTCTGCCACAGATTTTGAGTCATCGAAAAACAACAGTCGCTTGCGGAGCTCTTCAACGCGCTCTCCTTGATCTCCTTTTTTCAAACTCAATCCGGAAACGAGATGCGGCCAGTCGCCATTTTTCGCAATCCTTCGGTAATGTACCAGCATCCGCCCGAGTCCCGTATACCCTGGATGAAAAGGCTTGAGTTTATTTAAAACCTCTTTTATTTGATTTGAATCGAGGGCGGACTGGAGAATATCGGCCAGGTGTGCTTCATGTGTTAAGATAAACCAGCCCGTATGGATCGTTTCGGGGTTGACTCGCCCCGCCAGAAGGTGAGAACTGTATATGAGAAAAGCGTCGGTGAGAAGTAAATCGAAGTCTGCCATATCTTTCGGAGAATGCGGTATTTTCTTTAATTGTCTATCCTCTGCCTCGGCAAGTAACGCTTTAATTTTGGACAGATGATAATCTTCAGGGTTCAGCCCCTCCTGGTTTGCCTCCTCAATCGCCGCAATCAGGACTTTTGCCTGTGGGAAAAAACCTTTATCTGTAATCCAAGCGGGTTTAAAACCTCTTTGATGATAAAACCGAGGAATGACTGAAATGCCACAAATGATTTCGCTCTGGCATACAAATCTTTTTTGACGATCAGCAGATCCGATCCCTGTACGCAAATGGGTTGCGATCGCCTCTGATAATGTCTCGGTCGCCCAGACCGGCCGGGGCGTTGTCTGATGGAGAAAAATGATAAACAGACTCCATAGAAAAAATAAGAACGCCGCACGTGTCTTTGAAGATTTTTGTCTTTCTCTCATTCGGATATATCTCTATTCTAAGTTTCGCTTCTACCTGCAAGCGCAGGCAGTAGGTGCGGGATGGCCGATCCGCTATCTCTTGCGATACTTCTCTTCAAATGTCTTAACCAGATTGGTCATGGCCACATAAAAGGGTGTTGGGACTCCCTTTGCACGACCATAATCTACGATCTTCCCTCCCAAAAAATCAATTTCTGTCGGTTTTTTATTTTCGATGTCATGGCACATGGAGTCTTTGTGGCTGCCGACCTTATCTAAGTATCCGAGGGTCTGGTTAAGATAATCTTCTCCCAAGTTGTAACCGACCGCCTTTGAAACAGCCATGGCTTCCTGAAAACAAGCATTTGCTATTTCCCTTGTGGGGGGAAAATCCAAGGCTTCTTTTATAGTCAGGTCTGTAATCGCACAAATGGAGGCCATGGTGCATTTCATGATCATTTTTTTCCATATATAACGCTTGATGTCATTGACGAAATCGGTCTCCAACCCGCAATCGGTGAGCATTTTGGCAATCTGAACCCCCAGTTCTCGATTCTTTTGGGTAAATCCACCCATATGGTTGGGTCGATTGAAAAAGGCCGCTGTCGCGACCCCTGGACTTTTCAATGAAACCCCAAAATTTAGTGACATTCGGAAGACGGCTTCAAGGCCGAATCTGTCCGCCACAAGGTCTTCTGTTCCCAAACCGTTTTGCGTGGGAATAATCTTCATTCCGGGTCGATAAATGTTCTCAAGTTCCTCAAGGACTTCTTTGAGGTGAAAGGTTTTTGTGGAAAGAAAAATGAGCGTAGGGTTGAAGTGACCCAGTGCGCCAATCTGGGTACGATAATTTTTAACCGTTCCCTTCAAAGTCAAGGCTCCTGAAATGTTGACGCCTTCTTTTTTGAGTATCTCGCCCTGTTCAGCCCTGTGACCGACAAGAACGGTTTCCGGGTATTTGTCGAGCAAAGCCGCCGCCAGGACGCAACCGGTAGCCCCAATCCCCACAACCGCCATCCGGTGATTTTCCATGTTTTTTCTCCTCTTGTAGCCGATCCTTTTATCTTTTAACATTGATTTGAAACAAATGGCTGTCTTCCTCATAATAAGACCGGTAGAGGTTTTCATCAAGGTCAAGTTTATTTGAGGGATGGCTTTACGGAGTAGCAGTGGAGTTTTGAACGGACACCTTCTGCAAATCATTTAGGTATGATTTGATCAAATGTATCGTTTCATCTTCAGATGCAATTCGCTTTATCGATTCTCGAAACTTGCTGCTGCCCGGGAGCCCTTTTACAAACCAGCCGAGACGGCTGCGCATCATATGACACCCCCGCTTTTCACCCAGGCATCTTATGGTGGAATCCACATATTTTTTCATCATTTCAAATCGCTGATCAAGGCTCACAGATGGAATTCCCCCATCCCGAAAACAGGACAATATTTGTGAAAATAACCATGGATTTCCGATTGCCCCCCGGCCGATCATCATTCCGTCGCATCCGGTCGTCTTTTGCATCAAAATCGCATCCGCCGCCCCTTTGATATCTCCGTTTCCAATGACCGGAATGGATATCGCCTTTTTTATTTTTCTGATAATGGACCAGTCAGCAGTTCCCCCAAACCCCTGGGTAGCAACCCGCGGATGGACAATGACAGCGTCCACTCCGCATGCATCAGCGATTTCAGCGATGCGAAGGGCCTGGTCACCAGACCTGTCCCATCCGGACCTCATTTTTACGGTCAGGGGAATGGTTATCGATTTTCGAACTGCCTTTATCAACGCCTCCACCTTTTTGGGCGTCTTCATCAAGGCAGCGCCCGCTCCGGTTTTGATCACCTTTTTGACCGAGCAGCCAAAGTTAATATCGAGTATGTTGGCGCCTTTTGATTCAACGATACGGGCTGCTTCAGCCATGATGTCAGGATCCGCACCAAAAATCTGAATGGAGAGTGGTTTTTCTTTTGGATCACTGCAAAGCATCTTTTCGGTCTTTTCCGATTTTTGAATCAGGCCATGTGCACTGACCATCTCTGAACAGACCAAGGCACATCCCATCCCCCTGGCCAATAACCGAAACGGAAGGTTGGATATTCCGGAGAGCGGCGCCATAACCAGGTTATTATCCAAAAAAAGGGCACCGATTTTCATTCATACACCTGTTAGCTGATGTTTTCTAAATGGAGGGGTTTGCATAACAGAAAAGGCAGTTATGATGGCATGGTTGCAGGTGATAAGATCCAATATCAACAGAGACCATACATCCGCACCCATCTTTTATCCGCTGACCGGTATCTTTTTTCAAAGAAAGACGTCCGCCAAAAATTTTGACAAGCAGATCGTTTGGGATGCAAGCACTTTGTGTGATGACCGATGATGCGGGAAGAACATTGATGATCCTTTTTTCACAACATGTCTGAAGCTGTATATTTTTTCCTTTAAGCTCCTGTTCCATCGCAAGCACCACCCGTTTTTTCTTTTCAATGCCAGGATCAATAAATGAAAATCCGGGTATGGATTCGTTTATTTTTCGGACCCGTTTTTGAATCTTCGGATAATCATCCATAAAACTGGTGATACACCTTGAGATTCCGTTTTGGCCGGCCTGACGGGCGATGCGCGAAAAGTCATCGAGATTGTCCCGTATCCTCCCTTTTTCCGTCTGATAGAAACAGATGGGATCAAATCTCCAGTTAACACTCTCAGGGGTAAAACGATCCGTCAAGACAGCCAGTTGATCGAGGCGTTTTCCCAAGGGTGGAACATTCGGCTCAAGCCAGGGGGAATCCGAGTTGAGGGTGAAGTTAAAAAAGAGATGGTATCCCATTTTTTCCAGTCTATTGCCAAATCCTTCTTTTATAAAAGGGCCGAAATTTTTTGACCAAAATACGATGGTGTGGACTTTTTCGGGTGTTGATGGCAGGTTAGAACCACGCCTGTTGTAGGGATTGGTAATCTCAAAAATTCCCTTTTCGATCTGCTTCATAAACCATTTCATGTAGAAGGCGGGGATATCCGTCCTTCTAGACGCAGAAATTACGATCCGGGTGGAAGATTCCATCATCTATTTTTTTTCATATCTGTCAGTGATATCACCTTTGCAGAGCGCGAATTCTTTTTCACGAGATTTTTTTTCAAAAAAGGATCTTCCTTTTCTGCATTCTCCGGACATACCACCCTTTCCAACTTCATTTTTTTCCCACCCATGGTAAAGGTTTCACCGTTAATATAGGAATCTCTTAAAATCCAAGTCACCGTCTGAAGGGGTAGCTGCAAAATGAGCAGTTTTGCATGGTACCAACCTGCTTTGACATCCGGAGAAATCTCCTCAATTCTGGCAAAAACAAGGGGGTTCTCTTCAACATATAGGAGTACGATATCGTTTTCCCGTGACATCTTTTGGATCACCTCGTTATCGGAACTCGGCCTGGGACAGGATTAAAAACGGTTTCATCCATGTTTTTGTTCAAACGCTCCCATAAAATCGACAAGGGCGGCGACCGCCTCAAGGGACGTGGGATTGTAAATCGATGCCCGGCACCCGCCGACGGATCGGTGTCCTTTAAGACCACCCAGACCGTTTTCAACGGCGTTTTTGACAAATGCCGCCTCCAAATCTTCATTGGGTAACCGAAAAGTAATGTTCATCATCGAACGGCTTTCAGGCACTGCCGTACCTTTGTAAAAGCCGCTTTCATCTATTGCCATGTATAAAAGCTCCGCCTTTTTGCGATTGATTTCTTCCATTTTTTCAATACCGCCAACGGTTTCCTCCAACCACTTCAGCACCAGTTGGATCACATAAATACCAAAACAGGGCGGTGTATTATACAGCGAGTTTTTTTTAGCAAAAGTGGTATACTTGAGCATCGTCGGTAGGTGATCGGGTATCCGTTCGAGCATGTCGTCTCGAATAATGACCATACACACCCCTGCAGGCCCCATATTCTTCTGAGCTCCGGCGTAGATCAGTCCGAATTTTTCCACGTCAAAGGGTCTCCAAAAAATATCGGATGACATGTCTGCGATCAGTGGCACATCTTTTGTATCCGGAAACGACGACCACTGGGTTCCCTTAATGGTATTGTTTGATGTAATATGGCAGTAGACCGCATCGCTGCTGAATTGAATTTTCTTCGGGATATGAGAAAAATTTTTATTCTCCGAGGAAGCGACCACTTTTATGCGTTTGTGTTGTATCCGTGCCTCTTTAATCGCCTTTGTTGACCAAGTTCCGGTATTAACGTAATCCGCCGAGTTTTCCCCATTTAAAAAATTCATAGGGATCATGCAAAATTGCATGCTGGCACCCCCTTGGAGAAAAAGGACATGAAATTTTTTGTCAAGCTTTAGAGTGCGCCTGACCCTTGTGATGGCATCATCTATAACATCTTTAAACCATTTGGATCTGTGACTCATCTCGATAATCGACATCCCGGACCCTGCAAAATTGAAAAACGAATCCTGTATTTCTTCCAAAACAGGAAAAGGAAGGGCAGCGGGTCCTGCATTGAAATTATATATTCTGTTTCTCTCCATCGATTTCCTCCATTTTGAACCAAAACTCATTCGTCGAGTTTCCATGGACCAATCCACCGGATCGTCGGTACCGGGTTCATCCTTCATATGTGCAGAGCGCATCCATCTATGCAGATCTAAAAAATATGTCAACGGGTATTTTTGACAGATCCCGATGACACTTCGTATTGACAAATAACCCTGATTCAAAATAAACCCTAAAAATAAAACCGAGGGACCCTATTTGAAAACCGGTTCAATCGGCATCAAATCCCTGAAGCCGATCCTATAATATAAGTGGAAAATCTAAAAAAAGAAAGATGGCGGAAATGAAAATCTACACCTTCCCTTCAAAAGAGGCTGAAAAAAGGCTTTCAGCCATTATCAACCGGGGTCTCGGCTTCAAAAAGAAAGACTTTCTCGAGGTTAGCCGTATCCTTGATGATGTCAAAAAAAACGGCGATCAGGCACTGGTAAAATATATTCGGCGTTTTGATTCCCCTGACATGACTGCAAACACCTTGAAAACGACGGAAGAAGAGATGGATAGCGCCGCATCTTTTACAGACCGGTCATTTAAACAGTCTTTAGATCGTGCGGCATCCCAAATAACGGCGTTTCATCAAAAACAACTGAAAACGTCATGGATTGATACCGATAGGCCCGGGACCCTGCTTGGACAGTTGATCAATCCGGTCGGATCAGTGGGGATATATGTTCCAGGTGGAAGGGGCGGAAAGACCCCATTGGTCTCATCGATATTGATGTGTGCCATTCCGGCCAGAATAGCCGGTGTAGAAAAGGTGGTTATGGTAACGCCACCAACTGCGGAAGGAGGTGTAAATCCCCATCTTCTTGTCGCTGCAAAGAAAGTCGGAATTCGTGATGTTTATAAGGTCGGAAGTGCCTGGGGAATTGCCGCATTGGCCTTTGGTACTGAGACTGTCCCGAAGGTGGATATGATTGCAGGGCCCGGCAATATCTACGTTTCCCTGGCAAAAAAAATAGTCGCAGACTTTGTCGGCATAGACTTGATCGCCGGGCCAAGTGAAATTCTGATTATCGCTGACCGGACCGCAAATCCGGAATTTACCGCCGCGGATCTTCTTTCCCAGGCAGAACATGATTCCTTGGCTTCAGCTCTGTTGGTGACCGATTCCCATGAAATCGCCGATGCGGTTGCTTTGGCTGTAAGGGTGCAGCTAGAAAATCTTTTACGCAAAGAGATTGCCAAAAAATCGCTTTCCCGGTATGGCGGTATTCTGGTGGTGCCTGATTTAGATACCGCTATGGCAATTTCGAACCGCATTGCACCGGAGCATCTTGAACTGCATATCAAGGATCCCTTTGACTACATTGGACAAATCCGTAATGCGGGCGCTGTGTTTGCCGGAGACTATACCCCTGAACCGGTTGGGGATTATATGGCCGGACCAAACCATGTGCTCCCCACCGCCGGGACAGCAAGATTTGCTTCAGGCCTTTCGGTAGACCACTTTATCAAGAAAACAAATATCCTTCACTACTCCCGTTCTGCCTTCCTTCAGGAGGCAAAAGCGATCATCCGTTTGGCTGAAATAGAAGGACTGGATGCACATGCACATTCCATCAGGGTCCGCCTTCAACAACGTAAAGGTAAGAATAGCTGATAGTTTCTGAAACCGAAACAAAAAGGGTAGAGTGAAGTGAACACCAAAATGATACTTGCCGATTAAAGGGGGAGATGAACAGGGAAGACATTGAACATATCGATTCATCCACCATCCTCTTTGGCGATACAACGTTCACATGTTGTCATGCATTGTCACCTACCGGTTTTTTATTGGCAAAAATATTTGCATATCCTCTGTGTTTATGATTTTAAAAAGACAGGAATACCATAAGCAGTGTGCACTAAAATCTGATTTGTCTAAGCGAGCACTTGGGCAAGAAGTCCTGCGATATCTATCATTTCTTTTCACAGGAATGTCAGGCCAAAAATCCATCAAATTTTGGTCTGAATTTATATGATATCTCAGGTTTTTAAAAACCTGAGATATTCTCATAGTATCTGCACCCAGCCGATATTTGGTTTTCTGGCAAAAACCTTCGAGATACCTCAAAAACATCATCCAGAAACAAACCACAAAAACTCGTTTATCCATATAATTGACATAGAACCATAATTAAGATATTTCCAGTTTTAACTATTCGAATTGTCTTAAGCGTTGGATATGGACACACCTTTCCTATTAGGTTAAGTCGGTGGTTGACCGTTTCTTCGGACATGATGAGTCCCCCTCTTCACTAATTTTTTCAATTACTGAAGTCTATTCTATTTTGATATATCTGGTAGTGTCTCCATTGATTCGGGAAGGAGCAAGGCAATTTCGGGAAAGATAATGAGAATAATGAGAATAATTACCTCCGCAATAAGGAACGGAAGAATACCTCTGAATATCTTTTCCATTGGAACATCCTTCGCCACTCCATAAATGACGAAAACGTTTATTCCTACCGGTGGAGTAATTTGTCCCATTTCCATCATTATAACCATTACAACTCCATACCATATTGGATCAAAGCCTAAGGCAATTATAGTGGGAAATATGATGGGCAAAGTAAGCATTATCATGGGTATAATGTTCATTAGCATCCCGAGAATAAGGTAGAGAAACAGAACAAGTGCCAGAATTATATAGCGTGAAGTCTGCAACGATACTATGAATCTGGACAATTCTAAAGGGATTCCGCTCAAAGCGATAAAGTACCCTAATATTGCCACACCGATGAGAATGACAAAAATCATCGCCGTCATGCGGCCGGTCTCAAGAAGTCCGTCCATTATTTTTGGCCAGGAGAATCTTTTCGATAAAAAAGTGAGGATTAACGCGCCTGTTGCACCTATGCCTCCAGCTTCTGTTGGGCTAAAAAAGCCTAAATAAATACCACCGATGACTAGAAGGAAGAGGGCAATGACTCCCCAGACGCCTTTCAGGGCATTAAACTTATGAGAGAGCGTCGTCCTAGACCCTGCGGGGCCGAGAGATGGATTTAGTTTGGTACGGATGCCTATTGTAACTGCGAACAAAATTGACAAGAGTATGCCTGGTAGTAAACCAGCCATGAAAAGTTTTCCCACCGACTGTTCCGTAATGATTCCGTATATTACAAATCCCATGCTAGGGGGAATTAGAATACCTAGGGTGCCGCCGGCCGCTATGCAGCCGGTTGCTAATGAATCAGCATAGCGAAACTTCTTCATTTCTGGCAAAGCGACTGTACCCATAGTAGCTGCGGTAGCCAGACTATCACCGCATATAGCGGCGAAGCCACCGCAAGCAAAAACACTTGCTATGGCTAAACCTCCCTTCAAACTACCAAACCAACTATAGGCTGCGTTATAGAGGTTGCGACTGAGCCCTGCAGTGAAACACAGGAAACCCATGAGGATAAAAAGCGGAATTATTGAAAAAAAATAATCCGCTGATGTTTCAAAAACAAGCATTCGAACGATCGCGAAGGAAGTATCTGCGCCAGATAAGTACCAATTGCCTAGGATGCCAACAATGCCCATCGAGAATGCAATCGGGAAGCCTATAGCCATTAGAACGAGCATCAAAAAAATTCCTATCACCCCCGATGTAAGCGTTCCTATCTCAAAGGCGAATATGTCTCTCAGTAGTACGGGTAATGTGATGACGAAAAAGCTTACCCCAGTTGATAAAAAGATAGACATCCAAGGTCTAGAAAGGTTCTTAAGCATCCAATCTAAATTAGTGAAGAGTTCTATAAATATTATAAGACAGACTAAGATACAGCCTACCACTACTATAATCAGGAAAGGCCAAAAAGGAATTCCGGTTACTTGACCTATTTCACCTATATCATATGAGATCTTTACACGGCTAGCGTTTTGAACTGCCATTATACTAAAAAAGAAGACACCTAGAATACAAAGTAGATTTTGGACAAATGAATGGACTCTCGGAGGAAAGCGGGTGCTTAGTATGTCTACACTTACGTGTCCCTTTTGATGCATTGTATAAGCTACACTTAGAAACACCACTACAGAAAGCATGAACTGCTCGTATTCGATGGTTCCGCTCAAGGGCCTATTAAGCAAAAATCGAAACAGCGCGACATCCACCGAAATAATTATTGACATGATCATGCATAGCACTGCACCTATGATGGCGAGGCGCTTAGTCAAAGGGACAATAACCTTTTCCAGCCCCTCAACAACGCGAATCAGTCCACTCCCTCTTGTGATATTACTGTTCATACTGACTCCGTTTTAGCTTGATGGTATCTCCTTAACCAGGATACCCAAATCGTTAGATACTGCCCATTTAAGAGCCTACGCCTCAAGCTTTCACGATCTTTTTGGTCAAAATGAATACTTTCCATATTCTTGCATTCACCAGCTGGGTTAACAACATCTATAATTTCCCATTTTGATTCAACCCATTCGTCGTCAATAAAATTCCTGGCAACAGGTTTCCCCCTTATTTCCACTTTTACGAGCCATACGTAGAGCCTCCTTTATTGAATTAGTCTTAATCTGGTGTGCAATGGTGTCACATAACTTGTCCCAACCAGATAAAAGTAACTCAGAATCTTTGCATGTCCCAACATCTTCTAACAAAACAAGGGGTTATGTGGAATCTTTGCTTGCATTTGGCTTGAGCTTGTGAGTCAAGTCGATCAAAAAAAGTTCGCCCGTTCCGACACGTCTAAAAAGTGCACCGTGATTTTGTAATTTTGCAACATTTTCTTCCCCGATATGAGACTCCAAATATTGTAGCGCAGCAACATCTTCCTCTGTTTCACCTATAGAAATATTGGAATAGGGGTGTTGATAACTTTTCAGGCTCCCTGTTATCACATTTGGGTCAAAGACAGATGATCCAGTTAATTCAGCCATATGAGCACCCACATCCAAAATATCCTTAACCATCGCCCTCCTGGCCCCAATGTGGTCTTTCCTGCTTAGGCACTCCAATATTGCCAAATGGGATTGTTCAACTATTTTAAAGAATTCAGGACCAAGATTTATCTTAAGTTTTATATCTGTTAAAAGGTTATCAATAAAATCCACAATCAGGATGAGGATGGAATTTTCTGTCAATCTGGCAAGATACCGATGAAACTCGATATGCTTTGATACATCAAACCTTAAGTTGGGTTCTACTTTTGTGATTATACTCTCCAGGTTTTCGATATCTTTGGGTTGAACCAAGGAAGCAGCCATTTGAGCCACAAGAGGTTCAAAGATATAGCGGACCATAGTAATGTCAGAAATGGAGACTGTCTTAAAGTGGAGAAAATTGATGATGCTGTTTACCGTAGTTTTCATGTCCACTTCAGCAATAAATACCCCCCCACTAATACCTTTTCTGATTTCCACCAAGCCCAAGGCTTCAAGGACTCTAAGTGCTTCTCGTACAGTCGCCTTGCTTGCACCAAAATCAGAAATTAGCTCCTTTTCAGAAGCAAGTTTGTCCCCGGGTTTGATTTTCCCTGAAAGTATGGCGTCTCGGATCTGAGATATGATATGATCAGAAATTTTTTTTACTTTAGCAGCTTCGGTAAATTTCGTTGTCATTTTATCCATCCTTTCAGATAATTAGGACTTCCCACTTGGAATATTCCTGTAAAAAAAAGAGAAAAATTTACCCTATGGTCCAATATTTACCAGTCAAATAGTAAAAAAGAAGGCTAATGTCAAGAAAATTATAAATATTATAATATTTATTGATATTGGCCAAATATGTGTTAAAAAACGGGATTATAACCCAAAAAAAGGCTGCACAGCAAATTACTATTAACAACGAGAGATCATCTTCAAATCGGCTTGCATGTTACAAAATTTTATATTATACGTAAATTCAATATGTTGCAGTGATTATACTTTTGTTTGGGTTATAATTCCGAAAAAAATATTATAAATATTATAATTTTTTATTGACATTGACCAAATATGATGCTAAATGCAGACTATAAGTGCGTATTCGAATTTCAAAGCGTCCTCAAAAAAGATTGACTATCAATAATAAAATATAAATATTATAATTTTATGACTTTGAGAATATATAATGCTAAAAGCACATCAAAACCAGCAAAAAAAGTTGATTAATTTACGAACTAAGCAAACTGACTCTTGCTTCATTTTTTCGACGGCCATTCAGATCGTTTGGGAAAAGACATTCTTGGGATTATCTTTTCATGTCAAAGGAAATCTAGAGTTACCAAGAAAACTTTAGGGGAACAAGTCTATTTAGGAAAGGAGATGGAAAAATGAGAATTAAAGTATCGTGGGTAGTGTATGGTGTAATGAGCTTAGCTCTAATATTTGGAGCTATCCCTCCTTCTGCCGCGGCTAAGGAGAAGGTGATTGAAATAAAAACCGTTACCTGGCATCCTGTTAGGCATCGGTTGACTACCGATAGCTTTCTATGGCTTGCTGCAGAAATTGAAAAACGTACTAAGGGGAAAGTCAAGTTCAAGTGGTTCTTGGGAGGAAGTCTCATGGGGCCGGATAAGACGCATGATGCAGTTCAAGGTGGTGTAATTGACATGGCGATGACTTTAGCTCCTTTTGCATTTATGCATTTGTACCCGATAAGTACGGCAATAGGGTTACCCTTTATGGTTGATAGCGCTGCGCATGCTTCTGATATGGGTTGGGAGATGTGGGAAACGATTCCCGAAATGAAGCAAGAATATTCCGGGATGAAGTTTTTTGGTCTTTCGAGCAGCGCAATCTCAAATCTGGCCACCGTAGGAGCTCCGCCTAAGACCCTTAATGACCTAAAGGGTTTGAGAATACTTGTGTGGCATAAGCAAATGGTCGAAGCGCATAAGCTACTAGGAGGTACGGGTCAATTCATGAGAACTGCGGACTTTTATCTGGCTATACAAAGAGGAATGGCTGATGGGGCTTGGTTCCCTGACGCACCACTGAGATCATATAGACTTATCGAGCTCATGGGCAACCACACAATGGTCAATTATTTAGGTGCCCCCCAGGCAATTGTAATGAATCTCAAGAAGTGGAAGACACTCCCTCCAGATGTTCAGAAGGTATTCAATGACCTTACCCCATCAATGGCTCGTTTGCATGGTCATACACTAACTAACGAAGCAAAATGGGTCATCCAAGATCTCAAGGATAGAGGTGATAATTTCTATTATTTACCGGCCGATGAAAGAGCCAAATGGATTGAAAAATCCAAACCAATGTATGATAGATGGATTCAGCTACTGAACAAAAAAGGTTGGGATGGCCAGGCTATTTTCGATAAAGTGGTAGCTATCTCGAAGAAATATCGCAAAAACCCACTTCCGGATGATAGTTGGTGGGGTAGAGCAGGGAGAAAAACTGGGGCAGGGTTTATCCCTGTGGAAAAAGCTCAATAAACACAAGAGCTACAGTGTCTTTTGCGAGCATTGGCCAAACCCCATCTTCACTTTGACAGAACACGTCAAGAAACTGGTTTGGCTCATGCCTCCAACTTTAGAGACTATTAATGCGTCCAATTTTAGGTAAGGAGAGCTGAAATGATAATTGATTGCCACACGCATGCATTCGGCAACCCAAAGTTCAACTTGACCGGATATATAAAAAAGAGACGCGATGCTGTACTATTTAAAAAGAAATATCCTGACATTTTCGAGAATCACTGGAAACATATTGATGATTTGACAGAACATCTATTGAAGGACATGGACGCCAGCGGGATCAACAAGGCAGCTCTTATGCCAGCTGTGGGTGAAACACCTGAACTAGTTGCGGCAGCAGTCAAGAGGCATCCGGAAAGATTCTATGGGCTGTTTATGTCAGGTTTTGGCGACTTCCACCCTGGGCCTAGTTCCCCTGATGAGCCCCCTACTCCGGATCTCAATAAGTTCGCAGACAATGTGAGGTCCTGGGTCAAGGATTTGGGGCTCAAAGGCTTTGGCGAGTTTGCTGTGAGGGCTTTTTCGCAACATTCTGCTCCCGAAAAGATAGCAAGAGATCTCATGCCGGTTATGGAGATCATTAACGAGTTCAAAATCCCGGTGATGGTCCTCACGGCTTGGACCATGTATGGTACTCCTATCTACCACGGTCTGCCGTTGTTTGTCGACGATTTGGCTGAGCGATTTCCCGAAATACCTTTCATTCTGACCAAAATGGGCCGTGGATACTCCTTCATATTTGAGATGTGCCTGGCTCTTGCTACAAAGCACGACAACGTGTATCTCGACACCGTCCATGCACCTCCTACGCATATAGCACGCGCAGTTCACGAAGTCGGAGCTGATAAGGTTATGTTCGGCACTGACTGGGATTGGACATGGCGAGAACTAGAACTGCCCAAGGGCATCTATACGCGTGGCCTTTCTGTGGTGGAGGAGTCGGGAATTTCCGGTAACGACAAAGAGTGGGTACTTGGTAAGACCTGTGCTACGGTCTATAAGATATAGTTCTTGACAGTAGAATTAAATTTAATATATTTTTCGGAATCAAAAGATACTTTACAAGTCTTTTTGAAAGGCTTAATTTTAAGCCCTACATATTTTGAGGAAGGTTAACTGGTGGAATATCAAAAAGCGTTAAACAAGGCACAAACACTGACAGAGAAATACGGTGAAAGGAGTGAGTATGCGCTCAACCCCGACGCTGAGCGGGTTCAGGGACTGCTTGAGGAAATGGCACGTAACAAGGTGGAGTTTGGGGCGATGTATTGCCCGTGCATGACAAAGCGACTTACAGGTGTCAAGCAAGTCGATGCTAAGCGTATTTGCCCGTGCAAATGGCATAAGGAGGATATAGAACAATTTGGAGTCTGTTATTGTGGGCTTTATGTCAAGTCAGGATTTGATGAGTCTAAGGACAAAGGAGTACCACCATCGGTGTGGAGTAAGTATGACTGATTATAGTTCATCCTTAACAGCTACTGAGACAAATGGGTATTGCTATTACATCGGAGCCTGTCGGCAGTGATAACCTTCTAAGCTTCCGAACTCTTTAGGGTCTACTATAGAACAGGCGCGAGTATAGATTGAAAACAAATGTTCTTCGCTGTTTATGAAAGCTGAATCAAGATATTTAGGCTTTTCTGAAGACGAATTATCAATCGGATGCTTTTGGAGATAAGGCCTTTCAGTGCAGGCAGGATAATTCCGGCAATCTCAGAAGCTTCAATATTTCTAAAATGCACATTTATTTCAACAACTAGCAAGGGAGAATGCAAATGAGTGATGTTAGTTATTCGGTGACTCCGGTGACATATGAAAGCGGCGGGATTAAGGTGAACGCGCTTCTTTACAAACCTACGAAGCTCGTTGCCCAAGCGCCCTCGATTGTCCACCATCCCGCACATCGCTGTGCCGCGAAGCAGTATGAGTGGTACCTTGGAAAATTCGCGGAGGCTGGCTATGTTGGCCTCTCCATCGAACAGCGCGGGTACGGATCCGGGCCCGAAGGGCAAAATGACCGAGGCGGTGAGTTGCAACAGGGCGACATTATGAATGGCATCTCATATGTTGAAGCGCTACCGTTTGTTGATCCGGATCGGATTGGTGTCAGTGGCCATTCAAACGGAGCCGCATTGGCTCTCATAGTCGCTGCGAAGGATGCTAGAGTCCGAGCGTGTATTAGCTTAGCGCCAAAGACTGATTGGGTTTACACGTTACGCTATGCAAAAAATTGGAAGCCGGCGTTCTACAAAAGGACTATTTTAGAGATAAGTGGAGGGATATCCCCAGAAGAAGATCCTGCTCCTTATGTCGCACGGTCTCCTATCACATATGCGAACCGGATTCGTGTTCCCGTTTTTCTATCCGTGGGCACATATGACTGGGTCAACCCGACGTATCATTGCGTCTGGATGCAAGAGGCCCTGAATAAGAACGGCAATACAGATACTGAAGTTAGTATAATAGAGGAGGTGGATCACTGGTTTTGTCGCCTTCATTTTCTTGGATATTGCTTCGACGAGGTGACGGAACCCGCAATCCGATGGTTTGATCGTTTTGTCAAGGAAGCCGTTCCCGTGCGAAAAGTAGCTCGAGACATTACTGGGGTGCGGGGATGAGAGGACAGGTAGCATGGTATTCAGGCAGTTTTAGTTTCTCGTGACTTCAATTCATGGACTTGGAGGGCAGAAGCCGCCTTTCTGAATTTGATCATTATTTGTTGAGGCTGTCTTCACGCACTAGCTTAGAGTCAGAGGGATTGTGTCTAAATCATTTACAGTTTTAAGGAGGTACAAAATGAGAAAGGTAATTAAAGAGATACCCGGGCTAAAACCTACCGCTTGGTTTTCGCCATCAGTTCGGTTTGGTGATATTGTGGCTACAGCTGGTATCACAGGGATTGACCAGAGCACGGGGGACATCATTGAGGGCGGATTGGAAGCCCAGATTCGTCAAATCTATAAGCTGATAACGATGGCGATAGAGCCGCATGGTGCGTCCCTTGATGACATAGTGAAAATGACAATATACTTCACAGACAGAAAAAATCAGTTTCCAATCTTTGAGAAAATCCGTCGAGAAATTTTCAAGAAGGATCCACCGGCTACCACGGGGATCGGCGTGGTCGAAGTAGGAAAGGAAGGCTTAATAGAAATGGATGCTATTGCTGTGATTCCCAGCGAAAAGTGACCAACCTACTCCGGATGAATTTGTCCCAAATTTTTTTTAGAGAGGAGGTCAGGAAATGCCCCCCCGTGTAAGGTTTATTGAACCGAAGCAGGCCAGCGGTGAAGTGCGCAAAATCTTCGACGAAATCGAAGAAATGCGCGGGAAAGGAAAGATCTCTAGTGTCTTTCAAACTTTGGCAATTGTTCCTGAGTACTTGAAAGCTCAATGGGAATACAATAAGGCCAATGAGCTTCAGAAAAGGCGAAAACTAAGCCTTAAGACTAAGGACATGATTTCGGTAGCTGTCGCCATGGCGCTGGGATGTAAAATGTGAGTAACATTCCATGGTAGTCGCCTCCGTGCTGAGGGACTGAATGACGATGACGTAAAAAAAATCGCCCGATTGGATACTGACTTCCTTACACAAGAAGAGCTTATGATTTTAAAGTTCGCCCAAAAAGTAGCGAAAGAAGCTCACCGCGTAACCGACATGGAGATAAAGCAGCTCAGAGAGCTAGGATTTAGCGACGAAGACCTCATCGATCTTGTGGGAACCATAGCTCTCGGCCTCGCTAACTACGTAATCATCGATACTCTCGATCTACCTGTGTCTGACTGGATGGGGGAAGAAATAATCATCGAACAAAAGGAGTGATTAACCTGACAGATTTCCGTACTCTAATTAATCCTATGTGGTCTGAACTGACATTTGTGTCGCGATGGGATAATATAGTTGGGGTATCGCAGAAGATGTACTGGCTAGAGAAGGACGTCAGTAGGTAATTTCCCTAATGAGCGCACCAAGTTAGTGTAAAAAAAGCTCATCTGACAGTAGCATCTCCTGTCTCCGCTTGGCGTTCTTTGAGATACTTAAATGAATGAAAACATGAGATTTGTCTGACGTCGATGTAGATAGGTGGTAACAATTTAGAATAGATAGAACAGTTTAGGGAGTTAAGAATTATGATGAGAGATAAGAGGGTTCTTTTCTGTGTTTTCAAACCGGACAAGATGGAAAACACATCTAAAATGAGAGAGCTTTTTTCCACGAGTTATCCTAAGTTTCTAGAAATAGAAGAGGTTGAATTTAAGTGCTGGTGGTGTGATCAAGAAAGGAAAGAATGGGGGGCTTTATACGTGTTCCAATCCAAGCAAGCCCTCGAGAAATATGTTGCATCCGATCTTTGGCGAAAGGTGGTTCCGGAGAAGTACGGATGCGTCCCAACTTGGGTTTCACTGGAGGTTGGGGCCATAATTTCTAAAAAGATTATAAGGGAGTTTGAAGGGTCCTGGCAGGATGACTGATTTCCTTAATTAAGCTAATAAATTTGTTACAATCCAATAGGCTTTCCTTTTAAGCCAAGAGGCAGAAAATAAAAGATGCCAATATTCTTCCTCAAGAAGTGAAGACAACAGCATTGCATACCAAGGGAAGAAATGAGAGTATCAATCTTGAAGAAGTTGATGAGGTGAGACGAGACGAACTTGACTTGACATTTTGATAAAAAAAAGAGTGGTCAGATACGTTCTGGATTAATTCCCCGACTAATCGAAAAAAGAAGGTAATCATGACCACTAAAGACAAACTAGTTGACGCAAACTGACTATAATCGAACTTGTTGGATTTCTCAAGAACGTTTCTCAAGCCTGTCGCATTAATGGAGTTTCTCGCCAACATTTCTATTACATCAAAAAAGCCTACGATGAGCATGGTATAGAAGGATTGAAGGAAAAGTCCCGTCATAAGCCTCGTATTAAAAATCGTGTCGCCCCGGAAAAAGAAGAAGCAGTAATCAACACGTCCATGGAATATCCAGCTTATGGGCAAACCAGGGCTGCTAATGAACTGCGGAAAAAAAGCTTTCTGGTATCCAGGGGGGGTGTCTGCAGTATCTGGCTGCGGCCATGGCGTTGAAACTTTTAAAAAACGCTTAGTTTTGATCTAAACCCCCCACCTCTTATGGAGGACCCGGATAGGTTCTACCGATCAGGAGAGAAATAATATAGGTAATTCATCCGGGAAAGGCCTAAAGGGTAAATTGGAGGAATCACTTATGCATGATTGGACAAGTTTATCGCATGTAAGATGGGATTGCATGAAGAGACCATACGGAATTGCATTCGTGAGCAAGAAAAGAATGAAAAAGATCAACTGGATTTCAGTAAATTTCGGTTAGGTTTTTGCATGAGTTGATAGGTTTGGCTGATTTTTTAAATCCAAATAT
>Ga0255058_10000610_pt1 | contig 20942 bp, 17 predicted proteins | sample Cases_109_9_MG_FD_188637 | JGI IMG/M metagenome (GOLD analysis project Ga0255058, IMG submission 188637) | Seawater microbial communities from Amundsen Gulf, Northwest Territories, Canada - Cases_109_9 | ecosystem: Environmental > Aquatic > Marine > Gulf | place: Canada: Northwest Territories... | reverse complement strand
TAGCGTTAGCTTATAATGCTGTTGTCAACTTCACTAACTCGATTGTTAATGCGACCAATCAGGCTGATTTGGATTCTTCTATTTCTGAGCTGTCTACTATGACCGGTATCTCGGTAGCAGATATCGAGGGCATGACAGCTGCAGAGCTTGGCGAAATAAATGCTAGTTATCAGGAATCGTATGCAGCGGCACAGACACAGGCATTGGCTGATGAGCTGGACGCAGCACAGGCGGCTGAGGATGCTGCGCTTAATGCTGCTGTTATGGCTGCTACTGGTGGCGGTGGCGGTAATGGTTCTCCTGGCGGCAGCGGTGCAGACGATCAACCGGGAACCAGCACAGCGGGTGGGTTCGGTGTGGACCAACAAGAAGCCGACAACCCAGGCTCTACCGGTACTACCAGTGGCGGTGGCGGTGGCGGTAATGGTGGCGGTGGCGGGACTACGGGAGGTGCGGCCGGTGGTGGCGGTCGTGCGGGTAGTGACGCATCAGCTAGTTCCGGTGGACCCGGAGGAAGTGGTGGTGACTCTACTTGCTTCATAGCCGGTACTGAGATCATCATGGAAAGCGGATCTGTTAAAGCCATTGAAGACGTTATGATTGGCGACATACTGCGAGGACAGAACGAGAATAATACAGTGGTAGCATTCGATCATCCGAAACTCGGAGATCGGTTGTTGCACTCAATTAATGACAGTCAATACTTTGTAACCAGTGAACACCCATTCTTTACAGGTGATGGATGGAAAGCGATTGATCCGGCGGCAACTGCCAGAGAGAACCCCGAATTAGCCAAAGAGGTTAGTGTCCTGTCGGTCGGGGATCGCATACAAATGGAAGGTGGCGATTATATCGAAATTACTAGTATTGATTCTAATTCTTTCGACTCAGATACCCAACTGTACAATTTCAAACTTGATGGTGATAACACCTACTACGCCAATGACATGCTTGTGCACAACAAACATAATGGCGGCGGTGGCGGCGGTGGCGGCGGCGGCAGTGGTGGCGGCGGCGGTTGCTTTGCCAAAGGCACTCTGTTTGAAATGGCAAATGGCAGCTTTAAAGCTATTGATAAATTCCAGATTGGCGACGCTGTTAAAGGCGGCGATGTAACCGATGTTATTCAGGGTAAGAATCGCAACGAGTGGTACGACTACAACGGCACGAAGGTTACCGACGATCACTTTGTCAAGGAAGATGGGGTCTGGATGTACGTCAAGGATTCTAAGGAAGGTGTATTGAGCAATATCCAGCATCCGATTTTCTATACCTGTATTAGCACCAACCATGAGCTGGTTGATGAGAATGGAACCGTGTTCTCCGATCACAATGTCTTTGACTACTCGCATCCCGCAATGGATATTGAGGATTACTACTGTGATGCATTGATCGAGATGAAGAACGGTAACACTCAACGGGCTCGTGAGATTATGATGGCCGGTACACAGCACTTGGCTGACATGATGAAGGGAGATGAGGCAGCATGATCATACGCCCAGCGACAATGATGGATCTGGAAGCGATCACCGACATCGCGATGGAGCAGACGTTGAAGTACCCGTTTATGCGCGCGGAACGGCATAAGGTCAAGGCCTTGATCACTGATTCGATCAGTGCTGCACGCCACTTCTCGTGGGTGGTGGAAGATGAAGGCCGGGTACAGGGATCGTTGGTAGCGTTCACAACAGACAATGCCTGGGCCCAGCGTCAACACTGTAGCGCGATGCTGTGGTACTCGTGGATCCCGGGCGGCGGAGCTTTGATGTTGCGCCAATTCCGTGACTGGGTATTATCCCGGCGAGCAATTAAGATAGCAGGCTTCGCACCGGACGTGGATTTGGATCCACGGGTGTGGATGCTGGCTGAAAGAGTCGGGTTCAAGCGCTCCGGTGGCGCGTACCTGCTATACAACTGAGGATAGAGATATGGGTATTTTCGATTTCATAAAGAAAGTAGGAAAGAGTATCACCAAGGGTATTTCAAAAATATTCAAAGAGGTGAAGAGAGGCATATCTCGTATCGCGGATTCCGACTGGGCTCGAACACTTCTTGTCGGGGCAGCGATATTTACCGGAGGTATGGCACTCTCTGGCGGTATTGCGGGGTGGGGAAAAGCCGCAGCCGCGGGTGAAGGGTTCCTGGGTAAGTTCGTCGGTGGCGCTGAAGGATTTGTCACCGCATTGGCCAGCCCAATGGAGCAAGCGCAGAAATTAATCGCCGGAGATACTGGACGTCCAGATCCCACTGCTATGGCGGCGAATGCATCAGCTGCCGGTCAAGCGACGGGTGCTATTGAGCAACAGGCAATTACTCCTGCAGGCGCTGACCCAGGTGGGCAAGGCATGGGCGGAACACTGGCGACGGCGCAGGCAGCGCAGCAACCACCACCGGTCGCCGCTAATGCGACGACCCAGGCCCCGCCGCCGGGGAAACCACCCGAAGAACAAAGCTGGCTGGAGAAAGCAGCCGGGTACGCCATGGACTTTGTCCAGTCACCGGTTGGCGCCCAGATGATTCAAGGTTACTCCGAGGGTAAAGTGCGCGAGGAAGAGATGAAGTTCGAGGACCGTGTTCGTCGGTCATGGCAGGATCCCAATAACGCGCTGGCCAAGCTCAACAGATCGGGCGTGGGTAGTCGATTCATTAGCCGAGGAAATATACCATCTTATAACCCGGGCAATTCAAGCGTGGGTGTTTCAACAACAGGCGCATTACCGGGTGAACCAGTCTCCCCAGGAGTTTAACCATGCCAATGCCACCACAACCAGGGCAACCACCGCAACCACCGCAAGGCGGAGGTGGTGGGGGCGCGCTCGCTCAGGCTGCAGCTGCAGCGGCACAGGTGCCGGATCCCGCAGCACAAGCGGCTGGCGGGCCACCAACCGCCAGTTCAGTTGGGATGCCGGATGCGCAGCAGATACAGGCTCCACATTCACCTATCCCGGGCCCACACGCCGATACGATGTTCAATGCATCGCCGAACCCCAGCGAGAAGGCTTATAGCCCGGGGGCCAACGAGGCCAACGTCCCTACTGAAGCGGCGACTCAAGATGAAGAGCGGGAATATCAACGCGTCTCTGGTGCATTGGATAAAGTGCTTTACGAGGAAGACAAGCTGGTTGATTCAATCATGCAGCAGCTGGATCCCAACGATAAGATTGGATCCACCACAAAAGCCACGGCCCTGCTGATTCAACAGTTAGATGAGCGTGTTGACATGGATGAGATTGTTGTTCCGCAGATTACGATGGATGCGGTCGACGCTGTTTCTGAGCTGGCGGAAAATAGACATAACATGCAGTTCTCGGAGCAGGAAATACAAGCTACTCTGGGCGCAACCTGGGAAGCGGTGATGGCCATGTTCGGCGTGGACCAGAAAGAGCTGGACCGGTTTAAGGCAGGCTTCCAAGGACAGGGTAACGCGATGAAAAAAGCATACGACGGATTCCTCAACCAGGGTAAACCGACAAAAAACCCGGCAGCTGATTTCCCAGCCCCGCTGCCACCACAGGCAGCTCCGCCACAAATGCCGGGACAAGCGCAAGCAGCACCGCCACAGGCAGCACCGCCACAGGCAGCACCGCCACAGGCAGCAGCAGCAGCACCGCCACCGCCACAGGCAGCACCGCCGGGAGTACAAGTCTGATGGGTAGTTTAGCTTTTTATGGTGCGATAGGTGGTATCGGTAAGGGACTCGAACAGGAGTACCTGCTGGACCGCACAACCGAAGAATCAGAAGCCAAGGATGCGCGTACATTCCAGCTCGAACGCATGCGGCAGCAGGAGGCTATGTCCCGTCAAAAAGCGCGACAGGGAGCTGAATCGACACGCTTGAAAGAGCAGTACGGACCGGGTGGCTATGCAGAGAAGGCCGCTGTTTCGAAAGAAAAGCGAGACGTGTTGTCTGCAGGCGTGCAGGATCTCCATGAGATCCAGCTCGAAGAGATGCGACAAAAAGGTCAGACAGCTCGTGATCAAATGAAGATCACCGAGAGGAATGATCCGTTTGATTTTCAGGTCACCAAAGCCTCTAGCACGGTTACCCCGGCTGGTGATATTATAACTGTGCCTGCGCAAAACCAAGTAACGGACAGGGCCACCAACGTGACCTATACCCAGGAAGGGTTGGCCTTTATACCTGAAGGGTGGGACTCACCAACAGAGACCAAAATAACTGCAGGACAAAAAGCCGTTTCATGGCTACTGAAGTCAGCTGATCGGGATAAAGCGAGGGAGAACTCCTTGATATTCCTTCGTACCTTCGGTTACTTACCGGCTGAATACTTCAATAAATTTGGTGGCCAAGGACCGGTGAACAAAATCACAGAAAGAGGTAGCACCTCCACCTCGACACCAACCAATCCAGTGGTTCAATGAATAAATGTCAACGACTCCGGAAGAGGTAAACAGGTTAACGACGCCCGGTATGCAGGCACCGTGGACGCCCGAGAGTGGACGGACTCCAACCTCTGAAGAGCTACTGGCCTATTACAGTGATGAGCCTGAAGCGATCACTGAGGACTATGAGGCACCAGCTGGTGACCAATTGGTGCCTGAACCCGCTGTCGAGGAACCATGGACCCCTGAGAGCGGACGCACTCCTACCGCGGAAGAGCTTGGCGCTTTCTACATCGAGCCCGAGCCCGAGCCACCACCACCCGAACCAGTACCCCTGACGCCTGAAGAGCAGTTGCGTCAGGCACCCGGGTTGCTTTCCCCGGAAGCCCGGGCCGCGCTCGACGAACAAGTCATACTGGAAGAGGAGCCTGTGCCTGAGCTGGTCGCGCCAGAACCAGTCACCCCGGTTGAGCCGGAGATCGAGCCATGGGATCCAGAGTCAGACGAAGACCCAACACCTGAACAATTGCGTGTGTGGTCAGGCATGAGCGCAGAAGACGCCCCGCTCAGAGCAACCCTGGTCAACCCAATTAATCTACCGGCTAAGCCAATCGATGAATCGCCCGGTCGGTCTATGACGGCCCTTGGCAACGCAGTACAAAGCGCCGGTAAAATGCTTTCCAGCATACCGAAAGCTATACAGCTGTGGTTTGCTCCCAGTACCGCACTACTGCCGTGGATGGATGAGATGGATCGCATTGATGCAGATCCTAATTCCACGGAACTGGAACGAAAAATTCATTACGGCAGAGGAAACGCTGAATTTGTAGGTCAATACGGTCTTGGTTACTTTTCTGAATCAACGGCTCTTTTCCGTCGATATATGGAGGGAGAAGAAATCGACGGTGAAATTAACAAGGGCGAAACCCTGACTAAAAACCGGGCCAAAGTAAGAGCTGAATTCCTCGACGCCATGCGTAAGACAGTTGACCGACCACTGTATAAAGCCGGTGAGGCATTCGATCAAGGTGTGCGTGAGTCTTTCCCCGCCAATCCTGAATATCAGGAGGAGTGGCTTACCAGCAAGATACCGAGTGGCCTGGGATCTGTTGTGGGTTATATGACAGTGTTCGCGCTCACCAGAAGGGTTGTCGGTGCACGCACTGGCGGAGTAATAGGCCCGGGCGCAGCAGTAACAACCACTGCTGGTGTTGGCGTCACCACACAACAAGCTTTTGCTTTTGAGGATGCGTTGACATCGGGTGCGGAAATTGACGAGGCCTTTGATTCAGCGTTCTCAGGCTACACCACCTTGTCAGGTATGTCGGAGGCGGTACCGATCAGTCGGTTCTTCGGACGCGCGGACGCGGCCAGTGGCGGTGCCATAAAAAAGGCCCTGATCCGGATGTTCAAGCAGGGCGGTGAGGAAGCACTACAGGAAGGCTTTCAGGATATCATGGGTAATCTGACCGCGCAGAAGTTATACGATCCTGAGCGGCAGCTGTGGGGCGTAGGTACCGGTGAAGCAGCTGCGGTTGGTTTCACCACCGGCGCCATCGTCGAGTTCATTGCGTCTATGTTCATACCCGGTCGACGCCGTGGTACGGCAGAGCGCGGGCTGGATCTGGATCCCACCAGAAAGACACTACAGGACCAGATAGACGAAGCCCGGGCAACGGCAGCTGCAGAAGGTGGCGACGTCCTCGATGAGGCAGAAGCAGCCAGCCGGGTCATGGCAGAACTGTCACCAGAGATGCGTGTGCAGCAGGAGGATACCAAGAATAGATTACTAGCGGCACGTGAAGCCCGGGCCGAGCGTAACAAAGCAGGGGAGCCTCTGGCCGGACTGGTGCAGGCTGAGTCAGATATCGCGCGCCTGCCATTCGAGCAACAGGCCGAGGTCGTTGCTCGTGGTGTCGCTGAAGAGATAGCCGCGGCCAAGCAGTTGGCCTTTGAGCGTGCTGAGGAAGAAGCTGAGGTCCAGAAAACCGAAGAGGTCAAGGAATCTGAGTACCAGCAGGAGCTGCAAAAGGGTGAAGCTCAGGAAGAACTGGGCGCGCAACAGGAAGTAGCTGAGGCCGTGCAGGCTGATGTTGCGCCCACCACCATCGGTGAGGCCATCGAGCCCGAGGCCCGTGAAGGGCTGGAGCGGATGCAGGCAGCACTGGCGCAAGAGAAAGAGAAAGAAGCTGCGCCTGAACCCGAGGTGGCCGAAGAACCTGGGCGGGAGTATCCGATAGCACCGCGTGGAGAATGGTACGCGGACGCGGACTACGAAGCGCGCGGCGGCACGTTAACGGAAGTAACACCCGATGAATTCTTAGCGCAAGCTGCACCACTGGAAGTTGATGAGGTGGCTCGTGAGAATATCGATGACCTGAAACGTCACATGGAGGAAGGCCGGACACTGGACCCGGTGACTCTATACGGCGCTGCAGAAGAAGGAACCCGGGCATCAGATGGCAGACACCGTGCCATCGCAGCCAAAGAACTCGGCATGAAAACAATTCCGATGCTGGATCTGCGTGGACCAGCTGCACCTGCTGCGGAGCTTACAGCTGAGCCTGCACCTGCTGCGGAGATTACAACACAGCAGGACTTCTTCGAAGAGCCCGCTCTGCCCGGTGAGCGCCCCGTAGCAGAGACTAACGCACTGATCAAGGCCAAGGCCGATCAGGCAGCGACGTCGCCTACAAACGCCCTTCCTGAGCCCACAGAGGCCCAGATTGAATCGGGTAACTACAAGAAGGGCCACCTGACCGCGCAGGATACCGGGATCCCGGGTATCGAGATCACGATTGAGAACCCTGCAGGATCCACGCGCTCGGGTACGGACACAGCCGGTAATACATGGTCGCAGAAAATGCGCGATCACTACGGCTACATCAAACGCACCGAGAGCGCTGAGGGTGCTGAGGAGCAGCTCGATGTATTCGTCGGCGAGAACCTCGACAGTGATCTTGTATTTGTTGTCGATCAGGTCAACCAGAACACCGGTGAGTTCGACGAGCATAAAGTCATGATGGGTTACGGCAGTCAGATGGACGCCGTGCGCGCGTACAAGCGCAACTATCAACGCAAATGGAAGGTCGGCCCGGTCACCGTGATGACCCGGGAACAGTTCGCCGGGTGGCTGGAACGTGGAGATCAGACCCAGCCCGTTGACAGGACATTACGTGGCGTGGCCAGTGCGGCCGAGGTAGCAGACATTGCTCGTGCGCAGGGAGAGGTGGTTCGGTTCAGTGTTGAAGACGTACCCAGTTCCGGCGCCGGTGCAGCTGCACAGGCCGGGATGGAAGTCGTGCCAAAACCTGAGACAGTTTCTGAGACAGAAATGGCTGAAGATGCTGCTGCAGCTCTCGCTCGCGTGGACACAGTTTCGGACACGTATGACTTCACTACCATGACCAAGTCTGACCGGGCGTCACTCGCGACGCATCTGACTGACAGTGGCTACACCACCCTGGAAGCAGCAAAGGTTATTTCGGATCTGCAGAAAGGCGACGCACTGGCACTCGATGACATCAACGTGCAAGCCTGGGTCGAGGGCAAACAGCCGGGTGTGGTCCGGGTTAAGGACGCCAAGGCTGCAGTCAAACCTATCACTGATGAGCTGACCCAGTTGAAGCCAGTCATCGTTACGGATCCGAGCGACAGCCGGGTACCTGAAACCCTGCGGCGTTTGATGCGTGATCGGCGAGCCATGCGCGCGAAGGGTGCGTACTTCAATGGCAAGCTTTACATCTTCGCCAACAACCACGAGACCACTGAGGACGTCGTGCGGACCCTGCTGCATGAAGGTGTAGCTCACCAAGGCCTGCGCGCGCTCTTCAAGAATGACACCGAACTGGAGGCCATCCTCGATGAGGTGTACGCCAGCATGACCCAGGCCGAGATCGATACCATGCGAGGCCGTGCGCGCGCGTACGCGAACATCGATCTCACCACGCAGGATGGGCAGCGGGAACTGGCCGAAGAACACATCGCGCATCTGGCCGAGACGGATCCGCAGCAAACGGTTATCCAACGACTGGTGGCCGCGGTCAGATCCATGCTGCGCAGTGTGGGCATGACCCTGAACTACACCAATGATGACATCGTCGCCATACTGGCAGACGCCAGACGTGAGCTGCGCAAGACGGTACCACTGAACCGGATTAACATAGTGTCCCAGGTTCAGGTTGCAGAGACCGGCGAGGTGATCGAGATAGAAGAGCGCGCCGACGTCGCTATCCGGCAACTTGAGAAACGGATGGGCATTATTGAAACACTGAGAGGATGTGCAGCATGAGATCAACTCCGATAGCCGAGGTGGGTAATTTCACTGCAGTGCTGCAACAGATTAGCGAGCGGCTTGATAGCCTCGAAAAGTGTGTCAGTGACTTGAAGCAGTACGAGACCGATCACATCGAGCTGCACCGGATCATAGCCGCTGCTGCGGGTAAAAATAACAACGCGTTGCAAAAGACATTGGCCGAGGCAGTCACTTCTCACCAGCAAACTATGCGCCTGTCCATCGAGCATCATTCTCAACAGGTCGCAGAGACACTGGAAACCAATCTGGAAACCACGCGCAGCATGATCGCAGCCATAGCCACAGCCATCGAGCAGTCCACTGATGTGAAGCTGCCGGAGCAGGTGCTAAATGTCACTGTGCCTGAACGCGAGCTGCTGGACTACAAGTTAATCCGCAAAGGTAATCTTCTCGATACGATCAAAGAAGTCAAACAAACATGAGTGATGGATCCTCGACTGTGCACCTGACACCGAGCGGGTCTACGGAAGCAAGCGGCGGTGGGGCCGCTGTCTCTGCCGAGTACAGGTTCCAAACATCTATCGTTGAGGCTGACCCTGGTAACGGCAATTTTCGCATGGACAATGCTACCCCTGCGTCCGTCACCGAACTGTTTATCTCAAGCATCACCGACGCAGGATTCGACTTCGACACCATCCTCGGCCTCATCAGTGCTGGCGATCAGATCTACATTCAGCAGGACAACGACGCAAGCAAGTTCATTTTGTTTGATGTCACGGCGAACGTGGACAACACCGGCTGGTTCTCAATAGCTGGCACGACCAACGCCAGCGGTACAATCTTCGACAACAACGGCAAGTGCCACATCCTCATACTGTTCGGTGGTTCTGGTCCTTTCGGTGACGTATTCAAGGTCGGCACTCCTGTCGATGAAGAATTTGCTGTATGGACTGGTGACGGAACCTTAGCAAGCACCCCAGACATTACGTCTGACGGCGTTACCATGCAGCTAACTCCGCTGATTGTTCAAGTCACACAGAACTTTAGAAGTAGAGGTATTCAAGATTCAGCAACCGCACGGAGACTATTAGTATTCAATAATACGACCCAATGGGGGGCAGCGGACGACGACGAGTATTCATTCGCCAGAGTCTTGTCAACTGGATCAATGGGCGCGGCGGGTGGTGCTGGTAAGACTGATGGCGGCAACTTCCTTATGCGGGGGCCAGCCCACTTTTTATTCCCCGGTGATGTTCAGTTTAGATCAGGTCTTGGCGTTTGGCAGGCTTGGGATGAAAGTGCAGGGGAATATACGATGTCATCCGGCATCGGTGATCCTAAGACACTTGCCCTAACAATTGACGCAAACCAAGATGCTGCCTTCGTAGGCAATGTTGATGTAGGGACTGAGGCACTTTTTACAGAGAGGGCAGATCATAGCTTCACACCTATTGCGACCAGAGGGATACTTTGGGTACGCGATGATGCACCCAACGTACTCATCTACACTGACGATGCTGGTACTGATTTTGTATTGAACGGTGCTGGTGGTGGTGACGTATTCAAAGTCGGCACGCCTGTCGATAACCAAGTAGGTGTCTGGACGGGTGACGGCACAATCGAAGGTACTACAGGACTCACATACGATGGCTCAGACCTCGGTATAACCGGGAACATCGTGCTCACAGGCTTGGTGGATGGCGTTGACGTTGGTGTGGATGTTCCGCTCAACACCGCCAAGATCACGAATGCTACTCACACCGGACAAGTGACAGGCGCAACCGCGTTGGCATTGGATGTTACAGCGATCACCGATCAGCCAGCATCAGGCGCGATAGCCGCTGCTGACACGATCATCACTAACGATGGTGGCGTTCTGTCAGAAGCAACCTTCACGCAAATGACTACCTTTTTCGACGCTAACTTAGGCTTCGGCGATGTGTTCAAAGTCGGCACTCCGGTAGATAACCAGATTGGTGTCTGGACAGGTGACGGTACGATTGAAGGCGATCCTTCTCTTACATGGGATGGTAGTGAACTTAATGTTTCTGGTGATTTACGTATTACTGAAACAGTACCTACCGTTTTCTGGAATGAAACCAACGCACCTGTCGATAATAGACTCTGGGCCATGGCTGCTGATGTCGGACAGTTCTATTTACAACTTTTCAATGATGCCGAGTCTGCAGCCGCAAAAGTTTTCACTATTGATCGAACACTGAATGTTGCTGATCTGTTTACTTTCTTTGGCGATGCGAGATTCGAAGAAGATGTCACTGTTGTAGGCGATCTTATTCAGACCGAAAGGGCTGCTGCTGCCGCTTCGGTTGCTGGTCTTGGTCAGTTCTGGGTAAGAGATGACGTTCCGAACGACGCAATGTTCACTAATGACATTGGTACTGATTTTATATTAGCAAAGACAGTGGGCGTTCCCGTTGATAATCAGATCGGCGTATGGACTGGCAATGGCACAATAGAAGGGGATGCTAATTTCTTATGGGACGACTCCGCAGGAGCGATTGATGCTTTACAGATAACTGCTCCAGTTGGTCTGGCGGGCGGGTTTCTGGTAGACATTGACTCCAATCAATCTACTAAAACACAAGCTGTCACCCGAATAATACAGAATCATTTTTCAGCTAGTGCCGATGCTTTACTCATACAGCAGAATAGCAATAACTCTGGGGCTGTTATCTTTGAAGCCACGCATACTGCAACCAGTTCCGCTGCGTGGGCGGCTCGTATAAGAACTGCTGGCGTCCATTCTGGTGCTGTTCTACGTTTACATCACGACAATCCAGCTTCTACTGGTCATGGCCTTACAATAAAAGTTGATGGTCCTGGCGATGCCATCAACATAGAGCTTGGTGATATTGTCACTACTGCGGGTATGCAGCTCGATACAGATTTGGTATTCACTGAACAGGCAGATCATACTTTCACTCCCGTAGCAACCAGAGGCATACTCTGGGTACGTGATGATGCTCCGAATAACCTCATATACACAGATGACGCGGGTACTGATTTTGTATTGAACGGCGTCGGTGGTGGTGATGTCACCAAAGTAGGAACCCCAGTCGATAATCAGGTAGGCGTATGGACTGGCGATGGCACGATTGAAGGTACCACAGGCCTCACCTACGACGGAGCCACATTCAATGTAACTGGTGACATCACGCTTACCGGTACTGTTGATGGCATCGACATTGCAACAGATGTTGCAGCCAACACCGCGAAGGTCACGAATGCTACTCACACCGGACAGGTCACAGGTGCGACGGCACTGGCGTTGGACATCACGGCCATCACAGCGCAGCCCGCAAGTGGCGCATTGGTTGGCGCTGATACGATCATCGTTAATGATGGTGGCACCTTATCCGAAGCAACCATGGATCAGGTTGCGACCTTTGTTGGCGGTGGAACTAAGAGATACATTCAGGTCAGTGGTGCTGGTGCAGCACAAGTCATAACGGGTACGCCGATCACGATGGACTTGACCACCAGTGATATCACCACAGGGGCAGGCGACTTCACGTTAGCTGCTGATGCCGTGACCATCATCAATGCTGGTACTTACAGAATATCAGCTCAATGCACGGTTGAAGATACCGACACAGGTGGTTCTGCAAGGACAACCGTTGAGCTTGCAGTAGAGGTCAATTCTTCGCCGGTTGCTGGATCAGTGACGAGGGACTATCATCGAGAAACCGAGGACAGTACAGGGACTGTGAATTTCTTCGTTACAGTAAGTGCCAATGATGTGATTCGGTGTCAGTTGGATCGGTTGGGCGCAGCTACGAATATCCAAACAGTCCCAACACTTTGTAAACTAAACATAGAGTTAATAAGCTAATGGCAATAACTAAAGAAGTGTTTATTGAAGGCGTAATAGTTCGCGTGGACGGTCAGGTTGAAGTCGTCACGAGAACACAATATTTCGATGAAGGCTTTGTCGTGACTTCTAGGAAGGACACACACCCGATTGATGTTGGTGATGATGTGACGGCAGAGGATGATCTGGTTAAGGATGTTGTGAATGGCAACCTGCACAATCAGACCAGAATAGACGCGAGAGATGCGGCTAAACTAGCTGAGATTGAACGCGCTAGAGGTGACCCTCCACCAGTAGACCCTTAGGATAAACTTAAATGGAAATCATATTCACATCGTACTGGGAAAGCACACCGGGCACGCCGTTAGTCGCGCCGGGTGATGTACCGACGATTCGGGTGCGGCGCCTCGATACCAATGCGCTTGTAATAACTGACGCGGCCATGGTCGAAGTCGGTGATGGCATGTTCAAGCACATCTACACAACGCCAGTCGAGGGCGTCCAGTTCTCTGCCCGGGCGGACGGGGATCCAAGTGTGAATGATCAGGTGCCAGCGAATACCCGATTCAATACTGGATCCGGCGATAACTTCGCGGCCGAAGTGTGGCAGAATGAAGGCCTGGATCCGAACGAACCTAAGGTCATCACGGTTAACAGCCCGACGGATATGGATGAAGACGTCGACCAGATCCACAAGGATTCTGTTAGTGTGGGCAGCGTCACTACGCAAACGAGAATATAATGGCACAGGAGTTCGATGCTTTTTCAGTTGCTACCAAGGGGTATACTTGTGGCCTCGGCACGACCGGCTTCTTTGCATTTGCAATCGCATCCAAGGGTTACATTTGCGATGCTGAAGAACTCGTCCGTGGTGGTGACAGCTCGAAGGGCAAGTGGGCGAAGAAGCAGATAGATACATCACTGGAAACTCTGCTGGCCCGGGAAGACGAAGAGGCGCTGGCCCTAGTCATAGCGATCAGTAGAAAGAGGCGACATTAATGGCAACATTGGCATCATGTATTCGAAAAGCCGGTAAGGCACTGAACGCCGGAGACGCCGCAACGATCCGCGAGATCTATGATGACCTACGCACGGAAGGCGGTCTCGCTCCAGAAGCAGCAGCTGATCAGGCTATCGGTGAGTACTTGGATACCCTGACAGCAGAACGGGCGGACATCACCGCTCAGATACGCGAGCAAGGCGGTACGATGCCCGGAGACCAGACGGTCCGCTTTGCACCGGACAGCGGTATCGTCAAACGCATGGCCAAGAAGCTCACCATGCGTCGACTACTGAGCGGGCAAGAGAAGCTCGATATCACGCCAACCACCGAGAGTGGCACCCCAATCATGCGTGATGTGGCCCTCGCGCTACAGGAACGCGCCAAGGCCATCAACCCAAATCTCGAAGAGCAGACTGACGAGGCCAAAGATATCCTGGCCACCACGTTCGCCGATGAAGTCGAAGCCGCCATGGCTGCGACCGGACACGCCGGACACTGGTACAGCGACAAGCTGCGTAACGCAGTCGCACTGATGGCAGAGATTCATCCTGATCTCAAAGATCCTAACTCCCAGGCTGTGTTCCTGGCGGCACTGGCGATCACATCCAACGGCCAGCCGGTTAGTACGAATGCGGAGATGGCCGAGCAGCAGTATCAAGAGTACAAGCGCACCGGCAGGTTCCCCGAGATCGGTGTCGGCAAAGAGAAGCAGGCCATGGTCAGTGGATTCAGAATGCTGAATGAGCTGCTCGATAAGAAAGGTCTCGATGCTACCCGTAAATTCCTGGCCACTGAGTACACCAAGCGCGAGCTGATGGATCTCGGCTACGGCAATATCCTGTCCGGTGAGGGCACCGAGTTCAGTACTCACGGTAGCGGGATCTTCGGACCTAAGGTAGGCGCAGGCTTCTACCAGAACCTGATCGGTAACTTCAATCCACTCACCACGGACCGCTGGTTCATGCGGACCTGGGGCCGGATGGTGGGCAAGCTGATGCAGGATCCTTACTCCAGTGCCAACAACGGGCGCAGAGACAGGCTGCGTAAGGCTTTATCCACTAAAAAAGGACAAGAAAAGTTGAAGGAATTAGGCTATAATAAGTTAAGTATAGCCAACGATACGACGCTGGCGGATATAGCGACCTATCTCCACATGGAGTACTCGCGGACCAACTTCGAGAACAAGGCGGAGTGGAACCTCGCGGCAAAGAATTTGGACGTGGGTCTTAATGATACAATCGGAGCACCTTCGGGTGCCGGACATAGAACATGGATCAGGGAAGTAATTACAGAAGCCAGATCAATATTGGCTTCACGAGGTACGGAAGTAGACACAGCGACATTACAGGCGCTGGTCTGGTTTCCGGAGAAAGCACTTTATTCAACATACGGAGTAGGTGATGCCAGAGCAGCCCCCACAGATTATGAAGCAGAGTTCGCTCGAATCGCTGAAGAACGAGGCGTTGATTCAGCCACAATTCGAGGGATCCTTCGAACAGAGACCGGACGACGACCAAGAGGAATTTCTGGACCCGGGGAGCCTGAAGGATTTGACGCTCTTCGACAGCCTATTGAACCGAGTAAACGAAAACTCGAACTTGTTCAGTCCGGAGTCGCAGCGGTCCGGCGGACCGGTAGAAGCACTTACCGATCAGCAGTTCCAAAAAGGGCTGGATCTCTATTAGACGGCGCTGTTATATCAGTAATATTCAAGCCCCAGGCTTTTGCTAAAAACCAATGGGAGCGGGTAGGCCTATCCGCTCCCACCATCAACCAAATCGATACAGCCACTGACGGATCCATCGCCAGTGCGCAGGCTTTCACGCGCGCCATCACTGCAGCCAAAGAAGCACACCCAGATGGTGCAGCAGTCTATGTCTACCCACAGGAAGAATATGAAGGTGCTCGTCTGTACCTGACCGATGACGGCATGGCTGGCTTCGCCCTGAAAGGCGGGGACATTGTATCGGTCTTCAAGCATCCGGATCTAAAGGCCCCGGGTGTCGTGCAATCGTTGATCTCACTGGCCGTGCAGGAAGGTGGCCGCAAGCTCGATGCGTTCGACACCATGCTGCCTTACTTCTATGAGATGCAGGGATTCAAGGTCGTGTCTCGGATACGGTGGGATGAAAGTGAGAGCCCACCCGGGTGGGATAAGGAGCGCTTCGCTGACTTCAACAACGGCGAGCCCGACGTGGTCTTCATGGCGTGGGATCCGGGTAACTACAACCAGTACACCGGCGAGGGTATCATGGCGCAGAGCTATGATGGGGCCGTCGCTCGACAGGATTCTGCGGTAGTCGAAGACATGTATCCTGACCTGGGACCGATGCGACTGCGCATCGAGGACGACGCTGAAGAGCAGTTCGTCGATAATAACCCGGAGCATCCACAATCACAGCTGTTCAAGATGGCCGTGACCATGGAAGACCAAGCCAACAACGCACCGGGCGTTGTCCAGATAATTAAGGACAAGGTGATGAACGCAGGCGACACTTCCATCGAGGCCAACCTCGCATTGATCCACCGCAATTACCTCGAAGACTTTATGCCGGATGCACGGATGAGCGCTATCCGTGATTATAATCATGACATCCGCGAGATGGAAGGTCGCAAGGGTGAGCTGATACAGCAGTACCAGCCAACCGCGCAGAAGCTGTTCTGGCACAAAACTAGAAACCGGGCTGAGCATGCGAAGCTCGGTGAAGCAATGCACGCTGCCACCATCAACGGGATAGATCCCAGCAAGCCTTACATATCACTGAAGAAGCGCGAGAACATGACCGAGGCGGACAAGAAAGCCGACACCTTGCGCCGAGCTGAATACAAGATCCTGAAGGATTACTACGACACCCAGCTCACCCAGGAATCACGAGATCTATTCACCGAGGTGCGCGATCAGTACACCAGCCTGCGTGAGAATATGGAGGCTGCTATCATGCAGCGCATCGAGGACGCCGAGGCCAGCGAGATGGCCAAGCGAGCATTGCGATTAGAGATGCGCAAGATGTTCGAGTCTGGCCGGGTGCAGGGTCCGTACTTCCCACTTGATCGCTGGGGCGACCAGTGGGGTGCAGCCTATAACGAAGACGGCGAGATCTACTCGTACAGTAAATTCGATACCAAGTCCGAGCGGGTCGCGTGGCGCGAGGCCATGGAAGAGGCCGGGTTCACTGTCAAGGACGGCAAGAAAATCACATCCGATATGGATCAGTTGAAGGCGTTGGATCCTGAACTGGTAGTGCGCCTGCAGAAACTAACCTCCGGGCTCGACGAGAGCGACGCCATCGCTGATGAGATCTATCAGATGTACCTGCGCTCGCTGCCCGAGATGTCGATGCGCAAGCACTTCATCCATCGTAAGGGCCGCATCGGATTCAGCGAAAACATCCTGCGGTCCTACGCCGGTCAGACATTCCACGGCGCTACCCAGATCGCACGCATGGAGCAGCAACCAAAGCTCGAAGCCGATATGGTCAAACTCAGAGAGCAGGCCCAGGCTGCAGAGGCAATGCGTGACGAGCACTCTGACTGGGCTGTGCCGATACTCAACGAGATGGACAAGCGTCATGGACTGGCCATGAACCCACCGAAGTCAGTGGTCGCGAGTACGCTGACCAACCTGGGCTTTGCGTGGATGCTCGGTGTGACCCCGGGCGCGGCCATATTGAACCTGTTCCAGACACCCATGTTCGCGATGCCGACAATTGCTGCCCGTAAAGGGAACGGAGCCGCGAAGACCACGGCCTATTTCTTGAAAGGGATTGCTGAGTATTTCAGTACCCGGATCGGTGGCTACAAATCTAAGCTGCGTGATGACGAGCTGGCCGCTTACGACTGGGCTGAGAAGACCAATATCCTGTCCAATACCATGTCACATGATCTGGCGGATCTGATCGAGAAGGATGACACCGCGTACGGCCTGCGTCGTAACATCATGACCGTGGTCTCGTACCTGTTCCACCACACTGAGCAGGCTAATCGCAGTGTAACCTTTATGGTCGCTTACCGGCTCGCGCGTAATCGAGGCCTCAGTCACAGCGAAGCGCAATACGATGCCGCGGATCTCAATGACCGCAGCCATTACGATTACTCGACCAGCAACCGCCCACCGATCATGCAGAAAGATGCGGCCAAGATCGTGTTGTTGTTTAAAAACTATGGTGTGCACTCGACCTACCAGATGGCTCGTGCCTTGAAGGATGGATACTTTGCCCAGAAAGATCTGCCCATCGAACATCGCAGGGAGGCCCGCCGCAAGCTCACCGGGATCCTGATGATGACCGGTTTACTGGGCGGCGTATCCTCACTGCCATTTGCCTGGGTAGTCGAGACTATACTGAATGCAGTCTGGGGTGATGATGATGAACCGATGGATGCGGGCGCAGAGTTCCGGGTTTACATGGTCGAGCAGGGCTTCAGTTCGGAGCAGGTCGAGGCACTGTTGACCGGTGGCTGGGATGCAATGACCGGTACCACTATGTCGAGCAGGATCTCGTTGTCATATCTCGGCCTGGGTCGTGAGTCCATGTATCCGCTGGAGGGCAAGGACAAAGCGCTACACTTCTTCGAGGAAATGATTGGCCCGGTGGGATCCATACTGGTCACGGCACCTATGCAAGGAGTGCAAGATTTCAGTGAAGGTCGATACGAGCGCGCCATCGAAAGGGTCGTGCCCAAGTTCATGCGAGATCCGATGAAGGCGGTCCGTTATGCCACCGAGGGTGCACTAACCTACGCCGGTGAGCCGATACTGACACCCGAGCAATTCACCAATAAGGATCTGTTCGTGCAGTCAATCGGGCTGGCGCCGTCTCGACTGTCACAGCGCTACGAGCAGAACCGTGCACTCAAGAACATGAATAAAGCGCTAATAGATCGACACTCGCAATTGATCAACGAGTACTGGATGGCCGTATCACTAGGAGATCCGGAGGCTCGCCGGGACGCTGTGAAGGCGTGGGCTAAATGGAATAGAGCACACCCGGAGTGGCCGATACAATCGGAAACAATTATCCAGTCTGCCAAATCCCGAGCACGCATGAATCTGCAAACCCTTGGTGGTGTGGCCCTCAATCCGCGACTGGACTTCAAGCTCAGGAAGAAACTCACTTACCTCCCGGTTGAAACCGGAGAGCAACGGCCTTTACCGGCAGGACTTAAATAATGTTAGACGTCCCACAATTCCGTGAATTGATAATCAAGCCAGCGCTCACCGTTATTGATGGGTACTCTCTGGCTGCTGACGAGCTGGTACTGGGCACCGCTATACAAGAGTCCCGACTGATATACATCAAGCAGCTTGGTAGTGGGCCAGCCCTCGGCGTGTTCCAGATGGAGCCCGCCACCCATGACGATATCTGGGACAACTATCTCGCGTATCGTGATGAGCTGGCCGCTAAGGTCATCAGCCTTGCCGCACCGAACGGTGATCGACCATCGTCCAACGAGTTGATCGGTAACCTGTGGTACGCGGCAGCGATGTGCCGGATCCATTACATGCGAGTGCCGGACGCACTACCCGAGGTGGGTGACATCCCCGGGCTGGCCGCGTACTGGAAAGAGTTTTACAATACCTTCGAAGGTGCCGGTACCTCGGAAGAGTTTGAGGAGAACTGGTTTGCAAACATGGGAGGTGACTGATGAGAGTTTCACTTACAGCACTGGCAGTAATAATCCTGCTGAAGTTCATGATCCTGGCGGAAGTCCAGGCCAGTGGGCGTGACAATGACAATGGCGCCAACACCAATTCAAACGCTGAGGTCGGCGACGCCTCGGCCGTATCAGAAGGCTCTACTATCAGCATTGCTGGATCCAGCGGTGAGGATAATTTCTTCGCGTTCTCAACCACGTTTCCCCAGTCTTCTGGATGCTTCGGCGGAGTACAAGGCGGTGTTGGCACAAGCGGTGATGGAGGCGGTTTCTTTGGGATGCACTTCATTAATCACAACTGCTGGACCTCTGCGCTTGCGGAGGCTGAAGCGAACGTCGATGTACGTTCTCGACTGAAGTGCGCCGGTAAGCATTTCCGCAACGCGATTGCATTCAATCACAAGGGTGACACCCACAAGAAGCAGGTGTTCTGCGTTACCTATATGAACATCAAGTATTCGGCCGAGATAGATCATCTCAAAACCCAGGTCGAGAGTGCCTTGGAACTGGGTGAGCTGACCCCGGCTACTGAGGCCATGATGATGGCAGCTAATGTCACCCAGGAAGAGTTTGAAGAGCAGGCCCAGATGGTCGAGGACAAGAATGCTCAGCAACAAAATCAGATCGAAGAACTGGAACAGCGGACCCAGAAAGCTGAAGCCCGGGCATCACAGGCCGAGACTGAACTGAAGAAGATTCAACAACAGCAGCAGACTAAAAAGCAGGCGCTTCAACAACTTCAACAACAGGTGCAACAAGACTATGTCATCACAGAGTAAGTACTGGAAATTTATCCTCGAAGGTTGGCCGGTGATCGTTGTACTCGTGGGTCTCAGCTGGGGGGTTGCCGTGTTCGTAGCGGATGCCTATATCGCTGGCATCGTGGAACGGGAGTATCAGAAGAAGGTGCAGACCGAGCCGATCATCGCTGCCATCAAGAATGACATCACAAAGATCAACGGCACCCTTATTAATCTCAATGGCAACGACACCGAGATCCGCGGTCAGCTCAACACGGTGGTCAGTAGACTTGATACACTAATCAGCATTCAATTGCAGGAGTAAATCATGGGAATTATTTCATCGTTGTTCAGTGGCGGGATCGTAGGATCCATCGAGAAGCTCGCTTCTGAGTGGATTGAAACTGACATGGAGACTGCTGAAGCCAAAGCCGTGATGATCAAGGCCATCGATCCGAACGGGAAGATGCGCAGGGATCTATCGAAGTTCTCGTGTCTGGCTTACGGGTTCTACTTACTGGCCATGGTGTTACTGTCGTTCATGGTGGCGTTCAATGTTGGGGACGCTGATGGCGCTGTAACAGCTGCAGGGATGATGCAGGATCTGTTCCTGCCCATCACAGCTGCGTGGTCTGCAATCGTCGGTGCTTCGTTCGGTGTGAACGGTGTAAACTCGTTCAAGGGGAGAGCGTAGTGTTAGGCGTCAACCCACTTCCAGCCAAGTAGTATCCGGGTCATCATGCGGTGAAACCAGTTCGGTTTGACAGGAAAATTAAACGCCAGAAATTCGCCGATCTTGTATGACCCGACTGCCGGGGGCGGTACAAAAAGAGTATAGTGCATCGAAGGATCATCAACCTTCCTAAGTCCTATGATGTCATCATTCACGATGCCACTCCCAGCTCGACAGCGAGCAGACCCTCTTCGGTTTTCTCTTCAAAGAACTTCTTGATCACAGCCACGTTGACCACGTGTCGGCCAGCCAGGGTGTATGTGGGGAGTTCGAACAGACCATCTTTAATAGCCCGGACAGCTGCACGTCGGTTCTTGTAACCCAGCACCGCGGCGACTTCTTCCATCTCCATATAGGGTAGATCTGACATCTTTTACATTGCTCCG
>Ga0255058_10000608_pt1 | contig 20976 bp, 22 predicted proteins | sample Cases_109_9_MG_FD_188637 | JGI IMG/M metagenome (GOLD analysis project Ga0255058, IMG submission 188637) | Seawater microbial communities from Amundsen Gulf, Northwest Territories, Canada - Cases_109_9 | ecosystem: Environmental > Aquatic > Marine > Gulf | place: Canada: Northwest Territories... | reverse complement strand
AATGCAAACCACCTTTTGATCTGCTCATTAACCCTGATCAAATCTAAAACACCATCAATAATATTCTAATGCAGGCCAGTATTGTAATCCGAACATACAATGAAGAGGCCCATCTTGGCAGTCTAATCGAAACTGTCACATCGCAGGAACACACCGACATTGATGTGGAGGTGATAATTGTCGATTCGGGCTCCACCGATAAAACACTTCACATAGCCCAGACTCATCGTTGTAATATTCTACACATAGCGAAAGAAGACTTTTCTTTTGGTCGTTCACTAAATCTTGGCTGTGCGGCAGCACGCGGCGATTATCTCATCTTCATTAGTGGGCACTGCATTCCAGTAAGAAAAGATTGGCTCGTAAACCTAATTGCACCCTTGAAAACCTGCAGCGCGGTATACAGTTACGGGCGTCAACTGGGAGATCAGCGCACTCGATTCAGCGAACGTCAAATATTTCGCAAGTATTTTCCAGAAATTAGCAAGATCCCACAGGAAGGTTTTTTTTGTAACAACGCAAATGCCGCTCTCATTCGAAGTGTTTGGCAAGAATACAAATTCGACGAAGAACTAACTGGTCTGGAGGACATGGGGCTCAGTAAAAGGCTGGTGAACGATGGCAAAAAGGTTGCTTATGTTGCAGACGCACCGATATATCACTTGCACAACGAATCGTGGAGTAAAATCCGGAAGAGATATGAGCGTGAAGCGATTGCTTTGCAACACATCATGCCCCAGATACATATCAGCTTCCTGGATTTCCTTCGCTATTACGTAAGTGCTATTTTACTTGATATGGGTATTGCGCTGGAGGAGAAAAATCTCATTCGCGTGATTCCGGAGATCATGGTATTTCGTTTGATGCAGTTTTGGGGTTCATATAAAGGTAATCACCTGCATCGCATGTTGTCTGCTGTTACGAAGGAGAAATATTTTTATCCTAAATGATATCCTGATGGATATTGGCGCAAACTATGGTGATACGCGGTCGGTAAACCTTGCAGGAGATCTATCGTATGTCAAAGACAGTCGTTGCCCTCCTACCCATGAAAATGAATAGCGAAAGAATCCGAGATAAGAACTTTCGTGTTTTCAATGGAAAACCTCTATTCAGGTGGATCCTTGACACCCTGTTGGGTATTGACGAGATTGATACAGTAATCATTAATACAGACGCTCGCGAAATGTTGGTTAGAAGCGGACTTCCAGAGTCCAAGCGTGTGTGCATAAGAGATCGAGATCATAATATATGTGGTGATTTAGTCAGCATGAACGAAATAATTGCCGACGATGTTGCTAATGCCACCGCGGATATTTACTTGATGACACACGTCACCAACCCACTATTAAATGCCACAACGATTAAAGCAGCATTGCATAAATTCAGTCTGGCCCACGAAAATGACACAGCAGACTCCCTGTTTAGTGTCAATCGATTTCAGGCTAGATTCTACAGGGAAGATGGCGCCCCCATTAATCACAATCCCGCTAACCTTGTTAGGACCCAGGATCTGGAGCCTTGGTACGAGGAGAATTCTAATTTGTACATTTTTACTCCCAAATCTTTCGCATCGACGAGGTCACGAATCGGTAAAAGACCGATGCTGTTCGAAACTCCCCGTTTACAATCAATTGACATCGACACTCCAGACGATTGGGAACTTGCTGAGATAGTGTGCAGACATCTTTATCCAACGCAAAGTACTATCGAAATACAATGAAGGCATTGATCACCAGCGTACCCATGCTTGGAATAATCGAGGACCTCCGTCACCTATTTGACAAGAGAGGGATAGGAATTCACTGCCCAGATGTAGTCCAATCCCTGAGCGAACAGGAGTTGGTTCGTTTAGTGCCCACGTTTGACGGCTGGATATTTGGAGATGATCCCGTTACCTCTGATGTGCTTCAAGCGGGGAAAGCCGGAGTCCTCAAGGCTGCCGTCAAGTGGGGCATTGGTGTTGACAATGTCGACTTCAGCACAGCCGAAAAACTGGCAATTCCAGTCGCCAATACTCCAAATATGTTCGGTCCCGAGGTAGCCGACATCGCAATGTCGTACGTCACCGCGCTGGCGCGAGAAATTTACATCATCGACAGGGAAGTGAGGCAGGGCAAGTGGCCTAAGCGACGGGGAATATCGCTTAGCGCCAAGACCGTCGGAGTGATTGGATTCGGTAACATTGGGCAAAATACAGCAATACGCTTGCTTGCTGCCGGAATGAATGTGATTGCCTACGACCCTGTGTTCGAACCGACGAAAGGGACCGAACGCGTACAACCTCAGCCCTGGCCGGAACGTATAGGAGACTGTGATTTTCTGGTCTTTACGTGCCCGTTAAACAAGCAAACGCGGCATATGCTCAACTCTGAAACGCTAGCCAACACAAAACATGGAGTGCGTGTGGTGAATGTGTCACGGGGGGCAGTAATTGATGAATCGGCGCTAGTTGTTGCTTTGCGAAACGGAAAGGTACACTCCGCCGCATTAGAGGTGTTCGAAAATGAACCTCTAGCCATGTCATCACCGCTGCGACAGTTCGATAGCTGTATATTCGGTTCGCACAATGCCTCGAATACGTCGGAGGCCGTCAGACGGACAAGCGAACGTGCCATGTCTATATTATTCGAGCTTTTAGGGATCTAACAATACGACTTTGACATGAATAAGTCAGTCATCGTAACGGGGTCATCCGGTAGCATAGGCAAGGCTATCTGCACCGTATTTAGGGAGGCTGGCTTCAGCGTCATTGGCGTGGACATCCGGCCAGAGACCAGTTATTGCGACAACTTTGTGGAGGCCGACCTGAATAAACTATGCAAGTCATCGGGATATGTCAAAACAACTGTGGCTAGCATAAGAAAATCAGCTACGTCCCCCATCAATGTTTTGATCAATAATGCGGCGGTGCAGATAGTAAAATCTATGGAGAAGCTGTCCATAGACGATTGGCAAAATACTATGAATATAAACGTTATTGCGCCCTTTCTTCTTGTTCAGGCACTAACCCCTGATCTTCGTACTAGCGGCGGTTGTGTGATTAACATTGCAAGTGCTCACGCATTCGTGACGAAGCCGCGGTTCATGTGTTATGCCACAAGCAAAGCAGCGTTGATTGGTTTAACTCGAAGCATGGCCGTCGAGCTCGGCCCTGAGATCCGTGTTAACGCTATATCCCCGGCAGCCGTCACCACACCTATGCTTATGGCCGGGTTTCAGAATAAAGAGAAGATGCTCGACCAAGTGCGCCAAGCACATCCACTCGCACGCATCGCCCTGCCGGAGGAAATCGCCAATGTCGCATTATTTCTGGCTTCCGACGCAGCCGGGTTTATTACCGGAGCGTCATACAGCGTCGATGGTGGTATCACTGCGCGATTGCATGACCCAGAGTAGTGTTCTTGTTTGTCTACGATCGCCGCACCGGGCATTGTAGATATCGTGAGCAGGACCTATCGGGCGCGCTACAATACGAAGCGCTCACGCCAAGACAAGGGTATGCGCGGCCGCATACCGTATGAGATTCATGTCAAGGCCTCACCGAGATCTGAAAGAGGGGGTTCGTGACGCGCAGAAAGATAGGCGCCTAGGCGGATAGCCCAGCAGGGGCGGGCGTCAGGTGATTATTGTCGCTGTAGGGGCATATTGCAAACAGCCCGGGCGGAACTATATTTCTACTTGTTAGCATTTCTGTTCTCATCAAGCTCGCCCTTCCGAGCTTGGTACTACTTTTCGCAATTATTAGCCGTGTGATTTAATGCAACACTGCAACGCTTAAACACTGTATTGAATTACAAAAAACATTATCCGATGAACGATAATCCAATAGTAGCATCGAGATCAACAATAAATCCTTATTTTGAAGCTGCGGGCGAGCTTTTGAGAAGGATAAAGTGGGACTTACACCCGCTTTCCTGGTCGTCGCGCGCTCGAATGCGTTCATGGAAAGACCGGTTTACCGAACAAAAAGCCATAATTGTCTGTAATGGACCGAGCCTGTTGCAGAGCGATCTAACACTTTTGGATAGCGTATATACGTTTGGTCTGAACAAGATAAACTTATTATTTGACAAATCCGCTTTTCGACCTTCTTGTATCGTCGCAGTCAATCGATACGTAATTGAACAAAACAAAGACTTTTATAACCAAACCGATATACAGCTTTTCTTAGACAGCTACGCGACCAAGTTTGTTCGCTCACGTCGTAACGTGATTTACACACATAGCACCCGCCAAAAGACAATGGCTCGGGATTGCTCGATAAGCATCAATGAAGGGCATACCGTAACATTTGTGGCAATGCAGCTTGCCTTTCATATGGGCTTTGACTCAGTGGCCCTTATTGGATGCGACCATAATTTCATCGCCAAAGGAATACCTAATCAAACGGTGGTATCGAGCGAGAAGGATGATAGCCATTTCGACCCAAACTATTTCGCTGGCGGAATGAAATGGCAACTTCCCGATCTTGTTCAAAGTGAACTATCCTATGCGCTTGCAAAGGAAATTTACGAGGCGTTTGACAGGAAAATCTTTAATGCCACCGAGGGGGGTCAGCTTGAACTTCTTCCGAGAATTCGACTTGCGGATTTCGTTCATAGCACTCGATAGGTTGTTCCGTAATAACGCCGGCACTGAGCCCGTCGCGAGGCCTTCCGGATTAACCCGCATCTGAATCTGGTTGATTCACAAATCAAAATCGCTATTCGGCAACGAATGCCAATTTCACAGAGGAAATCAGTCGTGCTGGCCAAGCCGGCCCGCATACGAAAAGCGGCCGCGCGCTCCGCTGCTTGCCACCGCAGCCATGTGGCGAGGTACGCCTCGCCAAGTGACATCTGGCCGTTTAAACATCGATGGCCTACGATCGTGGCGTGGCCAGTTCCTCCTTTTTGCCATCAGGCGAAGTCAAGGTGAGAAAAGCTATGTCTGATCGTATCTGGCGTGTACGATCACCTGGATCCGGCAGCGCCTTGCGCCGGATTTGGTGCATCTTCAGTGGATTTCCCGGAGCTTTTTGCGCATTGAGACGCTTGCGCGACTGGAGTTACCCCTCGTTTGGACATTACATGATATGTGGGCCTTTACCGGTGGATGCCACTATGATGGCGGCTGCGAGCGGTTCGTGAGCGCCTGCGGCCACTACCCGATACTTGGGTCGAGCCGAGAGCGGGACCTCTCGCACTGGGTGTCCGCACGAAACCGGAGGGCGTGGAAGCGACAGAACCTGACGGTCGTGGCGCCAAGCAGGCGGCTTGCTGGCTTCGCCGCCAGGAGCGCGCTGCTCGGACGCTTTCGGATCGGGGTCATTCCGAATAATCTTGATCTCAACCGGTACAGGCCGATAGACAGGGCGATCGCACGATCACTCATTGGCGTGCTCCCCAACAGGCGCATCATCCTCTTCGGTGCCGTGAGGTCAACCGGCGATGAGCGCAAGGTTTTTCGAGAGCTGCATGCAGCCATGCGCCAACTTGCCAACACAGGCTGGCGTAATTCCCCGGCCCTTCTCGTTTTCGGCGCAACGGCGCCTTCGCAGCCGCCAGACTTCGGGCTGCAAGTGCAATTCCTAGGCGTGCTACACGATGATATCAGCCTGGTGGCGTTGTACTCCGCGGCAGATGTCTTTGTGGCATCGTCCCGGCAGAAAATCTGCCGAACACAGTGATGGAGGCACTAGCCAGCGGTACCGCTTGCGTCGCTCTCGATGTCGGCGGCATGCCCGACATGATTGAGCACAAGAGCAATGGTAACCTCGCCGCACTATATGACTCAAACGACCTGGCAGCTGGCATTGCGTGGGTGCTTGACGATGAGACGCGCCTGCAGGAACTTTCACATAGAGCACGAGAGAAGGTGGAGCAGGAGTTCGAGCTGCTCCGTGTCGCGCGCTGCTACAAGGCGCTCTATAACGAGATTGTGGCAACTCAGGTTTAGGTGATCATCACGTCGGGTTACGTATGCGGCTCCTTGTCCTCACCAAGAGACAGTACACAACGAAGGACCTACTGGACGACAGGTTTGGCCGGCTTCGCGAGCTACCACTGGCCCTGGCACGGTGCGGGCAGGAGGTCACGGGCATTTGTCTGAGCTACCGCGACCGAGACGAAGGTACCGTCGTTGACGAGGACCGGGATGCGGGTGTAAGGGTCATCTGGCACTCGGTAAATGCCGGCCGAACGAAGCTGCCTGGACTGGTCCGTTTCATGCGGCAGGCATCGAAGCTGGCGCATCGAACGCAGCCCGATGTGATCCTCGCATTCTCGGACAGCTTCTATGGAATTATGGGCGTGCAGCTCGCGCGGCGGTTAAACAGCAAGTGTGTGTTCGATCTGTATGACAATTTCGAGAGCTTTGGCTCCACGTCTATTCCGGGCATGTTGCCGCTCTACAAACGGGCCGTGCGGGTGGCCGATGGCGTTACGTGTGTCAGCAACGCACTCTTGCATCTAGTGCGCGAGAGCTATAAGCGTCACAAGCCCACTGCGCTGATCCCGAATGCGATCGACAGCAGTGTCTTTTATCCGCGCGATAAGGCCAAATGCAGACAGGCACTGGGCCTCCCGCTTGATGCAACAATCATTGGCACGGCAGGGGCCTTGCACAAGAATCGAGGCATCGACGCACTGTTCCGTGGCTTCGAGGCCCTGTCAAAACAGGAAGCAAACATCCACCTGGCGGTGGCGGGATCACGCGATCGCACGACAAGACTTCCCTCCGGTCCACGAGTACATGACCTCGGCGTGTTGCCGCTTAGTAAGGTACCCTTACTACTGAGTTCGCTCGACGTTGCTGTCGTGTGTAATAAGGATTCGCTTTTTGGGCGCTACTGCTTCCCACAAAAGGCTTACGAAATCATTGCATGCCGCGTGCCGATGGTTGCCGCCGACGTTGGTGCCATGAAAGAGCTGATGCATCCGCATGCACAGTACCTGTTCAAGCCCGATGACCCCAGCGATCTCGCGCGAGCGGTCAGGGCGCAGCTCGACGCGCGATTCGTGCCCGATGGCAACGTGCCGACATGGGATGACGTAGCCGGGGAGTTGGAACGTTTCCTGCACTCCATTGCTGAAAACGATAGTGCCTGACATCGACACGGTACACGTAATCATTCCGGACTACGATGGCTGGGACCAAACCAAGGCCTGCCTGCAAGCCTTGCACCACAGCACTTACGAGGCCTGGCACGCCATCGTCGTCGACCATGGTCCATCCGATGTTACCGCCAATGGTCTACGTGCCACATACCCGGCCGTCACCCGTGTTTCTGGTGGGGCCGAGCTGTGGTGGACGGGCGCAACCAACCTAGGCATCCGCTGGGCTATCGGACATGGCGCCACTCACGTCATGCTGCTCAATAACGATTGTTACGTAGCGCCCGATACAATTCAGCGTCTGGTCGCCCACATGCAACAGGCGGAGGACGCAATCATAGCGCCCATGCAGAATGATCATGCTACCAGGCAAGTGCTTTACGACACCGCCAACGCGTGCTTCCTGCTCGGCTTTACAACATTTATCACGCCGCGCGCGGCAATGAAACAACCCAGCCAAGAAACACTGTCACCCACCAAGCTGATCCTTGGCGGGAGGGGTGTGCTCATACCTGCGACTGTTTTTGAGCGCATCGGGCTGTTCGACGAAGAAGCGCTTCCACATTACTATGCCGACCACGACTTTTATCTCCGAGCCCGCCAGCAGAGTGTACCCTTGCTTACGGCGCTTGACACGCATGTTTATGTGGACAACCGCAAAACCACGCTTGCCAGGCGGCTTGGCACGTTGAGCTTCGCGAAGTTTCGCACCACCTTGAGCAGCCGCCGTTCGCATCGGAACCTGAGAGACCTAAACTCGCTCTTCAAGAAACATTATCCGATCAAAGGGCTGCACCACGTTGGGGTCGCATTGAACCTCATGCGCTACGTTGTCATCTATCTTTGCAAGAGAATCTCGTATCTGCTCTTCGCCCGGCCGGGATGACGCAGCAACCCGCGTGAAGCAGCGGCCAGGCCTTCCTATGGATGGTTAACTAGTCTAGAATTTCTGCGCGCACAACGTGCCTATACGTCGACAAACGGGGCGGTAGCTCAGCTGGGAGAGCGTCGCGTTCGCAATGCGAAGGTCGGGAGTTCGATCCTCCTCCGCTCCACCATTACATCGAAGGGGTAGCCGGCCGGCTACCCGTGCATTACACCGCGGCTGCGTTGGGCTAGAATGACCCCGGCCCGGGCTATATGCCCCGGTAGCTCAGTTGGATAGAGCAGCCGCCTCCTAAGCGGCAGGTCGGACGTTCGAGTCGTCTCCGGGGCGCCAGACAAGGCGGCGTTGTGCCTGCCCGCATGGATGCAGGCTATGATGGCGGCGGGGTATGCGCGGATAGGCGGCGCATCTATGCAACACTCCAGCAGGCTGCCGACACTGTTTTTCAGCGGCCTGTTAATTCTCCGCACGTTGTAGCACGAGTGCGGCATTGTGGCCGCCGAAGGCAAATGATTGCGAAAGTGCGGCTGAGATCTCCCGTGGACCGGGCGATCGCACAAAATCGAGATCGGAGATCGGTTGCTCGAGATTCTTGCACACATGGGTCGTCTGGTGTTGCAGGCTCAGCGCGGTGACAGCGGCTTCCAACGCCCCGCTCGCCCCTATGGTGTGTCCCAACAGCGACTTGGTCGCGTTCACGAGCACGTCTTTGCCGAACACTCTTTCAATGACCGTTGCTTCGGTTATGTCATTGAGCTGCGTTCCCGTGCCGTGTGCGTTTATGTAATCGATATCACCGGGCGCGAGCTGTGCATCCGCCAGCGCCAGCCTCATCATGCGTTCGATCTCGGCACCCTCCGACGCAATGCTCATCATGCTGTAAGCATCGAAGGTTTCCGCATAACCGGAGACCTCGGCGATAATGGGCGCATCACGTCTGCGCGCGCCCTCATACTCCTCGAGCACCAGGACCGCCGTACCGCCCTGGCTGAACAGGAACCCTGATCGTTTTTCATCGAACGGTCGATTAGCGGTCTGCGGATCCTCACAGTCCTGCACCAGCGTGTTGGCAATGTCGAATCCCCTGAATATTCCCCCGCAATCGTTATCGAGATACTCGCTTCCGCCGCTCAACGCCATATCGACCTGCCCCGAGCGTATGGCGCGAAATGCCTGTCCGATGGATACCGTGCCCGAGGCGCACGCCATCGCGTAGGTCGTATTCGGACCGGAAATGGAGAACTTGATGCCGAGAATCGCCGAGACAGCGTTCGGCATCAACATGGACACCACAAATGGGTTGAAGCGCAGGATATGGTCCCATCGTTTCAGAATAACCTGAAGTGCCGATGCCTGTTCCTCGGTGAGCGGGAGCTCTTGCGTCAGTTGCTTGAGAGCATTTTTCGGGCGCGCGAGCACATTGTGGGCATCGTTTTCGTGAAAACTCTTGACCCCGCCCGTGCCGGTGCCCATGAAAACCCCTGCGCGACTGATGTCGATCCCCTCAATCGCGTAAGTGTTGGCGCGCTTGTTTTTCAAAGAGATCGACAGGCCGGCGTTCTCGATCGCCTCGCGCGCGGCGCACATCGCAATCAGACTCACAGGGTCGGTTTGCATGCGCTCGACCCGCGTCAGGCCATACGCAGCATAATCGATCTCGGGCAGGGGTGACCAGATAGACGATTTAAAGTCGGCGTATTGACGCCATTGGTCCGGTATGGGTGAAACTGCGGATCGAGCTTGCAGGCAGTTGGCCCAGAACTGCTCCGTTGACGTTCCGATCGGACTGATGACTCCGATCCCGGTCACCGCTACCCGTCGAGCTGCCATTCCGGTCAAGCGGCTTCCATTCGACCTTTGATATAGTCAACGATGTTTTTGATGGTCTTGAACTGCTCCAGCTCTTCATCGGGGATGGTATCGTTAAACTCGTCCTCAAGCGCCAGGAACAAGGTCACCTGGTCCAATGAGTTGACGGCCAGATCGTCCATGATGGAAGCATCGAGATCGATGGTGTCCGTCTCAAGGGCCAACACTTCCTTGACTACTTTGAGCACACGCTCCTGAACCTCAACCCCTGCGACTTGATCGCCCATTACGCTCTCTCTCCACGTCTATTGCGGCGGCACCGGCCTCTCCGGCACGCCCGCCATCGCCAGCTATGCCCGCTGTGACCCCGTGCGGGCCGTCGCCCGCACGGGAGAATAAAGAAAATCGCTCCCTCCTTCAACACGTCCCATGGCGGTACCGAGAGGCGGCCCGATCCGGTGGGGTAGCATTTTCCGCCTTGCCCTAGGGCCGGCGTAGCACCGCCCGCAGCACCGAGATGGTGCTGCGGGCGAGGTTCCCGATATAATTCACGGATCTTACGGCTGTACAGTCGGCGCCACGGTTTTCCACGTATAGGTTGCTCGTAACATCGGTTCGGGGAGGGACATGTTGGAAGTCATAAATCTGGAGTGTACTCGTGGTGACCGAGCCCTCGTCAGCGGGATGTCGTTTAGCCTCGCTGAGGGTGAGCTGCTGCATGTGATCGGAAGCAACGGCAGTGGCAAGACGACGCTCTTGCGTACCCTGTGTGGGCTGTCCCGGCCCAGCGCGGGTGAGATCCGTTGGGGCGGCAGAGACATACGCGTCCTCGGAGACGAGTATCGGAGCTGCCTGAGCTATGTCGGTCACAACGACGGTATCCAAGGCGAGTTGACGCCCGCGGAGAATCTTCAAGCAGCGGCCCGACTGGGAACCGACACCGATGCCGCGGTAATCGCGCATGCGCTGGAACAAGTCGGCTTGACACGTTTTGCACACCTGCCCACGAAGGTACTCTCTCAAGGGCAGAAACGGCGCCTGGCGCTGGCACGGCTGTTGGTGCTCACCAAGGCACTCTGGATCCTGGACGAGCCGGTGAGCGGCCTGGACGCGCGCTCGATCGAGGTGATCGAGCGCCTCCTCGCCGAGCACCTTGCACGGGGGGGCTTGCTGGTCGTCACCTCACATCAGGGGCTCGCTTGGAGGGCCAAGACCGTACATCGCATTGGTCTTGATTCGTGAGCGCGCCGAGCCTGTTTGCGGCCGCGCGCGGTGTCTTCATGCGCGACGTCACCGTCGCCTTGCGCCGCAGTACCGACATCCTGACGCCCCTCGTTTTCTTCACCATTGTTGTCACCCTTTTTCCGTTGGGCGTAGGCCCCGGACCTAACCTGCTGCGCACCATGGCGCCCGGCGTCATCTGGGTAGCCGCGCTGCTCGCAACGATGTTGTCGTTGGGCCGCTTGTTCTCCAACGACTATGCCGACGGCACGTTGGAGCAGCTCGCCCTGGCTCCCCACCCGCTGTCGATCCTGGTTCTGTCCAAGATCCTCGCGCACTGGGTGTTGACCGGGCTGCCGCTTGTCATCATCTCGCCCTTGCTCGCACTGCAGCTGAACTTCGAGGACCAACACATGTGGATATTGGTGATGTCGCTGCTTCTGGGAACCCCTGTCCTGAGCCTGGTGGGCAGCATCGGGGCAGCTCTGACCCTGGGTCTGCGCGGTGGCGGTGTGTTGGTGTCATTGCTGGTTCTGCCATTGTATACTCCCGCGCTTATTTTTGGCGCTGGTGCGGTATCGGCCCGAGATCTAACAGAGGTACATCTGTCCCTGTTGGCCGCCGTCCTGGTGCTGGCCACAATCTTTGCTCCCTGGGCGGCGGCGGCTGGCCTGCGGATTTCGCTTGATTAGGCAAGCAACACTGGATGTACAAGTACGCATCGCCCAAAAACTTCTACGCGCTCGCTGGACAACTAATTCCGTGGCTTGCGGGGCTGACTGTGCTGCTGCTTGCAGTCGGTTTGTATTTAGGACTTTTCGTCGCACCTCCTGATTACCAGCAGGGCGAAAGCTACCGCATCATGTTCATACACGTTCCAAGCGCGTGGATGTCCTTGTTTGTCTATGTGGTGATGGCCGCAGCCGGGGCAGCCGGCCTTGCATGGCACACAAAGATCGCTGAGGTGCTCGCGAGCGCGTGCGCACCGGTGGGTGCCTCGTTCACACTGATCACGCTGGTAACGGGCTCCTTGTGGGGCAAGCCGATGTGGGGAACCTGGTGGGCCTGGGATGCGCGCTTGACCTCGGAATTGATTCTGTTGTTTCTGTATATCGGATTCATGGCATTGCAGGCGAGCATCGACGAGCCGCGCCGTGCCGCGCGCGCGGCGGCCGTGCTGGCGTTGGTCGGCGTGGTGAATATTCCGATCATTCATTTTTCCGTCGAGTGGTGGAACACGTTGCACCAGCCGGCATCGGTGAGCAAGGTAGGTACGCCGTCCATCCACCCGAGCATGCTCGTGCCGCTGTTGTTAATGGCACTGGGATTCAAGCTTTATTTCTTCACGGTGGTCCTGATGCGCATGCGCTATCAGATTCTCGAGCGCGAAAAATACAGCCATTGGGTCGCCGAGGTACTGGCAGCCGAGAAATGAACTGGTCGGACTTCATCGTTATGGGCGGCTACGGGCATTACGTGTGGAGCGCGTACGGCTTCACCACCGTTGTGCTGGCGCTCAATATCGTTATCCCACTGCGCAGGCGCCATAGCGTCATGCGGACATTGCGACGACTGTCCCGTGCGGAAGCAGGACAAGCCGAGTGAAAGCGCGACATAAGAGATTGGCCATTATCGTGGTCAGCGTGATGGGGCTAACCATTACCGCTTTGTTCGTGCTCAACGCGTTTCGCAGCAATCTGATCTTTTTCTACAGCCCCACCGAGGTCCTGGAAGGCAAGGCACCGCTCGACCGGCGCTTCCGCATAGGCGGCCTGGTAGAACAGGGCAGCGTGCGAAAGAAGGGCACGCAGGTCGAGTTCATCGTGACCGACCTCAACACCCGGATCGCGGTACATTTTAACGGAATCCTGCCCGACCTGTTTCGCGAGGGCCAGGGCGTGGTAGCGCAGGGCAGAGTAACGGCGGATCAACGATTCATTGCGGACGAGGTGCTGGCCAAGCACGACGAAAACTACATGCCGCCGGAGGTCGCCGATGCGCTGGCGCAGCAGCGGCCCAAACCGTAACGGAATCCTCAGCCCGCCGGTCCGCCCCCGATGCATTAAGGTTCATTGCCCTTGCTTTGCCCGGCTGCGAGCCCGGCGGGCAACATTGCCTACGAACCCGCTGGCAATCTCCGGCAAATGCTGGGGCTAAACCCGCGCATGCCGCCGCTGCCCGGTTACTCACAGTTCCTGTGGATAACTGTGTGCAAAAGACCTTGGACAAACGCGCCCGGGCCGTCTGCGAAGGCATCCTACTTAAATTGAACATTTTTTGTTCAAAGAAATATTAACGTAAATTCAAGAGCTTATAATTTACGACCCATAACACTGTGCTTTACGGGGGTTTCTGCGCAACGGACCTCCCGGGCTGTGCAAAAATCCCGCCTCAGGCACTGATTCAAACCTAAATCAAGCCCTCGTAACGCGCGGTCGCCGCGCCCGGCCAACGACCCAGCAGGCGCGCAAGCCCTCGCCGGGCGCCTGCAAGCACGACTGGAGTGCACCGCAGGTCTATGATAATGGCGTCAGGCGGCGCGGCGCAGCAGGTAGATCGCCAGCGCCAGGAACAACAAGATCGGAGCCGAGGCTCCCAGCAGCGGCGGCAAGCCCATGAGCACGGCATAGTGACCGAACGCCTGGCTTAGCACCACGAATGCCAACGCCAGCATGATCCCGAGCAGGATCTTTTTGCCCATACCACCGCTGCGGTCCTGCCCGATCACGAACGGTACCGCCAACAAAACCATTACCGCAGTCGCCAGCGGCAAAAGCAGCTTGTTCCAGAACGCCAGCCGGTACCGGTCGGTCCTCTGGTGATTCCGGCGCAGATGGTCGATATAGCGATAGAGCTGCCAACTGGACAAGGCCTCCGGGCGTATGGTGAACACGTCGACCACGTCGGGTGTCAGACTGGCGCGCCAGATATAGCGCGCGGCCTTGCGCGTGCTCACGCCGTGCCTGCCGAGCCAGCTGGATGTCACGTCTTCCAGCTCCCAGTAGGGCTCGCCTGACCCCGCCTCGCGCCCCCGGTAGCGAGCGCGCGCCGCTGTGATGTTATCGCGTAGCCGCACATCATTGTCGAAGCGATAGATAGTTACCCGCAGCAGGCTGTGATCGGGCAGTACTTCGCCGATGTTCACAAAACTGTCGCCTTCGCGCAGCCACAGACCCATATTCTCCCTGTGCAGCCCGATCTCGAGCGCCTCCGCCCGATTGCGTTGGGCCCCGGTCTCGCTCACGGGCACGACCGTTTCGCCGATCAGGATTCCCACAGCGACCCATACCAGCCCTATCTTCATAACCGACCCCACAAGGCGGGACAGCGAGACCCCTGCCGCACGCATCGCCGTGATCTCAGAGCCGCTTGTCAGCCACGACAGCCCCAGGATGGAGCCCAGCAGCGCGGTGATGGGAAAAAGCGCGTAGATCCATCCAGGTATGGTCAACACGACGTATTTGACGACTTCATACAGGCCGAACCGACCCTTGCCGTAGTCGTCCACCGCGGCCACGAAGCTGAAAAAGGCGAACAGGGCGACAAGAATGCTGAGCACCAGTAACGTACTCTGCATAATCGTGCGTCCCACATACCGATCGAGGCGAGTAATCAGGATCATTGGCTGGCGGCTCGCAACCGCGGCAGCAGCGGCTTGTTACGGGCCCGGCGCATCAGGAGATACCCTGCACAGATCGCGAAGGCGGCGTGCACCCACCACAGGCCGAGCGCCAGCGGCACCCGCCCATCGTGCAGCAACGTCTCGCCGACGCCGAGCGCGTTGGTATAGACGACATACACCAAGATGGCCGCGAGAACATTGCCCATCCTGCCTTTGCGTGGATCCGTGCGCGCCATCACCAGCGCAAACAGCGCCAACACCAGCACCATCACGGGCCTTGATATTCGCTCATTCAAGTTGGCGATATGGCTACGGCTGCCTGCCCGTAACAGCTCCCGATTTGACAGCCCCTTGATAAGCGTCGCGTGTTCCTTCGACTGCGCAGGCTCGAGCCGAATCTTGTAGGTCTCGAAATCGACCACCTCGTAATCGGGCGCGCCGGGTGTCCCCTCGTAAAGAGAACCATTCTCGAGCACGATAAACTTCTCGCCCGTCGTCACATCGGTAATCTGACGAGCGGTTTGGGCGACCACGATATTCTGCCTCTGCGATCGCCGATCGTGAACGAACACATTCCGCAAAACTGCGCCGGCATCGATTCGCTCCACATAGAAGATTCGGCCACTGTTGCGCAGCTCGGTAAATACGCCCGGGGGGATCGCGCTCAGCTCGGCCTGGTCCCTGCTCTTGTTCTTAATACGCTCGGCTGTAGCATGGGCCCACGGCGACACATAGAGGGCGAGCGCGGCGACCACCACCGAGAACGCCAGCGCGAGTTGCATCACCGGACGGGACATGGACGCCATCCCCACACCGCACGCGGCCCACACGGTCATCTCGCTGTCACGATACCAGCGTCCAAGAGTCATGAGCACACCCAGATACAGCGCGAGCGGCACGAGAATAGCAAGCGATTGCGCGAGCTCGAGCCCCAGCAGCCACAGTACAAGGTCGCCGCCGTAGCGGCCACCCGCGGCCCGGCCAAGCAGCTTGGTGAGCCCCAGCGCCAGAAACAGGACCACCAGGATCAGGGCAACCGCCAACGTAGTTTGGGTCGCCTCGCGATAAAATGCCCGTCTGATAATCAACTCGTTACCCGCAAGCTGGCTGGTTTTGACAATGGCCGGGGAAACAGTGGAGAATGCCGCTTATAAGGCCATTCATGGGCGAGCGTTCGAAATCACTGCCTGTTTCACATATTTGAAAGGTAAACGTTTGATTCTTAGTAGTAAATCAAGATCCGCGTTCGCCGGAATATATCATATCCTGGATCACTCCGCCTGACGGCGACGGAGATTCTAAATGGAATATATTGCCAAGAGCGGCAGCCCAGCGAAACAGCGCACCGCCTGCATCGTGCTCGGCGTGTACGCGTCGCGCAAACTCTCGGCGCGGGCACGGCAGGTCGACCAGGCCAGCGGCGGCGCGCTGGCGGGATTCTTGCGCCGGGGAGATATGGATGGACACGCGGGGCAGACACTGCTGTTGTACCACATGCCCAATCTGCCGGCGGAACGGGTGCTCCTGGTCGGATGCGGCAAGGAGCGAGAGTTCAATGAGCAGCGCTATGTCGAGATCAATGCGACCGCCGCCCGCCTGCTCGATGAGACCGGTTCGACCGAGATGACAACCTATCTGGCAGAGCTCGAAATCAAAGGACGCGATATCGCGTGGAAGGCCCGTCAAGCGGTACTTGCCACCGAAGCAGCGCTCTATCGCTTCGACCAGCTCAAAAGCAAGCCCGGCGGCCCGCGGCGGCCGTTGCGCAAGGTCGTGTTCGCGGTGCCGAAACGCAGCGACATCGGCGCGGCGGAACAGGCCATTAGCCAAGGCAAAGCCATCAGCGCAGGCGTGGCAGTGGCGAAGAATCTGGGCAACCTGCCCGGCAACATCTGCACACCTACCTACCTTACGGAGGCGGCACAAAAGCTCGGGGAGCAGTATGGCATCAAGATCACCGTGCTGGAGACTGCCGACTTGGAAAATCTGGGTATGGGTTCGTTCCTGTCTGTGGCACGCGGGAGCCGCGAGCCACCGAAGCTGATCGTGCTCGAATACACGCAAGGCCGCGACAGTGAACCGCCTATTGCTTTGGTTGGCAAAGGCATCACTTTCGATTCGGGCGGTATCTCCATCAAGCCCGCAGCGCAGATGGACGAGATGAAGTTCGACATGTGCGGTGCCGCTAGCGTGCTGGGGGCGTTGAAGGCCGTCGCCGAACTGCGGCTACCGCTCAATCTGGTCGGGATCGTGCCCAGCTGCGAGAATATGCCCAGCGGGAACGCGAACAAACCGGGCGATATCGTTACCAGCATGTCGGGCCAGACCATCGAGGTGCTTAACACGGATGCGGAGGGCCGTCTCATCCTCTGTGACGCTTTGACGTATGCCGAACGTTTCAAGCCTGCGGCCGTAGTGGATATTGCCACGCTTACGGGTGCGTGCGTCATCGCACTCGGCGCCCAAGCCACGGGGCTTTTGAGTAACCACGAGGGGCTCGCGCGTGAATTACTCAATGCCGGCAAAGAGAGTTACGATCGAGCCTGGCAACTGCCACTGTGGCAGGAATACCAGAAATCGCTCGACAGCAATTTTGCCGATATCGCCAATATCGGCGGACGCGAAGCCGGTACGATTACCGCCGCCTGCTTTCTTTCGCGCTTCGCCAAGAAGTTCAAGTGGGCGCACCTTGATATCGCCGGCACTGCCTGGAAAGGCGGCAAAGAAAAGGGGGCAACCGGGCGCCCGGTGCCCCTACTGACGCAGTTCCTGATTGGCCGGTGTCAGGACAAGGCCTAGCTGACGCAGACCACAGGATGACGCGCATCGACTTCTACCTGACCAGCGGCTCGGGCCGGGCCGACAAAGACCAGGTGGTCTGCCGGTTATCGAACAAGGCCTTCCGTCAAGGACATCAAGTCTATATCCTCACGGCCAGCCCGGAGGAGTCCGCACAACTCGATCGACTGCTGTGGACATTCAGCGCGAGCAGCTTTATTCCCCATGGACTGAACACGGCGGATCTCGAAACGAAGCTGCCCGTCATTATCGGGCACGACGAACCACCGGAAAATTGCCATGATGTGCTAATCTCGTTGACAGTGGCAATACCCAGTTGCGTCAGCCGCTTCGAACGCGTGGCAGACATAGTGAGCCCTACCAAGGAGGCGAAAGAACAGGCGCGTGAACGATTTCGTTTTTATCGCGAGCGAGGATACCCGCTACAGACCCACGACCTCTAACGCGAGTCGGAGCACCATCGTAACGAGGGGTGCCGTCGGCTTGCCCGGGGGACTGTTATGACAGATGCGAGCGACAAGCGCCAGCATAAACCGTCAGCGAAGCACACGCTCGATGAGGTCCGAAAATCCCTCGAAGATCTGGTGCGAATCGAGTTTGAAGGCCCTCGTGACGCGGCAGCACCGGCCGAGTCGCGCTCGTCCGCGGGCAGCGAACCTGGGACATCGAGTAGTCCCGCGCCGCATCAGGGTCGAGCGCGGCGGGGCGGGCACCCGGCACACGGGCTTGACACCAGTGAGCTGGCGCAGTCACTCAAGGACTTGCTCGGTAACGAGCTTGCCGACGAGGGCGTCGCTAACGACCTCGAAGCGGATACCGGTGCGCAGCCGATGCCGGATACGCCGGCCAGCACCGAAGCGGTCGATGAAGCCTCGAGAGACCGCCAACAAGCGCCGGCACAACCTGACCTGTTGGCCGATATTCCAGAGCTAAGCCTCCCTGAGGATGTCGAGGCCACACGCGCGCGCGACGAGACGATACCGGATGTCAAACCGCCTACCCCCGAGCCAGCCCCCGCGGGGGCAGCGTCTTCACCGGCCCGTAGTGCCGGCGACGCCAACGTCACGCCCGCGCTAGATACGGGCCTGGATACTGAGGCGGAAGAAATCACACTCGAGGAGCTCGCCGCAGAACTAGCGGCCCAAGAAGATTCGCTCGATCAGCCTGAGTCCGCGGCGCCCCCGGCCACCACCGGCGAGGAGGCAGCCGAGCCAGACATGACGAGCGAGGACGCCGCGCAATTGCCCGAGCCGACGCCAGCGGCGGTCGATACCGCGACCCGCGAGCCCGAGCGCGATAAAACTCCGGCAGGCGATGAAAACGACCGTGCGGCTGCGACACCGAGCGCGGGGGTGCTCGAGGTTATTGAGCTCCCGTCGATGCTTGGGAAGCAGGAGGTATTCACATTTGAGGACCCCACTCTCGGGCTGGTAATACAAACCCGCAAGATTGACACGGACAGCGGCGAGAGCGTTGTGCCGAAGACCGAGACGACGAAACCCGACGCGACGGCAGGCGCCCAGCGCGCGGCCACATCTCGTCAAGGTGCGCAATCCGGGCTAGTCTTAGATGAGGACGAGATTTCCCCCGTGGACGAGGGCGCCGGGGATGATCGGGCGATCCTCGATGACGTGCGGGAGATTTCGCTTGATGCACCCGATTGGCTCGATGCGCAAGCGCAGCGCGCTGACAGCCACGCAGCACCGGAAGATACTGATTTCGATATTGAGGCCCCGAGCGAGCCTGTTTTTGATAGTGCCGATGCGTCTTCTAGAGCAGAACCTGTTCTAGCAAAATCTGCCGTCTTGGACGCATTCCAAATTCCCGGGGGGGGTCAACTGTCGGAGGAAATCACACAAGAACGACCTCCGCCAGCATCTGACATGGAGGTCGAGGAAGATGAAAGCATGGTGACGGCATCGAGGCACGAAACCGAAAAGGAAGATATACTGGTGCCAAGCATCGAAGCTGAAGACACTAGCACGGACGACGCCGAATCGGCAACGAAGACAAGCGCAGAGAAATCGGCTCACGATGAAACGCCCCGGCGCGCCCATCAAGTCGCCGCCGCAATCTTGCACGACGATGCCGGCGCGTTGTCGATGCCCGGTGTCGAGTTCGATGCGCAAGATCGTAGTGGCGATGCCGAGGAGAACGCGCCCGAAAGTGAGAACAGTGGCGATACTACGCAAACCCCGTTGACGTTGACCGATAGCGGCCCGCTACTCGGGAGCGATGAGAGCCAAGGCTCCCCGGATTCCGACTTCGTCGAGCTCGGAGAAGCTAGCCCCGAAACACCGTCGCCACGACGCCACGAGGGCCTGACTATTGGCGACGAATTCGACCTGGCCGCGGACGACAACAAACCCGCACCGAGTGCCTCCGAGCAGGCAGCTTCAGCCGAACCCAAACCCGATGCCAAAGGCGTTGCAAAGCCGTCGCTGTCGGCACGGAGGGGTGCCACCTTAGCGCCGGAGACGGGCCTCGATTTGGCGCCATCGCGTAACACGCGTTCGCGCATGCGCGATACGAAGCCAGGTACGCAGTCCCACGCCGGGGCGGGGTTCGGAAAAATCCCGGTCCTGGACGAGGTCGTCGAACGTCCTGCGCCCGCTTCGAAACGCCCGCAGCCCGCAAGAAAGCCGGCACCGGCAGCGGAGCCAAAACCCGAAAGTCGCGCGGCACATGCCAAGAAGGCCGTCGAGCAGAAATCGCGCAAGCGGCGGAAGGCTCCACGGGCCGCGCTGGGTCGCGACCCGCGCCCGCGCGACCTCGCCGTGCGGGTGGTAGCCAAGCTAAATATGGAACTGCGCAAATGCGGCGAGCGCGCCTTGAGTCCCGCGACGATCGACCGCCTGCAGTATTTGCTTAGCGAAGCGTTAGCACAGAAACCGTTAAATGTGGACCCGAGTCGCGGCCAAAAGAACAAAGACTGATGCACGCATGCGCAGCACCCGGGGCGGGAAAGGTGGTTGACCTTTCCCGCTCTTTATTGCTGAGCGAGCGAAAGCCATGAACCAAAGCCAGTTCGATAAGACCTACGATCCGCACGTGCTGGAAGAACGCATTTACACCGCTTGGGAGACGGGCGGCTACTTTGCACCCACAAGCAACGGGGCACCCTATTGCATCATGATACCGCCCCCGAACGTCACCGGCAGCCTGCACATGGGCCATGCATTTCAGGACACGTTGATGGACGCGCTGACGCGCTACCACCGTATGCAGGGTGACAACACATTGTGGCAGGCGGGCGCGGACCATGCCGGCATTGCCACGCAGATGGTCGTCGAGCGCATGCTCCAAAGCGAGGGCAAATCACGCCAGGATCTAGGTCGCGAGGCCTTCATCAAGCGCGTGTGGCAGTGGAAAGAACAGTCCGGCGGCCGGATTACCCAGCAACTGCGGCGCATGGGCGCCTCGCTCGACTGGTCACGCGAACGGTTCACGATGGATGAGGGTCTATCGCGGGCCGTTACCGAAGTCTTCGTACGACTGTATGAGGAGGGCTTGATCTATCGCGGCAAACGCCTGGTGAACTG
>Ga0255058_10000607_pt1 | contig 21025 bp, 16 predicted proteins | sample Cases_109_9_MG_FD_188637 | JGI IMG/M metagenome (GOLD analysis project Ga0255058, IMG submission 188637) | Seawater microbial communities from Amundsen Gulf, Northwest Territories, Canada - Cases_109_9 | ecosystem: Environmental > Aquatic > Marine > Gulf | place: Canada: Northwest Territories... | reverse complement strand
CGAGCGGTGTTTCGGATGCCTTGTTGTCCCGACCGGACGAGATCAACGTCGCGTACTTCGGCGTTTGCCCTTGGTACGCCACGAGAACTTGCTGCTCGATGTCGACGTCGATCCATCGGTCATATGCGCCGACGCCCTCGGGGGGTGGGACGACTTTAGGGCGGGCCAGGTTTGCAGTCCTGATCCAGCCGCCCGCGTCAAGCTTGGCCCACGCACCTTTGGTGGTTTCGATTCGAACGGGGGAGTGGCGCGGTAGACGCCGTTCTACTCGCCCGTGCGGCTTGTCGTAGACCTTGGATGGACGGGGAGAGACCCACGCCATGTCGATCGGCGCGCCGGGATCGAGCCGCACGCCCTTGAAGGGGCTGCCCTCCACGAAGTGCACCGAACCTCGCTCGACCCAGAGGTAACGGCGGGTGCGCACGAACTCGACGCCCCCGTAAACCTGCTCACCGGTGACGACGATCCCGAATCCGCGGCCGAGGGCCTCGACGTAGTCATTCGCGAAGTAGTCGCTCGGGTGCGAATAAGCGCGAGTTCCGTCGACCCGAACGAACGCGTAGCGCTGTGGCAGGCGCGACCCTTCGATCGTCGGCTCGACTTGAGGGCCCGGGGGAGCGGTCGAGGGCCTTACGTGCTCCTCGCAGATGAAAAGATCGTCGGCGGTCTCGTACCAAACGCCGGTCGAGCAACCTTCGCCAAAGACCCGACGTGAAAAACCGAGACGGGTGCCCGCGCCGATGGTGCCCCGACGGCGCGCTTCCGGGTTCGGCGCGAGCATCGCGGGTGCGCCGTCATTGACGACCTCGATCGACTTGGCCCACGATGGCGCGGGGACCGCGGTCTGCGCCACGGTAGACGCAGGCCACGACATCACGGCCCCGACGACGCATAGAATCGCGATCCCACCCATCGCTTTCAATATATAGGCCCCAGGACCCGAGGGGCATCAATCTTCGTCGGAATGGCCGCCAGTATCGCCCCGTAGGCCGTATCTCTTGGCGAGCTCACGGAGGTGGTACCGTGTAAGACCAGCCGCGCGAGCGCTCCGGCTGATGTTGTCGCCGTGCTTGTCGAGAAGCGCCTTGAGGTACTGCGCCTCGAAGGCATCTACGACCTTTTGTTTGGCGTCCTTGAAGGGGGTCTCGTTCTCGACGAACTGTTCGGCGGTGCCGCCGGGTAGAAAGACCGGCGGCGTCTTCTGAGAGGCCGGGAGCAGGTCGCGCATGCCGAGCTCGGTGCCATCGGCCAATGAAACCGCGCGCTCAATCGTGTTCTTGAGCTCCCGAACATTGCCCGGCCACGGATAAGCCTGAAGCTTCATCATGGCGTCGTGTGTGATCGTGAAGGGCGCGTCTCCCGGAACTGTGACCCGCTTGGCCGACTCTTCGAGGAACTCCTGAACCAGCGTCGGAATGTCCTCAGGGCGCTCGCGGAGGGGCGGCAGGTCGACCTGGACGACGCTCAGACGATAGTAGAGGTCTTCGCGGAAGCTGCCATCGTTGACCATCTGACGTAGATCGCGGTTGGTCGCGGCCACCACTCGAACGTCAACCGGGATGGTGCGTGAGCCACCAACTCGCTGCACCTCGTGCGTTTCGATGACACGCAAGAGCTTCGGCTGAAGGCTGACATCGAGCTCGCCGATCTCGTCGAGGAACAGCGTGCCGCCGTCGGCATGCTCGAAGCATCCTCGTCGACGATCGGCGGCGCCGGTGAAAGACCCTCGTTCGTGGCCGAACAACGTGCTCTCGATGAGGTTCGCGGGGATCGCACTACAATCCTGGACGACTAGAGGCCGCTGGACGCGCTTGGAAGCGCGGTGGATGGCGCGGGCGACGAGCTCCTTGCCGGTGCCCGTCTCTCCATGAATCAGGACGGTGAGATCCGACGCGGCGACCTTTTCGAGGACGGCGAAGATCTCGCGCATCCGCACGCTGTGCCCGATCAGCTCGAAAAATCGCTCCTGGCGGCTGAGATCGATCTCGATCGTCCCCGAACCCACCTCGAACCTGACCACCGTGTGGCCAAGCTTCAAAGCTACGCCTGGCTCGAGCCAAGCTTCCCGAACGCGCACGCCTCCGACCGAGGTACCGCTGGTTGCGCCGAGGTCCCTCAGCAAGAAGCCCGCCTCGCTAGCGACGATCTCGCAGTGCGTCCCACTCACCGAGGTGTCCGTCAGAACGAGGTCACAGATCAGGCTTCGGCCGATCGTCACACGCTCGCTGGCGATCTCGAGTCGACGCCCCTTTTCGGGCCCCTCCACGACGACCAATCTGCTCTTGCGTAGCTTGCGCTTGGTCGCTTTGCGATCGACGAAAATGGTAGTGAGGGCCGGATCCTCGTTCACTCGGCATCCTTTCGGAGCGCGTTGATCGCATGCGCGTAATCGTCCGTGTTGAAGATCGCGTTTCCGGCCACCAATACGTCCGCGCCTGCTTCGACTGCGGAGCGCGCGACACCCGGCTTCACGCCCCCATCGACCTCAAGGTCTATATCGAGCCCAGCGTCATCGATCATCTCGCGAATCAGAGCGAGTTTCGTGTTGGACGAAGGGATGAAGCTCTGTCCGCCAAAACCTGGATTAACGCTCATCACGAGGATGAGGTCGACGTCGGCCAGAACGTAGCGTAGGTCATCGGCAGGGGTATGGGGGTTCAGGGAAACGCCGGCTCTTTTTCCGAGGGAGCGGATCTGCTGTATCGTCCGATGAAGATGCGTACAGGCCTCGGCATGGACGGTGATCACATCCGCGCCCGCGTCGGCGAACGACTGAACGTATTTCTCGGGCTCGACGATCATCAAATGAACGTCGACCACGCGTTTGGTGGCGGCTCGGATAGCTTTCACCACGAGGGGCCCGATGGTGATGTTAGGCACGAATCGGCCGTCCATAACATCGACGTGGATCCAGTCGGCCCCGGCCTCTTCGACAGCTTTGACTTCCGCGGAAAGGCGACCAAAATCCGCCGAAAGGACGGAGGGGGCGATGCGAACGGGTTTTTGCGATCGTGGCACGGCAGCAGTCAAGCGCCGCAGGGCGAGCCTGTCAATGATATCCGTTCCTCGACCCTGATGGCCCCCACAATCGACAATATGAGGACGCCTCTAGGGAAGGCATACGGGCAAGGATGACCGATCAGAGATACCGCCTGATCGAGAAGCTCGAGGCCGGGGGCATGGCCGAGGTTTTCCTCGGGGAAGCCACCAGCGTTCAGGGCTTCAAAAAGCGCGTCGCGATCAAGCGCGTTTTGCCCCATCTCGCCTCGCACACGAACTTCATCGGGATGTTCCTCGACGAGGCGCGCCTGGGCGCCCGGCTCTCGCACGCCAACATCGTCAGCGTCTTCGACATCGGCTCATCCGACAATAGCTACTTCCTCGTGATGGAGTTCGTCGACGGGACGAATCTCAAGAAGATCATGGAGACGCTGCGGCTCAAGCGCGAGACATTCCCCTTGAAAGACGTGATCTACATCGCGATGGAGACCTGCCGCGGGCTGAGCTACGCACACGAGCTCCTAGACGACGACGGCAACCCACTCGAGCTCGTTCATCGCGATGTGTCGCCCCCGAACATTTTGATCAGCCGACGTGGTGAGGTGAAAGTGACCGACTTCGGCCTCGCCAAGGCGCGGACGCAATTGGAACGGACCGACCCTGGAGTCGTGAAGGGGAAGTTCAGCTACTTGTCGCCCGAAGCGGCGTCGGGCCAAGACGTCACTGAGCGGGCCGATATCTTCGCATTGGGGGTTTGCATCTGGGAGATGCTCGGGGGCCGGCGTCTCTTCCTCGGCGACACCGACTACGAAACCGTGCAAGCCGTGTCGAACGCTGAGGTGCCGACGCTCGTTGGGGATCACCCGGAGGTCGAGCCCGAGTTCGAGGAGATTCTGCTGCGGTCGTTGGCACGGGACCCCGAGCAACGCTTCGCATCCGCACGAGAGTTCGGGGACACTCTTGCAGGATACTTGTTCCACCACCAAATGAAGGTGACCTCCTACGACATCGCGAACCTCGTCAAAGCCGCGCTCAAGCGCCAAAAGTCGGTCCCCCCGGAGCCGGTGATGATCGACACGATGATTCAAGAAGAGCTGACGCGCTTCACATCGCTCGAGGGTCCGGCGGAAACGCCGATCGACGAATCGTCCTTCGCGTTGCGTCCAGGTGACGTCGGCGCGCGCCCACTCGACGCCTCGGACTTCGTCGATCCAAGCCAGTGGTTCGAGGGTGACGTCGACGTCGAGGCCGCGATCGAGATCGTACGCGACAGCGCGCCGGCGGGAGCAACGATGGGCTGGTTGGAGGCCACCGCCAAGGACGACAAGATCGGCGTTGCGAGACCCCGTGCAGGACCGATGGGGCCATCGCTCAACCCGCCATCACGTCAGAAAGAAGGAGCGGCCGAACCGGTCAAGACGTTCCGACCCCCAACCGCCGCCAACGAGCGAACACCAACGACCGCCGTTCGCGCGCAAACCGGCAAGGCCCCGGCCAAGAAGGCGAGCACGTTGAAGGTCGTCGCGCTCGTGGTCGCCTTCGTGTTCTTGGGAGCGGCCGGAGTCGCAGCCGGTTTGTTCCTCACGCAGTAGGCGGGCTCTTCGCCTTGGCGCGGACGCTCCGGCTCACCTGACGCAGCCGGTGATAGTCGTGCGGAGACATTTGCGTTTCGCCGAACCGCGTCGCGAGGTACGCATCGGTGATGGTGCTCACCTCGTCGGCCGCCGGGAAACCGGAACGTCCAAGTTGATCGGCGTGCTCTGAGGGCGTGATGTCGGGAGGTCGCGCCTGACCTGTGCGCCGGAGGCTGTCTTCGAGCGAGAGATAGAGTCGAACCGCGCGATCTCTGTCGGGGTCCAACTGGCGCCCGGCACGAGTTTGGCGCCGTCGTTTTTGATTCCAGCGAACCAAGAGCACCCCGATACCGAAGAGGCTCATGATCGCGACGAACCACCGCCAATCCGGACGGAGGGGAACGTCGAGGCCGCCTTCCTTTTCATCTGGGGTTTCGTCATGCAACGCGAAGGCTCGACGATCGCTCCGAAGCGACTGATACCAGGCCGCGAGTCCCCGGAGCGCGCGGGCCTGGTCCCGGATGTTAAACTCGACGACGTACTCGGCCCAACGCACCCGAAGGGCGTCCATCATTTGGCGAAGCTTCGCGACCAGCCCGAATGGTACGGTTGAGACCTGCCGCGAGGCGGGCGTTGGGTCGAACGTGACCCACTTGCCGTCGAGCAAGACTTCGACCCAGCTATGCGCGTTGCCGTTTCGCACCGCGTAGTATTTTCCGTACGGGTTGTAGTCCGCGCCGAGAAAGCCGGTCACGTTTCGAGCGGGCAACCCGAGAGACCGCATCATGATGGCCATGGCGGTTGAGAAATATTCACAGTGGCCGGCCTTCGCCTCGAAGAGGAACACGTAGAGGGGGTCCTTCCCTTCGGTATCGGGCTGCTCGAGCGAGTAGCGATAACCACCGCCACCCCGCAAGAATCCTTCGATCCGCTGGGCTTTGTCGATCGGCCTCTGGAGACCCCCAGCGATCGACTGGGCGAGCTCGGAGATCCGCTCGTAGCCATCTGGGACCTCGAGGTAACGCTCCTGGAGCTTCTGGGGCACGCTTTCCGGGAAGGCTCGCTCCGAAGGGCTCGCAAAGGCCTGGTACGTGAGCGGCGCATCGAATCGATCGCGATAGCGGAGGTCCAGGCCGGGCGCGTAGACGATCTTGCGGTACCGATTGCGACCCGACCGGACAACGGGTGGCACCTGCAAGGCCACGGTGCCCTCGGGAATGAACAGGACCGCTTCCTCCATCGGGTCGAGAATGATCTCGTATTGCTCGTCGTCGGGTTTCGGGGGGCGGTGCAAGACATATTCGTCCTGCAGACGGCGCACGTCTTCCCCCGCGATGTGCGTACGTGACCAGCGGCCTTCTCGGTACCGGTCGAAGGAGGTTCCCCGAAGCCTCAAGCCGATCGACTGGGGAGGCGGATTGGGCATCTGGGCCATTTTCACGCGCATGACCACGGTTGGGTCGTCTCGAATGGTGCCGAATCCTCCGAGCTCAACGTCGTCACCAAAGCCGGCGACGGATTGGACGCGCGCGCCCAGGTTGGAGAGCAATCCAAAGCCGACGCGTGGAAAGGCAAAGAACATCGCCGCGGTGAGCACAAAGAGCGGCACCGCAAGAAGGGTCGTCCCTCCGAAGAAGGCGGGCGTCGGGAGCTCTCGGCTTTGAAGCTCGGCCTGAAGCATTGGGGTCCCCACGCCGTGCTGAATCTCTAGCTCCCGGCGCAGATGCGTGAGAGCGAGCATCCATGGCATCACGATCACGAACCCGAAGAAGATGACCGCGTAGTCGAGACCGGACGACAAGACGGTGCCAGCGATCAAGTGGAGAAACCCGAGGATCGCGATTTGCTGGTAGTCGGCCACGCTCTTTCGGTGTGCAAGGCGCGAGAGCTGGAGAAAGGCGGCATACTCCACCCCGACGGTGAGGACGGCTTCCCCGGCGAAGGTCCGTGCGATCTGCAGAAGGAGGACGAGCACCGCCGCGACGCTCCAAAAACGAGTGTAGCCGGGCCGGTCCAACAACGGACCCTCTACAAACCAACTTGCCACGAAAGCCACGACGACGAGCGTGCTTTCGACGGGGCCGAATATACCACCGAGCATCAACGCGACGAGGCCGAGCCCCGCGAACAGGTAGGTGACGATCTTGTGGGCGAGCGCGAAATTCATGCGGCCCGACTCTTTCCGGTGCTGGGCGGCGAATCCGCGCGCGTCGGACGTAGCATCGCGAGAAAGTGCCAAATCGGATCCGGGGGCGCACCGCCGAGAACGAGCGGGGATGCATCGTCGCTTGACCGGGCTTGCACCGAGACCCCTTGGTTGAGATAGGTGACAGTTGCCGTCGCGACTTCGGAGATCGATTGCTCGAATTGTTCGCTCCACGCTACCTTGTCCTCGACATCACCCGGCCGGACATTGTCGACGAAGAGCGTCACGAACAAGCTCAAGTCCTGGTCGCGCTCACGAACGACTAGCTCGCCGCGCGTAGCGGTTCGCTTCCAATGGATGTCACGGGCTTCGTCGCCCTCCCGGTAGTATCGAACGCTTCCGGCGAACTCGGTACCGTGGCCGGTGCGGTGCATGGGAGCCGCCTCTCCGGGCATCTGCTCGAATGCCCTCGGAGGGGCATGCTCGAGGAGCTTCGGGTATACGACGATCTCGTCTGGCAGGTATACCGTGTACCCCTTTTCGACGAGGCCAAAGGGATAGCGGGTGACCACGCGAACAGCGCCGAGCTCGACGAGCCCTCGCTTCGGAGCCTGGAAGCCGTAGGTGGCGCTAGCCGACCCGCCGGGCGGAACACGCAGGAAGCGCGCCGGCTCGGTCTCGACGCCATCGAGCTGATCGACTGCTTCCACCGAGATGCTCGCAAGCCACCTCTTGTCGTTGAGGGCAGTCATCTCGATGAGCGCGCGCTTACCGGCAAACATCTTGCCCGGAAGCTTTCTCTTCAACCGAAGCCTCCAAAGCGCTAGATCGCTCAGAACTCCGCTGACGAGGAGCAAGCTCAAGAGAAGACCGAGCACCAAGTAGAGCAGGTTGTTAGCGGTGTTCACCGCGGCGAGACCGACGCCGATGGTGACGAAGAGGAAAGCGCGACCTTCACGGGTCAGCCGAAACTTTCGTCTGCTCCTCCTTCGTCGAAAGATCCGCATCGCGCTCGGCCGATTAGAGCGGCACGGCCACGACCGTGAGCAGCTCGCGAATCACCCGGTCCGCATCGTCGCGAACCACCGTGCCCGCCACACCCCCGCTCACCTTGATCCTGTGCGCCAACACTGGGCCCGCCAAAGCTTTGACGTCGTCGGGCAACACGTACGAACGACCTTCGACGAGCGCTCGCGTACGCGCCGCTCGTTCGAAGCCGAGCGCGCCGCGGGTCGAGACGCCGACGGCCAGAAGCGGGGTGGTTCGTGTCGCAAGGACGATTCGGTGGAGATAGTCGAGAATCGAGTCGTCGAAGCGAACGGAATCGACCGCCTGCTGAACGTGTCGAAGCTCCGCCGACGTCATGACAGGTTCGAGCTGCCGCACGGGGTCAGCGCCGCGTCGGTTGAGAAGTTCTCGTTCGACCCCGGGAGGCGGATAACCAATGCTGAGACGCACGAGAAAGCGATCGAGCTGCGACTCGGGCAGCGGATAGGTACCGTAGAACTCTTGCGGGTTTTGGGTTGCGACCACGAAGAAAGGTTCTTCGAGGCGGTGGGTTTCCCCGTCGATCGAGACCTGCCGCTCATCCATGGCCTCGAGAAGGGCGCTTTGCGTCTTCGGCGTCGTGCGGTTGACTTCGTCGGCGAGGAGCACCTGTGTGAAGATCGGCCCGGGGCGAAACTCGAAGGTGCCCTGCGACTGGTTGTAGACATTGCCGCCAATCACGTCGGTCGGCATCAGATCCGATGTACATTGAAGACGACGAAACGCCACACCGACCGAGGCTGCGAGCGCGCGTGCGAGGGTCGTCTTGCCGACACCGGGCACGTCCTCGAGCAGCAGGTGGCCTCGCGCCAAAAGCGCGACTACGGCCAGCTTGATGACGTCCTCTTTGCCCCGCACCACCCGCGCGATGTTCTGAACGAGACGCTGAGACACCTGAGTCGCGTTCTCAGAAATGTGGGCGACGCTGGGTTGTGCCACTTTTGGAGCCTATCACGCTGAACGATATAGGTAAAATATTACAGTCTAGATGACCATGGGTCAGGATTCCCCGGTTTTCCCACAGTATGAACCACGACTGAAGACGTTGCTATTCCGGGGGGTTGGAGTCCGAACGTTCCAGAGTGTCCACAGTCGCTCCTGTGGATAGGACCGCTTCTGGATCCTCGAAAAAGAACGCCTCGATTTCGTCGCGGCGAGCATGGGCGTCTCGTCGCCCCATTTCGATGAGGGTTTGGGCGAATCCGCCGTCGAACAGGAGATAGCTCGCCAAGTCGGCATCGGCGCCCGCGCCCACATCGAGCAGATTGATGAACGCGCGGCCGAGGCTCTTCCCGAAGCGAACGCGGTTCGAGGCGAGGTAGTCCGAGGCGACCTGTCCGATGTCAACGCTGGGACGCAACACGAGGGAGCTCAAGAGACGGCGTGGTGAGAGGGCGCCGCGCGCCCTGGCAACGTCGTTGATGCGGTCGATAAACTCGGGCCCGTACGCGCGAATCCCGTCCTTCAAGAAGTCGTTGATGCGCTGCACCTCGAGGAGATCGGTGTTGACGTGATCGAGAAGGAACGCGTTTAGGACCTTGCCGAGCATGAACGGAGCGCCCGGATACTGCCCGTCGCGCTTGGCGCTCCGGCCGGCGACGTGAGGCGTGGAAAGGCCGATGACCAAGAGCCGGTTCATCCCGAGGTGAACCGACGGACCCATGGGCGTGTTGAGGCGGAGGCCTCCATCGCAATGGATCTCATCACCGATCTCGACGGCCGGAAAAATGAGAGGAATCGCGGCGGACGCCAACACGTGATGCTGGCCGATCTTCGCTCTTCGAACGAGCGCATGGAGTCCCAAGCTCTTTGGGATTCCGAGACCGGGCGTGGCATCGACGAAGATGACCGGCTGCCCTGTCCCGACGCGTGTCGTGCTCACGGTTAACGCCTGAAGCGCGCCGGTGCGGATGTTTCGCCGGAGGTTGCGCCAGCGGATGTTCCTACCCACGATCGCCGAAAGGTTGGTCGGGTCGAACACGCCGCGGGCCTGGGTGCCGCCGAGCAAGACTCGGTAGAGCCCGGCAGCCTGGCGCAGCCCAAAGCCCAGCACGTCGGGCAGCTCTAGCCCGGTCCATAGTGCAGTCATTCGCTTCACTGCGTTGGGTACATCTTCGATGCTGGACGCTACGAACGCGCCGTTGACTGCCCCTACGCTCGTACCGGAGATCAGATCGATCTTGGGTGGCCTTCCTTGGGCGTCCACAAACTCGCTGAAGACATACTCGAGAACGCCGACCTCGTATGCGCCGCGCGCGCCGCCTCCTGAAAGCACCAATCCGAGACCACTCAACGATCACCCTCCTTGGCGTCCGGATCGTGGGATGCCCGGACGGAGACTACCAGCTGTCGGATCTCGGGTGGAAGCCAGATGTTGCGATGCGGCAGTCGGCGAAGCGTATCGAGGAGCACCTCCGCACGGCGCCACGGGGGTGCAGCGGGCGAGAGGTAGACCACCTGCTCGCCGTCGACGGTGCAAAGCCCGCCGTCGATGTGGGCCTCTTCCGGCAGCTCCTCTTCGAGAAAGCGAATGCCGAGGCGCCCTAGGGCGCGCTCCAGCGCTTCGATCTGTCGTGGAAGCTCCACCCTCTGAGCGTGAACTGTCGGCCCGAGCGCCGCAATCTGGTTGGGATGACGTCCGAGCTGATACTATGTGGTCGGCTTGATTCGCCTAGCAAAACCATGGATCGGCGAGGATGAGCAGCGCGCTGTCGCCGCCGTTCTCGAATCCGGACAGTTGGCTCAGGGGCCGCTGGTCGAGCGCTTCGAACAAGCTGTAGCCGCGTTGGTCGGGAGACGTCATGCGGTCGCGGTGTCGAGCGGAACAGCAGCGCTTCAACTGGCACTCAAGGCTCTCGGGGTCGGTCAAGGCGACGAGGTAATTTGCCCGGCCCTCAGCTGGCCGAGCCCCGCACATGCGTCGAGGTTGGCTGGCGCACGCGTCCGATTCATCGATGTCGACACGCACGAATGGAACGGCACGGGTGAGGCATTTGCTGCCGTACGGACCGCAGACGTGAAGGCGGCGATCGTGATCGATCAGTTCGGCAACCCAGCGAGATCGACTGAGATCCGTGAAGCGCTTGGCGCTCTACCGATCATCGAAGACGCCGCATGCGCGATCGGCAGCCGGTTTTCCGACGGCCCATGCGGGGGCATGGGTGTGATCTCGTGCCTGAGCTTTCATCCTCGAAAGATCCTGACGACCGGTGAAGGCGGGATGTGCCTCACCGATGACGACGACATCGCCGAGCAACTCCGAGTCCTGCGGAACCATGGACAGCTGGCGACCGAGTTTGTCGTGCCCGCTGGGAACTTTCGAATGACCGAGATCGCCGCGACACTCGGGCTTACGCAGCTTCGCAGGCTCGACGAGATCGTGGGACGGCGTCGTGAGATCGCGGTACTCTATCGTGAGGCCCTTGGTGACACCGTCGATCTGCAAGCCACCCCCGCCGGCGCTGAATCGAACTATCAAACCTTGGGCGTCGTGCTCCCACAGGGGCGAGCCCGAGATGCCTTCCGCGAGGAATTGCTGGCGCGGGGGGTCGAGGTGGGACTGCTTTCGTACGCGGTTCACGAGCTCGGGAGCTTTGCCGGACACGATGAGTCTCTACCGATTTCCGAGCACATTGCCTCTCGTGGTGTCGCGCTCCCACTGTATCCCCAAATGCGTAATGCGGAGATCCAAAAAGTGATTCGAAGCGTTCGAGAGGTGCTCGATGAATGAGGCCGAGACTGTTCTGGAGGTGAGACACCTCCGGAAGGTGTTCCACATTGGCTTCTTTCGAAAGCGTGTGGAGGCGGTGAACGGCGCGAGCTTCACCGTAAAGCGGGGGGAGATCTTCGGACTCCTCGGCCCAAATGGCGCCGGGAAGACCACTACGATCAAGGCGATCCTGCGGCTAATCTTTCCGACCGCAGGGGAGATTCGCATCTTCGGGCGCGATGCAGCCGATCGTGAAACAGCGAAACGCATCGGATACATGCCCGAGAACCCTTACGTCTATCAGTATCTCAAGCCGATGGAGTTCCTCGACCTCTGTGGACGCCTCGTCGGAATCCCAAAGAACGCCAGGCTTGCCCGGGCCGAAGAGATGATCGACAAGGTGGGGATCCGAGACGCCGTCGACCGCCCGATCGGAAAGTTCTCGAAGGGCATGATGCAAAGGATCGGCTTGGCACAGGCGCTGCTGCACGATCCGGAGCTCCTCGTGTTGGACGAGCCGATGAGCGGACTCGACCCCATCGGGCGGAAGGAAGTGAGGGACGTGCTGCTCGAGCAACGCAGCCGAGGAAAAACCTTGCTGTTCACGAGCCACATCCTGAGCGACGTCGAGATGCTATGCGACCGGGTGGTGATCATGCAGAAGGGGCGCATAACGTCGGAAGGTCAGGTGCAGGACTTGCAAACCCTAGAGAAGCTGTTCCTGGAGAACACAACGAGCTGATGCAAACCATGTCCGTCAAGAGAGTCTCGCCCGAAGAAGCCAAAGCGCTGATGGAGAACGACGGCTACGTGTACCTCGACGTTCGCTCGATCCCAGAGTTCGAGGCGGGCCATCCCGCCAGTGCATACAACATTCCGATCGCGCACATGACGCAAGGTGGTATGCGCCCAAACGCCGAGTTTCTCACCGAGGTTGAGTCCGTGTTTCCGAGGGACGCGAAATTGGTGGTGGGCTGCAAGATGGGCGGCCGGTCGCTCCGAGCGGTGCAGGCGCTCGTGCAAGCGGGCTACGAAAACGTGCTAGATCAACGGGCTGGATACGACGGCGCACGGGATTCTTTTGGGCAGCTTCAAGAGGCCGGGTGGCAGCGCAGGGGATTCGACGTCGCGCTCGAAGCGGAGCCGGGTCGCAGTTACGCAGAGCTGACGGAGTCCGAGAAAGAGGGCTGATCGCGCGGCGCCTCGCACAAGGCGCACGACCGCGACTGACTTAGCCTTTGAGCGCAGACAGCAAAATACTCGGGACGCGAGTGGCCGAAGGGTCGGCGTAGAAATAGGTGAGCTTGCGCCCGAGCTCCGCGGAGGTCTTGTGGTTCACGAACCAAGCGGGCTTGGGAAACACGCGGAAAGGCCCGCGAATTACGGCTTTTTGAGGCTTGTCGAACATGTACGTGTTGTGAACGACACCTCGTCCCGAACCGATGTCCTCGAGGGTGTGACCTGGAAACGCGCCCCAGGTTGGGGTGACGAGACCATAGGCCAATGCAGCCCAGTGGTTTACCGCCACGCTTCCGAACCGCAGGTTGGTGACGGCGCGTTCGACCGCGTCGGCGACGGCCGGGTCCTTGAGTGCCTTCGGGTGAACGATGATCGACGCGTTCAGCGTGCCCCAGGCGGAGTCGTTCGCGAACTCGACAGCCTTGTCGATGTATTCGACAATCGAGTCGGCAGACAGCGCCACCTCACCGGTGAGCCCACACCATGCCTCGGTCGTGAAGCACACATCGTCCGTCTTGTTTGGGTCCAAATGATGGATGAGCGTCCACGGTACTTTGCCAGGGCCCTTGCCGCCAAACTGATCGGCATTCGGATGCTGCTCTAGGAATGCCTGGTGCCGGTCCTCGGCGCCCGGGTAGTAAGGCTTTCGGCTAGGCTGCTCCCGAAGTGCGCCTCTGACGGCCTCGAGGAAGGCTTCCCTTTGGGTCCACTGCTCATGCTGGATGATCACGCGTGTCGTGGTGCAATTGAAGCCGGCGTTGTTGACGAGGGATGACGCCACGTTCAAGCCCTGAAAGTTGAGATCGCTCTTGGACCAAGGGCCCGGAACGATGATGATCGGACTCACGTTGCCGAGCTCGCTCGTGATGTGCTTGGTGTTGCGTGGCTCGCGGCTCGCCTTTCGACGGGCACGTTCCTCGCCTACCCCGAATACGATGGCGTCGTGAGTCTTGTCGGAGCCGGTGATGTGAATCTCCTCGACGAGAGGATGCTGACAGAGATACTCCCCTTCGGCGGCGCCCCCGTAAACCACGCGAAAGTACCCCCGTTCGCGCAGCGGTGCGAAGGCCTCATCGAGGATCGGACCGAGGTACTCGTTGACGGGATTCATCTTGAGGATCACAACCTCGCCCTCCACGAACATCTTGTACAGCGTGTCCATGGCGCCGATCGACGACACATTTCCGGCTCCGAGCACCAGGGCGACGCGGCCCGTGTGCGATGGTGCGCGGTAGAACTCGGCCTGCTGATTCGGAAGGTCGTCGAGCTCGAGCTCGGGGTCCATCCAGACCTCGGCAGTGAAGCCCTGGAAGAGTAGCGCGTCCCACATGTCGGTTGGAAATACTGGGGCGACGACTTGCCCATCGGGTCGCTTGAATGCCTTCTTTGGGAGCTGGGGCGCACCGTGCTTGGCAACGTCGCGAAGGGAGTCGATCAGGAGCGAGAGATTGCGCACGACCAACGAGACGCCCCCCAACCACTCGTCCGCTTCCTGCGCGCTGCCCGCAGTGAGGCCCTTCGCTTCGACCGACGCGTCGACCCACCGCTCGGCGACTCTCATGACACCGTCGCGCAGCTCTTCGAGGAGGTCGATCCGCTCATCGACATCGAGAGCCGCCCATTCCTTCTTGTGGTCCTGTAGGATCGCCAAGGCTTCATCCAGCTTGGATTGTAAAGTCGGTTCGATCCGGTGCTCGGCCTCGGGGATCGCAGCAGAACCATATTTGGCGACAGCAGCTTGGGTCACGGTTGCCCTCCTAGTCAGAGTCGTGAAGAGCGACCATGGTGGTCCGCGCACGATTGGAGATCAAGAGCTCCTCGACTTCGGCGAGGGATTCGCAAACACGGGCCGGAGGAAGGCTCCTGAGGAAGACTTTTCCATAGCCTCGCCTTCGAATTCGCGAGTCGAGTATCGCGACGACACCATGATCGCGAGCCGTTCGGATCAGCCGGCCGAAACCCTGTTTGAGGGATAGCGCGGCCGCGGGAACGAGATATCGCATGAACGACGACTCGCCCGCTTCGTCGAGGCGCTCGCAACGAGCGGCCACGACTGGGTCACTCGGGACTTCGAAGGGAAGCTTGTCGATGATCACCAAACGAAGCGCGGAGCCTGGCACGTCCACCCCCTCCCAAAAGCTCGCCGTCGCGAACAGCACGGCATTGCCTTGGTCGCGGAACCGATCGAGGAGGGTTTGTTTGGGCGCGTCGCCTTGCACGAACCATTCATGGTCGAGCTCCGCGCCGACTCGCTTGGCCAAGAGGCGCATCATGCGGAGCGATGTGCACAGCACGAAAGCACCCCCGTCCGAGAGTTGGATGAGCTCGAGGATCTCCTTGACCGCCGCCTCGACGTACTCGGAAGAACGTGGATCGGGAAGATGGGAAGGCGCGTAGAGCGCAGCTTGCTCTTCGTAACGAAAAGGGGATTCGACGACCTCCTCGCTGACTTCGGTTTCGATGCCGAGTCGCTGCTTCAAGAACTTGAAGTCGCCGCCGGTGGTCAGGGTGGCGCTCGTGAACACCATGCAGGGCACCCGTGTATGGAGGCGCTCGCGCAACAGTGGGGCGACGTCGATCGGGCTCGACCCCACCGCGCGGGATCGTCCGCTGCCCTGCATCCAGCTCACCTGGCCCGGGGCCTCGAGCGAGCCTAGCGCGTCTCGCATCTTGCCAGCCCGACGCGCGACTTGAAGCACGCTTTCTCGGACCGGTCGGACGTTTCGGCAGGCTGCGGAGAGCTCATCGAGCGCGTTGTCGAGAGCGAAGAACTCTTTTTCTGGGATGTCGGCGGCGGGGAGCGGCTCCCGCCCACCGTTGGCATCGCCCGGCAACGCGGTAAAAAAGGCCGATGTTCGCTCGAGGATGGCATCGAGGAGCCTCGCTTCGTGACCGGGCTCACGCCGGCCGCCGAGGGCTCCGCGGGCGTCGTGTACGAGTCGCTCGACCATCGCAGTCGATAGGCGAGACCCGAAGAACAGGGTAGCCGTGTCCTCGATCTGATGAGCCTCGTCGAAGATCACGGCGTCGTAGTCGGGAAGCACTGACGCGTAGCCCGTGTCGCGCAAGGCAAGGTCGGCAAAGAACAAATGGTGGTTGACCACGACCAGCTGAGCGTCCTCGGCGCGACGCCGTACCGCTGTGACGAAGCAGTCGTCGTAGCGGTCGCATCGTGCACCGATGCGTGTGTCAGAGCCGCTCACGACTTTGGCCCAGATGGGGTCCTCTTCGGCGATCGACGACAGCGCGGCCCGATCTCCGCTGTCCGTGGCCTCAACCCAAGTGCGTAGCGTCGGAAGCGACCGAGCGAAGCGAGGCTTGACGGCGTCAGCGCTCCGCAGGAACTCGTTGTATCGACGAAGGCAGACGTAATTCGCGAGACCTTTCACGCAGGCGGCATCGATGTCGATATCGAGATGACGCTCGAGCGCGGGAATGTCTTTTTCCATGATCTGATCTTGAAGTGCCCGCGTCCCGGTCGACACCAACACCCGGCGCCCGCTCAGTGCCGCCGGAATCAGGTACGCCCAGGTCTTGCCGGTACCCGTCCCCGCTTCGATGAGAAGCACCCCATCGTGACAAAGCACGTCCTGTACCGCCCTCGCCATTCGGATCTGCCCGGGCCGGTGCTCGTATCCGGAAACGCCGCGGGCCAACGGGCCGGTGGGCCCCAGCAGATGACCCGCATCCATAGGTGTCTTCTAGCACGTGACCCTGCTTCCGCCTCGGCAACGCGCTATAGAAAGCCGATCGTGATCCCCATTCGCGACCATAACCGCACCCAGCGCACCCCAGTCATCACGTGGGGCCTCATCATCATCAACGTGCTCATCTTCGTCGGGAGCATGACGTTTGGCGACTCGGAAGCCGAGGCCTTCGTGATGCGCTACGGGGTGATTCCCGATGTCTTGGTGAACGGCAACTGGGGGCTCCCGCGGAGCGAGGGCGGCGCGTTCGGAAGCTTGGTGACGCCCTTTACGAGCATGTTCTTGCACGGCGGGCTGCTTCACCTCGGCTTCAATATGCTCTTCCTCCACGTCTTCGGCGACAACGTAGAAGACGTCCTCGGGCGTGGACGGTTTCTCCTTTTCTACGCGGTGTGCGGCCTCGGCGCGGTGGCGGGGCAAGTCCTGGTCGATAGGAACAGCATGGTGCCGATGATCGGCGCCTCAGGGGCGATATCGGGCATCCTAGCCGGGTACATGGTGCTTTTCCCGCACGCGCGTGTCGTCACCCTCGTGCCGATCTTCATCTTCATTCACTTCATGGAGATTCCCGCAGGGATCTTCATCGCACTGTGGTTCATTCTTCAGCTCGTCCTCGGGTACCTGTCTCTCGGGATCATCGCCGAGGGCGGCAGTGGAGTCGCCTGGTTCGCACACATCGGCGGCTTCCTGGCCGGCCTGGTATGCATCCGTTGGTTCTACCGAAAGCCTAAAGCGAGTCGGCGTCGGTTGTTTCCGTAGCGTCGTCGGGGGCCGCCGCCTCCGGCGTTTCGGCCGACTCGGGAGCAGGCTCGGCTTCAACGGGTGCGGTTTCCACTGGCTCGGGATCCTCGGCCACAGGCTCTTCGGCCACAGGCTCTTTGGCTGCGGGCTCTTCGACCTCGGGAGCTGAAGCGCTCGCTGGCTGAAGCTCCACCCTTATCGAGGTCACCATGCGATTGGACTCCTGGCGGAAGTCCTTCCGACTGAGGCTCTTCGAGACGGTTTGATAGCCGTCCTTCGACACCATGATCGAGCGTCCGCTCAGCATCGACTTGAATCGCATCTCGCCAGGCGTGACGATCTCGCCGCCACCGACGGCGATCGCGCGCGCACCGGGCGGATCGCTGACGACTTTGACGTAGTAAGGCAGGACCGGAAGAGCGAGACTCACCGTGGAGCCGCCCGATTGCACCGTGACCTGCTTAGTCTTTGGCAGGTACCCGCGGGCTCTCGCCGACAGCGAAACCCGGGTGCCGGACTCGAGCTCTAGCGTAATCGGCGTGCGCCCCATCGACTTGCCGTCGACGCTGACGAAAGCACCCGCCGGTCGTGACCGGACGACGAGCTTGGCGAGACCTTCATCCGCGGCTGCGGCCAGCTCCGGGTCCTTGACCGCTTCAACCTCCGGCTCTTGCTCGGCTACTTCCGGATCGGCCTGTTCGACGGGCTCCTGCGCAACCGGCCGTGGAACGGTCGATGCTTCCGAGAACACTTGGATCTCGTCGCCGATATACGGAGCCGCAAGCTCTTTCAACTGCTCCACCATGCCGAGCTGCCAGCCAGCCACGCCTGCGCCCACGATCACGAGGAGCGCGATCACCAGGAAGACCCCGCGAGAACCGCCAGAGCCTCGCTTGGGCCGACTGGCTTCAGGCACGGAGGCGTCGATGGGAAAGTCCATTGCAGGTGCACGCTCGGTCGGAAGCTTGAAGGCCTCGACGGGGATGCCGGGACCCTTGGGCACGCCAGCAGGTGGCGGGACGGTCGGCACTGCAGGGTCGAGTAGGCTCGGATCTACGAACTCGCCCGGCGCCGGCTCGAGGCCCCCGGATGAAACGAACGATTCGGCCATGTCCGAGTCGAACAAATCCGGAACTTCGGTTTCGAGCTTAGATCGCGACGCCTCTGCGGGCACCACGGGGGTCGGGCGCCGCTCCGGGACGAAAGGTACCGCGCCTGCTCCAGCGACCACGGTCGCGTCCCCCTCGGGATAGTCATGAATCCGCGTCGTCTGCTCGTCGAGAAAGTCTTCGTCGGCGTCGAACTCTTCGACCGGCTCCGCGATCGCCTGACTGACACTGCCATTGCTGTTGCCAAAGGCAGACATCGCGCTTCGTGAGGCTGCCCCCGGGGCGCTCTGCTGCTTCACGCTCGGACCCTCGTGAGTTGCACCAAGCGCACCCCGCGCCGCTTTGCCGCGCTTGGCGCCGATGTCATGACTGAGTTGGCGCGCTCGCTGCGCACCTGCCTGCGCCTCGCGGGTCGCTGTCTCGCCAGCACCGCCCTCCTCGAATGCAGAAGCGAGAAACTCGCTCACGTGTCGAACCTTGGTGCGGTCGTCCGGAACCGGTGTTGCGGCCGCGGACGGAACGGGCGTATCCACCAGCTGGCCTTGTTCGCCCTGCTCGAAGACACCAGGGCTCTGACGGCCCTCAGCGATGCGCTGAACGAGTGCGCGCGATTCCGGATCCATCTTGATGAACTTGATGCCCATGCCGGATGTGCTCTGGGCGTCCCCCTCCGATGGATCGCGACGCCAGACCACACGGCCGACCCCATGGATCAAGGTCGACTGGTCCTGAAGCAAAAACTCGAACTTCAGCAGGGTCCCCACCGCCAGCGGCTTCTTCGCTTTGATGAATACGCCCCCTCGGGAAATATCACTGCTGTAGCGTTCGATGAAGTCCTCGAGCGTGGTGCTCTTGAAACGGATCTTCAGCGAAAGCAGCGTGCGCTTGTCCTTGCGTGCGTCTGCCATTCGTGTCGTCCAATGCCCCCGTCTCAAGACTACCCAGCGTTTCGTGAAGCAACAAACGTTTGTACAGAAAAACGTCGTTACGAAGAGGTCATGTCGAACGATACCGACGCACGAAATTCGCGAGTGGCGCCTGACGTAGTCAGGAGTCGTACATCACCGTCGAGCGGAATCCCTAGGTTTACGCCGTGAAAACAGGCAACCCACTGTGTGTTCGAACAGTGACTGACCGTTGCGCACCGCACGGAAAACCCAGAGCGCGAAATGTCGCGGAGTGCATCGGCAAATGCACTCGTGCTGGAATCGATGGTGCGCCAAAGCGTCGAGAGCGGGCGTCCGAGGCGCGTCGGAGTCGCAGCTGCGAGCATGCATGCATCGACGAGCTCATCGGCTTCAACGTCGATCTCGATGCAGCCGGTGTGCTGCCGCGATGACACACACGCGACGCGATCCCATGGGGTGAGCTCGCCGTCGGTTTGGGCAAGCAGGGGGGCGTACGTTGGCCGCAGCTCGGGTGCAATGGCGAGCAGAGGTGTCAATGCAAAGTTGCGCTTTTCGAGCTCGGGGTGGGGGACGCGAAGCTCGCGGCATTCGTGGCCGCCTCGTTCATCCCACAAGAGATCGAGATCCAGGCTCCGAGGGCCCCAACGTTCGGTGCTTTTTCGGTCGCGACCGAGACGCCGTTCCGTTCGGAGGAGGACCGGCAAGAGCTCGAGAGGGGTGAGTGTCGTATCGAGGCGAAACGCGGCGTTCAGGTAGCGCGGCTGCGGAGGGCCGAGCGGCTCGGTCTCGTAGAGCGGAGAGACGGCCGTCACCTCGATTCCCTTGCGCGCGTCGAGCAAGACGTGCGCTGCTCGAATCGACGCTTCGCGTGATCCGAGGTTCGCGCCGACACCCACGATGGCAATACTCAAATCCCATTCCTCGAAAAAGGGGACTGTCCCCTTTTTTTGCGCTTATGCAATTGTCCGAGTGCGGGAACGCGGCTAGGTTGCGCTCATGTCGGAGATGCCGCTTTTCGAGGGGCTCGAAGAGCAGGAGCCGGGTGACAGCGAGCGCGTTTTTCGGGTGAGCGAGATCAACCGCGCAGTGCGGCTCACTCTCGAGGACAGCTGGCCGAGCGTCCTGATCGAAGGCGAGCTTTCTGACGTGCGGCGAGCCAAGGGGCACGTCTACTTCACGCTGAACGACGAGGAGGAGGCGGCCCAGCTGCGTGGCGTGATGTTCCAATCGGACGTCCGGCGAACCAAGACGCCTCTCGAAGACGGGGCTCGCGTCCAGTTTCGGGGCAAGCTCTCGCTGTATTTGGCCCGGGGTCAGTTTCAACTGATCGCGCGATCGGCAAAGCCCGCGGGGGAAGGCGACCTCGCGGCTCAGTTTCGGCGGCTTCGGGACAAGCTCGGTGCCGAAGGATTGCTCGACCCTGACCGCAAGCGCTCCCTGCCACAGTTGCCTAGGGTGGTCGGTGTCGTGACGAGTCGTACGGGAGCAGCGCTCCGAGACATCATCCGGGTTTCGTCCGAACGGTGCCCAGTCCGGCTCGTCGTCGCGGATTGCCGCGTCCAAGGTCAGGACGCGCCTGCAACAATCGTAGCCGCGCTCGAGCTGGTGCAACGGCTCGAAGGGCTCGACGTCGTCATCGTGTCGCGGGGCGGCGGTTCCGCGGAGGACCTCTGGGCTTTCAACGACGAAGGGGTCGCGCGTGCAATCGCTACATGCCGCGTGCCGGTGGTAAGCGGAGTGGGCCACGAAGTCGACGTGACGATTGCCGACCTGGTCGCGGACGTTCGGGCGGCAACCCCGTCGAACGCGGCCGAGATCGTCGTTCCGGAACGCGACGCTCTGGTT
>Ga0255058_10000606_pt1 | contig 21031 bp, 19 predicted proteins | sample Cases_109_9_MG_FD_188637 | JGI IMG/M metagenome (GOLD analysis project Ga0255058, IMG submission 188637) | Seawater microbial communities from Amundsen Gulf, Northwest Territories, Canada - Cases_109_9 | ecosystem: Environmental > Aquatic > Marine > Gulf | place: Canada: Northwest Territories... | reverse complement strand
CATTACGACCGCTACCGGCTTGGCGATCGCGATTCCCGTCAACATCGCGCACAACTACTTCGTGTCAAAGATCGACGGACTTGTGATCGATATGGAGGAGACCTCGCAGAATCTGATCGAGACCCTTCACGAGATCGAGCACGCGCCATCGCCGGCAGCCCCGCCGAGGGCCTAATCAATGGCGCAGATCCTGAAACGCAAGTCTAGGGTTTCGGACGAGATCCCGACCGCCTCGATGGCCGACATCGCGTTTCTGCTGCTGGTCTTCTTCCTGGTGACTACGGTGTTCGCGGAGGATCGCGGGTTGAGCCTGGTGTTGCCCGAGAAGCAGACCGAGGAAATCGAGGTCAACCCCAAGAACATCATCACCTTCTACGTGGTTGGGAACGATGTGGTGCAGCTGCGGCGCGGGGATTCCCCGGACAAGCAGACGATCAACTACGATCAGGTCGAAGCGGTCGCGCGCCAGGAGCTGGCGGCCAACCCGAGGCTGATCGTGAGCGTCAAGACGTCGCCGGATGCGAGGTACGTCGACATGGTCAACGTTCTGGATGAGGTCAAGCTGGCGGGTTCGACCCGGATCAGCCTACAGGAGTGGGATCGATCCATCGAGTAACAGCCCGCCGAATGGAGTCGGGAAAAGGCCCGGGTTGCGATCCGGGCCTTTTTTCTTTTATTGGACTCATGAGGGTTCTTCTGGCGATCGCGACCGTCATGTCGTTGCCGGTGTTGGCCGACGCGGCCGAGCGATGTCCGATCTACTGGAGTCCGGGCGATCCAGTAGCGCTTTATCCGCATAACGTGCCGGTGATCGATTCGCCAAGCGAGCTGCTGGATCTGACAGGAGAGGTGGCGTCGCGGGCAGCACGCAACTGGATCGAAGTGGGGCGTTCGGAAGTTGCGCTCAAGTGGCTCGAGTCGGTGCCGGCGGATGCGCCGGCACCGCGCTTGTATCGGTTGGCCGCGCTGGCGGCGCTCGGTCGCTGGGCGGAGTACCAAGATCTGCTGGCAGCAACGCCGACAGGGTTCCTGCCGAGCGGTTGCACGCCGCTGATCGAACGCTGGAGTGCACAGGCGGCGATGGCGCTGGGAGACCCAGTCCGCGCCGACCGGGCCTTCGAGCGGCTAGCGGCTGCGGCCCCGGGTCTCGGTGCCTATGTGGAGCTGTGGCGGTTGGAGGCGGCGGCAGAGACGGGGGATCTGGTTCGTGGTCGAGCCGCGTGGGCGGCGGTGGCGGAAGCTGGTCTGCCGCGGCCGACACACGACGATGGGCGCGTGATGCTGGCTTTGCTCTACGAGCGGGCTGGCGAGTTGGACCTCGCTCTTCAATTGCAGATGGCGCTAGCGCTCGAGACACGCGGCCTCCCGCGGGGCCAGCGCTGGCTGGCGGTGGCGGAGCTGGAAGATCAGGTCGGAAACCATGCCGCCGCTGACCGAACCCGGCGCCGTGTGCTCGCCGAGACCCCGGCGGTGGCGTCAGACATTGTACTTGATCCCCTTCAGCGAGAGCGACTCAGCATTTCTGCGGTCGAAGCGGCCCAAATTCTGGTGGCTGCCAGTCGGCCAGCGGAGGCGGAGCAGTTTGCGACAGGGGTGATCGACGAGAGCCTCGACGAAGTGACGTTAAGCGCAGCTTTTCTGGCGCGCGCTCAGGCACGAACGGCGGCAACTGATCGCGCCGGCGCGGAGGCCGACTACGCCGAGTTTCTGAGTCGATGGCCGAACGATCCGCGAGCGCCAGAGGCGCAATACTCGCGTGCCCGCCTAGCAGTTTCTGACCGCAATGGAGAAACGGCGCGGGGTAGGCTTGAGAACTTCATCGCTCGTTTCCCGGGCCATCGTAACGTCGCCGCGGCGCGGTACTTGATTGCTGATTCGTATCAGGATGACCGAGCTCTCGATCCATCGTACGGTGACCGTGCGATTGAGTACTTCGATCAGGTGGTGCGGCAAAACAGTCGCTCGTTCTACGCTGATCGGGCCTACATGCGAGCGGCACATCTCGCGTTCGCGCTGGGTCACTACGAGGAAGCCGCAGACAGGTATGCGAGGTACCGCGGTCGCCGAAGCGCCCGTGAAGCCCGCTATTGGCTGGCGCGTGCGATGGAGGAGCAGGGCGACAGCGACGGTGCCGAGGAGCTTCTCCGCGGGCTCGCCAGCGAACGGCACAACGACTACTACGCGTTACTGGCAAGCGAACGGTTGGTGGGTGGTTCGTGGCTGAGTCGTTTGGGGCGCGGTTACCGCTCTGCTGGGATCGCTGAAACACAGACGATTGAAGCCTCACTCGCCGATTCTGCCGGGCAGACCGCGGCAGCGTTGCTGGCGCTCGGCGAATGGCGGTACGCTCGCGCCGAGCTCGAGCGAGCACTCGCCCGCAGACGCCGCCGCCCGAACGAGTTGGTGGCGTGGGCTCGAGAGCTGGAGGCGTGGGGTTTCCCGGATCTGACGCTCCGAGCAGGTGTTTGGCTTGGCGAGCGTGCTGCCGGTGAGCCCTACGCTTTCCCCAGGGGGTTCGTGAATTCGGTCGACAACGAGTCCTCGGCTCATGGCATCGACGGCTATCTGGTGCTGGCGCTCATTCGACAGGAGAGTCTGTTTCGGGCCGATGCTGAATCGCGCGCTGGCGCTCGCGGCCTCATGCAGATCATTCCCGCCACCGGGAACGAGATCGCCACCGCCACCGGTTGGCCCGACTTCAATCCGACGATCCTCGACCAGCCAGCGGTAAACCTTCACTTCGGCGCCCACTACCTGGAGCGGCAGATCGACCGATTCGATGGCTTCATTCCAGCGGTGTTGGCTGCGTACAACGGTGGCCCGCACAACGTCGAGGTTTGGTGGTGGTACCCGGAGCGGACGCTCGACCCCGAGTTGTGGATCGATCGGATTCCCTTCCGGGAGACCCGCAACTACGTCAAACAAGTGATCGTCCACTACGCTCTTTACCGGAGCCTGTACGATGATATTGCTGCCTCACAGTAGGCGGAGACCAGCCAGTGGGAGGGGACGCAGACTCGCGATCGCGGCGATGTTGTCGATCATCGCGGTGGCTGAGTTGCGCGGCCAATCTGAAATCGAGGGTCCACTTCACACCACGTTGGTCTACCCTCCATTCGCCCACACGTTGGGCATCCATCGCGGGCGATCGATGCACCTCAAGTTGTTTCTCGGTGATCGGACCCGGTTCGACAATCCACAAGGTGTGACCGCGGTCAAGTTCGCGTCGGACGACGATCCCGAGGTCAAGGGGGACGACTTCCAGCTCACGTTGTTCGGAGTGAATGCAGGCCGCGGTGAGATCCTCTACAACTCTACGATGCAGACGCTCGCGGTTTACGGCAGCGAGGGCGAGGGTAAAGAGCGGTTCCAATCGCCGCACGGGATCGAGGCCACCGTCGATGGTCGCGTCTACGTCGCCGATACCGGAAACCGCCGCGTCGCCCGGCTGCGATGGGATCCGATAGCTCGTAGCGTAAGCTGGGTCGGCACGTGGGTGGCAAGCGAACCGTATGATGTGGCCGCGGACGCTCGCGGACAGCTGTTTGTCGCTGATCGCGAGTCGGGTGCCGTGCTTCGCTTTGCCGACTCGACCGCTGGCGCAGGCACCAATCTGTTGTCGCCATCTCCGATTGAGGGTGACCGCTGGCCGCTCCCAGCCGATGTGCAGTCGCCGATCGGGTTGGCGATCGGCGACTCGCTCGATCCTTGGTACAGCCCCAAGGAGTATCGCCTGTATCTGATCGACCTGAACGGCGGGCGCCTTCGAGCGTTTAGCGCGACCGGCGAGGTGGTGGCCGAGACGACGCCGGATGCGATCGACCGACCGACCGATCAACCGGGTCGCTTCGGTTACGTCGAGCTGGACTACTACGGCAACATCTATGTCAGCGACCGAACCATCGGGGTGCTGTATAAGTTCGATTCTCAGCTTCGTCCGCTGGTCACGTTTTCGGGTCCAGGCCCCGGCGAGGACGCTCTCGACGAGCCACGTGGCATAGCGATCTGGAGGCGGTTTGGGCAGGTGTTCGTAGCCGAGCGGGAAGGGGCGCAGTACTTCTTCATAGGTACTGACTTCGAGCCGCGCGCCGGGCCGATCGAGATTCGGCGCGACGGCGACCAACGCGTCGCATTCGATTTGTTCCTAACCGAGGCAGCGCTGATCACCGCCGCCTTCGTCAACACGGAGGGCGACACGCTGGCGATCGTGGATGCCGGGATCCATGGCGCAGGCGCCCAGACCGTGTCGTGGACGTCGACCGAGTGGAGGACCCCTCCGGTCGAGGGCTGGCACGAACGGGCGCAGCGGGTCCTTGTAGAAGCTCGACCGACATACTCGAGTCGTCGTCGCTTCAGCCGGATTCGGGACTTCGAAATCGCTTGGCGAGACCACTTGACACCCTATTCCGAGGATCAGTAGACTCGCCGACGTCCATCCGCACAGTACCGGCTTCAACTGGAGGAGTTCCAGCGCCATGCAGAAGGGCAAAGTCAAGTGGTTCAACGACGCCAAGGGGTACGGCTTTATCGAACAGGATGAAGGCGACGACGTGTTCGTTCACTTCACCGCCATTCAAACCGAGGGATTCAAGACGTTGGCGGAGGGTCAAGAAGTGGAGTTCGATGTCAATGATGGCAAGAAGGGGCCCCAAGCGTCCAACGTTTTGAGGGTTTAGGCTTCTCCGACACGCCGAGACAAAAGCACGACGCCTCGCGATTGCGAGGCGTTCGTGTTTCTGGTTCCGAGCTTACGATATGTTGTGACTTGTGCGTAGCATCTCACTGATCACATTGACCGCCTGGTAGGCCGCCGATCAAACGCAGTCAAAGAAACCAGCTTCTCATCGACGCCTATCGGAGTTACGGGACCGCCGACCGGGTGTTCGTCCGCGGTCGCGTGCTCCGGGATCGTGGCATTAGCCCTTCGACCCCTGAAGACTCGCGGTGGACCAACATGCGGAACACTTGGCGCCGGCTCGCTAGCGCCGAGGTCCCGCACGCCGAGGTCGAGGTGAGGTTTCGTCGCTCTGCCACGGAGGTGGTGGCTGACGATGAAGGGCATTTCCGTACGTTTCTCTCCGTCCATGAGCCAGCACCTCAAGATCAGTTGTGGCAATCCGCCGAGCTGACATTGCGCCACCCGAGCGCTGCGACACCGGTGGTGGAACAAACGCTCGTCATGGTGCCAAAAACAAACACCGATTTCGGCATCATCAGCGACGTCGATGACACGATCGTGAGATCAGATGTCGCGCGAACGGTTTTGATGGCGGGGCGTGTACTGTTCGGCAACGCCCACACGCGGTTGCCGTTCCCGGGCGTGGCGCCGTTCTTCCGAGCTCTTCAACGAGGCGTGACGGGCGACGCGTCGCGACCGGTGTTTTACGTGTCGAGCAGTCCGTGGAATTTGTACGATGTATTGCTCCACTTCCTCGAGCTGCGTGAGATCCCGATCGGGCCCCTCGAGCTGCGCGACTGGGGTTCCTTACGGCAGGAGCTGCGGCGCGATCGTCATCGTAAGCACAAGCTCCAGGCGATTCGCCGCATCTTCCAGATGTTCCCGTCAATGCCATTTATCCTGATCGGCGACAGCGGTCAGCAGGATCCGGAAACGTATCGCGACCTCATCCATGAGTTTCCGGATCGAGTCCTGTCGGTATACATCCGGAACCTCAAGCGTGACCCATTGCGCGCAGTCGCGATCCGCGAGCTGGCCGACCAAGTCGAGTCGGCCGGTAGCTCGCTGGTCCTGGCCGACGACACGCTTGCAGCCGCCCGGCATGCCGTCGGCAACGGTTGGATCGCGGCCGGCACACTGGAGGAGATCGTCGGCGACAGCGAGGTCGATCGGTGGCGCACAGGCGCCCACCGGCGGGAGCGGACAGCCGTCGTCGATGACCACGCGTGATGGATCGATGTAAGCCGCGCGCGGCCAGCCGAGGGTCAGCATCATGATCGTTGGTGAGGTGCGGATCGATGACCTGCAGCCGGCCGATTGGCAGGCGGTGGCCGAGATCTATCGTCACGGGATCGCGACGGAGAACGCCACCTTCGAGACCGAAGTCCCGTCATGGGACGCATGGGATGCGGCACACCTCGTCTGCTGCCGATTCGTAGCGCGGAGCGGAAACGATGTCGTCGGGTGGGCGACGCTGACGCCGACCTCGCGGCGGCCGGCCTACACCGGGGTGGCCGAGGTTAGCGTATACGTCGCGCCTGCCGCCCAGAACGCCGGAGCGGGTCGGGCTCTCTTGGAAGCCCTCGTTCACGGATCGGAAGCGAACGGGGTCTGGACTCTCCAGGGCTCCGTCTTTCCGGAGAACGTGAATAGCCTCAAGCTCCACCAGGCATGCGGTTTTCGTGTCGTCGGTCAGTGCGAACGGATCGGCCGGCTGAACGGCGTTTGGCGGGACGTGGTTCTCGTCGAGCGCCGAAGCCAGATTGAGTAGCCGCATGGGTCGCCCAACGCTCTACCTGATCGACGGTTACGCGCTCATTTATCGCTCGTACTTTGCATTCGCGCGGAACCCACTTCGCGCATCGAGCGGTGAGGAGACGGGTGCGACCTTTGGGATGGCGAACTTCCTGGTCAAGCTGCTCGACGAGCGCCACCCCGACTACCTCGGTGTGGTTCTCGACTCCCATGAGCCGACCTTCCGCCATCAACAGTTTCCCGACTACAAGGCGACGCGCGAGAAAATGCCCGACGAACTCCGGGCTCAGCTTCCGAGGATCGACCAGCTCTTCAAGGCATTTCGGGTTCCAGTTCTAGAGATCGCTCACGAGGAGGCGGACGACGTGATCGGCACGTTGGCGCGACAGGGAGCGAAACGCGATCTCGAGGTGTTCATCGTTTCGGGCGACAAGGACTTCTATCAGCTCGTCGACGACCACGTGAAGCTTCTGAACCCCGGTCGGGGCGGAGTCGCCGCGGTCGACGAAGAGGTTGTAGATCTCACCAACGCGGCTGAGAAATTTGGAGTCGGACCGGATCAGGTGACCGACGTTCTCGGGCTCATGGGGGATTCGTCCGACAACATCCCAGGGGTTCCAGGTGTGGGCATCAAGACCGCTCGCAAGCTTGTCACCGAATGGGGAAGTGTGGAGAGGATCTACGCCAATCTCGATCGGGCCGGAACGCCTAAGCTACGGGAGCGGTTGACCGAACACCGGGAGGCCGCGCTCATGTCGAAGGACCTGGTTACAATCCGCACCGATAGGGACGTCGATCTGGATCTCGACGCCCTGCGATTGGAGGAGCCCGATAGCGCCAAAGCGAGCGAGCTGTTCGCCGAGCTCGAGTTTCAGCCGTTGCTCCAACGGTTCGGTGGTCGTGATTCCCAGGTTCTGGCCGAGGCCCGCTACGAGATCATGGATGCACCCGCCGCGCTGGACGATCTCGTTGCCGAGTTGTCGGCGGCGGAACAATGGACCATCGATGTCGAAACCACCAGCCTCGATCCGCTGGCGGCGGAGATCGTGGGGCTGGCGTTTGGGATCGCGTCGGGCCGAGCATGTTATGTGTCGGTCGGTCACACGAGTGATCGCAGCGTGTCGCTAGCTCAAGCCGTGGAGGCACTCGGGCCGTTGCTGGAAGATCCGGCGCGGACCAAGATCGGGCACAACCTCAAGTACGATATGCTGGTCTTGGACCGCCATGGGATCAGCCTAGACGGTGTTCGCGCGGATACCAAGCTCGCCGCCTACCTCCTCGATCCCGCCCGTCGTTTCTACAGCCTCGATGTGTTGGCGCTCGAGCTGATCGGTCACAAGATGACGACTTATGATGAATTGACCCGGCCCGATGGGCGTAAGGATCGTCTTCCGCTCCTCGACGTCGACGTCGAGGAGGTGGCCGACTACGCGTGCGAAGATGCCGATGTGACGCTTCGGCTAGCCGAGCGATTGCTGCCCGAGCTGGAGGAGAAGGGTCTAGAGGAGCTGTTCGTTACCGTCGAGCTTCCACTTATTCGGGTGCTCGCCGACATCGAACGTCAAGGGGTGGCGCTGGACACCGACTTTTTCGCTGCCATGAGCGAACGTCTGTCCGCGGAGCTCGAGTCGAACGAGCGCGAGTGCTACATTTTGGCCGGAGAAGAGTTCAATCTGAACTCGCCACGCCAGCTCAGCTCGATACTGTTCGAAAAGCTCGAGCTACCGGTAGTGAAGCGCACCAAGACCGGGTACTCGACCGATGCCGAGGTATTGGAAACGCTGGCCGCTGATCACGACCTGCCGCGCCGGCTCATAGAGTACCGCGAACTGGCCAAGCTCAAATCGACGTACGTCGATGCGTTGCCAGCCGCCATCCACCCCACGACTGGGCGGCTGCATACGAGTTGGAACCAAACCGCGACCTCGAGTGGTCGGCTCTCCTCCAGCGATCCGAATCTGCAGAACATTCCCGTACGCACGCCGCTGGGGAGGGAGATCCGACGCGGTTTTATCCCTTCGGTGGACGGTTGGGTGCTGTTTGTTAGCGACTACTCGCAGATCGAGCTGCGCATTCTTGCCCACTTGTCTCAGGACGCGAACCTATTGGCGGCTTTTCGGAGCGGGCGTGACATCCATCGCGAGACGTCGGCGCTCGTGTTTGGTCTCGACCCAGAAGACGTGGACTCCGATCTCAGGAACCGAGCCAAAGAGGTCAATTTCGGTGTCGTATACGGTATGGGGGCGTTTGGCCTCGCCCGACGGCTTGGGATCCCGCGCAGCGAAGCAAAAGCCTTCATCGACGGATATTTCGCTCGTTTCCCTGATGTCAAAGTTTTTCAGGGGGAAACGATCGCACGCGCTAGAGAGCAGGGGTTCGTTACTACTTTGTTCGGACGCCGCCGATATCTGCCGGAGATTCAGAGCAAGAACTTCAACATCCGATCGTTTGCCGAGCGGGTAGCAATCAACAGCCCGATTCAGGGCACGGCGGCAGATGTGCTCAAGATCGCTATGATCCGGATTCATAAACGACTGAACCGCGAGGCGTTGCCGGCCCGCATGCTGCTGACCGTCCACGACGAGCTGGTATTCGAAGTCGAACAGAACGCGAGCGACGCCCTGGAGTCACTGGTTCGTGAGGAGATGGAAGGTGCCATCGATCTCGACGTGCCGGTCGTCGTCGAGACCGGCGCCGGCCCGACCTGGTACGATGCCAAGTGATCACCGTCGGGTTGACCGGGAACATCGCTGGCGGAAAGACGGTCGTAGCTGACCGGTGGCGAGACGCAGGTGTTGTCGTGATCGACGCTGACCGCTTGGGGCACACTGTTTTGACTGACGACAGCGAAGCCCAGGCGGCGTTGCTCGAGGCCTTCGGAACCAGGATCCTCGATGCGGCCGGATCGATTGACCGGGTTGCGCTAGGTGTGCGCGCGTTTCGCTCTCCCCACGACACGGCGCGACTCAACGCCATCGTCCATCCACCGCTCCTCGAGCGGCTCGGGCGGGAGATCGACGCGGCTCAACTTGAGGGTCATGACACGGTGGTGATTGACGCCGCACTCATCTTTGAGTTTGGTATACCCGAAGACCTGGACCGGATCGTGCTGGTCACGGCTCCGCGCGAGTTGCGCGCCGAACGGCTCGTCCGGCAGCGGGGCTTGAGCCCCGAGCGGATCGAAGAGTTGATGGCGGCGCAAATACCGGACATCGAGAAGGTGGATTGCAGCGACTACGTGATCGTCAACGACGGGTCGATCGAGCTCCTGAGGGAAAAAGCAGATGCGGTATTGGCTGACATCCAGGAGGAGGTTTCGCGGTGCGCCGGGTCGGACTGATCATCCTCGATGGGTGGGGGCTCCGCGACGCGCGAAACGGCAACGCCGTTGTACTCGCCCGCACGCCGGTATTCGATACGCTGTGGGAGAAGTATCCTCACACCGCGTTGACGGCGTCAGGCCGAGCGGTGGGGTTGGGCGAGGGCCAGATGGGGAACTCCGAGGTCGGGCACCTCAACCTCGGCGGCGGTCGTGTCATCCAGCAGGACATTCTGCGGATCGACGAAGCGATCGAGTCGAACGCATTTTTCGACCTCGAGCCGCTCGTTGCGGCGATCGAGCATGTGACCCGGACGGATGGCGTATTGCACCTGTTGGGGCTCGTTTCGGATGGCGGCGTCCACAGCCACCAGCGACACCTGGTGGCGCTGCTCGAGTTGGCTCGCCGCAAGGAGCTCACTCGCGTCGTGGTCCACGCCTTTACCGACGGACGTGACACTTCGCCAACATCGGGCTTGGGGTTTCTCGAAGCTCTTCGAGACGTCATGCGTGAGAAGGAAACCGGTGAGCTGGCGACGATCGTCGGGCGCTACTACGCCATGGATCGTGACCGTCGATGGGATCGCACCCGCATCGCCTACGAGGCACTGACCAGTGGACAGTCGGGAAGCTCAACTCGCAACCCTCTCGGGGCGATGAAGAAAAGCTACGAAAATCATGTGACGGACGAGTTCATCAAGCCGATCATTGTCAAAGATACGCCGCGGGTGCGGGCGGGTGACGCGATCCTGTTTTTCAACTTCCGGGCTGATCGTGCGCGCCAGCTCACGCGAGCTTTCACCGATTCAGAATTCGACGCCTTTGAGCGTCCGTCCATCGAGTCGTTGTACTTCGGTACGATGGCCGCGTACGACGAGACGTTTGATCTGCCGATGGCTTTTCCGAGACGGATGCTTGATCACGTCGCAGGCGAGGTGTGGGAAACGGAAGGGTGCTCGAACTTGCGGATCGCCGAAACCGAGAAGTATGCCCATGTGACGTACTTTTTCAACGGTGGTCGAGAAGAACCGTACGCAAAGGAGGAGCATGTCCTCGTGCCATCGCCCAAGGTGGCGACCTACGAGTTACAGCCCGAGATGTCGGCGCCGGAAGTTCGCGACCGTTTGCTGGATGCGATTCGATCGCAGCGGTTTGATGTCTTTGTCTGCAACTTCGCCAATCCGGATATGGTCGGACACACCGGGGATCTTGCGGCAGCGATCCGCGCCGTTGAGACGATCGACGGATGTTTGGGGAAGGTTGTCGACACGTTTCTCGACGTCGAGCCCGATGGCGCGCTGCTCATTCTGGCTGATCACGGCAACGCCGAGATGATGGTTCAGGAAGACGGCACGCCCCACACCGCGCACACCACCAACCTCGTGCCGTGCTTGCTCGTCTTAAAAGAGTTTCGCGGTCGACTGCGGGATGGCGGCGCGCTGTGCGATGCAATGCCCACGCTACTGGCGCTGCAGGAGATCAGTCAGCCGACGGAGATGACTGGGCGTGATCTCCGTGAACAGCGCGCCAGTACTCGGCCATCCCGATCCGATTGAGCACCGGCGGGTGGCTGTAGAACCATCGAACGACCCATTCGGGTGGGGTGATCCACGACAGATTGGTCTCGGCAAGCCGTCGCTCGGCAGCCACGAACGTGTCCGGATCGCGGGTCAGCTCGAGCGAGATCCAGTCAGCCTCGGCTTCCATCCGGCGCGAGATCGTTGCCGACACGGGGCTCGAGAGAAACAGCGCCACCGAGACAGCGAGCCAGAGCAGCGGCAGCCCGGCCGGCCCGCCCAGCGTGGGATCCCTTCGCGCCCGCCACCCCGCCAGCACCGTCAACGCCCAAACCCCGAGGACGATGCCCGGTAACGTCGCCATCAAACCGCGCGTCACATGGCGTTCTCGCTGGTGACCGATCTCGTGGGCGACGATCAGCAACAGCTCCTCCCGCGGCGCATTGGCCACCAAATTGTCGTAGAGGACGACTTGCCGAGTCGCGCCGATCCCGGTCACGTAAGCGTTCATGCGGCGGGTGCGTCGGCTCGCATCCATCACTCTTACACGTTGAATATCGATCCCTGCGCTCTCTCCCACGGCGACGATCTGGCGTTCGAGCTCCTGATCGGCGAGAGGTGTGAAGTCGTGAAAAAGAGGGTCGATGATGCGTGGCGCCGAGATCGTCCCGAACACGGCGATCAGCATGCCGGCGCCCGCGGCAACCAACCAGCCTCTTCGCGGCCAAAGTCTGATCGTTGTCAGGAAGCCGGCCGCTGCGGCGCTGTAAACGAGGATCCAGAAACCGCGCACCCTGACGTAGTCGAGTAGCCACGCTGAGCGTGTCTGAGTCGAAAGGCCAAAAGCGTGCTCGATTCGGTAGCCGCTGGCGTACGACAGCGGCAGCGTAACCAACGCCAGCACCACGAGCAGGACCGCCATCACAATAAACGCTGTCACCGACGACCGACTGGAAACTCGTGCCGCGACGGTAGCCAGAACGCGTCCACCGCCCAATACCATAAGACCGACCAGCGTCCCCCAACGCAGAACAATCGCCGTCGCCCAGAATGCGTACTTGACCCCGCTGTAGAGGCTCGAAGTCTCCACAAAATCGGATGTGAACTGGGTGCCCGGCTCGATCGGCAGGACACGGGGGTCCGATCCGCCCATGAAGAGCGCGAGAACGATCGCGGCGACGGCTGTGGCGACCCCTACGCCGATCCAACGCCGCCCAGGCGCTATCAATGGTCGCCCGTCATGGGCACGAAGCGGACCGAGATCAGCTCCTCCGATTCGACGCCGTCAGACGTCCGCCGAAGCCGGAAGATCGTTTGGTCAGCGCCGGTTCCGACCGGCGCCACCAGGCGGCCGCCATCGGCCAGCTGTTCGACCAGCGCGTCGGGTATCGAAGCCGGAGCGGCCGCGACGACGATCGCGTCAAAGGGCGCGGCGCGCTCCCACCCCGCATGGCCGTCACCGGCGATCACGTTCACGTTGCGGTACCTGAGTCGGCGCAGTGTGAGACCGGCGCGAACCGCCAGTTGCGGGACGATCTCGATCGAGTACACATCGGCTGCGATCTCGCCCAAGACCGCGCTTTGGTACCCTGACCCTGCCCCGACGTCGAGCACGCGATCGTCGGGGCCCAGCTCCGCCGACTGAGTCATATAGGCCACGATATAGGGTTGGCTGATCGTCTGATCAAACCCGATCGGCAGAGGACGATCCTCGTAGGCCAGGTCGAGGTATTCGGGCAAGACAAACTCATGACGCGGGACGACCCACATCGAGCCCAGCGTGGCCGGATCGCGCACGCCGCGCGCGGCGACCTGCCGTCGTACCATTCGTTCCCGGGCCCGGCTCCAGTCGATCATTTAGCCGCGCAGCTATCCGCCTTGCAGCGACTCGGCGAGGGAGACGGCTCGCTCGCGCCACTCCGGGTAGGGTCCGAGCAGCGACTCGGCTTTCTCCAACACCCCAATTGCGCTGCGGTGGTCGCCCGCTTCGGCGCGGGCGCGGCCGAGGTAGTAGTACGCGAAGCCGTTGGTCGGATCGATGCGAGTGGCGCGTTCGAACCGACTGGCCGCATCGCGCGGGCGGTCGGCGATAAGGAACCCCTTGCCCTCCTCCACGACACGCTGGCTGGCTTCGCGGGCCATCGTCCCGACGCCGGGGTCAACGGCGTTGGCGCGGTCAGTCGAGATCTCTCGCGGTTCGGGTTCGATAGTCGATGGGGGGGTCTCGGCGCGAGCGGATGGCGGTTCGGTATTGGGAGTCGCCGTCCGATCGCCGCCACGATGAGAGCAGCTGACGATGGCGAGTACTATCAACCCGAGACACCATGGCGAGCGTGGGCTCAGAAGATCCACCACCCATCGTCTTGATCTCCGTGTAGGTGACATCGGTACTGAGGTTCGGCACCCTCGACGAACACCTCGAAACGCGTCGCCGGACAACCGGGGGTAGCGAGCTCCCCGGTCTCGGGGTCGACCTCGACGATCACGATGTTCTTGGGTGCGGGAAACGCCGGGCTCCGATTGCCGACCTCAGATCGCTTCATGAAGTCGACCCAGATCGGCAGCGCCGCTCGGCTGCCGTACAGACCGATCGGTTGGTTGTCGTCGTAGCCGACCCAAACCAGCGCTACCATCTCGGGCGTGTATCCCACGAACCAGGCGTCACGAGTGGAGTTCGTCGTCCCGGTTTTCCCCGCCGCCCGACCCGAGTAGCCGAGCGCGCGAGCACGTTGGGCGGTTCCTGAATCGAAAACGTCCTTCAGCATGTCGTTGACGAGGTACACAGCGTCGGCCGGTACCACGCGGTCCATGCTGACCTCGCGGTGTTGCAAGACGCGACCCTGTTCGTCGATAGCTGCCAAGATCGAGAGCGGCTCGGTTCGGATGCCACCGTTGGCGAGCGTCGAGTACGCGGATGCCAGCTCCAGCGGCGTCACCTCAAAAGCACCCAGTGCGATCGACGGAACCGCCTGCAACCGGCTTTCGATCCCGGCGTCCCGAGCGGTTCGGGTTACGCGGTTCAGCCCCACGTCGAGTGCCAATCGGCTGGTCGCGATGTTCATGGAGTTGGTAAGCGCCGTGCGCAGCGAGACAGGGCCGTGAGATGTGTTGTCGTAGTTGCTTGGCGACCACACCTTGCCGCCGGAAACGACCTCGAACGGAGTGTCATCGATCGTCGTGGCTGGGCTCCAGCGATCGGGCTCGAGAAACGCGGTTAGGTAGACGAACGGCTTGAACGTCGAGCCGGGTTGCCGCCGTGCTTGCTCGGCACGGTTGAATTGCGACGTCTGATAGTCGCGCCCGCCGACCATCGCCCGCACAAAACCGGTGCGCGGATCGACGACGACCAGCGCGCCCTCCAGCTCGCCGGCGCGCTTCTTGAGGCGTGGGTAATCCTCTTCGAGCTGGTCGAGACCCTCCACCAACGCACGCTCGGCGGCGACCTGGGACCCCATGTCGAGGGTCGTGAAGATCCTCAGTCCCTCGCTCTGGAGCAGCTGCCGCGGATACCGATCGGCGAGCTCGCTGAGCACGAAGTCGACGAAGTAAGGAGCGTCGTTGAAGCGCCTATCCTCACCGCGAATGTTCAGCGGCTGGGCCCTCGCACGCGCGAACTGATCGTCGGTCAGCCGGTTCTGATCGTGCATCAGCTTGAGCACCAGGTCGCGTCGATCCTGGGACTGCTCGGGGTGACGGTGGGGGTTGTACCTGCCGGGATCGCGAATCAGCCCAGCCAGCGTAGCAGCTTGCGGCAGATCGATCTCGCGAACCGACTTGCCGAAATAGTATCGCGCCGCCTGCTCGATCCCCATGATCGACGCGGCCCCGCGCTGACCGAGATAGATCTCGTTGAGGTATGCCTCGAGAATCTCGTCCTTCGGGTACTTCGCCTCGAGGATCATCGCCATTACCGCCTCCATCAGTTTGCGGCGGTAGGTACGGGCGGAGGTCAGGTAGTAGTTCTTGACGAGTTGTTGTGTGATCGTCGATCCACCCTGCATAGTGCGTCGGGCGCGGAGGTTTACCAGCGAGGCACCGGCCATGCGTATCGGATCGAGGCCAGGGTGGCTATGGAACCTTGCATCCTCGACTGCCAGTATCGCCTGGATGACGTAAGCCGGAATCTCTTCCAGGTCGATCGGGGTTCGATCCTCCATATGTTGATCGAAGATTACGCCGATGACCTCCGGCTGGAGTGCGGCGCTGGTCAATTCCTCGCCGGTGCGTGCGTTGGTTATCCCTCGCACGACCCGACCCCGAGTCTGAATCCGAATCGGATAAGCCGGATTGGTGCCGTCCGGATAGTCAAAGGCGTGGAGATAGACGAGCCACTCGCCGTCGTTTTGCGCGTATTCGCCTGGCTCGTCGATCTCGCCCGCCTGCTCGAGATATCCCAGCCGCTTGAGGCGCGTCTCGAAATCTTTGTCGCTCAGTGGCATACCCGGGAACAGCAAGAAGGCGTCGGAGAACACCTTGGACGGCACATTCCACTTGCGACCCTCCCACTTCGAGGTCACCCGGCGCTCGAGCATGACCGAGTACACCCCGATGCTGATGGCGCCGATAATGAGGATCGGGAATGCGATCAGCACCCACGTGGGTGGGCGCCACTTGATTTGTTTGATCATGCGCGAATCCAGTTTTAGACGCGGGAGGCGTAGCACGGCCATCTACAATCTACACTACGGCGAAAAGGTCGGTCCCCTCTCACTCACTGACGACCCTGTCAAGAACACGCAACCAGTTGCCGCCGAGGATCTTTCGGAGATTCTGGCCGGTCTGGCCCCGACGCTCGAGTTCGGCACCGATCAGCGGGAGGTCCTCGACCCCGCTGAACCCGGCTGGCAATCTCGGGACGCCATCCATGTCCGAGCCCAACGCTGCGTGTTCGACCCCAGCGACCTCGACGATCCGCTCCAGATGGTCGACGATCACAGACCAGTCCGGAGCATCCGCAGCACCAGGCGTCAGGTAATCGGAAAAGAAGTTGATCCCGACCAGACCACCGTTTTCGGTTATCGCTCGTAGTTGGTCGTCGGAGACATTCCGCGGATGGGACCCATACATCTCGGTGGCCGAGTGGCTCACGACAACCGGATCCTTCGACCGCTGGAGCACGTCCCAGAACGTACTCGGCGCAGCGTGAGACACGTCGACGAGCATCCCGATGTCGTTCATGGCGTCGACGACATCGCGCCCGAACGGCGACAGCCCGCCATGAACGCGCTCACCACCGGCGGCGTCGCCCAGGGCATTGGTGTGCTTCCAAGTCAGCGTCAGATAGCGGGCTCCGTTATGGTACAAACGCTCGACGTTGGCGATGTGCTCTTCGAGCGCATCGCCGTTCTCGACGCCGGCCAAGAGGGCGATCCGCCCCTCGGCGGAAGCGGAAACGACGTCGTCGGCGTTGGTGGCGAAGACCAGGCGGTCGGGGTGTGCGGCGGCCGTTTCCTGGACCAGCGAGAGCAGGTCTCGAGCCCGCGCGAAGGCGCGATCGGGTCCAACCGCAGGGTCGACCTAGGCGGCCATGAAAACAGCGTCAAGCCCACCGTCGACCATGCGTGGGAGATCGACATGACTGGCCGACTGTCGGGCCCCGAAATCGATCCCGTCGTCGGCGATTCTGAGCGGCGTGTCGACGTGGCCGTCGAACACCAGCGCGTCCCCGTACAACTTGCCCTCCGTTAGTTTCGGGTTCGGGGAACGATACCCGGGCGTTCGCGGAGGGGCCAAGAGATTGGCGGCCCGCCACATATGGGCGGGCCGCCAGATGCGGCTTCTGCCGGGTCAAACAGAAACCGCTTGTGATCCCCGGAAGGGGGGCTCCCGGGAATCGGGCCAGGCTGTGGACGTGACGCCCCCCTGGCATTCGCTAAAAGAGACGACGGCCGCTGGGCGTTTATTCCACTGACTCGATTGCTGGTAGCGCCTTGCATGTTTATGGGGTTTGCCGAGACCCGACCCCCCGGCTACTGTCCGTGACCATGGCCGATCCGCGTCCCTCAAGCGCCCGTATCGAGCCGCCGCTCGTCACGCTCAACTTGGCCGACGTCGAGCGCGAGTCGATGGAGGTCGACGTGCTGATCGTGGGGGGTGGGCCGGCCGGGCTGGCGTGTGCCATCCGGCTCGCCCAACTGGTTCGGGAGTCGGGTCAGGAGCGGTCGGTTCTGCTGCTGGAGAAGGCGACTACGTTCGGGGCGCACCAGGTATCCGGCGCGGTCATGGACCCACGCGCGCTCGAAGAGCTGCTCCCCGAAGCGAACCTCGACGCAATTCCAGTCTCCACCAAGGTCACCCGCGATGGCTTCTGGTATATGACGCCGCGCCGCGCGATTCGCAGCCCCATTGTGCCACCGATGCTCGTCAACAATGGGAAGCGGATCGTCTCGCTCTCCCAGGTGTGCCGGTGGATGGCCGAGCAGCTCGAGACGCTGGGTGGGGTGGACATCTTCGCCGGATTTGCGGCCGACCATTTGCTGTACGACAGCGAGCGCGTGATCGGCGCCCAGACTCGCGACCAGGGGATCGACAAACAAGGGCAATCCAAGTCCAACTACGAGCCCGGGTACGACCTTCATGCCAAGGTCACGGTCATCGCCGACGGCGTTCGGGGAAACTTGACCAAAGAGATCGTCAAGCGGCTAGGCCTCGCCAACCGAAACCCGCAGGCCTACGAGACCGGTGTCAAGGAGATCTGGCGGATCGCGCCCGAAAAGCACGCCCTGGGAACGGTGATCCACACGATTGGTTGGCCGCTGGGTACGCGCGAATTCGGTGGCGGATGGATCTATCACCTACCCGACAACCTGGTGTCGATCGGCCACGTGGGTGGGCTGGATGCGGCCGATCCGTGGTTCGATCCGCATCGGAAGTTCCAGCAGTTCAAGACTCACCCCGCGATCCGTGAACTACTGGATGGCGGTGAGCTCGTCGAGTACGGTGCCAAGGCAATCCCGTTGGGTGGACACTACGCCGTCCCGCGGCTCGCCGTGCACGGCGCGATGTTGCTCGGCGATGCGGCCGGGCTACTGAACAGCCAGAAACTGAAGGGGATTCACCTGGCGATGAAGAGTGGCATGCTGGCCGCCGAGACAGCGTTTACAGCGATTACAAATGGCGATGCATCGCGTCAGACGCTGGTCGGCTACGAACGGGGCGTGGAGGAGTCGTACATCGGCGATGACCTGCGTGGTGTGCGCAACGTGCATCAAGCGATGGCGTTGGGTGGACGCTGGGTTGGGATGCTGCGGGTCGGGTTGCAGTGGGTGACGGGGGGACGCGATTGGGCGGACGAGCTCCCCGCAGAGCCGGACCACGAGGCGATGGCGACGCTGCAAGCGGTCTACGGTTGTGCCAAGAATGAGCTACCAGAGCTGGAGCCCTTCGACGGTCGGTTGACGTTTGACAAGGTCACGGACGTCTACAGCTCGGGTGCCGTCCACGACGAGGACCAACCGAGTCATCTGGTCGTGCTCGACACCGACGTCTGTCGAGACCGGTGCACGCAAGAGTACGGCAACCCGTGCGTCCAGTTTTGCCCCGCTCACGTGTATGAGTGGGAGCTGGACGACCTCAAGCTCAACCCGTCGAACTGCGTGCACTGCAAGACGTGCGACATTCGCGACCCGTACGGCAACATCTTCTGGGTACCGCCCGAAGGCGGCGGCGGGCCGCGACACTCCCTGACCTGATACGGACGCTTCTTGCAAAGTGACGGCAAGCTCCCGACGGCGATGACGCGTCGCCGGTTTCTGACTGCGCTTTCCGTCGCGGGTGTCGGGTCCGTGCTTGGCGTGGAGGGTTTGGTACTAGGGCCGCACCGCTTGACGGTCACCCGACATTCGGTAACGAAGTCCGGAGGCGGGGCGGTCAAGCACCTGAGGATCGTTCAGCTTACCGACCTGCACCTGCGGCGACTGGGCGAATATCACGAGCGGATCGCGGCCGAAGTCAACGCGCTCGACGCCGACATCGTCGTCGTTACCGGTGACTCGATCGATCAGCGACACAGGTTGGACGCATTGGCCACCTTTCTCGAATGGCTCGACGAGGGCCCGCAGAAATACGCGATCCTCGGAAACTGGGAGCGGTGGATATTCGGCGACGATATCGCGCCGCTGCAAGCGATCTATGCCTCCCACGGCACGCGGTTGCTCGTCAACGAGTCGGTGGAGCACCGACAACAGGAGCGTTCGCTGCTAATCACCGGGCTCGACGATTACATCGGTGGCGAGGCCGATTACGAGTCGGCGGTCCGCGATCAACCGTTACCGGGCAACCATTTGTTGCTTCAGCACTGTCCGGAGTTTCGGGACCACCTCCGTGCCACGACGTGGACCCCCAACCTGATGTTGTCCGGCCACACTCACGGGGGCCAGGTGCAGGTCTTGGGATACGCGCCCGTCCGTCCCCGCGGAAGCGGCCGCTACGTCGAGGGTTGGTATCGCGATCGCGAGCCCCATCTCTACGTGTCGCCGGGACTAGGGACGGTCATCGTGCCGGTACGGTTCGGCGCTCCACCGGAGATCGCCGTGTTCGATTGGGTGCTGGCTTAGTGGGTCTCGCTGACGGTGTCGTCCAAAGCCGGTGGTTGGCTCGCCGCGCCGCCGCGTGGATCGCCGGCCAGCGCGCGGTACACCGACCGCTCGCGCGGCCGCTAGACAAAGACACGATGGCGCGGCTCAAACCTTATTTCGATGCCCGAACGTTGGCCCCGGTTCGGATGCGCGAGGTTCCGCGCATCGACCCGCCATGGCCACTGGCGATGATCGACCGCGTCCGCGAGCTACCGCTCGACTTCGACTACCTATGGGGCATCACGTTCGTCGATACGATCGTCGTCGCGACCGACCCGGTATCAGAGGAAGAGCAGATTCCGAACGTGTTTCACGAGTGCGTGCACGTCGCGCAGTACACGCGCCTCGGGCTGGTGGGATTCATGCATCGGTACTTGGAGGAGTGGGTGGCTTCGGGGTACAGCTACTGGGCCATCGAACTAGAACGCCACGCGTTCGAGCTTCAGCAGCGCTTTTCCGCCGGGGCAGCTCCGTTCTCGGTCGAAGCCGAGGTCATCTCGCACCTCGAGGCTCCTGTGTAGAAGAATACCAGTCCGATACGCCTTTCACGTCCGGTACCCGACCCTCCCGGGATGAGCAGCGAGGGGTTATCGTGTGGCTGACTCGCAATCCAGCAGGGAGGTACGCATTGAACGAACAGGCCTCGTCGTCGGACACCACCGGCTTGGACCCCAAGCTCGGGGGACTGTTGAGCTATATCGTTCCGCCAATCACCGGGATCGTGCTGTTTCTCATGGAGAAGGAGGACGATGTCATCCGGTGGCATGCTGCCCAGTCGATCGTCTTCGGGGTCGCATGGGTCGCGCTGTGGGTCGTCTTCACGGTGTTCTCGACGATCTTGTCGACCATCATCCCGATCATCGGTACGCTGATAGGTTTCTTGATCTGGATTTTTCTCATTATTGGCGCATTGATCCTGTGGGTGATCTGCCTGATCAAGGGTTACTCGGGCCAGAAGTGGCGCATGCCGCTGCTGGCGCAGTACGCAGACCGCGTGGTGGCACCGAAGCCGGCCGCCTCCTAACCGCGCCACTCCTTGCTCGACGTATCACCCGAGCGATTCGAAGCGCTCGTGTCGAAGGCGTTGGACCGGCTGCCGGCCGAGTTCGAGGAGCACCTCGAGAACGTGTCGGTTGTGATCGAGGAGACACCTGATCCGGACCTCCTGACGTCGATGGGTCTCGAC
>Ga0255058_10000605_pt1 | contig 21046 bp, 16 predicted proteins | sample Cases_109_9_MG_FD_188637 | JGI IMG/M metagenome (GOLD analysis project Ga0255058, IMG submission 188637) | Seawater microbial communities from Amundsen Gulf, Northwest Territories, Canada - Cases_109_9 | ecosystem: Environmental > Aquatic > Marine > Gulf | place: Canada: Northwest Territories... | reverse complement strand
CTCGCGATCTTCTCAGCGCGGAAGCGGGTCATCTTCTCGTGGTTGTCGGCGTCGTAGCTGACATTCCCGGTCACGTCGGCCTTCTCCAGTCCGCCGATACGGTGCTCGAGTCCCGGCGTGCCCGGTATAGCCCACGGCCGCGCCAGAGTCTCCGGATCGCGATCGTAAGGGGCGAACGTGTCAGCGTCCTTGGCGAACTTGACCTCGATGCGCGGTAGCTCGTCGGCGTGCGGTACGCGCCACGGCTCCGAGCCGGTACCGAGATAGCCGTCAGAGAGAAACACCGTCGGCGTCATGTGCCGTAGCGCCAGGCGAAACGCCTCGATGGCGTACTTGAAGCACTCTGATGGCGTGGCCGGCGCCACAATCGCGACGGGCGACTCACCGTTACGCCCAAAGAGTACCTGCAACAGGTCTGCCTGATCCGTCTTGGTCGGCATGCCAGTGCTGGGGCCCGCCCGCTGGATCATCGCCACGACGAGCGGAAGCTCGACCATGACGGCGAGGCCTAACGCCTCGCTCTTTAGAGCCAGCCCGGGGCCGCTAGTGCCCGTCAGCCCGAGGAAGCCGCCGAATGCGGCGCCGATCGCCGAGCCCATTGCCGCGATCTCGTCTTCCGCTTGAAACGTCTTGACGCCGAAGTTCTTGAAGCGTGAAAGTTCGTGCAGGATGTCGCTGGCTGGCGTGATCGGGTAGCTGCCGTAGAAGAGCGGTACATCGGCCAGCTTCGACGCCGTGACGAAGCCGAGCGCCGTCGCCGCGTTGCCAGTGATGTTTCGGTAGCGTCCGGGCGGGAGATCCGCCTTCGCTACCCGGTAGCGCACCGGGAACAGCTCCACCGTCTCGCCGAAGTTGTAGCCGGCCTTCAGCGTCGTGATGTTGGCGTCACGCACCTCCGGGTTGCGCGCGAACTTCTCCTCGAACCAGCGGATAGTCGAGTCCAGCGGCCGCTCGTAGAGCCAGAACATCAGGCCCAGGGCGAACGAGTTCTTCGAGCGGTCGATCTGCTTTGTGTTCAGCCCGCTGTCGGCCAAAGCCCGAGCGTTCATGCTGCCCACCGGCACCTTGACGACCCGATAGGCGGCGAGCGAGTCGCCCTCGAGCGGGTTCTCAGCATAGAGCGCCTTGCGCAGGTTGGGCTCCGTGAACTCGTCGGTGTTGACGATGAGCAGGCCACCCTCCGGCAGATCGCCCAGATGCGCCTTGAGCGCAGCGGGATTCATCGCGACAAGCACGTCTGGCTGATCGCCCGGAGTGTGAATATCGTGGCTGGAGAAGCTGACCTGGAAGGAGCTGACGCCGGGGATCGAGCCCGCTGGCGCGCGGATCTCCGCCGGAAAGTCCGGCACGGTTGAGACGTCGTTTCCGTAGAGGGCGGAAGTGTTCGTAAATTGAAGGCCGGCGAGCTGCATACCATCGCCGGAGTCGCCCGCGAAGCGAATCGTTACGCGGTCCAGCTCCTCGATCTGATCAGAAGCTGCGTTGCCGGGTCGGTTGCCGTCTTCCGCGCTCATCGGATATCTGCCTCAAGCCCCTTCCCTGGTGCTCATCTCCTGGTGGGGACGGGGCGGTAGGTTCAGTACGTGCGTGGGAAACGACTGCGCCAGGAGGTCGATAACGTCCTTGATGCTAAAGACGGCCAGCGGTCGCTCTCCGCCGTCTTCAGTAATCGGAATGTGACGGAACTCGCGCTCGATCATGATGTTCACCGCCTCGCCGATCGTCGCGCTCAGGGGCAGCGTGATCGGATCCGGGGTCATGAACTCGTCGACGGCCGTGGCGTAGTCGACGTCCCTGGCGACGACCTTAACCAGGACGTCGCGCTCGGTCAGGATGCCGATGAGATTTGAACCCCGGCAGACGATGACGCAGCCAACCGCTCCGCGCTCGATCTCTTCCATCACGACGCCGATGCTGGTGCCTGTCTCGACGATGACGGGCGGTGTGCGGTCCAGGGTGCCGATTTTTTCGGTCAGCATCGCGGGCGCGATCCGCTAAGGGGAATTAAAGGCGGGACTGCTGCTGGCTCGACTGATTCATCTCCAGCCGTTGGCGATTGTTGGGGCGGATTCGCTCGACTCATTACGTCTATTGATAAGTATAACGCGCCAAACGGCCGCGAGGGATGACCTGACGAGGAGTATCTGGCGAATTCGACGCCACGCGAGCCAGGATGGCAGGTAAGGAGTGGCGCGCTCGGTGAGACTCGAACTCACGACCTCAGCCTCCGCAAGGCTGCGCTCTATCCACTGAGCTACGAGCGCGCGATGGGCCATCGGCCCGGGATTATCGTAGGTTTGGTGCCGAAGGTGGGATTTGAACCCACACGCCCCGAAGGGCACTGCGCCCTGAACGCAGCGCGTCTGCCGTTCCGCCACTTCGGCATGTGACGCTTGTCTCCATACGCAGGATACAGCCGTGGTCGCGAGCCGGTCAATTTGCCCGCACCTGTTAGGGCGTCACGAAACGCATCAAACACGTGTCCTTGTCGAGTTCGGGCCACCGAACGCCACTGCTACCTGATTACTTCGCGCTCGACGAGGCCCGCGATCTCGCCGCTGCCCATGCCCAGCAGTTCACCGAAAACGTATGCGTTGTCCTGACCCATCACTGGCGCGGCTCGCTTCACCGAGAGCGGCGTCTCCGAGAGGTGCCAGGGGATGCCTGCGTGCCTGCGCACACCGACCTGCGGGTGCTCATGCTCGACCCAGAAGTCGCGCGCCGCCAGCTGCGGGCTCTCCATCACTTCCTGGTTCACCAGCGGCGGGTAGGCAGCGACACCCGCCGCTTGCAGCTTCTCCATCGCGTCAAAGGGATCCTGCTCCGAAGTCCAGGACTCGATCGCGGCATCGAGCGCGTCTTCGTTCGCCTTGCGCTCGGCGAGCGTGGCGAAACGGGCGTCGTCGACGAGTGCGGCGTTGCCGATCGCCCCGCACAGCGCGCCGAACTCCTCATCGGAGCCACAGCCGATCGCGATCCAGCGGTCTTCGCCGGCGCAGCGGTAGACGTTGTGCGGCGCCATGCGCGGATCGTGGCTGCCGTCACGCTCCGGCGGAGCGCCGTTCATTACCTGGTGCATGAACGCCTCGCCAATGACGGCCATGCTGGACTCCCACTGCGACATGTCTATGTACTGCCCTTTGCCCGTGCGGTCGCGGTAGAAGAGCGCAGCGATCACGGCGAAGGCGGCGTGCAGGCCGGCTGTCGGATCGCCGTAAGACATGCCGACGTGCATCGGCCCCCAGCCCTTGTACCCTGTCAGCGACGAGAGGCCCGACATCGGCACCTGCGCGGGGCCGTAAGAGATGAAGTCTTTGTCTGGGCCGGTCGCGCCGTAGCCGGACATGCTCATCATGATGATATCGTCGTTGACTTTTCGCAGATCTTCGTAGCCGAGACCGAGCCTGTTGATGACGCCTGCCGCGAAGTTCTCGACAGCGACGTCGCTCATTTCGACGATGCGTCTTGCGATCGCGGCGCCTTCGTCCTTCGAAAGATCGAGCAGAATCGCGCGCTTGCCCTGGTTGTATTGGTTGAAGTAGCCGCTGCTGTTCGGATCGGGCTTGCCCTCGGGCCAGGGCGGCAGCATGCGGAGCGTACAGATACGCTTCGACGTCTCCATGCGGATGACCTCGGCTCCCATGTGAGCGAGCTGCATCGTGTTGGTCGGACCCGCCCAGACCCAGGTGAAGTCAGCGACACGAATCCCGTCAAGTGGCCCGGCCATCAAACCACTCCTTCCGCCTCGAGCGCCTCGATCTCCGCGCCGGAGAGGCCGAGCCTCCCGCCGAACACCTCGGCGTTGTGCTGGCCCAGCGTGGGCGCCGGCGAGCGGATCTCCCACGGCGTCTCCGAAAGCGTATACGGCGCCCCGGCGTGCTCTAGAGTGCCCGCCTCCGGGTGCGTCACCTCGACGAAGAACCCTCGCTCCTTCAGGTGGTCCGAGTCGAGCAGATTTCCTAGCGTCGAGACTGGCGCGAAAGGGATACGCTTGTCTTGGGCAGCGCGATAGAGATCGTCGGCGTTCCACTGGCTCACCCACTCCTCCATGAAGGGCCTCAGCGCGTCCCAGTTGGATGCGCGTACGAAGCGGTCTGCCGCCACTTCCCAGGTCGCCCACTCCGGCGTCTCCATCAGTTCGACGAGCCGCTCCCACTGGTGCTCCTCAATGCAGAGGACGAAGACCCACGCGCCGTCCTTGCACTGAAACATGTCGATCGGGTGGATCGGCCGCTGTCCCCAACGCACAACAGGCGTCTTCAGGTATGACCACATCGGCAGCGTCAACTCGAGAATCGCGGCGATGCACTCCTGGATCGAGATGTCGATGTGCTGACCGGGGCCACCGCGCGAGCGGCCGTAGAGGGCGCCCATCGTCGCCAGCGCTCCGTTGACGCCTCCCTGGTAAGACGGCTGGCGACCGAACGCCTTCAGCGGCGGCATCTCCGGCTCGCCGGGCTGGCCGTTGATCCAGAGCCAGCCCCCGGCGCCCTGCATCGTCAAATCGTTCGCCTTGAAGTCTTTCTGCGGCCCGGTCTGCCCGAACGGCGTCACCGAGGTCATGACGATATCCGGATTGGCGGCGCGGATGGCATCGTACGTCAGGCCTGCCGCCTCGGCTTCAGCCGGCGGATAGTCGTGGATCAGCGCATCAGCCTTCGCCGCTAGCTTTCCCAACACGTCGCGCCCCTTCTCACTGGCGATGTCCAGCGTGACGCCAAGCTTGTTCGTGTTGAGGTAGAGGTACGTCCCGCTCTTCTCCCGGTGCACCTCGCCGCCGGGGAACGGGCCGAGCGCGCGGTCGGGGTCGCCCGTCGGCGGCTCGACCTTGATCACGTCCGCGCCGAGGTCGGCAAGCAACTTGCCACCGTACGAGGCGGCGCCGCGAGTCCCGACTTCGATGATCGTGAGGCCTTCCAGCGCGCGGTCCGGCATAACGAGACGCATCATAGCCGATGCGTCATCGATTGCAAACCTGCGCCACGCCTATACTGACGAAGCCATGTCGGCCGACACCGCGAACCTCGCCCGCGCCTTCGCCGCGCAGCATGGCCGCGAGCCGCGATTCATCGCCGAAGCGCCGGGTCGCGTCAACCTCATCGGCGAACACACCGACTACAACGATGGCTTCGTCCTCCCGGTCGCCATCGATCGCACGGTGGCCGTGGCCGTCGCGCCGCGAGAGGACAACCGCGTGCGTGCGCACTCAGTCGACCACGACCAGCGGGACGATTTCTCGCTTGGCAACGCGCGCCGCCACCCGATGGACGGCTGGCGGAACTACGTGCGCGGCGTCCTCTGGGCGCTACTGGACTCGCAGCACCCGCTGCGCGGCGTCGACTTGTCGATCAGCGGCGACGTCCCTCAGGGCGCCGGGCTGTCTTCCTCCGCCGCGCTTGAGTTGGCGCTGGCCGGCGCGATCTGCGCCGCGTCCAGCGTCGAGCTGCCTCCGCGCGAGATGGCGCTTCTCTGCCAGCGAGCCGAGAACATGTACGCCGGCGTCCAGTGCGGGATTATGGATCAGTTCGCCGCCGCTCTCGGCCGGGAAGGCTGCGCGCTCTTCGTCGACTGCCAGTCGCTGGAGACGGAGGACGTTCCCCTCCCGAACGGCATCACGATCGTCGTCATCGACTCGAAGGTGCCGCGCCAGCTCGCCGGCACACCGTACAACCGGCGTCGCGATGAGTGCGCCGAGGCGGCGCGCGCCCTGGGCGTTGCCTCACTCCGAGAGGCCGACGAATCGCAGATTGAGTCGCTGCCGAACGACCTCCGCCGCCGCACGCGCCACTTCGTCACCGAGAACGCGCGAGTCCTGGCCGCGAAAGCGGCGCTCCGCGAGAGCGACTGCGAAACACTTGGCCGTCTCTTCGCCGAGTCGCACGCGAGCCTGCGGGACGACTTCGAAGCCTCGACGCCGGAGATCGACCTGCTTGTGGAGCTGGCAAACGACGCGCCCGGTGCGATCGGCTCGCGGCTCAACGGCGGCGGCTTCGGCGGCAGCACGGTGAACCTCGTCGAGGCGGCGCAAGCGCAGCGCTTCGGCGATGCCGTCGTCTCCCAGTACCGGCAACGCACCGGGCTCGACGCCGAGGCGCACCTCTGCCGCGCTGTCGAGGGCATGCAGGTGCGCAATGCCTGACGTGCGCGTCGAAGATGCGCAGCGCGGCCCCTCGATCACGAACGGGCGGATCAGTGTGGGCGTCCACCTTAACAAAGGAACCTTCAACGTGATCGACGCAGATGGCGATGCAGTCATCGCGAACGCCGCCGCGTCCGTCAGCATCAGCGACGGGCCGACGTTCACGACACGCGGCGCCGGTCTGAGTTTTTCCGGCACGGACGACGTACAGGACGCTCAGGGCGACGGCCTCGCTCTGATGCTCCTCCGCGACGGTGACGAGCACGAGCCCAGGCTCTGCCTGAGGGTGACGCTCTACGCGGATCAGCCGTTCGCGGTGATCCAGGCGGAAGTCCAGAACACGTCTGCCGGGCCAGTCCGCATCCGTGAGTTCCGGCCGCTTGACGGGGCACGCCTTGATCTCGGCGTCCCGGCCGCCGGCTGTCGCTTCTACAAGCACGGTTGGCAGAGCTGGTCGCCCACGATCGTGCTCGACTGCGCTGGCGAAGACCTGCCCGCCTCGCCACCGGTGGTCGGCGCCGGCACCCAGCCCCAACCGGTCTCGGGCCGCTTCGTCTCGGACCTCGTGACGGCGGTCGTCGACCCCACCTCAGGACGCGGGGTGGTCGCCGGGTTCATCTCGGCCGCGGACCAGTTTTCGCACGTCTGGCTCGACACGGAGCCGGGCGAAATCACCGCCGCGTCGTACGCCGACGGTGTCGAACTCGCGCGCGCCGGCACTCTCGCCTCCGAGCGGCTGGCGATCGACGTCAGCGGTGCGCCGACGGCTGCGCTGGAGCGCTACGGAGACGCTCTGGGACGCGAGATGGACGCGCTGCCATTCGACTCCGTCGCCAGCGGCTGGTGCTCCTGGTACTACTACTTCCAGGGCATCAGCGAGGACGAAGCGATCGCCAACCTCGACTACCTCGCGGAACACCGCGGCGCGATCCCGGTGGACTTCGTCCAGATCGATGATGGCTATCAAGCCGAGATCGGCGACTGGCTGACGACGAACGAAAAATTCCCGCACGGAATGAAGTGGCTGGCCGACCAGATCCACGAGCGCGGCTTCAAGGCTGGGCTCTGGCTCGCGCCGTTCCTGGCCGGCGCAAAGTCGCAACTCTTCGCGGAGCACCCGGAATGGTTCGTAAAGTTCTCAACCGGCGAGCCAGCGATCGCTATCGACAACTGGAACCAGCCCTGCTACGCGCTCGACCTCACGCATCCCGAGGTGCAGGCCTGGGCAGCGAACGTCTTCCGCACGATCCTCGACGACTGGGGCTACGACTACGTGAAGATCGACTTCATCTACGCCGCCGCAGTCGACGGCAAGCGCCACGACCCGAACGTCACTCGCGCGCAGGCCTATCGACGAGGCCTCGATATCGTCCGCGAGGCGGCAGGCGACCGCTTCGTGCTCGCCTGCGGCAACCCGATGGGTCCGAGCGTCGGCCTCGTCGACGCCGCGCGCATCGGCCCGGACGTCGCGCCCTACTGGCACCCGTTCGAGCGTGGCGCACCGCGGACCCTCCTCAGCGACCCGTCGGCGCTCAACAGCATCCGCAACACGCTCACCCGCTACTGGATGCACGGCCGCCTCTGGCAGAACGACCCGGACTGCCTCCTCGTCCGCGCCACCGACACGGCGCTTGCCGGTGACGAGGTGCGGGCGCTGGCGACAGTCATCGGGCTGACCGGCGGCATGGTGCTCGACAGCGACAGGCTGCCGCCGCTCACGCCCGAGCGGCGCGACATCATCTCGCTCCTGCTCCCGACATACGGGCGGTCGGCGACGCCTCTCGACCTCTTCGAGACCACCGACCTCCCGGCGCTCCTCCGCCTCGACCTGCCGACGCACACGCTCCTCGCCGTCTTCAACTGGGACGACGCCAGCGGCGAGCGAGAAGTGCCGCTGCCGAACGGCTCGTGGCACGTCTTCGAGCTGTGGGACGAGGACTACATCGGCCTGAAGAGCGGCCCGGTGCTGCTTCCAGTCCCGCCGCACGGCTGCCGGCTGCTGCGACTGACGCCCGACGCCGGCCGCCCGCAGGTCGTCGGCTCGACGCTTCACATCCTCCAGGGCGCGCTTGAGATCGCAGCCGAGGACTGGGACGGCGAGACGCTCCGCGTCCACCTGCGCCCCGTCGCGAAGAAGGACGGCGCGCTCTACGTCACAGGTGACGACGGCGTGCGGAAGGTGGAGGTCAGTGGAATAACGTCAGAGCGCACGATCGAGGCGTGAACGGAGGATCAGGTAACTCATGCCCACTCTAACCGTAGCCCCTTGGCTTGTAGCCGACGGACTGGCAGATCGTCGCCGTCCTGGCGACCCCACCCGAATCGAGCACTAAGACGGAGCTTCCAACGTCGAGTAGCGCCTGAACCTTGGTAATAACCGCCTCAATGGTCTCATGCGGTATTCCCCCTCGAACTGCATCAATCGTTGGAAACTCATGAACCTTGAACTGTCGATCGTACCGCCCATTGAGCCACTCTTCGAAGGTCGGCTCTTCCCCAGGCACTTTCGATGAGCGAAACGGATAGTAGTTGAACTCGGAGTAGCCACCCATTTTCTCTCCTAGTAGAGAGACGATGTGAAGAACCTCAGCATTCGGCAATCCATTTACCCATTCGTCAATCGTTCTAATAGGGATTGGCATTTTCTTCGTCTGATACGTGGCACGACCCGGCCGACCGCACGTGTAGAGACGCGCCTGCGGATGTGACGAGGCCGATTTCACCCACGCCTTTAGTCTGATAGGTTCGCTCGACATGGCTAACCCGGCGCTTCGCCGAGCAGAAACACGCGCGCCGGCGCGCCGTCGGCGCCGGCGACGGGCAGCGACGCGCAGACGAGGAAGTACTCGCCCGGCGCGACGAGGCGCAGGTCCAGACCCTCGAGGATCACGGCACCCGCCTCTAGCAGCGCCTTGTGCACGGCGTGCGTCGGCGAGTGGAAGCGCTCGATCGACATGTAGTCGATGCCGACGAGGACGATCCTTCGCCCGACAAGCCACGGACCCGCGTCGTCGTCGAGGCCGATGAACTCCGGGTGGAAAGCATCATCGTCCCAGAAGCGCCCGTTCTTCGTCTTGACCAGCAGGCGGCTCGTCCCGCCGGGGACTCCAGCCGCCTCCAGGTCCGCCGCCGAGATGTGGCCGTCGCCCGTGTATTCCATCACGTAGCACGGCCCGACCATGTATTCGACGGGCATCTGCTCGACCGTCACGCCGTTGCTCAGGAAGTGATCCGGAGCGTCGACGTGCGTGCCTGTGTGCGAGCCGAGCGACAGCGCGCTCACGTTCGCCGACTTGCCCTCGCTCATCAGCGAGTGGAAGTCGAGCACGGGCCCCGGCTCCTCGCCGGCGTAAGTCGCCATGCCCTCTCGCAGCCGCACAGTGATGTCGTAGATCTCCATTCGCACTCCTCCTGTCGTCTTGATTATCGGGGCAACGGGAGCGCGGTGCTATCCTGACGTCATGGCGAAGGCGGAGGTCTACAGCGCGGAGCAGGTGCAGGCCGCGCTGGCCAAACTCGACGGCTGGGAGCTGCGCGACGATCGGCTGCGGAAGCGGTACACGTTCCGCACGTTCCTGCGCGCTGTCGCCTTCGTGAACTCGGTGGCGTACCTGGCAGAGGCCGCCGGCCACCATCCGGACATCTCGATCAACTACAACCGCGTGACCCTACGGCTGATCACCTACAGCGAGGGTGCGCTGACCGATAAGGACTTCTCGCTGGCGCGAGAGATCGACGAGAAGCTGGCGTCGAAGCTGATCATCGAGCCAGAAGACGGCCCCCAGCCCTGAAGCCGGGCACAAAAAAGCGCTCCTGAGCCGGTCTTCGGCTCCCTCCGGGTCTAACCAGGTCGCCCCAGCCAGTCCTTTCGTCGGCCGCTCCGTGCCCAGGAGCAAGACTCAGTATGCTCTCGCACATAGAAGATGTCAATAGCCCTCATGCATGAAACTGAGGCTATGTGACCCTTATCGAAGCGGCTAAGGGAGCAGGTCGTGCTTGAGCGTGCCTATATGCGGCAGGCCGCGGAACCGCTGGTGAAAGTCCAGGCCGTAGCCGACGACGAACTCGTCTTCGATTTCGAACCCGACGTAGTCCAGCGTCACGTCCATCATCCGCCGCGCCGGCTTGTTGAGCAGCGTGCAGACCTTGACCGACCCCGGCCGCTTCGTCTGCAAGTAGTCCAGCACGTGGTTCAGTGTCATGCCCGTGTCGACAATGTCCTCCACCAGGATCACGTCCCGGCCCTTGATGTTCAGGTCAAGGTCCTTCTGGATGCGCACCGCGGCGGAGCCGGAGCCGTTGCCGTCGTAGGAGGAGATCGCCATCAGGTCGACGCTGGTCGGAACGGTAATCTGGCGCATGAGGTCGGCCATGAAGACCAACACGCCGCGCAGGACACCGACAAGAACCGGCTCCTTGTTCGCGTAGTCCCGGCTGATCTGCTCGCCCAACTCTTGCACTCGCTGCTGCAGCTTCGCTTGCGAGATCATGACACCACCCACTTCCGGCACCTGACCTGGTGTGAGCGTCCCGTAGCCATAGTTGGCAAGAAGGCGCAGGTAGTCGCGCTTCTTGAGCATCATGATCTTGGTGTCCGGGTACAGCTCCTTGATCTGACGCATCTTGCGGTTCTTTTCCGCGGTCAGGTTGGACTTGAGCGTAGTCAGCTCGATGAACAGGTCGAGGTCCGGGAGGTAGAAGTCTGGCGTGAACGCCTCGGTGACGTGTCCCCTCTCCCAGCGCAGCGGGAACGACCTAGGCTCGTATACCCACTCGACGCCATAGAAGTCGAGAAGGCGCGCGAACTCATACTCCGCGTTGTGCGCGAACGGCGCCGGGACATCCGCCGTCGGCGCACCCGTCAGCGGCACCCTCGGCCGCGGCGGCACCAGCGTGTTGCGCGCGGGGGCGGAGTCGTCGTAAGCCTGATCCGGCTCCGGGAGCTTCGGTTTCGGCGCTCGCCGGGAGCGTGCAGGCGGCTTCGCTCTCGTGCTCGTCGCCGCTTTCGTTTCGCTCGGGGCGACCGTCATCTCTTCGACCGCGGCTTCAGCCTTCGCCCTCGCCGCCTTCGCAGCAGTCCGCTTTCGACCGCCACGAGAACCCCGGCGCGTTGGCTTCTTCGGCGCCGTTTCGGTCTTGGCTTCCGGCTCAGCTTCGGGCCTGTCGGTCCGCCTCGGAGCTTGGGGACGACGCTTCCTCTCGGTGGGCGCCGCTACCTGGGCCTCCGGCTTCTTTGCGCCGTTTCCACCACCAGGCTCTCGGCGGTGGCGGCGGCTCGAATCGGCAGCGCCCGAGCGCCGGATCTGCGTGGCGTCGCCCGGCGCTGATTCCGCCTTGGAGGACGTCGAGGAGCGCCTTCGACCGCGCCGGGGAGCGCTCGTCCCGCCGCTACGGGGCTTCAGGGCACCTGGGGCGTCTGTCATCTAAGCTCATTCTAAGTTAAGCGCCGTGGCAAATGCTATGACTTTTGCCTATTTCTTATCAACAATTGTTGATTGTTGCGGCCCGGCTCTCCTGCCGGTTACCATCCCGCCATGCCCTTCGCACCAATCAACGGCATCGACCTCTACTACGAGGAGCACGGCGAAGGTACGCCAATCATTCTCGCTCATGGGGCGGGCGGCAACCACCTGAGCTGGTGGCAGCAGGTGCCCGTGCTATCCCACCACTGGCGCACCATAACGTTCGATCACCGCGGTTGGGGCCTTTCGCACGACACGGACGATCGTGGCCCCGAGGGGTTCATCGAGGATCTGGGCGCACTGTTGGACTACCTCGAGATCAAAGAGGCGGTGCTGGCTGGTCATTCGATGGGCGGCTACAGCTGCCTCGGCGTGGCGATCGCGCAGCCGCAGCGCGTCAAGGGCCTGCTCATGTCTAACACGTTCGCCGGCATGCGACGCGAAGTTTGGCTCGCGGCGAGCGACGACCAGCGTGAAGCTGTTCGCCTCGTCTGGCAGCGACGCAGCACAGAGAAGGTCAAGCGCGTGCTGGCGCCCGAGTTCTCGCGCCAGAACAAGGACCGCGCGTTTCTCTACAAGCAAATACGCCTCCTCAACGAGAACGGTCCGAACCGTCTGGACCGCGCGCGGCAGGTTCAACGTCTGCGCGCCCTCGAGCGACCCGCCGAAACCGGTGCCACGCCAGAACAACTGGCGGCTCTAGCGATGCCGGTGCTGTTCATCGGTGGCGAGCACGACGAGGTGTTCCCGGTGTCTCTGATGGAGATCGCCCAGTCGCTGCTGCCGGGCTCACGAATGACAGTCGTGCCGGGTGCAGGTCACTCCGTCTACTTCGAAGCGCCGGACACTTTCAACACTCTAGCGCATGAATTCGCCGAATCCTGCGCTAGTTAATGTAACGTTTGGGGCAAAATCCGAGTTTTAATAGATAGGGCATAGCTATCCCGTGCCCAGAACACTGGCCATAATGAGCGGCGACGACGCGACCACCAAGGAACAGAGCTTCGGCGACTTCAGTGAGAAGTCCGCCAGTAAGACCGTACCCTGGAATGTGGAGAGACGATTGGACCAGGACAAGATCCGCACGATTCACTACGGCATCGGCGCCATCGGCTCCGAGGTCGTGCGTGCAGTGCTCAACAACTCCGATATCGAGATCGTCGCTGCTATCGACGCTCACCCGTCGAAGTCAGGCCGCGACCTGGGCGAGGCCGCAGACATCGGCCACTCTCTGGGAATCCCCGTCCAGTACGAGGTCGAGTCCGTGCTCAACGACACTTTCGCGGACGTCATCCTCCATTCAACGGGCTCCTCACTCACCGAGGTCTATCCCCAGATCCTGGACATCGTGGCCGCGGAGAAGAGCGTTATCTCTACTTGCGAGGAACTCGCCTTCCCGTGGGTCCGATACCCCGACATCTCCAACAAGCTAGACCGTCGTGCACGCGAGAGCGGCGTGCGTATCCTGGGAACGGGAGTCAATCCGGGCTTCGTGATGGACATCCTTCCTTTGATGACGCTGACCGTCTGTCAGGGTGTAAAGTCGGTTCGCGTAGAGCGCATAGTCGACGTTAGCGAGCGCCGCATTCAGCTGCAGCGGAAAGCCGGCGTCGGCCTCAGCCCGCAGGGCTTCCAGAAAGGTGCCACGGATGGGGCGATCGGCCACGTCGGCCTCCGCGAGTCCGTCTTCATGATCGCCGACACCCTGGGCTGGCACCTCGAAGACGTGCTCGAAACCCTCGAACCCGTCATCTCGCGGGAGCGCAAGAAGACCGAATTCTTCTCTGTCGAGAAGGGCTACGCGCTCGGCCTACGCCAGTCTGCGCGCGGTGTCATGGGCGGCAACGAGGTCATCCGGCTCGACCTTGAGATGTCGCTCGGTGCCCGCGAACCACGCGACGCGATCGAGATCGACGCCAAGCCGCCGCTGCGTATGCTGATGCCAGGGGGAATCCAGGGCGACGCCGCCACAGCGGCGATCGTCGCCAACTGTATCCCCGCGGTGGCCCGGAGCAACCAGGTCGGCCTCCTCACGATGCGTGACTTGCCGATGCTCCCCTACTACCGCCCCCGGCCCGTCTCCCGCGAGTTCGACTAGCCCGCCGCCAGCGCCAGTCCGTTTCTTCGCCCCCATCTGCGCGCTTCACAGCTCGTCGCTTGACCCTCACCGGCGCGTCTCCGAGAATCCCAGCAGACGTGCGAAAGCTAGGAGTCTCCGGATGAGGATACTGGGCCTACTTGCCACGGCGCTCATCGCCCTGGTCATGCTTTCCGCCTGCGGCGACGGCAATAGCGAGCCTAACGACGACGTGGAGGCAACGCCAACGACGTCGGCAACGCCCCAGGAAACGCCAGGTGAAGTATCAGTATCGGAACTCGCCCGGTCGGTCGTCCAGATCCAGGCGCTTTCCGGCGGTGATGCCGTGTGGTGGGGCTCCGGCACTATCGTCTCGGCGGACGGTCTCATCCTCACTAACGCCCACGTCATCGACAACCGCTTCGGCGAGTACGACACGCTGGGAATCGGCATCACGCGTGAGACCGACGAAGCGCCGGAAACCGAGTACGTCGCTGAAATCGTCGCGGTGGACTTTGCGTTGGACCTTGCACTGGTTCAGATCACTGAGCGGATCGACGGTGGATCGTCACCCCGCGACTTTCCCTTCGTCCGCGTCGGCGACTCCGACGCTCTGGAGATCGGCGACCAGGTCCGCATCCTCGGCTACCCCGGGATCGGCGGCGAAACGATCACGTTCACGAACGGCTCTGTCAGCGGCTTCACCGCCGAGCGCAGCGTCGGCAATCGTGCCTGGATCAAGACTGACGCCACAATCGCCGGCGGCAACAGCGGCGGCCTCGCCATCAACGACTCCGGCGAGCTCATCGGCGTGCCGACGGTTGTGGGATCGGGTGCCGGAGCAGAGTCCGGCTACGTCGACTGCCGCGTGCTCGAAGACACGAACAACGACGGCTTTCTCGACGACCGCGACACTTGCGTCACGGTCGGCGGCTTCATCAACGGGCTGCGGCCGGTCGGCCTGGCGACCGACATGATCGCGGCTGCCGAGGCTGGCATAGCATACGTCTCCGCGTACTACGAAGAGGAGTTCGTGGACGTGCCCGGTGACTTCGACGCCTCCGAAGTCGAGCTATCGAACCTTCTCTTCTCGACCGGCGTCACCATCGACGACGAGCCCACCGAAATCCTCGCCCTCATCCCGTCGAATTCCACGCGGGTCTGCGGGTTCTGGAACTACGAAGGGATGCGGGACGGCATGACCTGGGACGCCCTCTGGTATGTCGATGGCGAGCTTAGCGAAGACGGCAGCGTGCTCGCCGATACCTGGGTCGGCGGCGACGCCGGCAACTGGTGGGTGTGCGTCCTCGACGAGGAGTTCGGTCTCGCGGACGGACTTTACGAACTCGTGCTGCAGGTCGAAGGCAGCCCCGAGGGCTCGGACGCCATCCACGTCGGCGACGACCGGCAGCTCGTCGAGTTCGATGTCGTGAACGAGTCCACAGGCGATATCTGCGGGGTCTGGGCATCGCCGGTCGGCGCGCAGAACTGGGGCTTCGAGGACCTCGGCCCGACAGTGATCATCCCCCCGGGCGACTTCTGGCCACTCTTCATCGCCTCCGGCACTTACGACCTCCTGATGTACGACTGCAACTCGGACACGCTGGTCGAGGAGTACGGCGTCGACATTCTTGAAGACAGTTCGTACACCGTAACGGACACCGGCTTCCAGTAGCGCCCCCGCGCCGCCCTCTCAGACGGCCAGAACAATAGCGACAACCTGCCACCGGACCGATTCAGGGGTTCAGATCCTGCGTGTTCGCTCACCGGGGTTGCTCAATCGCCCCGATTAGGCGAATCTGACGCCATGAGCGAGACGATCCTTGACAGATACGTGCGGCTCCATCCGAAGTCTGCCGCGCTCTATGAGGAGTCATCGCGCGTCTTCCCCTCGGGCGTGACGCACGACGTACGTTATGTCACGCCGTTCCCGATCTTCGTCGAGCAGGCGCAGGCCGCTCACAAGCGCGACGTCGACGGCAACGACTACGTCGACTTCGTGATGGGCCACGGAGCGCTCTTCATGGGCCACGCCCACTCGGACATCACCGCGGCGATCGTCGAGCAGGTGAAGAAGGGTACGCACTTCGGCGCCAACCACCAGCTTGAGCTGGAGTGGGGCCAGCGCGTTAAGGAGCTGGTCCCCTGCGCCGAGGAGGTACGCTTCACCAGCTCAGGCACCGAGGCGACGCTGATGGCGATCCGCCTCGCCCGCGCCCACACCGGCCGCGACCGCCTGCTCAAGTTCGACCACCACTTCCACGGCTGGCACGACGCCGTCGTCGGCTCCCGCAGCCCCGAAGCGGAGAACCCGGAGTCGGCCGGCGTCCCCAGCGCGACGATGAGCAACACCGTCAGCATCCCGCAGGGTGACATCGACGCGGTTGAGGAGCGGCTTGGGACCGGCGACTTCGCAGCCGTCATCCTGGAGCCAACCGGACCCGGCTGGGGAACGATCCCCCTCGACCCGGCGTTCATCTCAGCGCTGCGAGACGTCACCACACGGAACAACACGATCCTCATCTTCGACGAAGTCGTCACCGGCTTCCGCGTCTCGCCCGGCGGCACGCAGGCCCGATACAACGTCACGCCGGACGTGACTGCCCTCGCCAAGATCCTGGCCGGCGGAATGCCCGGCGGCGCCGTCTGCGGCCGAGGCGACATCATCTCCATGATTGAGTTCCGCGACTCGCCCTGGAACGCCCGCAAGCGCGTTCAGCACCCGGGCACGTTCAACGCAAACCCGGTATCCGCCGCCGCCGGCGCGACGATGCTGGGGCTGATCGCCACAGGGAAACACCACGCACACGCGAACGCCCTCAACGAGCAGCTTATCGCCGGGCTCAACGGCGTGCTCGACCGCACTGGCGTGCCCGGGAGCGTCTACGGTCTCGCCAGCTACTTCCACATCGTCCTCGGCCACGAGGCTCCCCGGCCCGAAGGCGACATCGAGTGGCCGGGGCCTGGCGCGCCGCCTGAGATGGCGCCAAAGCTGACCGCTGCGCTTAAGCGCGCTCTGATTAACCACGGCGTCGACCCGATGGGCGGCAGAACCGGCTTCGTCAGCGGCGTCCACACCGACGCCGACATCGATCACACGATCAAGGCGTTCGAGGCGGCCGTCACCGAGCTGCGTACCGAAGGCCTCGTCTGACCCGGCCACTGCTCCCGCGGCAGAAGGTGCGCACCGTATATCGCCGACCATGAATCCGAACGAGCGCCGCCTCATGACGTACATCGCGATGGCACATGGGCTCGCCCATGTGCTTGAACTAACGTACCCGGCGATGCTGACCCGGATCGAGGACGAATTCGGGCTTCGCGCCATCGTCACCGGCGGTATCGCGTCGATGTTCGGCTGGGCCTTCGGCAGCAGCGCGATTCCGGCCGGCTTCCTCACCGACCGCCTGGGCTCCCGTCAGGTGCTCGTCTACGCCTTCAGCGGATCGGCGGTGATGGCCGTGCTCGTCGGCCTCTCGCCGAACGAGTGGTGGCTGGGAGCGGCGCTGCTCGGCCTCGGACTGACGGCCGGGCTCTATCACCCGGCAGGCATCTCGCTCGTCGCGCAGGGAGTGCGCCAGCGAGGGCTGGGGCTCGGCTTCCATGGCGTCGCCGGAAACGTCGGGCAGGCGATGGCGCCGGCGATCGCCATCGGCCTCGCCTTGCTCGTCGACTGGCGGCTGGCGTTCTTCTTCGTCGGCGGTTTGTCGGCGCTCCTGGCGCTGGTCATGGCGACGACGCGGCTCAACGTGCGCGACGGCTCGGAGACGGTCGCCGTCGACGCCGCCGAGGAGGCCGGAGACCAGAGCACAAAGGAAGGCAACCGCTTCTTCATCCCACTGCTGCTCGTCTACGCGGCGTTCATCGTCAGCGGCATGGTCTACCGCGGCGCGATTACTTACTTGCCGAAGCATCTGGAGGACTTCGTGAACGACGACTTTGGCGGCGCCTTCGTCACTGTCGCGCTACTCACCGGCGCCGTCGGACAGCTCATCGGCGGCAGCCTGTCTCAGCGCTACCGGCTGGAGCCGCTGGCTCCGATCATCTGCCTACTGACGGTACCACCACTTGTGCTCACGGGCCTTGTCAGCGGCTGGGCGCTCGTCATCATCGCCTCGGTGTTCGTGTTCTTCTACTTCGCCGCGCAGCCGCTCTGGACGGGGCTCATCGCGGACTACTCGCCGCCGGGCGCCGTTGGCCGCAGCTACGGCTTCTCGTTCTTCGCAGGATTCGGGCTGGGCGGAACGGGCGGCATCATCGCAGGCGTCTTCGTCGACATCTGGGACACGCAGGCGGCGTTCCTCGGCCTCTCGGCGATCATGTCGGGGACGGTCTTCATCGCGCTCACACTCTGGTGGTTGGCGGAACGTCGGCGACGAGATGCCACACCGTCCCGTTCGTCCTGAGGCTCTCGAAGACGAGCGGAGCATGGCGCCTCGAATGCGCACTGGGGTCGGCGCCGCTCATGGTTCGAGAGCCTCACCACGAGCGGATCAGAACCGTCTGAGCGCGGTCATCCGCCCACGAGCAAGTCCGCCAGCTGCTGACTGGCGTCGCGCATGCCGTCGAGGACAGCCTGGCGTTCTTGGCCCGCCATCGGCACCGGCTGCGCCCAGTTCTCGATCAGCGTCGGGACGTACTCCACGCCGATCAGCTGTTCGTCGTAGAACGTGTACTTGCCGATGACCCCGACTCGCGTCTCGTAGCTCCACATCTGGTCGAAGATGTAGTTGCCGTGCGCGTACGTGATGTACGCGCCCTTATAGACCTCGACCGCCTGCACCCAGTGCGGGTGGTTGCCGATTACGAGATCGGCGCCGGCGTCGATGGCGAGATGGCCGATCGCCACCGGGTCGTCGTCCGCGACGCCGGGCGCGACCTTGGGCAGCGAGACGTACTCGGCCCCCCAGTGATAGGACACTGCCAGGACGTCGACCTGGGGACGAAGGGCCTCGATCTGCTCGACCATCGCCATGCGATCGATCACCTCGATCACGCCGTTGAAGGCGATAAAGCCGAATTTGAGGCCGCGCACGTCGACGATCGCCGGCGTTTGGCGGTCTGCCCAGGCCATGCCGGCGGCCTCCAGGTGATCGACCGTTTCTGCGATGCCGTCGAAGCCCCAGTTGCCGATGTGGTTGTTCTCGATCGTCACGACATCGACGCCGGCCTCGACCAGCGCGTCAGTGAAGCCGGGCCGGCCGCAGAACGTAAAACCCTCCGTGTGCACGGGGCAATGGCCGATGAGGGGCGCTTCCAGATTGACAACCGTCACGTCCGCGTCCGCCACGATGTCCGCTGTCTTCTCGACGGTGTAGAGGAAGTCGTCGCCCTCCTGGCGAATGATGAAGTCGGTGTAGCGAGCGGGGATCACGTCTCCCGTCGCGATCATCGTCCGCAGGCGCGACGGGTCGAGGCTGTACTTCCCGAGGTCGCGAGGCGGAAAGACGTCGGCGATCGTCAGCGCCGGCACCGGGCCGGGCGTCGGGCCAGGGGTGGCCGTCGGCGTAGCGACCGGCGTCGGGTTCAGCAGCACGTCGGTGGGAGCGGGCGTGGGCTCGTCCGTCCCGCCGCCGGAACAGGCGACAGCGAGGAGAACGAGCGCCGGGAGCGAGACGATCAATCGCAACATGCGCGTGTAGTATAAGTACGGCGCGCCGGCGCCGGGTAGCGCATGAGATTCCGATTTTCCCCCGAAGAAGAGGCCTTCCGCGAAGAGATCCGTGCTTTTCTGCGCGATGAGTTGCCGGCCGGCTGGGCACAGAGCAGCGGCGGCGGCGTCTTCGGCGAGGCCGCCGAGGACCGCTGGCAGTTCCTGCGCGACTTCCAGCGCAAGCTCTCGGCGAAGGGCTGGCTGACGCTGGGCTGGCCGAAGGAGCAAGGCGGTATGGCAGCCGGGCACATGATGCAGGTCATCTACAGCGAGGAGATGGCCTATAACCGTGCCCCGACGCAGGTCGGCGTTGGCCCAGACCGCGTCGGCCCGACGATCATCCTCGCCGGCACAGAGGAGCAGATGGCGCAGCACCTGCCCGCGATCGCCGCCGCGGAGACCGTCTGGTGCCAGGGCTTCAGCGAACCGGGCTCAGGCTCCGACCTGGCCTCGCTGCAATGCCGCGCCGAACTGGACGGCGACCACTTCGTCGTCAGCGGGCAGAAGATCTGGACGTCGATCGCCCACAAGGCCGACTGGTGCGTCCTGCTCGTCCGCACCGACCCTGAGGCGCCGAAGCACAAGGGAATCAGCTACCTGCTTGTCGACATGTCGCTCCCCGGCATCGAGGTGCGCCCGCTGATCGACCTGACGGCGCGCCACACGTTCAACGAGGTGTTCTTCGACAACGTCCGCGTGCCCCGCGACTGCCTCGTCGGCGGCCTGAACGAGGGCTGGTACATCGCCGCCGCCACGCTCGACTTCGAGCGCTCCGGCATCAATCGCGTCGTCGCCGGCATCCGCATCTATGAGGAGCTGGGGGAGTACTGCCGGACATCTGCCAACGGGGAGCGGCCGATCGATCGGCCGGGCGTAGCGACTAAACTCGCGGAGCTGGGCCTCGAATTCCAGATCGGGCGCCTGCTCGCCTATCGCGTTGCGTCGATGCAAGCTCGCGGGCAGGTCCCCAACGCCGAAGCGTCTCTGTCCAAGGTCTTCGGCTCGGAGCTGCAGCAACGGCTGGCCGACACTGCGCTCAACACAATCGGCCTGCCTTCGCAGCTCACAGCCGAGAGCATCGGCGCGCCGCTCGGCGGCCGCCTGCACGAGTATTACCTCTCGACCGCTGGCCTGACGATCGCCGCCGGCACGAGCGAGATCCAACGCAACATCATCGCCGGCCGCGGCCTAGGACTGCCCCGAGGCTAGCGCCCTGGGCATCGGAGCCGTCCCCGCGCTGCCGCCGCCGAGACGGGCGACGCCGCTCACTCACATCGCCGTCGTCCTCCTCGCCGTGGCGGGCGGCGCGCTGGGGATCGCCGGCGCCGTCATCGCCGAGATCGGATCGGGCGGCTTCCTGCTCCTCATCTTCATCGGCGCGCCCGTGATCGAAGAGGTCTTCAAGCCGATCGGCGTCTACCTCGGCCAGGTCTGGTTTTCTCAGGCCCTTCGCAACCGTATCTACGTCGCTCTGCTCTGCGCGCTGGGTGGCGTCGTCTTCGGCCTGATCGAAAGCTGGGTCTACGTCAACGTCTACGTCGACGACCCGTCCGACGCCTTCGTGCAGTTCCGCTACACCGTGCCCGTAGCCCTGCACGCGGCCGCCAGCTTCATCGTCGGCCTCGGCCTGACGTACGCCGTCGTCGACTGGGTGAACGGACGGGGCAAGCTCCCGAAGTCGTCGCGCAACTTCTACGTGGGCGGCGTCCTCCTGC
>Ga0255058_10000604_pt1 | contig 21048 bp, 16 predicted proteins | sample Cases_109_9_MG_FD_188637 | JGI IMG/M metagenome (GOLD analysis project Ga0255058, IMG submission 188637) | Seawater microbial communities from Amundsen Gulf, Northwest Territories, Canada - Cases_109_9 | ecosystem: Environmental > Aquatic > Marine > Gulf | place: Canada: Northwest Territories... | reverse complement strand
CGTCTATTTTGGCCTCACCAATCCGTACCTGGAGGAGAAGATGATCGGTATCAACTCGCGGTTTCGCAAAGATGGCAAAACTGACAATGCACCGTACCCCGGCGTTGACCACATGCCCGCATTGCCGACCGATGTGCTGGTGATCAGGGAGGGAGACGATACACGGGTACTGCAATACGGGCAGATGTGGCGCATGCAGCTGTATTTCTGGGATTCGGGCTATCGGGCGTTTACGGCCAACATGGGCGTGCCGGGAACAATCGTCAATTCAATCGAAGACGCTTTGGGAGACTTGTAAAACCGAAGGTGCCGGTGTTGTCTTATTTGTCTTATTTTGAATAACCGGCACCGGTTATTCAAAATAAGACAAATAAGACAACACCGGCACCTTCGCTTATTCGAACTCCATCTGTTCGAAGACCCGGCCCGCATTCTTTTTCGCGAGTTCATCGAATGTATGCAGATGCGACCAGGCGGACTGATCGATTTCGTAGGCGGCCTGCAGGTCGCCATCCTCGTCAAGCAGTTTCCGCACTTCGCCCCTGATAAACATCAGGTAATCCTTCGTGTAACGCCTGACCTGGTCCATGTTGGTGGGATGACCGTGGCCAGGAATGACGTACGCGGCGCCGAGGGCTTCGAAGCGCTCCCAGCTTTCCAGCCAGTCAAGAGTCTGAGTGTCTTCGAAGACAGGCAGAAGCCGTTCGTGAAACGCCATATCACCCGAGATGACAAGACGCTCATTCGGCAGCCATACGACGATGTCACCGGCAGAGTGGGCGGGTCCGAGCCATTTCACCTCAATGCGGAATCTGCCGAATTCATAAATCTTTTCGGTTGTAAATGTCTCAGTGGGCGGCTGTACAGACGTTCCTTCGGCTTTTTCATTGTTATAGCGACGCATCTGCAACAGCGATTCATGACCGCGCTCGGCAAATTCGGCCGCCGCATCCGCATGCGCCAGGATCGTCACATCCTGGTCCTGCCAGTATCCGTTGCCCAGCATGGCGTGGCCCTGGCCGTTTTCATTCACGACCAGAATGACAGGCTGGCCCGTGATACCTTTAATTTCCTTATGTAAGGCCGCGGCGAGCAAATAGCTGGTGCCGCTGTTGATAACCACGACACCCTCGCCTGTGACGATAAACGACAGGTTGTTGTTGTGGCCGGAATTGTCGTAGGTGGGTGGTGCCGTTGCACCGGTTGCTGACCAGACGCCGGGTATGAATTCGACCGGTTTGGCATACAGCACCGACTCCGGATATTGATCGGCAATAGTCGGGTCCGCACTCGAAAGAGTTGTGGCAAGGAATCCAGCGAGAATCGTTGCCTGCAATGCGAAATTCCGGCCGGCTGCGATGTCGCCCATGTGGAAAATCTCAAATTGGGCACGGTAGCATAGGGGCATTGTAATTGTATATTAAGTTTTGTTAATATAATACCCGGTCTAAGAACTGCGACCCCAAAAAAATACAAATTGCGGGCCACGCCGGGAGCCTGCAGACGGGAGTAGTGAGTCGATGAAACCTGAAGTGACCGCATTTTTCGACGAAAGTACCAATACGGTGACCTACGTTGTAGCCAATTCGCAAGGCTGCATAGTCGTGGATCCGGTACTGGATTATGACGCAGCATCCGGACGGACCGGAACCGGGTCTGCTGACCCGGTGATCAAATGTATTGAAGACAAGGGGCTGGAACTTGGGTGGATTCTGGAAACCCACGTACATGCCGATCACCTGACGGCTGCTCCTTACATTAAAAGCAGATTGGGCGGGAAAATCGCCATCGGATCGCACACCAAATCCGTGCAGGAAGTATTCAAAAGCATTTTCAATATTGACGATCTGGCTGCGGACGGCTCGCAATTTGATGAACTGCTGGATGACGGGGATGAATTCGCGGTTGGCAGCATGAAGGGGCAGGTCATGCATACGCCGGGGCACACCCCCGCCTGCAACACCTACGTCGTTGGCGATGCAGTTTTTGTGGGCGATACCGTGTTTATGCCGGATTTTGGAACCGCACGATGCGACTTTCCGGGCGGCGATGCAGCGGTTCTTTACGAATCGATTCAGAAGGTTTTTGCACTACCACCGGAGACGCGGCTTTTCATGTGCCACGATTACAAGGCTCCTGGCCGCGACCAGTTCGCGTGGGAAACAACTGTTGCCGAGCAGCGAGAAAAGAACGTACACATACATGATGGCGTCTCAAAGGATGAATTCGTCCGCTTTCGCAATGACAAGGACGCAAAACTGGGTATGCCCAAACTGATCATTCCTGCTATCCAGGTCAATATTCGTGCCGGTGATTTTCCACCGCCCGAGCAGAACGGTGTCAGCTATCTTAAAGTTCCGTTGAACAAGTTCTGACAAAGTGTTCATTCCGGGACCTGCCGTTGATGCGAGGCGACCAGAAAACCAGGACCGCGACTAGTGGCTGTCTCCCTGCTGGCGTGGCCGGGTGCCATTGCGATCGGAGTGAGCCTCGGTCTGCTGGGATCCGGCGGATCGATTCTTACGGTTCCGGTACTTGTCTACCTGCTGGGTCAGGATGAAAAGGTTGCGATAGCGGGATCACTTTTTGTCGTCGGCAGCATTGCCCTGGCCGGCAGCCTGCAATTCCTGAGAGCCGGATTCATTGACTGGCGCAATGTCTTCATATTTGGCGTTCCGGGAATGGTCGGGACTTACCTCGGCGCCCTGATCGCCGCATTTGTTCCCGGCATTGTGCAATTGTCGCTGTTTGCCGTGGTCATGCTGCTGGCGTCTTACCTGATGCTGCGGCCGGTCAAGCTGGAGGATGTCCGCAACGAACCGCGGGCCGTCTGGAAAATAGCAATCGACGGGCTGATTGTCGGTGTCATCACCGGGCTGGTCGGCGTCGGTGGCGGATTCCTGATTGTCCCGGCGCTCGTCTTGCTTGGCGGGCTGTCAATGCACAAGGCAGTTGCAACCAGCCTCATGATTATTGCGCTCAAGTCTTTCAGCGGGTTTTACAAGTACCTGGACGTACTCGAGAAGCAGGGCCTCGACCTTGACTGGCAGACATTGATGCTGGTCACAGCCCTGGGAATTGTCGGCAGTTTTGCCGGTGCGAAAATGGCGCATCGGGTACCGCAGCACAAACTGAAGAAAGGTTTTGGACTTTTCCTCATCGTCATGGGGATCTACATTCTGGCGCGCTCTTTGCCGGACGCGCTCGGCCTTGCGCCGTAAATCGGAGTTCAACTTTATGAAAATCAGGAAAATATCACCAAGGTTATATGTGTCCGACCAGATCTCGGTCACCGATCTGGGAGTGGCGGCGGCACAGGGCATCAAGTCGGTCATTAACAACAGGCCGGACGGCGAGGCGCAGGAACAGCCAATGTCGGCTGATCTCGCCGAGGCAGCAAGAGCGCTCGGGCTCGAATTTCGATATATGCCGGTCATCTCCGGTTCACTGACTGATGATGACGTCGATGAGTTCAAAAAGGTAACGGGGGAACTGCGTGGCCCGATCCTGGTATTTTGCCGATCCGGCACCCGCTCAACCTCGCTGTGGGCGCTCAGCGAAGCAAAATCGCTTGATGTCGATGCCATATTGAAGGCTGCCGGTGAGGCTGGCTTTGATCTGTCCGGACTACGTTCGCGCCTGCTTGCCAGCTCGGCAACGCCCGCAATCGCCTACACGAAGCAACATGATGTTGTCGTTGTGGGCGGCGGCACCGGCGGTATTTCGACTGCCGCGAGCCTGCTTCGGCGCAACCCGGAACTCGATATTCTCATCATCGAGCCACGCGAAGCGCATTACTATCAACCGGGCTGGACCCTGGTCGGCGCTGGCGTCTTCGAGCGCAAGCAGACAGAACGCTCGATGGCGTCCGTCATGCCCAAGGGCGTCAAGTGGTTGCATGCCGCAGTGGCCGCATTCGAGCCAGAGAAAAATAACGTCGTGCTGGAGGATGGCGAGCGCATCGCATACCGCGTACTGGTTGCCGCCCCGGGGATCAAGCTCGACTGGGACGCCACGGAGGGCCTGCGGGACACGCTCGGCAAGAATGGCGTGACCTCGAACTATCTCTATGACATGGCACCCTATACCTGGGAACTGGTGCAGGAGTTACGCTCAGGGCGCGCGATTTTCACGCAACCACCGATGCCGATCAAGTGCGCCGGCGCACCGCAAAAGGCAATGTATCTTTCTTGCGATCACTGGTATCGCAATGGCCGACTCAAGGATATATCAGTCGAATTTCACAATGCGGGCGGCGTGTTGTTTGGTGTAGCCGATTACGTGCCTGCACTGATGAAATACGTTGACAAATACGATGCAAAACTCTGCCTGAACGAGAATCTTGTTGCCGTGGACGGAGCGGCGCGCAAAGCCTGGTTTGACCGCAGCGGCGAGGATGGCGAGACCAGCCGGGTCGAATACGATTTCGACATGATGCACGTCTGTCCGAAACAGACGGCCCCGGATTTCGTGCGTCAGAGCCCGTTGGCGAACGAGGCTGGCTGGGTGGACGTTTCGCCGGAAACACTGCAACACACGAGCTATGGCAATATTTTTTCGGTTGGCGATGCGAGTTCCGCACCGAATGCAAAAACGGCCGCTGCCGTCAGAGTGCAGGCGCCTGTGGTAGCTGAAAACGTAGTCAATGTGCTGGCCGGTCGCGCACCGTACGCAGTTTATAACGGCTACGGCTCGTGTCCATTAACGGTTGAGCGCGGAAAAATAATTCTGGCGGAGTTCGGCTATGGCGGCAAACATCTGCCGAGCTTTCCTCAATGGTTGATCAACAGTTTCGAACCATCGAGACTCGCATGGTTTTTCAAGGAGCGCATGTTGCCGGATATCTACTTTCAGCTGGTCCTGAAGGGCAGGGAGTGGCTGGTCAAACCCGAGACATTGTCCCACCGACCGGCGCCGCATGAGGTCAGTGAGGCTGTCGATTCGGGTTCAGGAAGATGACGATTACTGTTGTGAAAAGACCGATACGACTCATCTTTATCGTCAGCCTGCCGATGGTGGTGACCGTCGTACCGGCTGGCGCGGACGATAATACCCGGCGTCTCGAAGAAAGCCGGGTGGTTGTTGCGGCGTTTGCAAGCCGATTGCAGTCGAAACTTCGCGGCGCGATGCAGAATGGCGGTCCGACAGCTGCCATTACGGTGTGCAAGGACGTCGCGCTGCAGATTGCGCTCGAATTATCCCGGGAGACCGGCACGAGGGTCAGTCGAACGAGCTTGCGCTATCGTAACCCGTCAAACGCCCCGGAGCCCTGGCAGACGGTGGTGCTGCAGGAATTCGACCAACGAGCAGCATCGACGGATCAGGACGGGCCGCTCGAGCACATTGAGGAATCGTCATCGGGCGTGCGCTACATGAAGGCCATACGAACGGGACCACTTTGTCTCACCTGCCACGGCCAGTCGTTGTCAGAACCTGTCAGCGCTGCACTGGCCGAGCATTATCCGCAGGATATGGCGACCGGTTACGAGGCCGGAGATATTCGCGGCGCATTCAGTATTGTCTGGCCCTCCCACGAGTCGTTGTAGGCTGACTAGCCGTTCACCAGCCACACGAGGCACGCCGTTGCCTGGCCTTCGATAGTCATAGAACCATTTTCGTCGGTAGTGAGCGACCCGACGCCGCTATAGAATTCAGTATGCCATTTTCCTCTGTCAGAGATCTGCGGCAGATGGACATTCATTGAATGGGTAGCAGCATTAACGCTGATCGCCACAGCAGTTGCGGCGCCGGCAGCGAGTCTTCCCGATTCTGTTTCCGACAATAGCAGCGTCAGGTACTGCTGGCATTGCCAGTCCGTATCCGACATTTTCTGGCCGCCTGCGCCGAGCCATTCAATATTACGCCGTCCGTTTGGAGCGTTTTTTTCCCCGTGCAGAAAATCCTCCGGCCGGAGCAGTGCGATACGCCGCCGCAAATTGATCAGCCCCCTGATTTGCCGGAGAAAATCCGGGTCTGAATCAGGATCTTTCCAGTCGAGCCAGCCGATGCGATTGTCCTGGGCGTAGGCATTGTTGTTTCCTTGTTGCGAATTGCCGAATTCATCGCCTGCCAGCAACATTGGGGTGCCCTGCGAAAGCAGTACCGTGGCCAGCATATTCAATCGTTGCCTTCGCCTGAGCGCGTTAACTGCCTCGTCATCAGTCGGTCCTTCGACGCCATAGTTGCAGGCAAAATTGTGGTTGTGGCCATCCTGATTGTCTTCGCCGTTGGCGAGATTGTGTTTTTGTTCGTAGGTGACCAGGTCATTGACCGTAAACCCGTCATGGCTGGTGATGAAATTAACGCTGGCCCAGGGCTGTCTGACACCATCATCGAACAAGTCGCTGGAGCCGTGAATACGGCGCGCGAAGCGCGGCAGGATTCCGTCATCGCCACGCCAGAATCGGCGCACTGAATCACGAAAGTTGTCGTTCCACTCGGCCCAGTTGGCAGGAAAGTTGCCGAGTTGATAGCCGCCCGGCCCTACATCCCAGGGTTCTGCGATCAGTTTTTTCGCTGACAGCAACGGTACGTCCTGCAACTCCGCAAAAAATGGCGCTTCTGGCGCAAATGCGCCGCCGCTCCGTCCGTTTACCGGGGCCAGGTCGAAGCGAAATCCGTCAACGCCCATCTCACCTGCCCAAAAACACAGACTATCGATCACCAACTGCCGGGTCTGCGGATGATCGAAGTTCAGGGTGTTGCCACAGCCGGTGTCGTTTACGTAACGGCCCGGGTCGTCCGACTGCAATCGATAGTAGGTGTGATTGTCGATTCCCCGCAGGCTGAGTGTCGGTCCGCGATGATCTCCTTCAGCCGTGTGGTTGTACACGACATCGAGGATGACCTCGATCCCGACGCCGTGAATCGAGTCGACCATCTCGCGAAACTCGCAGGGTGCACCACCACCCAGGTAGCGTGGCTCGGGCGCGAAAAAGTTGAGCGTGTTGTAGCCCCAGTAGTTTCGTAGCCCGCGTGCTTCGAGAAAGGCCTCGTCAATGAATGCCTGAACCGGCATCAGTTCGATACTGGTGATGCCGAGGGCCTTCAGATAGGCGAGTACCTCACCGTTGCGCATGCCGCGAAAGGTACCGCGATCGGTTTCGCTGACAGCCGGGTGTTGCATCGTAAAACCACGCACATTCGCTTCATAGAAAATGGTCTCTGACCAGGGTACCTGCGGGGCCGACTGTAATGACACCAATGGACCGGTTACGACCGCTCTAAGCACGCATTTCGCACTGTCCTCGTGATTGATACGCGCATAATCACCGGCATGTGCGACATCGTAGCCGTATACGGCCGGCGACCATTGGTGAGCCCCGACCAGTTGGCGTGCATAGGGATCGAGAAGCAGTTTGGCGGCGTTAAAACGATATCCGGCCTGCGGCTCGTAGCGCCCGTGGACGCGATAACCGTACTGCTGCCCCGGCTTCAGTCCTGGCACAAAGCCATGCCATACGTGATCGCTACTCCCGGGTAGCTCGAGCTGCCGCATTTCCTTGCCGGATGCATCAAACAGGCACAGTACGACACGCTCGGCGTGCGCCGAATATAGGGCAAAATTAACGCCGTCGCGGTCCGACCTCGCACCGAGCGGGTAGGGCTGACCGGCCTCGATCACGGCGTAATGGCTGTGAGTCGCCAGATGTCGCTATCGTATTCCTGCATTGTACGATCTGCCGAAAACGGCCCTGAAGCAGCCGTATTGAGAATACTCATCTGCGTCCAGCGCTCGGTGTCCCGATACGCCTTGCCGGCGGCCATCTGCGCGTCAACGTAACTGCGAAAGTCGGCAACCGTCATCCACGGGTCTTCTGAACTACACATGGCGTCGACGACAGCGTCGTGGACTCCTGGCTCGAAGCGATTGAAGTGCGAACTTTTGAGCAGATCGATGATCCGGCGCAGATCGTTGTCGGAATCGATTATCGCTTGTGGGTCGTAATGGCGCCGACTGGCCTCTACCTGGTCGACATCGAGCCCGAACAGGAAGAAATTGTCCTCTCCAACGGCGTCTCTGATTTCAACATTCGCCCCGTCCAGCGTACCGACCGTGATGGCCCCGTTCAGCATGAGTTTCATGTTGCCGGTGCCGGACGCTTCTTTGCCGGCGGTTGAAATTTGCGTCGAGATATCGGCGGCCGGGCAGATGGCTTCCATCGCAGACACGTTGTAGTCCGGGAAGAACACCAGTCGCAACAGGTCTGCCGCCACGGGGTCGGCGTTGATGACATTCGCGACATTCGTAATCAATTTGATAATACTCTTGGCCATAACATAGCCTGGCGCCGCTTTGCCACCGATGATGATGCAACGCGGCGTGATGCCGGCGGCATCGCCATCTTTTATGCGCGCATACAGATGTATCGCATGCAGGACGTTCAGAAGCTGTCGTTTGTATTCGTGAATGCGCTTGACTTGCACGTCGTACAACATCCCGGGTGGGACGGAGTGCCCGCAACGCTCGTTAATAAGCTTGCTGAGCTTCATTTTGTTGGCTGCCTTGACGTCTCGCCAGCGTTTGCGGAAATCCTGCCTGTCCGCGAAGTTCCGCAGCCCGGTTAACTTGTCGAGGTCGGTGATCCAGCCGTTACCAATTGTCTCGCTGATCAGACCGGCGAGGTCCGGATTGCAGGCCGCAAGCCAGCGGCGCTGAGTCACGCCGTTGGTCTTGTTATTGAATTTTTCCGGCCATTGTTCACTGAAATCCCGGAACAGGCCCTGTCGCAAAAGACGTGAATGCAGTTCCGCGACGCCGTTGACCGAGAAGCTGCCTACGATGGCAAGGTAGGCCATGCGTAACATCGGCTCGCCGTCCTCGTCGATCAGCGACATGCGTCGTTGACGCTCATTGTCGCCAGGCCAGCGCTGCGCGACATCGCTCAGGAAACGTGCGTTGATCTCGAAAACTATGTCGAGCAGGCGTGGTAACAGTTGACGGAACATCCACACCGGCCACATTTCCAGCGCTTCCGGCAACAGCGTGTGATTGGTATAGGCCATCGTGTTGCTGGTGATTTTCCAGGCCTGGTCCCAGCCGAGCCCGTGCTGGTCCATCAATAGCCGCATCAATTCGGCCACGGCTACCGCCGGATGCGTGTCGTTCAATTGAAAGCAATGTTTGTCGGCAAAAGTCGAAAAATCCTTGCCGTGGCGCAGACACCAGGCGCGTAGCGTGTCCTGCAGGCTGGCGGACGCGAGGAAGTACTGCTGGCGCAGTCGCAGTTCTTGCCCGTTTTCGCTTTCAGCATTCGGGTACAGGACCATCGTTATATTTTCGGCTGCGTTTTTTGCCGCCACGGCTTCGGTGTAACTGCCGGCGTTGAACTCCTCGAGGTCGAATTCTTCGGTAGCCATCGCGGACCACAGCCGCAACGTGTTGACCGTATCATTGCGATAACCGGGGACCGGTACGTCAAATGGAACTGCGAGAACATCACGTGTATCGCACCAGTGGTACTGGATGTTTCCAGCCTCGTCCCGACGCGTTTCGGTGTATCCGCCGAACTTGACTTTTTGTGCATACTCGATGCGCTCGAGTTCCCAGGGAAATCCCTCGTGCAGCCAGGTATCGGGTTCTTCGACCTGGTAGCCGTCCTGAATGCGTTGCCGGAACATGCCGTAATGGTAGCGAATGCCATAGCCGGTGACCGGCAACTGTAGCGTCGCGCAACTGTCGAGAAAACAGGCTGCCAGGCGTCCAAGCCCGCCGTTGCCGAGGCCCGTATCATGCTCGGATTCGATGACGTCGGCCAGTTCGAGGCCGATCTGGCGAAGTGCATCGCGGCATTGCTCCTCTATCCCTAAATTTAGCATCGCGTTTCGCAACAGGCGACCCATCAGAAACTCGAGCGATAAATAGCAGACCCTCCGGGAATCCTCCTGCTCCATTTTGCGCCGGGTCTTGTTCCAGCGTTCCATCAGCCTGTCGCGTACTGCGAGTACGAGCGCTTCATAGACGATTGGTGAGTCTTCCTCAAGTTGACGCCGCCCCAGGGTATGGCCGAAGTAGTGTCTGAAGTCCCTGAGAATTGCCTGGGCGTCGAGCGTCAATGTATCCACTTCGAGGTGTCTGACGTCGTCTGCGCGCGATTGTTCGGAACTTGCTTCCATGTAAATTCTCCTAGTGCCCTGTAATTTCGTTTTGCAGGGACAATAACAGTGTCGCCAGGGGCGGCAATGTCAGCAACAGCGACACGGGCTGACCATGACATTCGCTGTCTTCCGTCGTCAGGTTGCCCATAGTGCCGACACCGCTACCCCCGTATTTTTTTGCATCGGTATTGATGATCGCCCGGTATATGCCGCGGCTCGGTACACCGATACGGTACGAGTTGCGCGGTACGGGCGTCAGGTTACACACCGCAATATCGAAGTCACCATCGGTGGAATGCCGCACAAAGGCGATTACACTTTGATCGCGGTCGTCGGCGCTGATCCAGGTAAAGCCGGCCGGCTCGAAATCAATGTCGTAGAGTGCGGCGTTACTCTTATATATGTCGTTCAGATCACGCACCAATTGCAGCAATCCTTTATGTGCGGGGTCGTTCAACAGGTCCCAGTCCAAAGACTGATCGTGGTTCCATTCGTTTACCTGACCGAACTCGCAGCCCATGAACAGGAGTTTCTTGCCAGGATGCGCGAACATGAATCCGTAGTAGGCGCGCAGGTTGGCGAACTTCTGCCACCGGTCTCCCGGCATGCGCCCGTACATCGAACCTTTGCCGTGCACGACTTCGTCGTGAGAAATTGGCAAAACGAAATTTTCACTGAAAGCATACACGAGACTGAAGGTCAGGCGGTCATGATGAAATTTGCGGTGAACGGGTTCTTCACCCATGTATGAAAGGGTGTCATTCATCCAGCCCATGTTCCATTTATAGCTGAAACCCAGACCACCATCGTAAGTCGGCCGTGACACCATCGGCCAGGCCGTCGATTCCTCGGCGATCGTCACGGCGCCTCGCCCATGCACGTATTCGTTCAGTTGCTTCAGAAATGCCACGGCCTCGAAGTTTTCATTGCCGCCCGATGCGTTCGGCACCCATTCACCGGGCTTGCGTGAGTAATCGAGGTACAGCATCGACGCCACCGCGTCGACGCGCAGACCATCGATGTGGAAATCGTCGACCCACATGAGTGCATTGCTTATCAGGTAATTGGCAACTTCCTTGCGACCGTAATTGAAAATGAGCGTGCCCCAGTCGGCATGTGTGCCTTTGCGCGGGTCGGCATGTTCATATAATGCAGTGCCGTCGAAGTAGTTGAGGCCATGTTCGTCACGTGGGAAATGTGCGGGCACCCAGTCCATAATCACACCGATACCGGCCTGATGACATCGGTCGATCAGGTAGCGGAAGTCGTCGGGAATTCCAAATCGCCAGGTCGGCGCGAACAGGCCGATCGGCTGATATCCCCAGGACCCGTCAAACGGGTGTTCGGTCACCGGCAGCAATTCGATATGGGTAAAGCCCATGTCCCCGACATAGGTCACGAGTTCTTCAGCCAGTTCCCGGTAACTGAGCCAGCGATTATTCTCCTCCGGGCAACGTTTCCACGAACCGAGATGTACTTCGTAAACGCTCACGGGTTTGTTCAGCGCCAGCGAGGCCGGGCGGGTGCTCATCCATTCGTCGTCGGACCATCGATAGTGGCTGTCGTTGACGATCGACGCATTGCCCGGTGGCGGCTCGGCAAAGCGGCCAAACGGGTCCGCTTTCAGCGGTAGCAGCTTGCCATGATTATCGATGATTTCGAACTTGTACATCTCGCCCGACCCAAGCCCGGGAACAAAGATGTCCCACACGCCGTTGCCCGGATGCAGGCGCATGGGATGACAGCGCCCGTCCCAGTCGTTGAACGGGCCGATCACACTGACACGGCCGGCATTTGGCGCCCACACGGCAAAGCGCACGCCGCTGACGCCTTGAATAGTTTCGCTATGCGCGCCCAGACTATCGCCAAGTTGCAGGTGTTTGCCCTCGCCAATCAGATGCAGTTTGAAATCGTCCAGCGATGACGGGAAGCGAAAACAGTCTTCGATATCACGGACCGAGCCGTCCGGGAATGTCAGGCGAAGCCGGTAGCGTTGATCATGTGTCTTCAGTCGACCGGAAAAACCGCCATGGCGGTGTATTTTGCGCATCTTTGCGATAATTTGCCCGGAGTCGTCGATCAGACTGACGGTCTTTGCCCGTGGTTGAAATGTCCGCACCTGCGTATTGTTGCGAGCCACGTGCGGACCGAGAAAGCCGAACGGGTTGAGGTGCGTTCCGGACGTAATGGCTTGCCAGTTTTCATTCATTACTGTAGCCATACAATTCGGTTTCGTACTTTTGTACTGATTCGCTCCAGCGAAATCGTGCCGCCGCCGCCGCGTGCCGGATGCGGTGCCATTTATCGGGTGAGCATTGCCGCAGAAGCAGTGCCTGGTCCAGTACACGTAATAAGTCTTGAGCCTGTTCCGCGAGGTTTGTGCCGTGAAACGCGAATCCATTTTTTTCGTGCGCGACAGTATCATTCAGGCCGCCGACCCCGTGCACGAGGCACGGCTGTCCCTCGCGCATTGCCAGCATCTGACTGATGCCGCAGGGCTCGAAGGAACTGGGCATCAGGAACAGATCGCCTTGCTTGTAAAGCATCTCCGCCAGGCGATCCGAGTAGCCGCGCAGATACACGAAGTTGTGGTGCCTGGCCGCTGCCTCGGCGAGGAACGTTTCGTATTCCGGGTCGCCGCTGCCGAGCATGATGAAGGCGCCGTCCGCGCCAAGCCGCAGCAATATTTCATCGAGTACCGTCAACCCGGACGATTTTGATTCACGCAGAATACACAGCTTCTGGGCCGCGCTACGACCAACGCTGGTAAGCACCGTTGCCGGTCTGGCGGCTGCGATGGATTTTGCCGTGCCGCGGCTAACGGCGTCGCCGTGTGACGCAATCGATTCTTCGCCGACAAGTTGCCACAGACTATCCCAGCTCGTGCTGACCTCGACCGGCGGCGGGTAATCGCAACCGTTCAGAATGCCGTGCAGTCGTAGCGCCTCTTTTGCTGCGAGCAGATCGGCCTCGAGCCCCTCGCCGCCAAAGAATGCGTTCTCGGCCGAACTCGGGCGAGTAATTTCGTCGGCGTAAGTTGGTGACACCGCGTGTACTGTGTCGGCAAGTCGTACGCCGACCGCCATCGGATTTACGCAATCGGGCCAGCGTGGATCGGCAAGTTCTTCTGTAACCACCTGAAGTCCCGGGAACCAGGAAAAGAAAGCAGACTCGGCGCCTTTGAATGGCCTTATTCCCTGGATGGCGAGGTTGTGAATCGTGTATACGGTTCTGATATCGGCCAGCGGAGCGTACCGCACATGGTATTTGCAAAGCGCCAAAAATAATGCGCTGTGCCAGTCATGCAGGTGAATGACGCTCGGCGTATCAAATACGCCTGTAAGTAGCGCCTCGGCAGCCGCCGTGCAAAAAAGAGCAAAGCGCGAGGCATCGCTGGCAAAAGGCTTGTCAGGACCATCGTCCACGTAAATCTGTCCGGGTTTTCCGGCGACAAACAACGGGCTGTCGAGAACCAGCTGACGCACGCCCGCGGTCGCAGGTTGCATCTTGATTTCGTGGGTCGTCAGCGCTTGCTTGCTGCCGCGGAAGTCGACATTCACAGTCGCAATACGACGGCTGCCGGGCAGATTGGCGAATACGCCATAGGCCGGCATCAATACGATGACATTCCAGCCTCGTGCCGCGAGCGCGGCCGGGACATCGCGCAGGACATCGCCCATTCCGCCGATTTTGCCGCCGGGCAGAGCAGCATTTTCCGCGGCCAGCATGAGTAGTGACTTTGCCGGTTCTCCTTTTTTTTTCATCAGCTAGCGTGTCAAATGCAGATGCTGTCCAAGCATGTGGGGCGTGACGAGCGTGAGCCCGCTGTCAGTGATGCGAAATCCCCGGGCGCGATCCGCATCGTGATCCTCTCCAATCACGGTGTCGTCTTCCAACACGGCGCCGCGGTCAATAATGGCGCGACTTACCCGGCACCGCTCCCCAACCACGACTTCGGGCAAGATCACCGATTCCTGCACAGAGCTGTAAGAACGAATGCGGCAGTTGGAAAATAGCAGCGAGCGCCTGACCTGTGCGCCGGAAATAACGCATCCGCCCGATACCATCGATTCGATTGCCTCGCCGCGCCTGTCCGCTTCGTCGAAGACGAACTTGGCCGGCGGTGATTGACTCTGATGCGTAAAAATCGGCCAGTCCTTATCGTAAAGATTCAGTTGTGGTGTGACGGAGACCAGCTCCATGTTGGCTTCCCAGAACGCATCCAACGTTCCAACATCGCGCCAATACGCCTGCCCGGAACTTTCCGGGTCGCGAAACGGATACGCGTAAACGCGATAATTCCTGATGATCGAAGGAATGATATTGCGGCCGAAGTCGTGCTGCGAATCATGGGTGTCGGCATCTTTGATAACCTGCTCGTACAGGAAGGCGGTGTTGAATACGTAATTTCCCATCGACGCAAGGCAAATGTCGCTCCGTCCCGGAAGCGGCGTCGGATGCTCGGGCTTTTCATCGAATGCGATCACCCGACCGGCCTCGTCAACGGTCATGACACCGAGCTCACCCGCGGCCTCGGCGATCGGAACTTCGATACAACAGACGGTCATATCAGCTTTCTTTTCTTCATGTGTCGCGAGAAGCGGACCATAGTCCATCTTGTAAACGTGATCGCCAGCGAGAATCAGTACGAGTCGTGGCCCAAGGTCGCGAATGATATCGAGGTTCTGGTACACGGCATCCGCTGTGCCACGGTACCATTCACCGCCGACCCGTTGTGAAGCCGGCAGGATTTCTACGAATTCTCGATTCCCGGCCTTGAAACCGGTCCAGCCGTGCACGAGGTGGCGGATAAGAGAGTGCGCCTTGTATTGCGTCAGAACGCCAACCCGGCGTACTCCGGAGTTGATGCAGTTCGACAATGGAAAATCGATGATGCGGAACTTGCCTCCAAAATATAAAGCCGGTTTGGCCCGCCAGGCGGTCAGATCATGCAGGCGCGACCCCCGGCCGCCGGCCAGGATCAGGGCAAATGTCTGACGCGTCAGACGGCTGACGAAGCGGGCGTCGTCGCTGTGATTATTTTTGCTCATGTCGCATGCATGTCGCGATTTTCTCGAGTGTCAGGAACTGGTTCCACGACCGGAATTATGAACCAAACCGCGAACGGAATCGCAGCAGTTTGCGCTAATTTGCTCATTGACAAGCCGCCAGCGCCAGTTATTGGAGGAGGTGCCAGGCGTGTTGAGGCGCGCCTCCGAGCCAAGGCCGAGAAAATCCTGCATCGGTACTATGGCGACTCTGGCTTTGCTGGCGAACGCGAGCTTGATGAGGTCTGTGTGAATGGTATCGGCGCCGCCGCCAGTGAGTCGCAGCACATTCTTTTGAGTATTCAATATTTCTACTTCGCTGCGATTGTCACCCGGCCCCCCTCGAAACCATCCGACCGTCGTATCGTTGTCATGCGTGCCCGTGTAGCAGAAGCAGTTTTCGGTAATATCATCGAGGTCGAATTCCGGGTCGCCGGCCTCGAACTGCAACACGACCATGCCAGCAATCTGATGCCGGTCGCGCAGCGCCTCGACTTCCGGCGTGATAACACCGAGGTCCTCGGCAACGATCGGTAGATGCCCCAGAGCGACGCGCATAGCCTCGAATATCGCGTCGCCGGGTCCCGGCTCCCACTTGCCGGTGCGGGCGGTTGTCGCACCGGCGGGTACGGTCCAGCAGGCCTCGAAACCCCGAAAATGATCGATGCGCACCAGGTCCGCGATTTCCAGCGCAGATTTCAGGCGCTCGATCCACCAGTGGTAATCGCTCGCTGCATGGTAATCCCAGTCATACAGCGGATTGCCCCAAAGCTGACCATCGGCCGTGAAGTAATCCGGCGGCACGCCACCTACGCGGACCGCCCGCCCGCCGCGATCGATGCGCAGCAATTCAGGGTGTGCCCAGGCGTCGGCGCTGTCGAGCGCTATACCGATCGGCATGTCACCAAACAGTCGCACATTCTTTTCGGCCGCATAATGTCGCAACGCCTGCCATTGATGGTGAAAGAGGAACTGTATCGTTTTGATGGCGGCAATCTGCTCCCGGCAATCACTCTCCACGCGGGATATTGCGGCCTTTTCACGGTAAACATACGGCTTGTCCCAGTCCGGCCATGGTCCTTCCTGGTGTTGTGATTTGAGTACCCTATAAACCGCATAGTCGTGCAGCCAGTCAGCATCATGCTTCTGCAGGAAATCATCGAATCCCGCTTTGAGTTGCGCGCTTGCCTTGCTGGCAAAGCGCCCGGCGGCAACTGAAAGCATGGCTTTCTTGCGCGGAATGAGCACGCCGTAATAGACCCGGTCGGCGGGCAGCTCACGCAGTGCCTGAGTTTCGTTCGCTGTTATGAGCCCCAGGCGGAGCAATGAGTCGGTGTCGATCAGCAATTCGTTGCCGGCGAACGTGGACAACGGCTGGTATGGGGAATTGGCGAATGCGGTCGGGCCCGTCGGCAGGAACTGCCAGATAGACAGATCGATCGCGGCCAGCAGGTCGATAAACCGGAGCGCATTGGCCCCGATCTCGCCAATGCCGTAAGCGCCCGGCAGGGAGGTCAAATGCAGGCAAATGCCGGCCTGACGGCTTGCCGGCAGCATTGACCCGATCTTGTTCTTGTGCGAATCGCTCATCGGCAGATTCCCTTTCAAAAATAAGACAATTAAGTCAACACTGGCACCATTTTAATGGCGCTGATACTGGCGCCCTGCAGGCCGGGTTGCGGATGCGTTATCAGTTCGCTCGGAATACTCTTCATTAGCGACTGATATCGCCCCTTGTTTTCGAAGCCGTTTCTGAAGCCGCTGTGCTGCAGCAGGTCCGTATAGCGCCGTGCGATGCCGCCGGCAATGAAAATACCGTCGAATGCGCCGATCATCAGCGCAAAATCGCCCGCAACCTGCCCGAGCATTTCGAAGAATATGCCGAGGGTCTCAACCGCGATGTCATCCTCGCCAGACAGCGCTTTTTCTCCGATACGCGATGCGCTGGCGTCCGCCTCGCCCGCTCCGCGAATCTGTCTCAGGCAACGATAGATGTTTTCAATGCCGGGTCCCGACAGCAGGCGTTCATACGATACCCTGCCATAGTCTTCCCTGAGCAGCGTAATAATTTCCTGCTGGATTGCGTTTTCGGCGGCCATGCTGCCGTGGCCGGCCTCGGTGACCAGGACTGCGTCTCTGCCGTCGCGTCTCACGAGTCCCGATCCGCCGAGACCGGTGCCGGGGCCCAGCACGCCGATCGTGAAATTCTCGCGGCAGAGGTCGGCGCGGTGCCGCGTGCCGATTCGCGAGCGCTCATCGTCTGCGAGTGCCGGCATCGCCAGTGCGATGGCTTCGAAATCATTGAGCAGCCTGACTTCAGTCGCGCCGAACTGCTGCTTTAGTTCCTTGCAGCTGATACTCCAGTCGCTGTTTGTAAAGTGCACAGGATCATCGACAGTAGGTGCGGCGACCGCCAGGCAGATGAGCTCGGGTGGGCCCACCCCGGTCTCGTTGAGGTAATGCGTGATCGCATCCTGCACTGAAGTAAAGTCGGCGCAGCGATACTCAATCTCCTCGTCATAGTTCCCGGTGGCCGCATCGGCCAGCGCAAACCGGGCATTGGTACCACCGATATCAGCAATCAACAGGCAGGGATGGCTCATCTGGATGCCTGGCTTCAGTTCAGGGCTTCGCGACCCGTTGCCGGATGAAACCGAAGATGGATTGACCGTCGCCATCTTGCATGTCTATCTGCACGACATCGCCAAACTTCAGAAACGGCGTTTGCGGCTTGCCGGATTCGATGGTCTCGATCATGCGAATTTCCGCGATGCAGGAGTAGCCTAACCCGCCCGCTGCAACCGGCTTTCCCGGCCCGCCGTCGGCGTCGCGATTCGAGACGGTGCCGGAGCCGATAATACTGCCGGCGCCGAGGCAACGTGTTTTCGCCGCGTGCGAGACGAGCGTCGGAAAATCGAAGGTCATATCAATACCGGCATTCGCGCGACCGAATGGCTGATCGTTAAGGCCAACCAGCAGCGGCAGATGCAGCCGCTTGCCGTCCCAGGCGTCGCACAGTTCATCGGGAGTGATTGCGACCGGAGAAAAGGCGGATGACGGCTTGGATTGGAAAAACCCAAATCCCTTGCCGAGCTCCGCGGGAATCAGGCCGCGCAGGCTGACGTCGTTGACCAGCATCAGCAAGCGGATTTGCTGTTGCGCGTCGCCGGTGGTCACGCCGGCCGGGACGTCACCCGTAATAACCGCGACCTCGCCCTCCATGTCGATGCCCCAGTCTTCCGAATCCATCAGAATGTCGTCGCGGGGACCCAGAAAAGTATCGGAGCCACCCTGGTACATCAGTGGGTCGGTCCAGAAACTCTCCGGTATCTCGGCGCCGCGGGCCTTTCGCACCAGCTTTACGTGATTGACGTAGGCCGAGCCATCCGCCCATTGATAGGCGCGCGGCAACGGTGACGCACATTGAGCCGGGTCGAACGGCTCGCCAGCGATTTTGCCGGCTGTGAGATCGGTATACAATTGATCGAGTGCCGGCGCGCAACGGTCCCAATCATCCAGTGCCGACTGCAGCGTGCGTGCAATAATGTCCGCGACAGTACAGCGCTGCAGATCGCCCGATACGACGACAAGCCGGCCATCACGGCCTTCTTTCAGGGAAGCGAGTTTCACGTTTCGCCGCCCGTAAACTCCAGTTCATGCAGCCACGCGGCATGTCGCGGCGCTTTTTTCGTGCGGCTCCATTCTTCCAGCATGTCCGGCGCCACCCGGCGCAACTCTGCAATCTGCTCATCGGTGCGCGTATTCGCCACCAATTCCAGGCGGTGGCCGTTCGGATCGAAGAAATAGATGGACTGGAAGATGCCGTGATTCGTCGGTCCGACGACATCGACGCCTTCTGCCTCGACGTGTTTTTTTGCCGCCATGAGCGCGTCGTAATCTTCGACTTCGAACGCGATGTGCTGCACCCACTCCGGCGTATTGCGGTCCCGATCCATGGGCTCCCGGGTCGGCAACTCGAAAAACGCCAATACGTTGCCCATGCCCGCATCGAGGAAGATGTGCATGTAAGGATCCGCTTCCTTGGTAGAGGGCACACGATCTTCGGCAAATGCAATCTGGAATTCCATACTCAGGACGCGCTGGTAAAAATCCACCGTTTCTTTCGCGTCATTGCATCGATACGCCACGTGATGAATACGTTTGATGTTCATTCAGTTCTCCTAGGCGGCGTCGATTGCGCCGACGATGCCGCGGGCTACCTGGTCGCGTTCGATGGATTCGAACAATGCCGTGAAATTGCCCTCGCCAAAGCCTTCATCTTTCTTCCGCTGAATAAATTCGAAAAACACCGGGCCGACCAGGTTGGCTGAGAAAATCTGCAGCAACAGCCGAGGATCACCGTCTTCGGTAGATCCGTCAAGCAGGATACCTCGGGACTGCAGTTCGGCTACCGGTTCACCATGACCTGGCAGGCGGTCTTCGAGCATTTCGTAGTACGCATCGGGCGGCGGCGTCATGAATTCGAGCCCCTTCCTTTGCAGTCGATCCCAGCATTCGTACAGGTCATCGCAGATCAGTGCGATGTGCTGGATGCCCTCGCCGTTGTAGGCCATCAGGAACTCTTCGATCTGCCCCTGTCCCCTTCCGGCTTCCTCATTCAGGGGAATGCGAATCTTGCCGTCTGGTGCGGTCATGGCCTTGGATAGCAGACCCGTGTATTCACCCTTGATGTCGAAATAACGAATTTCCCGGAAGTTGAACAGGGATTCGTAGAATTTTCCCCAGTATTCCATTCGGCCGCGATACACATTGTGGGTCAGGTGATCGATCTCTTTGAAGCCGCAACCCTCGGGATGCCGGTCCACGCCATCGAAGTACTCGAAATCAATGTCATAGATGTTATTGCCTTCCTCATAGCGATCGATCAGATACAGCGGGGCGCCACCGATGCCCTTGATGGCCGGCAAACGTAGCTCCATCGGGCCGGTCGGGATGTCGAATGGCTGTGCGCCGAGTTCCAGCGCCCGCGAATAAGCGTGGTGCGCGTCGTGTACGCGAAATGCCATGCCACAAGCTGACGGTCCATGCTCCTGGGCAAAGTAGTCAGCGTAGCTCTCCGGCTCTTGGTTCAGAATGAAATTGATGTCGCCCTGGCGAAACAGTGTTACGTTTTTCGATCGGTGTCTTGCGACGGCCGTGAAACCCAGCAACTCGAATACCGGCTCCAGAATACCGGGCTCGGGTGAGGCAAATTCGACAAACTCGAAGCCGTTCAGACCCATCGGATTTTCAAACAAATCGCCCATCAAATCGCCCTCCCAGGCATACAATCGTTTCCGCATTATGCGTGAAAAAATTGGTATTTTCGTCCAGTTTTTGCGTATAGTGCGAAAACATTGAAACATCTGTTGCTAGTATATTTCTTTTATGAAAAAATAGACCAATGAAATTGTCGAGAACGGACCGGCGCTTGCTCGATGCCTTGCAGCACGATGTCACGCCCTCTCAGCACGAACTGGCCGAGCTGACGGGCCTGTCGCGCACCTCCTGCTGGCGTCGCATCCGGGAATTCGAAGAAAGCGGCGTGATCGAAAAGCAGGTGGCGCTGCTGAATCCCAGGAAGCTCGGCTTTCAGATCCATGTGCTGCTCGCCGTCGCCATGGTGGAGCACACCGACGCGAACCGTGACAGCTTCGAGGCACACGTCGAGTCTCTGCCTGAAGTGACCGAATGCTATTCGGTATCCGGTGAGCGCGACTATATATTACAGGTCGTAGTCAGCGACATGGACGCCTACAACGAGTTTATCAATTTGCAGATCCTGCATCACCCCGCGGTGAGATCGGCGAGCTCGACATTCGCATTGCGGCGCGTCAAGTATTCGACCGCGTTGCCACTGGCATTGATCAGGACATGAACCTATGAAGGAGGCAGGATGACA
>Ga0255058_10000603_pt1 | contig 21053 bp, 13 predicted proteins | sample Cases_109_9_MG_FD_188637 | JGI IMG/M metagenome (GOLD analysis project Ga0255058, IMG submission 188637) | Seawater microbial communities from Amundsen Gulf, Northwest Territories, Canada - Cases_109_9 | ecosystem: Environmental > Aquatic > Marine > Gulf | place: Canada: Northwest Territories... | reverse complement strand
CGTGCAGTTGATGAACGGATAACGAAAGCGCCGATCTTGGGGATCACGAAGCTCGTCCAGACAGGCGTCGCAGGTCGCCACGTCCGGTGAAACAGCCGAGCTCGAGCTCTCCTCGAAAGAGCTCGGTGCAATCCGAAATCCGCGATCTCCGCGTGGTTCGACCGGTTCGCAGGAAAGCGACTCGATGTGGGAAAGGGGTGGAGCGTCTGCGGTTAGCGCAGTCAAGAAATGATCGAGACATGCCGCCCCGCCTTCCACCTCGATGAGCACCCGGCCGCTGCGGTTCTGCACCCAGCCAGAGAGATCGAGCCGCGAAGCCAAACCGTGCACGTAAGGCCGGAAGCCTACGCCCTGCACGGTGCCTGTCACGGAAATGGCACGCCGCTGCATCTCAAGCCACGCCATTCTTGTCCTCTTCGTTGGCGGCCGGCCTCCGTGCGTCCCAACGCTTGGCTAGTTCGATGACCGACGCGTGTCCCGTGGGCCCCGCCGTGAACCGACGGGCGCTTTGTTCGCGCCCGCGGGGAGTGAGGCAGAACAGCTTGGTCCTCGGTGTAGCCCCGGTCTGCGCAATCAGGCCTTCCGCGACGAGAGGCTCGATTTCCCGTGCTAGAGCGTCTTGGGTTCGATCCGAGAAAAGTTGGAGATCCGCCAGCGCGACCCAGGTCTTGGCCACTGTGCAGACGTACCAATGCAAGATGTGGAGGAGCTCGCCTCCAGACCTCTCTTCGGCCACGGGCTGCCCCTCACGCTCGCGACGCCAGCAGTCGATCGATGTGCGGTTGAACCGCCAGTTAGCACCCACTTTGAACGCTGGAATGGCCCCTCGGCGAGCGAGTCGGTAGATGGTGTTGGGGTGGACCCCCAAATAGAGCGCAACGCTCTCAACAGTCATGGTGGCCCGTGCATCCACATCAGCTCCATGCAGACCCCCACGCCTAAATGGCAGGGAAGGTCAGAATAGGTCATGTCAAGTCGCAAAGTCAAAGCCGCAGGTTTACTTCTTGGTTCGTCGCCAGCATGTGCAAAACAGTACCGAACGCCAGCTCGGCAGACCCTCCCCGGCACGGGGGATTCTTGCTCCCCCAGGCCACTCGAGGACGGAGGAAGCAGTGCTCTCCCGCTGAGAATGGGCGCGCCCGGAAACCGGATTCTCAGTGCGTCCGCCAGATGATGAAGCATCCCGACCCGCCCGTCGTGTACTTCTTGAGGTTCGACTGGATCGCTTGGAAGTACCCCACCTCATCTCGCAGGTGACCAGCGCCTTGGGTTGAATCGGTGGCGCCTAGTGCGAAACACGGCGAATATGAGGCAATCTGATAAGGGCCGATTTGCAAAAAGCGCTTACTAAATGTGCATCTCCACTGGCCTGTCACGCCGGAGGCCGCGAGTTCGAGTCTCGTCCGCCGCGCCAGCACCCAGCCCGTCGGGGCTGGGTGTTTTCGCATCCTGGCGCTGCTGCTGAGGGGTGTGCTCTATGGTGCGGGCCGTGATTCCCTCGATCGCCCATTTCGTTTGGTACGGGCCTCGGCTTCCGTATTTGCATGCCCTTGCGATTCGTTCGGCGGCGACGCATGGCGGGTTTGCGTCGGTGAGGCTGCATCATACCGATTCGCTCGAAGATCTTCCGCACGTCGTCGCCCTACATGACCTTCCCAACGTCGAATTCGTCGAGCTCGACGACCTCGCCCTCTGCGAAGAGGCGGCGGGCGCCAAGCTTGCGCAGCTTTGCGATGCGCTCGAGTCCCCGGTGGCGCGCTCGAACTTGGTACGAACCGCGCTGGTGTATCGCGATGGTGGGGTTTACCTCGACATGGACACGCTCACGATTCGGTCGTTTGACGCGCTCCGTGCTACCGCGCCTGGCTTTCTCGGCCATGAGCACATCGTCTTCCCACGCGAGGTCGTCGAGTCCTGGGATCCACGCGTAAAAGCGAAGGCCTACCTCAAGACCACCATACGGGATGTTTTTCGGCGCCTGCCACACGGGTACCGATACTTCCGCAAGATCGAGCGGCACTATTACCGCGCCGTGAACGGCGCGATCCTGGGTGGCGTCGCGGGACACCGATTCTGTCGGGAGTACCTCGACGCAATGACCGAAGTGCCCGGAGCCCGATGGAATCGACCCCACGCGCTCGGGACACACTTGTTGCAAGCGACCTACGCCACGTACGACGGGGACGACTTGCACACGTTCCCACCGCCGGTCTTTTATCCACTGCCTCCGGAGATCAGCGCGCATTGGTTTCGTCACTATCCAGCTGGCGTCGACGCGATCGAGGCAATCGACCCCACTACGTGTTGCCTGCACTGGTATGCGTCCGTTCGTACGAAGGGGGTCGTTGCGACCATGGAGGGCGACGCGCGCATTCGGGAGATGGCGGACACGCAGCTTTTTAGCTCGTTAGCGCGCAGGGTTTTAGACGGCGAGCCGGCCAGCTGAGCCTCTCAGCTCTCGTCATCATCGAATGGCTCGTTTGCGGTCCAGTCGTAGCTCCCGTCGTCGCGTTCGCGGACAGCCTGCTTCCAGCCGACCTCCTCGGCGCGGTGCTTGAAGTGGATCCCCTCGGGGGAGTGCCGCGTGATACCGTCGAAAATAGTCGCGAATCGCTGGGTGTTGTGAAGCCCCATCGCCTCGATAGCTTGATTGATCACTAGCTTCTGCATCATCAGCTGGTTGACGGGAACCGTGCAAATGCGCTCCGCGAGCGCTTCGACTTCAGCGTCGAGCTCGTCGGCGGGGACGGCCTTGTGAACCAGCCCGATGCGCTCGGCTTCGCGCCCGTCGATCTTGTCGCCGGTGAACAGCATGCGCTTCGCTTGCTCGGGCCCCAGCCGATACACCCACATTGCGGTCGTCGGGCAGCCCCAAACGCGCACAGGCATGTAACCGATCCGTGCGTTCTCCGCCATCACGGTGAGGTCGGAGCAAAGCGCGATGTCGGAGCCTCCCGCAACGGCGTAGCCGTGCACCTTGCAGATCACCGGACGATACGATCGCCACACCGACATGAAGAGCTCGGTGTTTCGCATCATGAAGGCGTAGTCCTTCATCGGATCCCACGGCATCTCTTGAGTGCCCGAAGCAGAGCCTGCTGCCTCGGCATAGTACTTGAGGTCGTAGCCGGCGCAGAACCCTTTCCCCGCGCCCGACAGAACGATCACGTGCACGTTGGGATCGCCGTTGGCTCGCGCGATACAGTCCGCGAGCTCCACGGGAAGCTCGTTGTCGATCGCGTTCATCACTTCAGGGCGATTCAGCGTAACCCGGCCGATACGGCCATCTTTCTCGTACAGAACTCTTGCCATGCTCAATCCGTCCTAGTGTCTTACCACGGGGAAACACCAATGGTCGCGGCGTATGGTCAGTGGGGCCCTGCGCATCAGTCGATGAACGCGCGGTACCACAGCTCTAGGACCATCAACGCCCAGATTTGATCGCCTCGCGGCTCGCCCCGTTGATGCTGTGCCAGCAGCGCCTCGATCGCTTTCGGCTCGAAAAGTCCGCGCTCGCGCGCCGTCTTGTCCAACAGCACGTCCCTCGACATCGGAGCCAGGTCCTCTCGCATCCAACGGTCGACGGGGACACCGAAACCCTGTTTGGGCCGGTTGAGAATCTCGTCCGGCAGGAGCTCCTTGGCGACCTCGCGCAAGATCAACTTGCCTTTGAGGCCGCGGAGCTTGACCGAACCGGGCAGAGACGCCGCGAACATCATCAAGTCCTGATCGACGAACGGGCAGCGCACCTCGAGCGAGTGCGCCATCGAGGCGATGTCGACCTTCGTGAGAATGTCGTCGGTCAGGTACGTGTTGATGTCGAGCTCGAGCAGACGGTTCACGGGGTCGGCGGTGCTGGATTCAGCCAGGAGCCTTTCAAATCGGTGCGCCACCTGATCCTCCGCAAACCGCTCACGCATCACAGGGCTGTAGATGGCAAGCCGGTCTTCGTGAGGGATGTGCGCCGCTAGGCCGAGGAAGCGAACGTGCTCCGCCTCCATCAGGCGACGCCCATAGCCGCGCACCTGTTGGGCTGCTGGGATCGGAATGCGACCCAGAGCGCCGGCGACGAGCGAGGGGAGCGGGCCGGGGAGCCGCCGAATCTTTCGCGCAATCCGCAAATGCGAGTAGCGCCGGTAGCCTGCGAGCGCCTCGTCCGCGCCATCGCCGCTCAACGCAACCGTGACGCCCGTGCGCGTGTACTGACACAGATACCAGGTGGGTAGGGCAGAGCTGTCGCCGAACGGCTCGCCGTAGTGCCTCACGAATTCCGGGATCACCGAGACCATGTCGGGCTCGACCACCATCTCATGATGGTCCGTGCCGTACCGTTCGGCGACGAGCTTGGCATATGGCAGCTCACTATGGTCCTTGCTCGTGAAGCCGACCGAAAACGTTTTCACGGGTTGAGACGAGTGCATCGCCATGAATGCAACGATGAGAGACGAGTCGATGCCGCCTGATAGAAATGCGCCGAGCGGAACGTCCGAGACCATTCGCACGCGCACCGCGTCGTCGATTCGCGCGCGCAGCTCCTCGGTGAGCTCGGAGAGTGTCCCTGTCCTCGGCTTGGCGAACGAGAGCTCGAAGTAAGGCTCTGGCTCGTGAACGGTGCCGGCCTCGCAGACGAGGCGATTGCCTGCCGGCAGCTTAAGAACGCCTTCGAACGCGGTGGAAGGAGACGGCACGTATTGAAGCGACAGGAAGGAGTCGATTGCGTCGACGTCAGGCCGTGGTTGGAAGCGCTCAGACGCAAGCAGAGCGCCGAGCTCGGACGCGAAGACGAGGCCATCGTGGCCTGCGTGGTAGAAGAGGGGCTTCTTTCCGAAACGGTCACGTGCCAGGACCAAGCGGCGCCGTCTTCCGTCCCAGAGCGCCAACGCATACATTCCCCGTAGATCGTCGAGAAAATCAAGACCGCGCTCTTCGTAGAGATGAAGCACGACCTCGGAATCGGACTTCGATTTGAAGGCGTGTCCCTTGCTTTCGAGGCCCCTTCGAAGCTCCTGGAAGTTGTAGATCTCGCCGTTGACGACGACCGCGACAGTGTCGTCCTCGTTGGTCATCGGCTGCGCACCTTCGGGACGCAAATCGATGATCGACAGGCGTCGATGCCCGAGCGCGCACGGCCCGTCGACCCGGAGTCCATGATCATCTGGACCCCGATGCACCATGGCATCGCACATCCGTTGGACCGCTTCGGTATCTGGGGCGGCCTCGAGGTCAGCCGCCAACATTCCCGCGATGCCGCACAAGGCGAGGGGTTCCTTCCATCACGCGCTAAGCGCGCGAAGCGTTCACGATATGGTGTCCCGGGTCAAATCAGCGGGGCTCGTGCCCGTCCACGCGCGGAGCCACACGAGGTTCACGAGGAGCGAGATGCCGAGGCCGAGCGCGCCTATGGTCCCGAGTGAACTTAACCCTGGATGCGAGGCCGTCATCAGTGCGCCGAACGCGACCATCGAAGTCAGCGTCGAGGCGGCTACGGCCTTGTAGGTCGCATATCGTAGTCGCGAATCGTCGTAGCTCTGAGCCCACCGAACGTGCACCGCGCCATCGACGGAAAGCCCTATCACGACCGGCACGGCCAGCAGATTGTATAGGTGAAGCTTGATGCCGAACACGTCCAGCGCCGCAGCGAAAAAGATTGCGCTCATCGCGGTGGCGAGGAACACGTCACGCGTGACAACGATCGACCGACTGGCCACGCCCGTCGCGATGATTAGACCGAGGAATACGAGTCCGAGGACCAAGGGCGCGTCCCGGACCAGCGCGGGCGTGACCTCACCGAGGAGCGCCGCGGCCGAGGCAAAGGTGACGTTCGGATTTTCCGCGCGAAGCTCGTTCAACCACGCCGCGAGCCGCTCCATCGCATCTGCGTCCGAGCCCCGAAGGGGCACGTAGATGATGCCGCTCTTGCCGACCGTCCCGTCTTTCTCGACGAGGGTCGCGGCGAGCCACGGGGGAAGTTGGTCTGGTTGTGGTGGACCGTCGATTTCGAGCCACGGCTCGATCTCATCGATCTCGTCGATCGCTTCTTGATCCTCGCGCTCGATCGCCTTTTCGCGAGCGCGCTCGAGGGTGTCTCGGATGTTGTCGAGCGTTTCGGTTTTCTCATCCGAGTCGGCAGGGAAAAGGACCTGGGTCGATACGATGATAGGCTCGACCCCCATGGTGCGAAGTCCTCCTTCGGTCATCGCTTTGCCCTCGAGCGCTCGATCGACGTCGTCGGGGGTATCGCCGAGATACAGGGCGTTGATGTTTCTTCGCGCGCGCATCACGTTGGCGTTGATACCGTGCTGGACCAACTTCGGCTGCAGGTCCTCGAGGTTGCGTTCGAAGCCTACGTTGGCCGCGAGCGGGATCGCGAGCAGACCTAGCACGAGGCCGGCGATCGCGAGCCTTCGGTTTCCGTCGGGCTTGGCCGATCGTTGCCGGCGCGGTTTGTCCGTTCCCGGTAGGAGGTAAACCAAGCTCGGGAAGACGGCGAGGGTCCAAAGGAGCGTGACCATGATTCCGAGCGAAGCCATCCACCCCATCTGGGAGAAGCCTTGAAAATCGGTCATCGACAGCGCTGCGAAACCGCACGCCGTCGTCACGCCCGCGACCAATAGCGATACCCAAAGCTCTGTGATGCTGGCTTTCGCAGCGGAGGGTGGGCTCAATCCGTCCGCACGAGCGGATTGGTAGTGCATCAACAGGTGAATCCCGAAGTCGATCGCCATGCCGGCGAGAATCGCGAGCGCCGATGCGCTGATGATGTTGAGGTTCGGCTCGATGAGAATGATCAGTCCCACCGCCGCCGCGAGGCCCGAAAGCATCGGCACCGCGAGTTGTAGGACCGCGCTCATGTCCCGAAAGAAGATGAGCACTAGCAGCAACGATCCGACCGCGGCGAGGATCGACACCAAGCGGAGGTCGTCCAGAATGATTCCGTGTTCGAGGGGAGCCACCCTGTACCGGCCGATGACTCGGATGCGGGTGCCCTCGGGTTGCTCGAGCTCGAGTGGTTCGATGATCGCTTCGGCGCGCTCCTTGATCATCCGCGCGAACCCGAGATCACCGGGTGAGCCGTCGAGCATCACCTGCACCGCGCACACCAAACCGTCGTCGTCACAAAGTGCGGTCGGTTCGCTGTTCTCGTCGTTCTCGCCCGCTCGAGGCTTCTTGGCTGACGTTCCGGTGAGCTCCCGAAGGACCTGACCGGCAGGTGAAGCGTCCACCGCCGCGCGTACCTCGTCACTGTCTGGGAGCTCTGGCGGGTCGGCGATGGTGACGCACAGTGGCGACTCCTTACAGACTTCCCAGTCGAGCGTCTCCTCGGCGAGCTCGCTCCACTCGCGCAGCGTCTCTAGGTCGACGTAGTAGAGAGCTCGCTCGGCCAAGCGGTCGAAGCCGTAGCCGGTCATCACCCATTCGGTCTCCGGCCACTTGCTGAACTCCTCGGCGAGGTGGACTGTGAGCGCCTTGTTGCGCGCGACGTCGTCCGAAGCGACCAGGACGGTGAGCGGCTCTTCGATCCCGAGCTTCTCCCGCGTCTTCTGAATCGACACCACCGAGACCGAGTCGGACGGCAAGAGCGCCTCGACACCGGTGTCGAGCTCGAGGTGCCGGGCGGCCGCCGCACCAAGCGCAGAAAGACCGAGGGCGACCAGAAGTATTAAAATGGCTCGGGTCACGTGCGTCGAAAGGTTGGCCTAGTTTTCGCAGTAGCTGCAGGCAGTAGCTGCAGTACAGCTGCAGTAACCAAGGCCAGGGCAGACCCGTGGCACCGAAAGACAGCCCTTAAATCGGGGTCCTGTGCCTATAGCACAACGAATTCTCTCACATGTGTGAATCCAGGTCACGGTTGACAGTGTCACGACTGATATCTACGGAGGGCCGGTAATGTATTCGTACGAGCGAAAATGGCTGCGTCGATTGGCGATTCTGAACGACTACGTACGCATTCCGTACGCGAATGGGTCGTCCTATGCATCGCAATTCCTGTACCGCGAGATGAGCACCCGTAACGTGGAGGTTACCATCGTGGGTCCCAACGACCCGCAGGCCAAGGCGAGCGAGCTTCCGCCCCGTCACATTTCGCTGCCGAGCATCCCGCTTCGCAATCATCCCGGCGTCTACCTCGCGATGCCGTCCCGCTCGTCCCTCGAGACCCTGAGCGAAGCGGACTTCGACATGATGCTCGTCCAAAGTCCTAGTGGCCTCCTCTACGCCGGCGGCTGGCTCCGTCAGCAGCACCGTGTACCGCTGGTGTCGGTGAACACCGTGCACATGCCGAGCGTGTATAACGTCGTCCTTCCTGACTCGATCAACCAGGTACCCTCGGTCAACAAGCTGTTCTCGCGACGCGTGATCCCCTGGGTCGAGGACAACACGACCGATGCATACAACGTCGGGGACGCGCTCGTGTGTTTGAGCCCCGGTCTAAAGAAGTACTGGGAGGACCGTGGTGTCGAGGTTCCGATCCACGTGATTCCGCGCGCCGTCGAGAGGCGCATCTTCGACGTGACAAGTCAGGACGATCCCTTCCCGAGCGAGGCTGCACCCGGGGCTCGGCTCCTGGTCGTGTGTCGTCATGCTCGCGAAAAGGAGGTCGATCGCTTGGTTCGCCTCTTTGCCAAGTACGTCCATCCGCGCGTCGAGGGCGCCACTCTGACGTTGGTCGGCGACGGCCCCGAGCACGAGGCTCTGAAGGACGTCGCCAAGGAGCTCGGCGTCGAGCAGAGCACTTACTTCGTCGGTGAGCAGGGTCTTGTACAGATGCCCGCCTGGTATCGACACGCTGATCTCTTCGTCTACACCTCGCTTTCGGAGACCTACGGTCAGGTGGTCAGCGAGGCGCTCTGGTGCGGGCTTCCGGTGGTCGCGATGGATGATGGCATGGGGGTGGCCGGCCAGGTGACCGACGGCGAAGACGGCTTTTTGGTGGACCCCAGCGACGAGGAGGCGGACCGCCAGTTTGCAAGCCACATGGAGCTGTTGCTCACCAAGCCGACGCTCCGCCGTCACATGTCGCAGCTCGCAGTCCGCAACGCGAAGCACCGCTCGGATCCCGAGGCGTGCGTCAAGCGGTACTTCGAGGTCTTCGAGGTCGCTCGAGATAGCGCGCGAAACTCGCATCGCGGCTCACAGAAGCTTCAGGCGTATCGTAGCTTGGCGCGTTGGGCTGGGATGCATGCCACGGCCGGCGCCCTTGGCCTCATGCGGCGTCCCGTCGAGCTGAACCGCAACCAGGCCCTCACGGGGACTTGGACGTTCGCTGCCGCGTCGTAATCACTCGGCGACGAGGGCCTCGATCTCGGCGTCCGCGGGACCCGAAGGGGGTGGTGGCGGCATTGTCGGACGGCCCCGGAGTCTTGCGAAGAAGTTGCCCGTGTTCCGGCGCGCGTCTTCGAGAATGACGTAGCTGCAGGGAACGATGAGCAGCATGATCAACGTTGCTACCAACACGCCAAAACCAAGCGAGACTGCCATGGGAACTAGGAAGCGCGCCTGCACCGACGTCTCCCAGATCATCGGTGCCAGCCCGAAGAACGTCGTCAGCGAGGTCAGCAGGATGGGGCGGAACCGCCGCGCGCCCCCGGCGATGATCGCATCCCACGTGCCCATGCCGTCTTCGCGGTTACGGTTGATCGACACGATCAAGATCAGCGAATCGTTCACGACGACGCCGGAGAGCGCGACGAGCCCCATCATGCTCATGAGGCTCAAGGAGAAGCCCATGACCACGTGACCCCACACGGCGCCCACCATCCCAAATGGAATGGCCGACATCACCAGTAACGGCTGAGAGTAGCTGCGGAACACCACCGCGAGCAGCGAGAACATCACGATCATAGCCAAGATGAAGCCGAGTCCGAGAGCATTCATGGTCTCGGCTTGACGCTCCTGCTCGCCGCCGAGGCTGTACGCTAGGCCGGGGAAGTCCGCGAGCAACTGTGGAAGCTCTCGCTGAACGATCTGGGCGTTGATCTCGTTGGCGTTCGCGTCTTCGCTCGCTATGTCGGCGGTCACGCTGATGTTTCGGCGACCGTCGGTGCGATTGATCGTCGTGTAAGCCTGCCCACGCTCGAGGATGGCAGCCTGGGCCAGTGGCATCTCACCGCCAGACGGGGTTCGGATGACCAGCTCCTCGACGTTGTAGAGGGACTGCCGTTCTTCGAGAGGGAGCCTGACGTAGGCGCGTACCTCGTCCCGGCCGCGCTGCTGGCGCACGGCTTCAGCGCCGAAGAACGCCGCACGTACCTGACGGGCCAGCTCGAATTCGGTGAGCCCTTGGGCAACCGCTTGGTCGGTGAGGCGGAAGTCTAGTTGCTCCTTGCCTTTCGTGACGCCGCTATCGATATCGCGAAGGCCGCTGTAGGAGGAGATCTCCGAGGCCAACCGCTGCGCTGCCGTCTCGAGGGTGGGCACGTCATCGTGGATGAGCTGAATCTCGATCGGGCTGCCCGGCTCGACGCCTATCTGATAGGAGAAGACGAGCGACTCGGCGCCAGGGATTTCGCCAATTTCATCGCGCCACCGCTGTACGAATTGCTGCGTGGTGAGCTCGCGCGAGCCAGCATCGGTCAGATACACCATGACCGTCGCGAGGTGACTGCCCTCTCCACCGATTAGGTCCGGGGCGGCTTCGACCACGCTCATCGCGCCGACTTCCTCGTAGAGTCCACGGGAGATGGTCGGCCCGTCGGATCTTGCGTCCTGCTCGTCCATGAGCGCCTGGGCGGTGCCGCCGATCCGGCCGGTGATCCGCTTGGTTTCTGCGACCGGCGTGCCGACCGGCATCTTCAAGTGTGCGACGATCATGTCGCCCTCCACCTTCGGAAGGAAGGTGAACGGGATCCGCCCCGCGACGTAGCCTAGCGTGAAGAGTAGGGTCGCGACCCCCACCGCGATCGTGAAGTACCTCCACTCGAGTGCCTTCTTGAGAAGCGGCACGTAGATGTTTTGAATGAACCGTTGCAGTCGGTGGGGCATGTCGGCCTTACCGACCAGGCGCATCACCCACAGGTACGGCGAAAGGATGACCCGCAGCCACCAGGGCATCGGATGCGACAGGTGAGCGGGTAGAATCAACAGCGACTCGACCAGCGAGATCATCAAGACCGAGATGACCACGATCGGCACGACCCGGAAGAACTTGCCCATCGGCCCGGGTACCATGAGCATCGGTGCAAATGCGACGCAGCTCGTCAAGATCGCGAAGATGACGGGCTGAGCGACTTCTTTCGCTCCCCCAATGGCTGCCTCGAGGCGCCCCTTGCCGTCGGTTCGCAGCTTGTGGACCGATTCGCCGACGACGATCGCGTCGTCGACCACCATACCCAACGTGATGATGAACGCGAAGAGCGAGATCATATTGAGAGAGATATCGGTGACCGGGAAGAGTAACAGGGAGCCTGCAAATGAGATCGGAATGCCGAGCGTCACCCAAAATGCGAGGCGTCCTTCGAGGAAGAGACCGAGCGTCAGTAGGACGAGCAAGAGACCGATGCGGGCGTTGTTCATCAAAAGCGAGATGCGTTGCTCGTACATCTCGGACGTATCGAACCAGGGAGCGGCATGGAGACCGCTGGGCAACGTCTCCTGCAGCGTTTGCACGTATTCCTTGCCCGCGGCGGCGACGGTTAGCGGGGTCTCGTTTCCGACGCGAAACACGTTGATCATCGCGGCGCGCTTGCCGTTGTAGGTGGCTTCCTTGTCGTTCTCTTGGAAACCGTCTCTCACGGTGGCGACGTCGCGAACGCGCACCTGGGAGCCGTCTGACTGGCTCAGCAAGATGATGTCGCCAAACTCTTCGCCACGATCGCGCCGCTCGGTCGTTCGAAGCAGAACCTCTCCCGCGTCGGTCTTCACGCCTCCGCCAGGGAGCTCGACCGATGCGGCTCGTACCCGTGCGGCGATTTCGTCCAGGGTCAGGCCGTGCTTTCGTAGCTGTGCCTGCGGGACCTCGATGCTGATCTCGAGGGGCCGAATACCGGAGAGCTCGACGTAGGTGACGCGCTCATCCCGGAGTAGCTCCCGTCGGCTGTTTTCGGCGACGGCGCGTAGAGTCGCCTCATCGACGTCTCCGTAGAGCACGAGCGAAATGACCTGCTGCCGGTTCGAAAGCAGGCTGACCGTGGGACGCTCCACGTCTTGCGGGAACGAGGTGATTCGGTCGATCGCGCTCTTGACGTCGTTGAGAGCACGGTCTTTGTCCGTACCCAAGAGAAGCTCGACGTTGGTCACCGCTTGGCCCTCCATTGCTGTGGAGCTGACCTTCTTGATGCCATCGGTGCTACGAACCGCTTCCTCGATCGCCAGAACGACCGCCTGCTCGACTTCGGCGGGGCTCGCACCCGGGTAGGTCACCTGGATCGAGACGATGTCGAGCTCGACTTCGGGGAAGACCTCCTGCTTGACACCGGAGGCCAGCGTCACCAAGCCCCCAACGATCAACACGAGCATCAGGACGTTCGAGGCGACGGCGTTCTTCGCCATCCAGGCGATGGGCCCGTGCTCCTTGTCCGGATCGAATTCGGAGGAATCGTTCATGGGATCGCTGCGGCGTCGGGTTTGCCAGGACTCTCGGCGTCGGGGTCGTCTCGCGCGGTCCGGAGGAGCATGTTGGGGATCGGCGTCGGGATGCGGCTGACGATCACGCGTTCATTGGGCCCCAGCCCGCCGGAGACCAGTACCGCATCGGGCTCCGTCCACGCGATTTGCACGGTACGGATCTCGAGCAGATCATCGTCGTTCATGACGTACACGTGCTGGCCGTTGTGAAGCGCGACGCGCGGCACTCGGACCGCGTTCTCGATCGGGGCCGCTGCCACAGCGACGTCGACGAAGGAGCCGAGCAGCAGCGGGAGGGCCTTCCCGTCGGCAAGTGGATCGTCGATGCTGACCAGAATGCGGGCCATCGCCCCGCCCGGATCGAGGTCCGGAAGCTGTCGAATCACTTCGCCAGTTCGCTCGATGGTTTCGTGTCCTACGCGTTGTACGACGCGCACCTCCGAGCCCGGGTCGTCTCCCGACCGGGCCTGCATCGTCTTCAAGGAAACGACGGGAACCGAGACCCGGACGTGGTACTGATCCGTGCCTACCAGACGAGCGACAGCTGTCTGAGGGCTGATCAGTTGGCCCGTATCGACGCTCTCGTTGACCACCATAGCGTTGAAGGGTGCACGAAGCGTCGTGCGCGCGAGATCGAGCTTGGCTTTCTTCAGGGAGCTTTGCGCGGCCTTGAGTGCGAGCCTGCTGGCTTCGAGCTGAGGCTCGCGCTGTGCCAGTGCTCGCTGATCATCATTCGCGTCGATGTCGCCGAAGGCATTCCACTCCCGCTTGGCGACCTCGCCACGTCGGGCTTCGAGTCGAAGATCGAGCTTGGCGCGGTTCACCTGAGAACGAAACGCCTCCACCGCGAGCTGATAGTCGCGCGCATCGATTTTCACGATCGGTTGCCCCTCTTTGAAGCGGCCGCCCGCGACGAGCTCCGAGCTCTGCCAAATCACGCGGCCCCCAAGCTCGGGCTGAAGGATGATCTCCCGAGCGGGAACGACCGTGCCCTTGGCACGGAGGTCGACCTCGTGGCGGTTGCCCTGCACCTCGATCACCTCAACCAAGGTCCCTTCGAGCCACTTCTCTGCCCGCGGGGGCTCCTCTTTGGTCGCTACGAGAGCAAACGCGCCTCCGATCGCGAGGAGCATCACCCCGATCGAAAGAGCCCACTTCAAGCCAAGGTTCCTGCGTTTACTCATCCTCTGGCTCTCCAAATTCTTTGGGCCATGCGCCGCCGAGGGCCCGGTAGAGCTGGACGCGGTACGAGACCAGTTGCCGTCTGGCCGCCACGAGCTGCAGCTCCGTGATCTGGCGCGTGGCCAGTGCCGTGAGGACCGGCAAGAAATCACTCAACCCAGCCCGATAGCGATCCCGCGTGGCGTCGAGCGTAATGCCAGCCAAGCGAAACTCGTCTTCGAGGTACTGGATGCGAAGTCGCTCCTGGCGCTCGAGGACCAGGGCCCCTTCGACCTCCGAAAGGGCGATCAGAATGGTTTCGGCATATCGCTCGACGAGCTCGGCAACGATCGCGCGTTCCAAGTTGATCGTCGACCGCCCGAGGAGCCCGTCGAAAATCGGAACGGAGATCCGTGCACCGGCATTCCAGGTGAGCCCGTTGGCTGTCACAAAACCGCTGTCAGGGATTTCCTCGCCCGTGATTTCTGACCTCAGCCAGGTGTAGGACGGCGTGAAATCGAGGACGAGCTCGGGGAGCCGAGCCCCGATCGCAGCGGCGACCCGTCGGTCTTCGGCCTCGACGCGTGTCTGCGCGGCGCGAACGTCCGGTCGTGCCTTCAATAGGACCGCTGGCACTTGGACGTCGGGAGTCGGTCCGATGTCCGGCAGCGTCTTGTCCTCGACGGGAAAGTGTCGCCCCGGCGCTTCTCCCAACAACACCGAGAGTCGTTGGTCGGTGAGGTCGATTCGGGCTCCGGCGAGTGCGAGGAGGGCACGCTGACTGGCCACGCGTTGACGCTGTTGATGAACGTCGACCGCAGAGTTCAATCCCTCCCGATATCGAAGCTCGACCAACTCGAGGAACCGCAAGTCGGTGTCGAGCTGTTGCTCGACCACGGCGACTTCGATGCGCGCATTGATCGCATCGAACCACGCCTCTGCGACCTCGGCCGAAATCGAAATTGCGAGCGAGTCTTGGTCGAAACGCGCAGCGGTCACATCGAGCTTGGCGCCCTGATGCTCTCGCGCGCGCCGCGCGAAGAGATCCACTTCGTACGACACCGGCAAGGAACCGGTCGCGGCTTGGAAGCGTACGTCACCAAAGGCCTGAATAATCTTGCCTGTGGAGTACTCGGCCGACGCACCGACTTGAGGCATCTGCGCCGCCCGGACCTGGTTCGCGATGTATTTGGACTGCCGGACCCTGGCCCATCCCGCGCGCACGGTTTGGTTCCGCCGGAGGGCCTCCTCGATCAAGGCGCTCAGGGTGGGGTCGCCCATGTGTCGCCACCAGCGGGCGTCGCGAATTTGCTCGAGGTCGCTCTTCTTGGGAGGCGGCTGCTCGTCGCCCTCGGTGAAAGTCTCCGGAACCGCAACGGGGGCCGGAATGTCGGTGTCCTTCTTGTAGTTGCAGCCGAACATCGAGATCACGATCAGCACGACGAGTATCTTGCGGGGCATCAAGATAGCTCCTTACCGGCGAGTGCCCTTGTCATCGCATCGATGTGTAGGGGCACCACCTGGTCCAGGTCTACGGGGATGGGAATCCTTTGCGAGACGCTTTCTTTGTTGAGGTCGACGAGCATCACGCCGAGCACGCTCGACCACAGCTGAATCGCGTGAGGAAGCGGGTCGATGTCGGAGCGCACGCTGCCGTCCGCTTGGCCGCGCACAATGGCGGTCGCCGCGTACTGGAGCACGCGGCCCACTCGCTCTCGATAGAGCTGAAACGATTCGGTCGAATCATCGAGACGCTCTCCTGCGCTCAACCAAGTCACGGCGAACCGGAAATGGTGAGGATTCTCCCGGGTAAAGTCGCAGTAGGTCTGGAGCACTTGCCGCACCTCCTCGAGGCCGGACCGGGCCTTGGCTAAGTCTTTCTCCAGAACCGGAAGGAGTCGGTCGATCAGTCGTGTCGCCACCCCCGCGCACAACGCTTCCTTGTTCGCAAAGTAGAGATACAGCGTCCCCTTGCTGAGCTCGGCCGCCTCGGCGACCGCGTCCATCCGGAGAGCCTCATACCCGACCTGCGCGGTAAGCTCCTCCGCGGCATCGAGAATCGCCTCCCGCCGTGCCACGCGCTCCCGCTCTCGCCGCTCCGCAACCGCCACAAACCCCTCCTAACGCCAATCTGACCGTTAGTCAGTACTTGACTAAGAGTTAGCAAGGAAAAGGGGCGATGTCTCGCGAATCGATGGGGGAAGGGGGGACTTAGATGCGGGGTGGGCTGCTGATGGCGCCGTGGAGCTACAAGCTGGGCGTGAAGAGCAGAACGGCCCTCGTCCAGAAACTCAGCCCCCTGGGTGTGCCCGCGGCGATGGAGAACGAGGAACCGGCGGCGTAGCAAGGGCAAGCGCCGTAAATCGACACCTCACCGAGGACAATCTCGAGGAGGTTCTACTGCAAACAGAAGTCGGTCACCCATTCCTGAAAGCTGCGGGCCGGAATGGAGCTCATGACCGGTGACATGCCTGCCTGGAGCGGCGGGATACCAAACTCCAACGAGGAAACGCCCTGGCCCCCAACGGTGATCGTTAGCGTGAACATGATCTCTTCGTCGGCCTCGCTGTCGACATGGATCGTGTAGTCTCCCAGGGTGAGTGGGTTGGGACAGGTCATGGTCTCTTCGCCAAGCATGCCCAGGTCATTGCCACCGTGAGTGCAATTGGGATCGGCGCCGGGCTCACCCTCGAAACCAGGGGCGACGCTACCGTCTGGCGTTTGCATCCCCAAGTCGAGGTCTCCTCCACCCATCCAGCTCATGGTTACCATCAACTCACCGCTTGCCGAAGTACACCCGGTCGTGCCGCCGGTACCGCCCGTACCGCCGGTTCCGACCATGCAAGTGCAGGACGAAATTCCGACCATTTCGTTGTCACAAGTCAGGTCCTGGGCACAGTCCGTGGTTTGACTGCAGGCACCTCCGGCCTGAACGGACTCTGGATCCGCACCCACCGATGGACACGCGAGGACGCATTCGCAAGATGAAACCGCAAGCCGGTCGTTGTCACAGGTCAGAGGCGAAGTGCAGTCCGCGTCCCTCTCACAGGTATCGCCCGGTAGATTCTGCGCATCCTGGCAGACGTTGACACACATAGTGCCGTCCGGAATGGAACAAAACTGGGCGAAGCCGTCTCCTTGAGGACAGGTGTTCTCCGAGTCGAGGGGATCGCATGCGGCTCCTTCTCCTGTGCACCCGGAAGCGACACCAAGAACCACTATGGCGAGTACTGACAAACTCCGGAAAGCCATTGAACTCCTCATACGCTCCTCCTCGGGGTGAGACGTGCCTGCAAGACGTACTGCGACCAATCGATGAGCTAGGCGTTACGAGACGGACGCTACGCTCCGGTCGGTTTTTAAGCAACGGGCGTCTGGAGTCAGAAACCGTCTTGGCCTCTCGACGTCGCGCGTCTCCACCTTGCTGAAGTCCGCGATGTACAAGCTGGGTGTGAAGAGCAGGGCGGCACTCGTCCAGAAGCTCAGCCCCCTGGGTGTGCCCGCGGCGATGGAGAACGAGGAACCGGCGGCGTAGCGAGGGCAAGCACCGTCTTGGCCCCCTCTAGCGCCAGCGCCAGCGCCGGTGCCAGCGTCAGGGCCAGCGCGCCAGTGCCCCGTCATCGCGAGAAGCACGCGACGGCGTCGATGTCAGCTCCCCAACCATCTTCGAAACCAGCCATTTCGGGTTCGTCCGGGGGGCCGTCCAAGTCGATAATCTGAATCCTCTCGACCATGCCGGCACCACCTATCACGTCGGTGAGATCGAGATGACGCTGGGGCTGGTCGTCATCCACGCTGGAGAGGACCGGATTCCCCGTCAAGGATCCGTTGACGATCGCGTCGACCCAGAAATCCTCTCTGCTAACACCGCCCACCTCGTACACGATGATGTCGGGTGTGTTGGGATCGCCGTCCACGACGCAAAGCTCGTCGACAAAGACCAGTCCCAGCGTGCCGCCTGGCCCAAGACTCACGCTGGTGGTGTTGCCACCCATGCCCTCGGGCGGCCCGGTCGCATTCGCAGGCTCCCCAATGCAGTTCCCAAGACAGTCAAGATCGTTGATGCTCGTGAGAGCATCGTCGACTTCATCTGCAAAGACATCAGCAACTGAGCCGCCTGAGCCGCCCGTACCGCCGGTACCGCCCGTACCGCCGGTTCCGACCATGCAAGTGCAGGACGAAATTCCGACCATTTCGTTGTCACAAGTCAGGTCCTGGGCACAGTCCGTGGTTTGACTGCAGGCACCTCCGGCCTGAACGGACTCTGGATCCGCACCCACCGATGGACACGCGAGGACGCATTCGCAAGATGAAACCGCAAGCCGGTCGTTGTCACAGGTCAGAGGCGAAGTGCAGTCCGCGTCCCTCTCACAGGTATCGCCCGGTAGATTCTGCGCATCCTGGCAGACGTTGACACACATAGTGCCGTCCGGAATGGAACAAAACTGGGCGAAGCCGTCTCCTTGAGGACAGGTGTTCTCCGAGTCGAGGGGATCGCATGCGGCTCCTTCTCCTGTGCACCCGGAAGCGACACCAAGAACCACTATGGCGAGTACTGACAAACTCCGGAAAGCCATTGAACTCCTCATACGCTCCTCCTCGTGTCTGACGTGCCTGCAAGACGTACTGCGACCAATCGATGAGCTAGGCGTTACGAGACGGACGCTACGCTCCGATCGGTTTTTAAGCAACGAGCGTCTGGAGCCAGAAAATGCGCGTTTTGGTCCGCGGGAAGATCCTACGGTGGTTGCGCCAAACGCAGTTATCGGCCGAACGGCTCGACACGTTGTGTGACATCTCGGCTTTCTGGCCGACCTCGGTCGGATCTTTTCCCCGGGCATGATGAAGGCGCTGCTCGAGCAGTTCGAGGACGGCCCCAAGCTACTCGGCTCCTAGTTGTTCATGTTCTTCTCCGGACAGCCTCGGCAATGGTGTCGGGGCTGTTTTTTCGCGGACGTGTCGCGGCGTGATAACAAGGTCGCGATATGGCAGCCAAGCGAGCTCAAAAGAAGTCGGGATCAATCAAGAAGCGCACTTCGCTTCCGAAGAAGAAGAGGGCACCCGGGCCAGCGCCGAAACCGAAGCCGCAGAAGCCCAAGATCGGACAGGCGTTCAAACCGGAGCCGAAACCGAAGCCCGAGCCCAAGAAGACGGCGACGAGGAAGAAGGCCGCGAAACGTGGGGCCTAGCTGTTGCTCTGTCGCGGTGACGGAATCGCGATGGCCACCGAGGCCATGCAAGTGTGGGAGCTCTGATCGGTGGAGATGCTGGGCATCAGCCAACCGGCGACAAGTCCTTGGAGCGGGTCGCCGAGCGCCCGTGGAGGAAGATCCCCGAACAGGTCCTGCGGGGCATCCTGCGGGAACTGGGCCATCCGCGGCCCGATAACCTGACGCGTTGACTCGTGGGCGGACCCGGATTCGAACCGGGGACTTGCGCCGTGTAAAGACGCCACTCTAACCAAGCTGAGTTATCCGCCCTAGCTACCGCCGGAAGCTAGCCGTCTGCCATCGGGCCAGCAAGGCTCCGCCCCGGGGGGGGGAAGGTCCACACCGGGTCCAGCAGTTTTCGGGATGGCCGCTTTGTCCTTGAAAAAGCAGGGTGAAATCCCCTAGACATCCGGCGTGTAAAGCCAGCGCTCTACCGCTGAGCTACCCGCCCAAAAAGGGTGCGGAGCATGAAGGACCCTACACTTGGTGTCTACTGGCGGGCGCCGGGTGGGTCGACTGTCGGTTCCGGGATGTCTTCATCGTCCAGGTCGTCAGGGGTGATGAGGCGGCCTTGACGGTATTCGAGGGGGCGGACCACGTGGTCGCCGAAGAGGGCGTCCGGGGCGCTGAGGACCAGGGCCTGGCGGAGGACTTCGTCCATGTGCTCGACGAGGACGATACGGAGCGCGTTGAGGACGCGTCGCGGGATCTCTTTCAGGTCCCTTTGGTTTTCCTTCGGAATCAGAACGACTTCGATCTCGGCGCGGTGCGCGGCCAGCAGCTTCTCTTTGAGGCCGCCAATCGGCATGATTCGACCACGAAGGGTGATCTCACCTGTCATGGCGACCGTTTTGCGAACCGGAATTTTGAGAAGCGCGCTCGCGATGCTTGTCGCCATCGTGATGCCTGCGCTTGGGCCGTCCTTCGGCACGAAGCTTGGAAAGTGGATGTGGACGTCGTAGCGTGCGTGGAAGTCTTCTTCGAGGCCGAGGATCTTCTGGCGGGAGCGAATGTAGCTCATCGCGGCCTGTGCTGATTCTTGCATGCCCTTTTCGAGCAGACCGGTGATGTGGAGCTTGCCCTTGCCCGGAACGACCGCCACCTCGCACTCGAGGATCGACCCACCGAACGCGTTTACCGCCAGCCCATTAGTCAAACCAATGTGGTCTTTTTCGTTGGTCTTGTCGGGTCGGTACTTTGGAACTCCGAGATAGTCTGCGATGTCTTTCGCCTCGACGCGGTAGCTCTTGGTCTTCGATTCTTCGCCGTCCTTCAAGACCTTACGCGCGATCTTCCGGCAGATGCTTCCGATCTCGCGCTCGAGGTTTCGGACGCCGCTTTCCATCGTGTAGTAGTGGATGATCTGCCGAATCGCGTTCTCGGAGATGTCGACGTCGATGTCGTTGAGGCCCGCGTTCTCACGCTGTCTCGGCGCGAGATAGCGCGTCGCGATGTTGAGCTTCTCGAACTCGGTGTAGCCGCTGATCTCGAGGATCTCCATGCGGTCGCGAAGCGGAAGCGGGATCCCCTGGAGGGTGTTGGCGGTCGTGATGAACATCACATCCGAAAGGTCGTAGTCGAGGTCGAGAAAATGGTCGTTGAAGCTGTGGTTCTGCTCCGGGTCGAGTACCTCGAGGAGCGCCGATGCGGGATCGCCACGGAAGTCCGACGACATCTTGTCGACCTCGTCGAGCAAGAAGACCGGATTGTTTGCGCCGATCTTGCGGAGCTGCTGAATGAGACGGCCGGGCAGGGCGCCGATGTATGTACGACGATGCCCGCGGATCTCGGCTTCGTCCCGAACCCCGCCGAGCGACAGGCGAACGAACTCTCGGCCGGTCGCGCGCGCGATGCTCCGCGGAAGCGAAGTCTTGCCGACCCCGGGTGGACCGACGAAGCAAAGCACGGGCCCCTTGAGCTTCTTCACGAGGGCCTGGACGGCCAGATACTCGACGATGCGCTCCTTGGGCTTTTTCAGGCCGTAATGGTCTTCGTCGAGGATCTCTTCCGCGGCGTCGATGTCGTAGTTCTCTTCGGTCTTGTCGCTCCAGGGAAGCGCCAACACCCAGTCGATGTAGTTGCGGATGACCGTCGCCTCCGCGCTCATCGGCTGCATCATCT
>Ga0255058_10000601_pt1 | contig 21078 bp, 18 predicted proteins | sample Cases_109_9_MG_FD_188637 | JGI IMG/M metagenome (GOLD analysis project Ga0255058, IMG submission 188637) | Seawater microbial communities from Amundsen Gulf, Northwest Territories, Canada - Cases_109_9 | ecosystem: Environmental > Aquatic > Marine > Gulf | place: Canada: Northwest Territories... | reverse complement strand
CTCTCCGAGATTACTCACTCCGAGCATTGCGATATCGACCGCGTGATCCACGGTTGATATTGCGACCTGACCGGTTACGGACATCATTGCGACAATCAGCCCTATGACCAGCGGCGTCACGTAGATTGACCGATGCTCCCACAATTCGCGACGCAGGAGCGCCACCTGATTGCCCATCATGCTGTCGCTCCTTTTACTTTCGCGACGAACAAATCCGCGATGGCCGGTGTGCGAATCTCTCCCAGTCCCTGCAATTGCTCACGTCCGATACCTTCAAACGTCAGAACCTTTTTGCCGAATACATCGCGCTCGAATATCGGGTTCAGCTTTCGCGCATGATCTGCTTGTTCGCTCGATGCCATGAGTTCAACGTACTGCTCCGGCAGGTCTTCCATGCTGGCATCGAGTACGATCCGGCCGTCGTTGATGAACATCACATCGGTCAGGAGGTTTTCGATTTCCTCCACCTGATGCGTGGTAATCAGGATGGTTCGTTCTCCGTCGAAGTAGTCATTCAGCAGATTGCTGTAAAACTCTTTGCGGAAGATGATGTCCAGGCCCAGTGTCGGCTCATCGAGTACCAGGAGCTTTGCATCGATCGCGATTATGATCGAAAGATGCAATTGCGTAACCATGCCTTTCGACAGCTCCCTGACTTTTGATGTCGACTGAATTTTTGTTTCGGCCAGCAACTTATCCGTGCGACTGCGGGAGAACCGGGGGTGAATGCGCCCTATGAAATCCAGTAGCTGCGATACCCGAATCCAACGCGGCAGCACCGCCACGTCGGCGATAAAGCAGATGTTTTGCATCAGCTCTTTCCGCTGGCGAAAAGGATCCAGTCCGAGAACCGACAGACTGCCCTGGCATTCCGTCAGCCCCAATACAGCTTTCAAGAGCGTCGTTTTGCCCGCACCGTTGGGTCCGATCAGCCCGGTGATTTTTCCCTGATCGATCTCGAAACTGACATCATCGACGGCTCGGAGATTGCCGAAACTCTTCGAAACATTACGGGCGCTGACCACGCTAGTCATCAGTGTCCCCCTGTTGCGAAGATTTTTGCGTTGCTGTTGTTTTCAGCAAGGCCTTGGCATCGAGACCCAAACGCGCGATCGTGGCCACGACTTCCGGCCATTCCTTATCCAGGAATCGTTGCCGCTCATCTTTCAGAAGCTGGACACGTGCGCCGTCAGTGACGAACATGCCGCGGCCGCGTTTCTTCTCGACCAGACCTTCGTCAACCAGTTCCTGGTAGCCCTTGAGTACGGTCAGCGGGTTAAGCCGGTATTCGGCCGCTACATTCCTGACCGAGGGCAGGGCATCACCATCCCGCAGCACCTCCTCAAGGATCATCGCCACGACCCGATCGCGCAGCTGCCGATAAATCGGGATATCTTCGTTCCACTTGGGATCCATTGAATATCCGATGCCTGCCATTAGTTATTGTTGTGCTTTCAGCGGCATACACGACGCGTGCGTCGGTCGTTCAATCCCAGAACAGTGACGAGGATTTTGGGCAGCGTCTCGAGTTGCAGGAGACTGCCGTTACCGACAACCACACCGGCACGGGCTGCAACATCGAATCCGGCTGACGCCAATACATCATTCGGTAAATTTGCGCGTGATTGCCCGGCGATGACTGCCACCGCAAGCAACACCAGCACGCCAATGCCAACGATGCCGCGTACGCCTGAAACTGTTTTTGTGCCCATGACCTCATTCCTGATGTGAGTCGGGGCGAGCGTGCCGCTGGCCGACTCTCGGTGACATAGTGTTATAGTTGACTATAACACTAAAGACTCGCATTGCAAGCCTCAAGACGCAAAAAGTTAACCCGGCAGCCGCATCCGATGCGTTAAATAAGCTATCTGGGAATTTGTCGGGTCCTTTGTACCGACCATAAATCAATGCCTTACAAACGTTTACCCGAGACGCCGCACGGCCCGATGAGGCAAACGCAGCGAACTACCAAGTCCTGATGACCGCGGCGTTGTTACAGCTGCTACCCGCGAATGAGCCGCTTCCCCGCGCAGCGACACTCCCTTATTCTGGGGTCATGGACGCGACCCCCGAAGATTCGGCACTGATGCTTCGCTACAAAGATGGCGATACCGCCGCGTTCGAGGTCTTGTACCGCCGGCACAACGGTCCGCTTTATCGCTACCTGTTGCGCCTGTCTCTGAACCGCGCTACCGCAGAAGACCTGTTCCAGGAAGTCTGGAGCAAGATCATCAGATCACGGCACAGTTACCGGGCCACCGCAAAATTCAGCACCTTTCTGTATCGGGTCGCGCATAACTGCTTTATTGACCACGTGCGCCGCAACAAACGGCATGCGTCGAACATCCCACTCGATCCGGACAATGCCGCCAGTCCGTCGGACGAACCTGACGTGACTGCGGAAAAAGCGCTGGCGCGACGACGCCTCATTGCGGCGCTGACGGCGCTGCCCGACGAACAGCGCGACGTTTTTCTTTTGCATGAAGAAGCCGGTCTCAGTCTCGACATCATCGCCCAGGTGACGGGTGTGAGCCGGGAAACCGCCAAAAGTCGATTGCGATACGCCGTGAAGAAACTGAAAGCGGCCATTATCGAATCGGCTCCGGAGACCGAAGCGGCGAATTGAGTTGCATCGGACATGCGCTTACTTCGCGGACAATGACTATGAACCAGGATAATGAAAGACCGGACCTCGACATTGCCGACCCTCAGGTTTCCCTCGCCTATCGATCGATGACAGAGGTATCTACTCCGGCAAAGCTCGATGCCGCAGTTCTCGATGAAGCCAGAGTCGCTGCCAGCCGCAATCGTCCAGCGTTCAGCATCGGCGGCTGGCTGCGACCGGCGGCGTTTGTGGCAACCGTGGGACTGAGTCTTGCGGTATTACTGGAGTTTCGTGAAACGGAGGTATTCGACTCGGTGCCACAAATTGCGACCGAGCCGGACGATCGTTATCGGCCAGCCGCCGGAGGTGCCGATCGCGCAGAAGCGCGGGAGGATGATGCTGCACAAGCGTTCGGGCAATTGCCCGCGAAAGAAAGTGCCATAAGCGACCCGAAAACGCCGCTCGCGGAGTCTGCGCCTGCACCCGGCCAGCAGGACAAATCGGCGGACAGCAGCATGCTCCCGGATCAACCGCTCGACCAACCGTCACCAGCCGCGAAGCGGGTGCCAGACAACACTGCTTACGATAGTGCAATCCGGCAAACCGGCCGGAGCTTGCCACAGACCGCAGCCGTCAGCGCGTTGCACGCAGACGCGGCACGGCATTGCGGCGATGAGCAAACCCGTAGTGCAGATACCTGGTGGCAGTGCATCGAGGCGCTGCGGGAGGCAGACCGGGCGGAGGCGGCGCGGCAGGAATTCGAATTATTCATTGCAGCATTTCCGGATTTTCGGCCGGCGCAATAAGGGTAAGTACGACGTGCGCTGGTACTCCGTCAAGGTGATATTGGGGAATACAAGTGACTATTGAGTGCTAAAATCGCCGTCCGGGATTCATTCGATCTCGCTGAAACACTTTCGAACACCTGGAATCATGATATGAAGAACCCAGTTCGCGTCACTATCACAGGCGCTGCCGGTCAGATCGGATATCAGCTTGCTTTCAGGATCGCTTCCGGCCAGATGCTCGGAGCCGATCAACCGGTCATTCTGCAGCTGCTGGAAATTCCGCCTGTATTGCCGGCATTGCAGGGCGTGGTGATGGAGCTGGACGACTGCGCATTCAGTACGTTGTCCGGCGTGATCGCGACCGACGATGCCAACGTGGCCTTCAGGGACAGCCAGTACGCGCTGCTCGTCGGTGCCCGGCCGCGTGGGCCCGGTATGGAACGCAATGACCTGCTCGAGGCAAACGCGCAGATTTTCTCCGCACAGGGTAAGGCCATAAACGAGCACGCAGATCATGATATCCGGGTGCTCGTGGTTGGCAATCCCGCCAATACCAATGCACTGATTACCCGTGCAAATGCACCCGACATCGATGGTGGCAACTTCACCGCGATGACCCGGTTGGACCACAACCGGGCTGTGGCCCAGTTGGCCGGGAAGACCGAAAGTCAGGTCGCCGACATAAGGCAAATGATCATCTGGGGCAATCACTCCGCCACCCAGTATCCCGATATTCATCATGCCACCGTGGCCGGGCGGCCGGCCAACGAGTTGCTGGACGAGGCCTGGCTGACTGATGAATTCATTCCCACGGTGCAACAACGCGGGGCTGCCATTATCAAGGCGCGGGGCGCATCTTCGGCGGCGTCTGCCGCCTCCGCTGCGATTGATCACATGCACGATTGGGCGCTGGGGAGCGCATCCGATGACTGGGTGAGCATGGCGATTCCGGCCGATGGCAGTTACGGCATCGGCGAAGGCGTGATCTACTCCTACCCGATTCGCTGCAAGAACGGCAGCTACGAAATTGTCCAGGGCCTGGACATCAGCGAATTCAGCCGTGAGCGCATGCTGGCGACTGAAAGTGAACTCAGGGAAGAACGCGCCGCGGTCGAAGCACTGCTTTAACCCCGGTTGACACCACTACTGTCACATATACGTAACTTTCAAGACCAGGGACATGGATTGCGGGGGTCCTTCTGAGACCGTGGCCCGCAGGGATGCGGTTCCTAAGCCTACAGGGACGTATTGACGGCGTGTCTCAGAATAACCCCCGCAATATATGTCCGAAGAGCGACGTACATCGTGGGGGGACAGTCCCCATTCGGGGACAGTCCCCGAAATCCATCCATATCCCTGGTCGTGAAACTATGTTTATGTGACATTTATGGGTTAACCCACAAATGCTGCCCCGGTATTTCCGGCTATGGCGTGATTACAGCGCCGGTGTTAGGGTTTCAGTAAGCGTCCGCTGTTTGTGCTGACGCTGCGATGCCGACCGCTCAACGGCACCTCACGGTGCCTGACCGAGGACTTGAAAAGTGTCCGATTTCCTAGTTTCCCTGTTCTGGTTTGTGCTGTTCGCCGGTGGCGGCATTTACCTGGCCTATAACCGGGTTAACCTGCTCGCCGCGACGGCATCCACCGGAGCGGCCCTTTTCGCCTATACCCTGTTCGGCTCCGGCTCCTTCATCTGGCTGCTTTTGCTGTGGCTGCTGTTCCCACTGATGATCGTGCCGAACATGCCCGAGTTCAGGCGGGAAAAAATTACCCGGCCCGCGCTCGACACCTATCGCAGCATGTTGCCCTCGATGTCGGATACAGAACGCGAGGCACTCGAGGCCGGTAACGTCTGGTGGGACGGGGAGCTGTTTTCCGGCATGCCGGACTGGGATCGACTGATGTCGTTCCCGGCGCCAGCCCTGTCCGGGGAGGAGCAGGCGTTTCTGGACGGGCCATGCGAGGAGCTTTGCGCCATGCTGGACAACTGGGACATCGCACACGAACGCGGCGATATGCCGCCAGCGGTCTGGCAATTCATCAAGAAGCACAGATTCTTCGCGATGATCATTCCCAAACACTACGGTGGACTGGAATTTTCCGCTTATGCCAATGCCATGGTTATCGCCACGCTGTCCAGCCGCAGTACCGCTGCTTCCACCACCGTCGGCGTGCCGAATTCCCTTGGCCCGGCGGAATTGCTGTTGCACTACGGCACGGAGGAGCAAAAAGATCACTATCTGCCGGGACTGGCGTCCGCTGACGAAATCCCGTGTTTCGCACTGACATCGCCACAGGCCGGATCGGATGCGGCAGCGCTGATCGACAGTGGCGTCGTTTGCAAAGGGACCTGGAAAGGCAAGCAGACACTCGGCATCCGGCTGAACTGGGACAAGCGCTACATCACGCTGGCGCCGGTCGCAACCGTGCTGGGCCTGGCCTTCAAGCTTTATGATCCCGAGCGCCTCATCGGCGACCAGGAAGAATACGGCATTACTGCCGCCCTGGTGCCAACAAACACGCCGGGCGTTACGATCGGCAGGCGCCACGACCCGCTGAATATCCCGTTTCAGAACGGTCCGACTTCCGGCAAAGACGTATTCGTGCCACTCGACGCCATCATCGGCGGTCGCGAGATGGCCGGTAAAGGCTGGAAGATGCTGGTTGAGTTACTGTCGGTAGGCAGGGCGATTACGCTGCCATCCATTGCCGCCGGCGGCAGCCAGGCCGCAGCGTATGCGGCCGGCGCCTATACGCAGATCCGGCGTCAGTTCAACCTGCCGGTCGCAATGTTCGAAGGCGTCGGTGAGGCGCTGGCGAGAATAGCCGGTCACACCTATATCATGAACGCCGCCGTGTCGGTGACTTCCGGCGCCATCGATCAGGGAGAAAAGCCGGCCGTTCCGTCCGCAATTCTCAAGTACCACTGTACCGAGATGGGCCGCAAAGTGGCGAACGACACGATGGACGTGCACGGCGGCAAAGCCGTGATGATGGGGCCAAAAAATTACGTCGGCCACGGCTACATGGCGACGCCGATCGCCATCACTGTTGAAGGCGCAAACATACTAACACGCAGCCTGATCATTTTCGGCCAGGGTGCAATACGTTGCCATCCCTATGTACTGCGAGAACTACAGGCCGCGCAGGACGAAAACCGCGAAAAAGGCCTGATTGAATTCGACGATGCCTTGTTCTCGCATATCGGTTATGCCATCGGCAACATGGCGCGATCGTTCTTCCTGGCGCTCACGCACGGCAAGTTCAGCCGCGTTCCCCTGAATACACCGACGCGCCGCTATTATCAGAACATCAATCGATACAGTGCTGCGTTTGCGCTGGCGACGGACTTCGCCATGCTGACGCTGGGCGGTAAGCTGAAAGTCAAGGAACAGTTGTCCGCGCGACTCGGTGATGTACTGAGCTCCATGTATCTCGCATCAACGGTTCTGAAACATTTTGAGAATCAGGGTCGACGAGCCAGTGATTTGCCGCTCGTTGAATGGTCTGTACGCACGCTGATGTACAACGCCCAGGAGCAACTGCACAGCTTCCTGCGAAATTTTCCAAACAGACCGGTAGCGTTCTTTCTGCGTTGCTTCATATTTCCGCGCGGCCGGACCTATTCCGCTCCGGCTGACGATCTTGGCAGGAAAGTTGTCGACCTGATAACACAGCCCGGTGAGTCCCGCGAGCGCCTGAGCCAGCAGGCCTATACAACGCTGGAACCCGGCAATCCATTGGGCCTGTTGCAGGAAGCGCTGGAGCTCTCGATACAAATGGCGCCCATGGAGAAGAAGCTGCGGCAGGCTTATAAGGAAGGATTGATTCGATCGCAATACCTCGGTTATCAGATCGACGAGGCCGAGCGTGCAGAAATCATCAGCCGCCAGGAAGCCCTCGAGCTGCGCAGCTATCATGAGAAAGTCCTGAACCTGCTGTCAGTTGACGACTTCGCGCCGGAAGAAATCGGCCGCGCAGGTAAAGCTTCCGCGAGTACTGCCGAAGAGGCTGCACCAGCTGCGACACGGGCCAAGGGCACCACGAACAAGCCGCGGAAGAAAACCGCGAAAAGACAAGCCGCTCGCAAGAGCCCGGCGAAAAAATCCGCCAAAAAGAAAAACAGCCGCAAAAAAGCATAACGGTCTGCCAGGGTAGAAGAATTCAGGCTAATCGATGTCCAGTGCCAACGGACTTATTTACGAAGTTACGCTCAGCATTGAGCCGCAGATCGTCGATTCTTTCGATGCTTGGCTCGCGGAGCATATCCAGGCCATGCTCGAGCTGCCCGGCTTCATCAAGGCAGAAGTTTTCGAGCTGGAGGAGGATGAGCGAGGCTGGCCAGGACGCGTTGCTCAATTTTATCTGGAAAGCGAAACCGATCTCGAGCGCTACCTGGCTGGCCCGGCGCAGGCGATGCGCCAGGCGGCGATCGATCGCTTCGCGGAGCAGTTCGCGGCCAGGCGCCGGGTACTGCGGCACACTGATTTCGACGCCGGTGAAATCAAGCGTATACAACATTGCCTGAACTGCGGCACGGCCCTCGGCGGACAGTATTGCGCCAGCTGCGGTCAACGGGCCCGTAGCAGGCTCATCAGCATCTGGGAGCTCACCAGTGAAGCGTTTGGCGACCTGTTCGAACTTGATTCACGGCTGTGGCGAACACTGGTCCCGCTCATCGCGCGACCGGGCAAGTTGACGCGTGACTACCTTGAAGGGCGCCGTGCCAGCTTCATGCCACCGTTTCGCACCTACCTGGTGCTCAGCATTTTATTTTTCCTGGTGGCGTTTTTCGATCCCCGCGAGGAACTGGGCATCCTTTTCGAGCCATCGGAACCGGTCGCCGAAGAAAGTGAGGCAGACAGCGACCAGAGCAGCGCGATCGATTCTCAGGAACTCATAGACGAACTCGCCGAAGAAGGCATCCTGGTTGGTGATGAGATTACGCGGGAAGAACTGGAAGAGACCATCGATGACGCGACCGATGGTATACAGCTCAAAATTACCGCCGAGGAAGGGGAATGTGATCTCGAAGACCTCGAATCTGCGGATATCCCGGCATGGCTGGCAAAGCGCCTGACGAAAGAACGCCTGCAAGTGGTCTGCGAGCGCGTCCAGGCTGACGACGGCAGAGCATTACTCAGCAAGTTGCTCGACAATGTGCCGGCAGCCCTCTTCATCCTGCTACCGCTGATGGCGCTGGTGCTGAAAATCCTGTATCCGCTGTCAAAGCGGTACTACGTCGAACACCTGCTGTTTGTAGTCCACTATCACGCTTTTTTCTTCCTGTTGCTGACCTTGCAGATCTTGCTGTCGCGCTTGGGGTTGCTGGTCGGTCTGCCGGAAAGCGCACTCACCGTGGCGCTCTTTGCCACCTCGTTGTACTTTCCGATCTATCTGTACAAAGCGATGCGCCGCGTCTATGAACAGGGGCGTGCCATCACCGTCGGCAAGTATTTTATGCTGACGCTGGCGTATTTCTTTGGATTTACGACCATAATGGTGTTCGCGGCGGTAATCGCTGCATTTTCGATCTAGTAGACCAACAAGGAACCAGAAAGGAGATTACAGGATGAACAACAACACGATATTGCTTGGCTTTCCTTTGCTGGTATTGATATTTGCGGCGGCCTGCAGCCGTAGTGCAGACGACGCAGCACCGGCGGGCGTGGCGGCAGCGGCCGAACCGGCCGCCACTCAGGAGAGTGAGCCTGCGTCCGCTGCAACGGCGATCCCTCGCTCCGCATCGCCGGCAGACGCACGCGTATTTTTCGTGACACCGCAGAATGGTGCTGTCGTCAGCAGCCCGTTTCCGGTTGAATTCGGCGTCTCGGGAATGCAGGTCGTCCGTGCCGGCGAAAACGTGCCGAACACGGGCCATCATCACCTTCTCATTGACACGGACCTGCCGGATCCCGGGCTACCGATAGCGGCCGACGACCAGCACCTGCATTTCGGCGATGCGAGCACGGCGACGGAACTGACTCTCGAGCCAGGCGAGCACACCTTGCAGCTGCTGTTCGCCGATCACCTGCACATACCGCACGATCCGCCGGTCTATTCCGAGCGCATTAGAATACTGGTCGAATAAATGACATAGTAACCGTGGCGCAACAGCGGCGGAACATACGCCTTATCTTTGCCCTTGAGCCACGGGCCGCTGGCGCATAGAATTCCGGGGCTAAGCTCTAATTACGCACTAAATTCGACCAAAGAAAGCAGGTCCCATTTTCAGCCGATGGACAAAAAGAATATAGGAATCAGTGGACTAGCGGCCTATGTGCCGCCGTTTCGCGTGTGGCTCGAAGACTGGTGCGACTGGACCGGCAATCAATGGCCAAAGCTGCGTGAGGTCGTCGGCCGTAGTTTTCGCGTCCGTGGCCCGGATCACAGCGTCTATACCATGGCGGCAACCGCCGCAATGCGGCTGATTAATCAGTACGACATCGACCCGCAAAGAGTCAAATTCCTTGGCCTCGGCACCGAGTCGAGCACGGATAACTCTGCTGGCGCGATAATTGTCAGAGGCATGGTAGACCGTGCACTGGCATTACAGGGTAAAGCACCAATCTCCAGAAGCTGCGAAGTGCCTGAATTCAAGCACGCCTGCCTGGGCGGTGTTTACGGCATGAAAGGTGCACTGCGCTACCTCGCGCTCGATGGTGCCGGCGATCAGGCGATTGTCGTGTGCGCGGATATCGCCGAGTACGCGCGAGGCAGCAGTGGCGAACCAACCCAGGGTGCCGGCGCGGTTGCCATGCTGCTCGAGGAAAATCCGAAGCTTGCCAGCGTCGACCTGGGTCAATCCGGTTCGGCGTCCGACTACCGCATCATGGATTTCCGCAAACCGATGCTGCGGTTTTGTGGCCAGGATCGCAGCGAAAGCCACCAGGTACAGGACTTTCCGGTGTTCAACGGCAAGTACTCGACCACCTGTTATATCGACGAAACCCTGCACGCATTGCACGACATGTACAGAAAGCGTGGCCTCCATGCCAGCGATTATATGCGCTCGCTCAAGACGGTATTCATGCATCGCCCGTACCGTCGGATGCCGGAGACCGGCTGGGCCATCGCCTACCTGTTTGCGCTTGGCAGTGGCAGCTCGGAGGATCGCGCGGAACTGGCATCGTACTGTTACGAGACCGGCGTCGATCCTGAAGCATTGCTTGCCGAGATGGTCAGTAAACCGGAGATTATCGCGCTGGCTCATCCGGAAAGACTCAATTACGAAGCTTATCCACTGACCATGGCTGTGTTCCGGAGTTTCCGGGCGTCCCGCCGATATCGCCGGGAAATCCTCGACAAACTGGCGCTGGGCAGTGACACCATGCTCGATCTTGGCAACCTGTATACCGCTGCGCTGCCGGCGTGGATGGCTGCCGGTTTCGAGGAGGCGCTCGACGAGAATCGGGAGCTGTCGGGTGAAGAAATGCTGACGCTGGGTTACGGCAGCGGCGACGCTGCGGAAGTCATTCCCATTACCGTCTCCAGTGACTGGCGCGAAGCAACTGCCGCTATGGGCTTCGCCAAAGCAATGGAGTTTGCCATCGACCTCGACATGCAGCAGTACCAGGCATTGCACGATGGACGGCGGGTCCGCGAACTGACCTATCTGCCAAAAGACGAATTTGTTATCGACAAAGTCGGGCGGACAGACGAACGCCAGTTCCAGGACATTGGTATCGAGTATTACCGTTACGTCAGTTAACTCTCGGTATAAGCCGCAAACCGTTCACCGTATTCCGTCGTCAGGCGCTGCCACTCCATCCTGAACCACGGTGTGAATTGCCCGGGATTTGCTGCGAGTTCGTGCTCCAGCGCTGCCCTGGAGACAAAACTCGATTCCGCGATCTCGGATTTGTTCAAAACCACCGCTTCATTACTCCTGCCGAGATAGACCCAGCATAATTCATTCTCGGAGCCGAGCTCGCCAAAGCTTGCCTGGTAACTGAATTTGTAAATGAACTCGAGTTTTGCCCGGATATTCAGTTCGTCCATCAACCTGCGGTGCGTCGCCTGCTCCATGGTTTCGCCTTTTCTCGGGTGGCTGCAGCAACTGTTGGACCAGAACATTGGCCAAAGACGCTTGTCCGGAGCGCGGCGTTGCAGCAGGAGTTCACCGTGCTGATTGAAGATGAACAGTGAAAATGCGCGGTGCAGCCTGCCATCACCGTCATGACAGTCGAGCTTTGACAGGTAACCCAGTTCGTCGTCGTCCGGGTTGACCAGAATCAACTGCTCGTTTTCAGACGATACGATTCTATTTGCATCACTGCTCATGCGATTCCCTGTTCTGCAGTCGTATTGACGATCCGGTAGCCAGCCGAGCGCAAAGCCTCGGCGACCGCTTCGACGCGATCCGGGCACAATGCGACGATACTGCCACCGCCACCACCGCCAGTGAGCTTCGCGCCAATCGCACCGTGTGACCTGGCAATTTCAATCATCGCCTCCAATTCCGGCGTCGAGACCTGTATCGCATTCAGCAGTCCGTGACAAACATTCATCAGTGCGGCAAGTTTGTCGTAATCGCCGCTGGTCAACGCGATGGCGCCCGCTTTGCTGATGTCGTCAATCTCATCGAATAGCCCTTCGTACAGTGCCGGCTCCCGCGCGTAGCGGTCGCGCACGGCCGCCACCTGATCTCTGGTAATGCCGCGCGTTGTGCTGCAAGCGATAACCAGTGGTGGCTGTTCGGCGAGCGTAAGGATCTGCATCGGAGGATCATTGCTTCTTTTGTACAGGACCGGTTCACCGTAGACCGCCAGCGTATTATCAATTCCGGACGGATCCCCATGCGCGATCTTCTCGCAGGAAAACGCCAGCTCGTTCACCGCTGCATCATCCAGACCCAGGTTCAATGCAAGATCAAATGCCCTGATGATGGCCGTGGCCAGCGCGGCCGAAGAACCGAGACCCATCGCAGCCGGAATTCGCGAACGGACCCGAATATCGTATCCGCGATCTGCCACACCCAGTTGCTCGACGATCAACAGCAATGCAGCCGCAACATTTTCCCGACCTCCGGTGGTGCTGCGCCAGTCGATGTTCCAGTCGGAAATCCTGAGCCGCGTATCACCGGACGATTCACTGACAGTTGCCGCGATCGCAGACGTGAGTGGTAACGCCAGCACGTGTCTATCGTACACGGCAGCGTGTTCGCCCAAAAGAATGACCTTTCCGGCAGCTGCCGCGGATACTGCCGGATCAGGCAGGTCGCTGTCAGCGACGCCCGGGTCTGTGCGCAATTCCGCGATCAACTGCTCCGCCTTCCAGTCCTTGATATCGCCGCTCTGTATCAGCCCCTGTACAACCTGGGCGAACAACCGGTCCGGCGTGCCTGCCGCTGCGGCAACACTGCGCGCATGCAGCCTCATGTGCCCCTTTTGAATGCCGTCGCCGACCAGGGCGCGCAATGCCGCAAAATTTTGTGCCAGCCCGACGGCTGCCATTAACTCTGCGAGTTCGGTAGCCGCAGCAACGCCGCTGATTCGCAATGCCGCCAAAACGCCGGGATTCGACTTTAGCGATCCACCGACCGTGCCGACTTTTATCGGCATGGTAATCTCGCCCAGTAAGTTCCCAGCGGGGTCGACCGACCAGCTGGTCAACGAGCGGTACGCGCTATCCCGTGCAGCGTAAGCGTGTGCGGCAGCCTCGACGGAGCGCCAGTCGTTGCCGGTCGCGACAGCCACAGCGTCGACACCGTTCATGATGCCTTTGTTATGTGTGGCGGCCCGGTACGGATCAGCATTGGCAAGCTCATTTGCCAGCACGATCCGGTCGCGAACTGTCTTGGCAGAAGAATCCTTACCGGCGAGATCCTTAAGCCGGACCCGGGCGGTCGCCGTGACCAGAGAACGGTCCGCCAGATTGGAGAGGATCTTCAGTACCGCTTTACCGGATGTAATCTCTTCAACCTTTGCCGCAATTCCCTCACAGAGCGTATTGACGATGTTTGCGCCCATTGCGTCCCTGGTATCGACGAGCAGGTGCACTACCACTGTATGAGTCGACTGTGGCAGGCTGACCTGCCTGCACTCAATGGCCCTGGCGCCGCCACCGCGTAACACGAGATTGGGTTGCAGGCTGTTGGCAAGCTCGAGCAATTCGCTGGCCCGCGACTCAATTGCCGCAATTGCGCCGTCAGGATCGTCTATGTCAAGCAGGTGGATTTGACCAATCAGCACAGGCTCCATCGAGCTCGTCTCAAAACCACCGCCGCAACGGATGATCCGCGCGGCGTTACTGACCCCCGCGACGATCGACGGTTCTTCAACGACCATGGGAACGATGTAGTCCTTGCCGTTCACTTTGAAATTCGGCGCAACAGCGAACGGCAGGCCGAACACGCCAATGACGTTTTCGACCATCTTGTCAGCGCCGTCAGCCGATAACAGGTTGCCGCGCCGCAAAGCATACGCAAGCGAATCGTCCAGCAAGCCGAGTTCGAGCAACGCATCGATCCTTTCGCTAACGCTTTTCCGGTACAGACGGCTTACGCGAGAGTCACTCAATTCGTTTCCTGTCCTTCATCCCGGAGGCCGCTTGCATCGATTGTCACATCGAGCTGTCGAAAGCCGGTCGCGACGGCACGCTCCACAAAATTCCGCAGCGTCACGGGGTCCTGCGCCAGTACTATCCCGATATCACCACCACCTGCGCCACAAGGCTTGTAAATGACGCTGTCTCCGTCTGCCATTTCTGTGAGCTCCGCGTGACCGGCATCAAATATGCCGAGTCCAAGCTCAGCATTGAAGCGCTGCAATTCACGTATGTATTCGTGTAAGACGCGGAAAACCTGCTTGCGGTCCGGCCAGCTGTCAAGCACGGCTGCCGCAGCATCGCCCAATGCGCGCGCGTCAGCACCTTGTTCCGCTGCGGCAAATCGTTCGACGCGCTGCTCTGTACTTGCCGGCCGGCCGCTCCACAACACAGCGTATTCGACGCCATCCGGCCACACCAACTGTTGTCGACGCCCGTTGATACTGTAAGCAATCACGCCACCGCGACAACTCGCGGCGATATCCACGCCACTGCCTTTGCCGCCCTGAAATTCGCGGTGTGCCGCCATCGCAAGTTCTTCCTCGTCGACCTGCTGTCCCGAGACCCGAGCCAATGCTGCGGTGAGCGCGGCCGCCAATGCAGCGCTTGATCCAAGTCCGTACTTGGCTTCGCTGTGCGGGTCACGAAAACCCCGGGTATCCAGGGTGACAGCGAACACTTGCTGCTGATCCATCGCGAATCTGTTCCAGATATTTTCCAGCAGCGTGAACGACGCGGCTCCGTCCCATTTGAATCCGTGTTCATTCGCGTAATCAAACTGCGACTCTGTGTCGGTATAGCCGGGAGCGGATACCGTGTTCCGGTCGCCCGTCGCAAGCCGGATCGAGACCGTGGCACGGCGATTGACAGCGATTGCTACCGCGGGCGCGCCCGCGAGCACCGCATACTCGCCACAAACGACGATTTTACCGGGCGCGCTTGTCCTGATCCCCTTCACTCTGTCTCCAGCAACCGCGCTCCCGGCCCGAGTCCGCTTTGCATGACACGGATGACACCCGGCGTCTCGGCCAGCGCAGCCGCAACCGCTGTTGCCGCGTCGGGCAGACACACTGCCTTCAATTGCGGCCCGGCGTCGATGGTGAAGAACACCGCATGGCCATCATTTTGCAAGTCCCTTACGGTTTCCATGCAAGAAAGCGTAGAGCGATTCCAGTACACGATCGGCGGTCTGGAAGTCCACATCACCGAATGCATTTTCAGGCAGTTGTGTTCTGCAACTGCCGCCAGTTTATCGAAGTTGCGCGTCATTACAGCAGCATGGGCGGTGGTCAGATCCTGTTCCTGCTGCCCCACCCAGCTCGAATAAAAGGGTGAGGTCGCGGCACTTCGAATCATCCCGTCGCCGGAACCAAGTGGTTTGGCCGTCTCCGCCGTCAACGCGACGATAACCTGTAGTGGCCAGTCATGATGCGCCAACAGTTGCTCGACTTCGATGACCTCGTCGATCACCGTGAGCTCGGCGAAACCGCCAAACAAGGATCGTGCTGCGGACCCCGATGCCCGGCCAGCCAGCCGCGCCAGCGGCAAAGTGCCGCGCGAACCGCCGGCGGCGGCCTCTGCGGCCACTACCAGGGCGGCAAATGCCGAGGCCGAAGACGCGAGCCCGGCGCCGATCGGAAAGTTGCTCTGGCTATGGACCATGGCAGGCGAGCGCCCTTTGCCCGCAACCAGATCGAGGCAGTGCACGATCCTTGGCAGCATTGGCTGGTCGCTGCGGCCGTTTACCTGCAACCGGTCCTCTCCAAAGTCATCCGAGTACTCGACGGTCATGCGGGTCCACAGCGAATCCAGCGTGATCGACAATGAACCGACGGCTGGCAGGTTGCTGTCCAGGTCTTTCTTGCCCCAATACTTGATGAGCGCGAAATTAGGTTGTGCCTGAGCAGCTGCCCGCATGGATGACTTCCGGAAAAATGAAACAGAGATGCCTGACTGGGGGCGGGATTATACTCTGCCGCAGCAGCAACGGGCATTTAGTGTACGCTTGCCAGAAATTTCCGTTTCTCAGGGAAGCCTGCATTGTCCGCATCATATTCAGACCGCGTCCCCTACTACACCGAGCGGGTCGCCAAGCGACTTGACGAGGCTTTGCCTGAATCGTGTTGCACGCCACAGCGATTGCACGAGGCGATGCGCTATGCGGTTTTAAGTGGTGGCAAGCGCGTGCGACCCTTGCTGGTGTATGCAAGTGGGGAGTGCCTTGGCGTCAGCGAAGACAAGCTGGATGCGCCAGCTACGGCCACCGAACTGATTCATGCTTTTTCGCTGGTACACGACGATCTGCCGGCAATGGACGATGACGATCTGCGCCGCGGCATGCCAACGGTCCACCGGAAATTCGGCGAAGCGACGGCGATTCTGGCTGCCGATGCCTTGCAACCGCTGGCATTCAGCGTGCTTTCGTCAACTCCGCATCTGAGCGAGCGGCAATGCGTTGCCGTCATCAGCCTCATCGCTGCTGCCTGTGGTTCACTCGGAATGACCGGTGGACAATCCATCGATCTGGCTTCCGAAGGACGGTTGATTTCTGCTGCACAACTCGAAGAGATGCACAACCTGAAAACTGGTGCCCTGATCGTCGCCTCTGTGATGTCTGCTTATTGCCTCAGCAACGATCAGGACGAAGTCAGGCGTCTTGCGTTGCAACGCTTTGCCGCCGCAATCGGGCTCGCATTTCAGATTCGGGATGACATCCTGGACATAGACGGCCGGACTGAGATCATTGGCAAGCGCGCCGGCGCCGACCAGCGCAAGAACAAGGCAACCTGGCCGGCTATACTTGGCCTGCAGGCAGCGCGCAAGCGATGTGACGAATTACTCGATACCGGCCTGCGCGAACTCGACCTTTTTGGCGCCGACGCTGAGCCATTGCGCTGGCTGGCGCGCTTCATCGTTGACAGGGCCCAGTGATTAGCGACAGAAAAATTCTGCATGTAGATATGGACGCGTTTTATGCGTCCGTTGAACAACGTGATGATCCGGCATTGCGCGGCAAGCCGCTGGTGGTCGGTGGCGGCAACAATCGTGGCGTAGTCGCCGCCGCCAGTTATGAAGCCCGAACATTCGGCATCAGATCGGCGATGCCGATGCAGGAAGCCAAACGGCGCTGTCCGCACTTACTGCGTGTTGCCCCGCGGATGTCTCATTATCAGTCAGTGTCCCGCGATGTGTTTGCGATCTTTCGCGAATTCACGCCACAAGTAGAGGGTTTATCGCTGGACGAGGCGTTTCTCGACGTCACTGCCAGCCTCACCCTGTTTGGCTCTGCGACCGAAATTGCCCGACAAATCAAAAAACGCATTTACGCGGCGACCGGCTTGACCGCGTCCGTCGGTGTCGCGCCCAATAAACTCGTCGCCAAAATTGCGTCTGATCTCGACAAACCGGACGGGCTGGTCGTGGTAAGCAAGGAAGATCTGCGCCAAGTGCTGGATCCGCTCCCGGTCCAGGTCATCCCCGGCATTGGACGGCAAACGCTGGCTCAGCTCAGCAAGCTCAAGATCGCGTCCATTGCCGAACTGCGTTGCGCCCCGGATCACGATCTCAAGCCAGTCTTCGGCCGCTTTGCCGACCGCACTCGCGAACGCGCCTGTGGAATCGACGACAGGCCGGTAGTTCCAGCACGCCTCGACAAATCAATCAGCGCTGAACAGACTTTTGACAATGACCTTCACAAGACAGCCGACCTGCACCGGCAGCTGCTGCGGCTGACCGAAAAAACCGCCTCGCGACTACGTGCCAAGGCGCTCTGTGCGGCAACGCTACAGGTCAAAATCAGGCAAGCGGACTTCACAACGCAAACACGCCAGCAAGCATTGCATCCGCCAGGTAACAATACCGACCAACTCTACGAGACCGCCCGGCAGTTACTGAATATGTGGTTGCACGAACATCCCGGTGCAAGAATCCGCTTGCTGGGCGTCGGCGGCAGTGCGCTAGCGGCGGCCGGGCAGCAGGACCTGTTTGCCAACAGTGACGCCGCCGCCAGTTCGCAACTGGATGAGACCGTGGACAACATTCGTGATCGATTCGGCAGCGTGTCAGTAACGCGCGCCCGCAGCCTGGATCCGCAATAAATCGGGTAGAATGGACGGAGTCTGCGCGGTAGAAATATCCTGCCGCGGCGTTTCAGGCAACAAACTATGTATACAAAATTCTTCGGCCTGCACGAAAAGCCGTTCACGATCACCCCGGACCCGCGCTACCTGTACATGAGCGAGCGCCACGGAGAGGGACTCGCGCACCTGGTTTACGGGGTCACGGAGAGTGGCGGCTTTATACAGCTGACCGGCGAGGTTGGTACAGGCAAGACCATGCTGGTACGCACGTTGCTCGGCCAGATGCCGGCCGAAGCGGACGTTGCGCTCATTCTCAATCCACAACTGTCGGCAAGGGAATTCCTGATCGCCATTTGTCAGGAGCTGAAAATCAACCTGCCTTCGGACCGCGGCAGTCCGAAGGCGCTGGTGGATGCATTGAACCAGCATCTGCTCGACGCACACGCCGCCGGACGCCGCACTATATTGCTGGTCGATGAAGCGCAGAATCTTTCGGACGACGTTTTGGAACAGCTGCGCCTCCTGACTAACCTGGAAACCGCGCGTCAAAAATTATTGCAGATTATCCTGATCGCCCAACCGGAGCTGCGCGACAAACTGTCACAAACCAATCTGCGACAACTGGCACAGCGGGTGACCGGCCGCTATCACCTCGAACCGCTGTCGAGAGAAGATACCGTTCGGTACATCGACCATCGGCTGCAAGTGGCAGGTGCGCTCGGCGAGATTTTTGAACCTGCAGCCAAACGGGAAGCATATCGACTGTCCGGTGGCATACCGCGGCTGATCAATGTGATCTGTGATCGTGCCCTGCTGGGCGCATACAGCAAAGAAAGCCGCACGATCAACAGGAAAATGCTGCGGCAGGCTGCCGCGGAAGTCGCGGGAACCGCCAACAAGCGCTTTGTATTCAGGTGGGCACTGCCGGCGGCCGGCACGCTCGCCGTGTTTATCGCCGCGGCACTGTGGTACGCGAAGTACCTCGAGCCTCCTGATGTCAGCGGCACGGCAGAACCAGTCGGGCAAAACCTTGCACTGGCAGCGCCGCCCGTTGTAGCGGAAAATTCGCCGCTCGTTGTCAGTGAAGGTCCGCCGCCCGTTGTAGCGGAAAATTCGCCGCTCGTTGTCAGTGAAGGTCCGCCGCCCTTTGTGACTGAATCCGAGCCGCTGGAAATGCAGCTGCGAAATGCCACACCGGACGCGAGCTTTGCAAACGGCATATCCACACTGGCGGCGCTGTGGTCGATCACCTACGACAGCGACAATGGACTCGCCTGTCCGCAGATGAGGGCACAGGGCCTCAGCTGTTTATCCCAGCGGGGTACCTGGAACGTGCTGCGGCAACTCGATCGGCCGGTTATGTTGACGCTCACGGACAGCGACGGCAATGCGTATCGGCCGGTGCTGATCTCGATGGACGAATCGCACGCCAAACTTGGCTTTGGCGGTTCGACCGCGTCATTCTCTCTGAGTGAGATTTCTAATCTCTGGTTCGGACAGTATCTGCTGATCTGGCAACCGCCGAACGGGGTCGCCGCCGCCATCAAACGTGGCATGCGTGACGAAAACGTACGTTGGTTGCGGCAAAGCCTGGCGACGCTCGATGGCGACGATCAGCCGCAGACTGGCGATGCGGATTTTTTTGACGCGGAGCTGGAGCAACGACTGATGGAGTTCCAGAGAGCGCATCGTCTACAGGTGGACGGGCTGGCTGGGCAGCAAACCCAGATCATTATCAATTCGATGCTGGCGCTTGAGGGCATACCGAGGCTGGTGACCAGCCATTGATACCGAAATCAGGATTCGCATATGTCATTCATTCTGGATGCGCTGAAAAAATCTGAGTCCGAACGGCAGCGACAGAACGCGCCCGGGATCGCGGATTTACCGCAGGCCGCAGCGCGGCAGTCGTCTCGCGGCTGGTTGTGGATTGTCGGTGTCCTGCTGACCATCAACCTGGTCGTATTGTTTGGATTGATGTTGCGGCCAGGCCAGCGTGCGGACGCCCCATCGGTCACCTCGGCCGCCGCCCCCGCAGACATAACGAAAGAAACGGACGCAGGTGTGGAGACGCTCAATGATTTGCCCGTCGTGGCGCCGCAGGTATCTGCCGCAACACAGCAGTCGGAGGACAGAGCGCCAACAGGTTTGCCGGTGCAATCGGAAGTCATTGCGGGATCAGCACCGCAGACAGGCCCTGCCGTGGTAGCGCGGGCCACGATTGCCGACGGTCCGCAAACACTGAACGAACTTCGTGCCAGGGGAGTTCTGCAACTCGGCGAACTTCATCTTGACATCCACGTCTACAGCACGGTTCCAGCAGATCGCTTTGTATTCATAAATATGAGCAAGTACAAAGAGACTGCGGCTCTGGCGGAAGGGCCCGTAGTCAGGGAGATCACGCCGGATGGTGTCATTCTCGAACATCAGGGCACAGAATTCCTGCTACCCCGGGAATAAGCAGCGCCCGGTTTGGAGAGACGCGCTTGAATGATGCTTCCCCGGTATCGACGCATCTCGACGGTGAGCATCTGGCACTGGCACTGCGCTCCGGCATCTACCAGGTCATCGCAGAGCAGGAAATCCTGAACCGGATCAATGTTTTTCCGGTTGCCGACGGCGATACCGGCACCAATATGAGTTTATCACTCAGCGCGACACTGGAAACGCTGAGTCGTCCGGGCGAGAAGCACCTGGGCACCCTGCTGGCTGCAACGGCGGATGCCCTGCTGGATGGCGCACGCGGTAATTCGGGTGCGATCGTCGCTCAGTTTTTTCAGGGCATGAGTGATTCCGCGGAAGAATCGAGCCGTCTCACGACCCATACCTTCGCCCGCGCTGTTAGTGTCGGTAGCGCATACGCTCACGATGCGCTGGCCGAACCCGTGGAAGGAACCATACTCTCGGTCATCGGCGAGTTCGCACGCACGCTCAAAGTCGCAGCATCTGACAACGCCGGATTCGCCGCCGCCCTGACACGCTCGCTGGACGCGATCCAGGAAGCACTGGTCCGGACCGAACAACAGCTCGACGTGTTACGCAAAGCAGGCGTGGTCGA
>Ga0255058_10000600_pt1 | contig 21081 bp, 20 predicted proteins | sample Cases_109_9_MG_FD_188637 | JGI IMG/M metagenome (GOLD analysis project Ga0255058, IMG submission 188637) | Seawater microbial communities from Amundsen Gulf, Northwest Territories, Canada - Cases_109_9 | ecosystem: Environmental > Aquatic > Marine > Gulf | place: Canada: Northwest Territories... | reverse complement strand
CTCGTGGGCCCTGTTCCTCGGGGGTGCCTGGCTGCTCGGGCATTACGGCCGTAACCGGGCCTTGCGGCTGTCGCTGCTGGCAAGCGTCACAGCCTTGCTGTGCACGCTGGCGTACTATCCGGCCCTTCGTTATCAGCTATTCAAGGTCTACCCACCGGGACTGACTAACGAATACTCGACCACCCGGGCGCTGTACCCGGTGCTGGCGGCGCTTTGCAGCGCCGACCCGGGGACTGTTCTTGCGTATCAGGACGATGGCCACCGTATCCGTTATCACACCGACTGCAGCGTTATAGCCAATAATTTTCTGCTGACCAGGCAGCATGGCGAGAAAACCATCGAGCTGCAAACGCTCCTGAGAATGTCGCCCGAAACTTTGCTCGAGAAAGCGCCGCAGCTGCGTTATGTCTTTGCGCGGCTTTATAATGTTATGGAGGCCGGCGAACACGGATTCCAGCCGGCCCCCAGGGAATCGGTACTGGCTGCAAATGAACCGTTGTTTAACGCGCTGACGATGCGCGAGGACCTGCCGCAAGATTTCCGTTTACTGGCGGAGATACGCTTCGGCGATCAGCGGGATTACGCCTACGCCAGGGTATTCAAGATCGTGCGGGGACAGTCCCCTTTTTAATAGGGGACAGTCCCCTTTTGGAAAGGGGACTGTCCCCGAAATGATGAATAAAACTCTCTCCCGCCTCGGGCCGGGCATGATGCTCACCGCAATCGCGGTCGGTGTCTCGCATCTGGTTCAGTCGACTCGCGCCGGCGCCGACTATGGTCTGTCCTTTGTCTGGTTTATTACGCTGATTGTGGTCCTGAAATATCCGGCGTTTCGCTTTGCCGTGGACTACGCCAGCGCCACCGGCCGTAGCCTGGTCAGCGGCTATGCAAACATCAGCCGTTTGGCCCTCGGTTGGCTGGCGGTAGCGTTTTTTGTGGACATGTTCATTGCGAGTGGTGCGGTAGCGTTGGTGACGGCCGGCCTGATAATCAGTGTCTTCGATATACCTTTCAGCGCACCGCAGGTAGCTGTTGCCATGCTGGTGGCCTCTGCGCTGATTCTCCTCAATGGGCATTACGCAAAAGCAGAGCGCATAGTCAAAATTCTTGTCGTGGCATTTTCGATACTGTCAGTTGTCGCCACGCTGTTTGCGTTGCCAAAGTTGGGGAGTGACGGCCGTGCGCTCTTCGCTGCAATAACCCCTACCAGGTCCCTCGCGGTATTCGTCATTGCGGTCTCCGGCTGGATGCCAATGCCGATGACCGGTACGATATTTCAATCGATGTGGTTGTGCGAAAAACGCCGCGGCGGCCAGGGCGAATTCGACCACCAGCGGGCGTTGAGTGATCTGCGCCTGGGTTACAGCCTGACGCTGGTTCTGGCGCTGTGCTTCCTGGTCATGGGCACAGCAGTATTGTTTCAGACGGGACGTGTCGTTCCCGACCATGCCGGCGCTTTCGCTACCGAGCTGTTACGCATCTTCACCAGCGTTATCGGCGACTGGACCTATCCGCTGATCGCAGCCGCTTCTCTTGCCGTCATGTGGTCCACGCAGATAACGCTACTCGATGCACTGCCGCGAGTGACTGACCGCCTGCTTGGAATAATCACCGGTCGCCCCGCAGACGCTCCCAGGCGCTACACAAGATTCCTGCTCATTCAGGTAGCGGGCGTATCACTTATTCTATTGTTCATGATGCGCGGATTCGGCGATTTCATTGACTTTGCCACCAGTACCGGCTTCATCGCCGCGCCGGCGCTTGCCTATTACAACTACAAGGCTGTTACATCGAAAGACATCGGCTCCGCCTACCGACCCGGGCGCGGACTCGTCATCTGGAACTGGATCAGCGTCGTCACATTGGCGACAATCGCAATTTCCTACGTTTTTCTCCGTTTGCAGTGATCCTCGAGAACCTGCGCGACGCAACTGGTCAGCCTCTTCCCCGTCTCGATGTGCAGGAATTCGTTCGGACCATGCGCATTCGATTTGGGACCCAACAGGCCGGTAACCAAGAATTGCGCATCGGGAAACTTTTCGCCGAGCATGCCCATGAACGGAATCGTGCCGCCGGTGCCCATGTACATCGATGGTTTGCCGAAGAACGCTTGCGACGCTTCTTCCATGGAAGCCTCCAGCCAGTTCGAAATTTCCGGCGCGTTCCAGCCACCCATGGTCGATTCGACCTCGAAACGCACATTCGCGAGCGGCGGTGTGTCCGACTCGAGCGCGATTTCGACGGCTGCAGCCGCTTTGTCCGCGTCACAGGTAGGCGGCAGGCGGAATGATAACTTCAGGGTTGTGCCTGGCAACATGACATTTCCCGCATTAATCAGTTCGGGTATCCCGTCCGCGCCAGTGACGGTAACATTTGGTCGCCAGGTATTGTTCAGCAGCAACTCGTACGGTGAGTCTCCCGGCGACGGGTTGTCGACCGCCCACGGATATTTTAGATGTACGGAATCCTGCAAGACCTCAGCCGCAAGCTTTGTCTGATCCTGCCGCTGCCGGGGAATTTCCACGTGTAGCTCGTCCACGAGAATGCTGCCGGTCTCCTGGTCCTCGACGCGGCTCAGTAACTGCCGCAATACGCGAAAGCTTGACGGTACGATGCCGCCGGCGCCACCGGAATGCACACCCTCGGTCAGGACGTCCGCGCGCAAGGTGCCGGTCAGATTGCCGCGCAACGACGTCGTGCACCAGAATTGCTCGTAGTTGCCGCATTCCGCGTCCAGGCACACCACCAGGCTGACATTGCCGATACGATCCGCGAGCTTGTCGATGTAGTAGGGGAGGTCGAAACTGCCACTTTCTTCGCAGCCTTCGATCAGTACGACGCAGCGGGCGTGATCTATGCCCTGCTCCTGCAAGGCCCGGATTGCGGTCAGCGAACCGAACACCGCATAGCCATCGTCCGCGCCGCCGCGCCCATACAATTTGCCGTCCCTTAAAACCGGCTGCCAGGGACCGAGGTCGTCGTTCCAGCCGCTGAACTCGGGCTGTTTGTCGTAGTGACCATACAGCAGCACAACATCGTCGGACTTGCCCGGAATTTCGATGAACAGCACCGGTGTGCGACCTTCGATTCGCACGACTTCGATCTGCATCCCACGGATCGGCTGTTCCCGGCTCCAGCGTTCGAACATGGCAACGGCCTGCTCCATATAACCGTGACTTTCCCAATCGGGATCGAATATCGGCGACTTGTTGGGAATTTTGATGTACTCGCTGAGTTCAGGAATGATCGAGTCGTCCCACATTCGGCTGACGAAAGATTCTGTTTTGCTACTATCCATTTTTTCCTATCCGAAGTTCGAGAACAGTTTCTGGTGTTCCGTGAGTATTCTTTGCGTTTCCACCGGTTCCGCGTGCCTGCTCCAATCGTCAGTCTTCCACGTGCCGCCCAGCACGAGTGCATCGGAACGAGAAAACATATACAGGACGCCGTCACCACCGCCAATCGTCAGGTAATCGACCGCGGGGTCCGGTGGCAGGTACAGCAGCTGTCCTTTGATGGGTATCAGCTCCGGGTCATCGAACAGTGCTTTCGCGCCCAGCCCGGTGCAGTTAAAGATGACCGGCTCCGCCAGTGCCAGCAGCTCTGCACGGTCGTGGAATTCGCGAATGACGAAGCGTCCTCCTGCCTGCAGATAATCATGATTGACCTGGCGCAAGAAGGTTGCCGGTTCGATCAGCATGGTTACTGTGCGCCTGACATACGGTACCGGGAACGGATGCTCGCCCGGCTGCAGATCGGCAACGGAGGCAAACAAATGCGGCAATTCGCGGAGGTAATAGGAACGTTCGACGGGCTCCAGACCCAGGTAGTAGTTTTCGAGCCAGCGGATACCGTATTCAGCGCCACCGAGGTTGGTATAGGCATGGTGGGCAATTTCCGCGGCCCATTTGAATTGCGACTTGAACGCATCGGTCGCCACCTCCTCATCGAAGACGCTGGTTGGCGCCCACTGGCCAGCGGCGACATTGGAGGTCGTATGGCGGGCCGGGTCACGGGAATAAATCGTGACCTGCCAGCCGGCGTCCTGCAGCAGACGTGCCGTGGTCAGGCCCATGACGCCGCTGCCGACAACGGCGGCGCTACGGTGCTCCATGCCGATTGTCTCGCGCACGGCCAGTGCGGACGAACCCCACGACAGGGTAATGCCGCCGCCGCCATGAGCGTAATTATGGATGACCGTCTTGTCGTCGAATTTCTCTCCCTTGACGACAAAGCCGGATGGCCGGTACGGGCGCAGCCCAGTGACGGCTCTGATTACGCGGTCCTCCGATATGCGAGGTGCGACGAACGGCTTGCGGGATAATGGGCGTGTGTATCGTGAGTCGAGCGGGCGCGCTGCTCCGCAGCCGCCGAATGCGGCGACGGCGGTTGCGGCGCCCATGGCTTTCAACCAGCTTCTTCGGCTGGACTTCGTCGCGCCCGTCATCGCGTTCCGCTCCCCGCTGCATCACCCCATGCCGGGCACAGGACCGCCCGGACCACGGATTCTGCGCACTGCGCGACGAATTGTCGAGTCCCTCTGCTGAGATCGCGCCATCCGGGCGTCATTTCATTTATTATCGGTTTCCCAAACGACCCGCGACTGAATGAAGATATGGCTGAGATCAGCAGGAAGGAAATCTACGCAACGGCAATGCAGCTCAGAAATAGCGGTAAGCTGTACGACGTCAATGACCAGGTTTCGGAGGACACGTTCAAAGGCAGCATTGATCGATTTGCGTGGATGGCGTTTGAACTGCGCGATTGCAAAAAAATTCTCGATGTCGGGTCAGGCACTGGCGTGTTTACTTCGCTGATGCACCAGCTCGGGCATGAATGCTACGCCGTCGATATTATCGACTATTCGGATCAGTACCCAGTGGCCCTGAAAGACACGTTGCAGGAGTACAAGCTGTGCAATGCGGAGATCGAGGACCTGCCGTGGGAGGATAATTTCTTCGATGCGGTCGTTTGCTGCCAGGCTCTCGAGCATTTCACGCATACCCATCTCTTCGCAGTTCGTGAAATGCATCGGGTCCTCAAACCCGGCGGTATCCTCGAGCTCGATGTGCCCAACGTCGTCTGCCTGAGAAACAGGAGTCGCCTCCTGCGCGGGAAAAACATTACCTGGGATTACGAAGAGTTCTATTTGCATGCCGAGCCGATCCTGCAAAATGGCATGTCGTTTTATCCGCTGCGCCATAACCGAGAATTCACGATCGACGAACTGCGTATCCTCTTTCGAGAAGCGGGTTTCGAACGCAGCAGTTGTTTTTTTCTGAAAAGCAGAAGACATCGCGAGGGCCTTGAGAGAATCAGAGATGTCGGCAGTGCACTACGTGACCTGGTCCCGTCGTTTCGCAAGTCCCTGATCGGATTTGGCAGAAAGGCGCTCTCCCAATAAGAGCTATGAACCGGAGAGTCGTGGCGTGGTTGGTCGGTGTCGCAGCACTGATCTGTATTGTGCTTCTCAAAATATCGAATGACGTCAAATCTTCTCCCGGCGCGCCCGCCAGTGAACAGGAAAAACGATTTCAAACTTGCGTCGCGGAACGGGACCGGGAGATCCACCGCAGGGTGTTCAGCACCATCGACAACCCTGACGTGCAGCGCGAATACCTGTCCACGCAGAAGGAAATCGCGATCGGGGAATGCCGGCTGCAGTATCCACAGAACGGTGCCAGGTAGCGAGTAATGGTGCCGGTGTTGCCTAATTCGACTTATTGGCCTTTCAGGCAATAAGTCGAATTAGGCAACACCGGCACCAATTGTTCTTTGGGGGGCTCGCTCCTACAACAGCAGCACTGTAGGAGCGCCTCCTGAGGCGCGATTCGATGGCTGCCGCCAGGTGGCATAGCGGATATATTTCAGTCGCTCGGACAATGAAAACTCGCTTTGTGAAACACGTCCGCCACGCCACCGGTAAAGTCGGTAGCCGTCGTTCATGCAGCTGCATAGCAGAATCCGTCATCGCCGCTTTCCTAGGGTGCGTAGATGTAGCTCGACTGCAAGCCAAGCGGGAAGCCTATGGCCCAGTAGATCAGCAAATAGACCGTCCACGTGACCAGGAAAGTGAGGGAGTAGGGGAGCATCATTGCCGTCACCGTGCCGATACCAGTACTTTTCATGTAGCGCTGACAGAACACGACCACCAGCGGGAAGTAGGGCATCAGGGGCGTGATGATATTGGTGCTCGAGTCGCCGACACGATAAGCCGCCTGTGCGAGATCCGGGGAGATTCCCAGTTGCATCAGCATCGGCAGGAATATCGGTGCGAGTAGGGCCCACTTGGCCGATGCCGAACCAACGAACAGGTTGATGATGGCGGTTAACAGCACGATGCCGGTCATGGTCAGCGCCGCCGGCAAAGCCATCGCTTTCAAAGCTGCGGCGCCTTCGAGCGCCAGCAGGATGCCGAGATTGGACTGCGAAAAAGCGTATAAGAACTGGGCGATGAAGAACATGATGACCAGGTAGTAAGCCATGCTATGCATCGATTTGGTCATGCCCTCGATAATATCGCGGCTGCTCTTGACGGTGCCTGCTATGACGCCGTACACCGCGCCCGGGACCAGGAATAACAGGAAGATCAGCGGCACGATCGACTGCATCAGCGGTGCGCCGCCCGAGGTCAGCGAGCCATCCGGACCGCGCCATGCGGAGCCGGACGGGAATGTCGTGACCACCAGCAATATGATGCCCAGCAGCATCGAGATCATCGCGCCACGCACGCCGCGCCGCTCGCTCTTAAGCAACGGCGCCATCGTCGGCAGGTCCTGCAGGTCTTCATCGAGCTTGTGCGACTGTAAACGCGGCTCCACCACTTTGTCGGTCAGGAACCAGCCCAGCCCGACGATCAGCACGGACGACGACATCGTGAAGAAGTAGTTGTTGAGCGGATTCAGGACCACGCTGGGGTCCAGTATCTGCGCACCAGCCTGCGAAATACCCTGCAGCATCGGATCGATCGCGGACGGTACGAAATTGGCGGAAAAACCGCCCGACACTCCAGCGAATGCGGCCGCGATGCCAGCCAGCGGATGCCGCCCTGCCGCGTAGAAAATAATGCCGCCAAGCGGTATTACCAACACATAGCCCGCATCCGCAGCCGTATGACTGACTATCCCGACCAGGATGATCATCGGCGTCAGCAGCCAGCGCGCGGTCACAGCCATCATCGCTCGCAGTCCGGCGTTGATGAACCCGGTATGCTCCGCGACGCCGATGCCCAGCATCGCAACAAGCACCACGCCGACCGGGTGAAAATGCGAGAAATTGGTCACCATGGCCGCAAAGAACGCGGCCATCGCGCCGCCCGATAACTGGTTGTTGATCGTCAGTGCTTCGCCGCTGCGCGGGTCGATCACGCCGAAATCGATGCCGGAGAACGCCCAGGACAGGAACCAGACCACCACCAGCAGCGCGATAAACAGCACGGCCGGGTCCGGTAGCATATTGCCGATCCGTTCGACGGCCGCGAGGGCGCGTTGCGAGCGGCTGATTTTCGGAGCTGCAGATTCTGCCATGGGACTTTCCCCAATCATTATTATCGAACGGAGTCTACTGAATCCGCGCCGCAACTGCATTAATCCCCGGTAGTGCTTTAATTCAAGGGTGGGATTTTGTAAAGTCGTGGCATATCCCGGACGGGAGGGGGCCATGAAGGACAAAGTAAGCAGACGGGATTTTCTGAACGGTACCCAGGTCGCGATTGGCGCATCGTTGCTGTCGCCCTGGAGTGAGATATTCGGCGCCGATATCGATCCGTTTGCGCTTGGCGCCGATTATTATCCGCCCGCGAAAACCGGCCTGCGTGGCAGCCATGACGGTGCCTGGGAAACCATGCACTCCAGGGCCGCCGGCAGGAACTGGGCGCATGCGGACCCGGAGGAACAGTTCGACCTGGTCGTTGTTGGCGGCGGCATCAGCGGCCTGTCCGCGGCCCATTTCCTTCGCCAGGAGCGGCCGGATGCGCGCATCCTGGTGCTCGATAACCACGACGACTTCGGCGGACACGCGAAGCGCAACGAATTCAGTATTGGTGGCCAGACGCGCATAGGCTATGGCGGCACCGAATCCATCGATACGCCGTCATCCTACGCACAAGTAGCGAAAGATCTGCTGATCGAAATCGGTATCGACGTGCAGAAGTTCTACGACGCCTACGACCAGACTTTGTACTCGTCGATGGATCTCAGCAAGGGCATCCTGTTCGACGATCAGAGTTTCGCGGAGCGCAAACTTGTCAGCGGTTTCGGCAAGATCCCGTGGGAAGAATTTGCGGCACAGGCGCCGATGAGCGACCAGGCCAAGCGCGATTTCGTGCGCCTGTGGACCGATGAGCGGGACTATCTGCCGGGCATGAGTCGTGAGGAAAAACTCGAGCTGCTGCAGCGCACCAGTTACTACGATTTCCTGAAAGACACCGTCAAGGTGGACCAGCAAGTACTCGAGATCTACCGCCGCTGGGGCATGAGTTTCTGGTGTGTCGGTATCGATGAGATTCCGGCAAGCTCGGTGCAGTCGTACGACGGCGGCATGCCGGGGCTGACGCATACCTTGCCGCGCGTCGGCTACCGGGGCGATGAGCCCTATATATTCCACTTTCCCGACGGCAATGCGTCAGTGGCGCGGCTTCTGGTGCGTTCCCTGATAGCGGAAGCGGTCCCGGGGACGACCATGGACGATGTGGTCACCGCGAGAGTCGACTACTCCAGGCTCGATCGGAAGGCTGCCGCCATCAAGATCCGACTCAACAGCACCGTTGTGAATGCCGGCCACAGCGCCAATGGCAAGGCAGTGGATGTCACCTACGTACATGGTGGCGATGCCCACACGGTGCGTACCGGCAAGTGCATTCTGGCCTGCTACAACAGCGCAATTCCTTATATATGCACCGAGTTGCCCGAAACGCAGAAAAAGGGTCTGGCTTATAACGTCAAAGTGCCGCTGACTTACACCAAGGTGTTGGTGCCGAACTGGCGCGCTTTTGCGGAACTCGGGCTGGATTTCGTCTATTACACCAACGATTTTTTCAAGCAGGTGGAACTCGACTACCCGGTATCCATTGGCGATTACCAGTTCGGCAGTTCGCCGGATGAACCGATGGTGCTGCACATGTGCCACGTTCACCATTCACCGGATATCAAGGGACCCGAGCAATGGCGCGAAGCGCGCAGAAGGTTGCTGGCGACGCCATTCTCCGAGTTCGAGCGCCACGTGCGCGAGCAACTGGATCAGGCCTTGTCAGGTGCCGGCTTCGATGCCGGGCGGGATATCCATGCGATCACGGTGAATCGTTGGGCACACGGCTATGCCTACAGTCCGGGGCTGCTTTGGGAGCCGCACTATGCGTCCGAGGAGGACAAGCCCTGGGTGATCGGGCGGAAGCGACATGGCCGTATCAGCATTGCCAATTCGGACGCAGGTGCCGCCGCCAACACCAATGCCGCCATCTACCATGGCTATCGCGCCGTGCAGGAAGCGTTGAACTCATAATCCGCCGTAGGTCAGCGAGCGGTACAAGGTCCTCGTCATGCGCTCGGTGGTGATGAAGCTCCAGTTCCAGACGTCGTGGTAGATCGATAGCGGGTTCTCTTTGAGGACCTGCTCCTCGCTCATATCGCCTTCGACCAGCTTGGCTACCCGCGCCCTGGCATCGATGAGCATAGTCCTGGCGGTTTCGAGGTCGGCTTTGCTGGCTAATGCGCCATGACCCGGGATGATAATCGTGTCGTCATCCGACATCGCCAGGACTCTTTCCTGTGCCGCCAGGAAACCCTCGACGCTGCCACCGGAATCCAGGTCGATGAAGGGAAACAGTCCGTTGAAGAAGATGTCGCCGGCGTGAATGACGTTGATATCCGGATAGTGAATAGCGGCATCGCCATCGGTGTGAGCCGCGGCAACATGAAATACATAGGCGCGGTGACCATTCAGGTGAAAGGTCACGGAGTCCGAGAAAGTAATCTCCGGCAGCATGCCGGGAGGTGCGTCCACCTGTCCGTCTGCCGATGTTATTCCATCCTCGAGCAACCGCTTGCGGATATTGTCATGCGCAAACACCGTGGCGCCGGTGGCATGCAATGCTGCATTGGCGCCAACATGATCGCCGTGTACGTGCGTATTAATGACGAAATCGACCGGTTCGCCGGTCAGCTCGCGGATGGCGGATAACAGGGTCGGGGCGTAAGGCTGCAGCCCGTCGTCGATCAGGATGACGCCATCCTCACCGACCAGCAGGCTCATGTTGCCACCAACGAACCCACCATCACCTTCCAGCATGTAAAAGCCCGCTGCAACTTCGGTCGATTTGATGGAGATCGCCGCGTCCTGCGCTTGCGACAAATATGGCAGGAAGAAAGTCAAAGCGAAAATAGCGGCTGATCGAATAGGCATGAGAAGATCCTGCTGTTCCTGCGCTGACTGCCGAGCGTGACAGCTTGCTGGATGACCCGATTCTGCCAAAAAATCGAACCCAGGTCTCAGTTTTTGTGCAAAAAGTGACTGCGGCAATTGCGCTGAGAGCCGGGTCACAGTCTGTACCCCGATGATTGCCAACAATGCCGCTTCAGCAATCCTTCGATGGACCGGAAATGCAGGCAGACAACGTCATCGAATTCCCCTTGAATCGCCGGCGGCAGATGAACGCGTGCCCGCACTGCGGTACCCGCAGCAATGTCTGGCAGATCGGGCGGCTGTTGTGGGGGTATTGCGAGACTCATGCAGTTCGCTGGGTCGTTGCGGATTACTACCGCGTCAGCCGCGCTACCGTGAATCGGCGGGAGCTGCGAAAAGGCCTGGAGTTTCTGTCTACGTTCGTGGAAGTATCACGCTGAGCGGATCCGGCCCTGCCGCTCACAGCTGCTATGCTGGCGCCGCAGGACCATCAGGATGCCGCTATGTCAGAACACAATATTCAGTCGATTAACTGGGACGCGATCGAGCTCGAAACCGTCAATCCGCACATGCGCCGCAGGATCGTCACCGGCGAGCGCATGACCGTTGCCAGGATCTACTTCAATGACGGTTTCCTGGTGCCGCTGCACAGCCATGAAAACGAGCAGATTACGCAGGTCATTTCTGGTGTGTTGCGCTTTACTTTTGGCGACGACCACGGAGAAACGATAGACGTCGGCCCTGGTGATGTCGTGGTCATTCCGCCGCATGTCCCACACCAGGCCCTGTGCATCGGCGAAGTCGAAGAAATGGATATGTGGTCGCCGCGCCGGGAAGACTGGCTGAATAAGACCGACGATTACTTGCGCGGATAGGCGTTCGCGAAGCTTGAATCCGATGGTCGCCGGCCCGAACAGCGCCGGCCATTGACCTGTCTGTCGTTCAGCCACGATTCACATAAATTTCAGCTACGGTTAAGCGTGTCAATCGTATCCTGCAGGCGAACATGGCCATAACGCCTTGGGTGAGTACACAGCAGGAGACGATCATGGATATCGTAATTGCCGCCGAAAAACCGAGTATTGCAGGAATTCTGAGTGACTATCTGAGACACAAGGTGCGTCCGCAGGAAATCGAGGTTCACGCGAACCCGGACGAGACCGGCAGTTTCCTGGTCAACTGGCAGCTGAACCATTACATCCTGTCGCCGAGCGGCGATCTCGAGCTCAGGGCGATCCGCCAGTCCTGAGCACACTAGTCCCGATCGTGGGACAGATGCCACGAACGACTCGACGTCGACGGCTTTGTACAGCCCATCGCCGACAGCGATGGTGTCCGACTGCGCCTCGCGAGGAAAGCGGCTGCCGCCAGTCGACAATTCGATATATTCATTTTTAATTCCTGCACTCGAAGGCCGGCTTGCAATGCTCTGCCATTAGTTAATACAGTGCAATCAGCGATTCGGGCGGCGAGGGCCAATTCATCAATCGGGAAGCGGAAAATCTGGACCTGCACCCAACCGCAGATTCCCGGTGGCTGCGAGATGCCGTACCGGTCATCGATATTGCTGCCCTGGCTGACGACGGCGCGGACAGCATTGCCGCGAGCCACGCAGTGGCTCAGATCGCACAGGCTTGCAAGGACTGGGGCTTTTTCCAGGTCATCAATCACGGCGTCCCCGCGGCACTGATTGCCAAGATGTGGCGGCAAACCCGGCAATTCTTTGCACTGCCCCAGAGGACCAAAGAGTCGATTCAGAGGACCCGGGAAAATCCCTGGGGCTATTACAACAACGAACTCACCAAGAATCAGCGCGACAAGAAGGAAGTTTTCGACTACACCACCGAAGGTGTCGACCCGGTCTACGCCGCCGAAAACCGCTGGCTGCCGGAACATGAGGCGTTTCGCGAAACGATGATGGCCTACCTCGATGCTGCCATCCGCCTGTCCCTGAAACTGACGCAGGCATTTTGTGCTGGCCTCGACTTGCCGGCCGACTATCTGCAGCGCGAGTTCGCGGGCAGACACAGCGGCTTTATCCGGCTGAATTTTTACCCGGTGGATGATCCATTGGCAGAATCGTCCGTAGAACACCAGCCGCAGGCCGACCTCGGCGTACACAATCACACCGATGCGGGTGTCCTGACCGTGCTGTTGCAAGATGAAGTCGGCGGGCTGCAGGTGCACCGCGACGGTTATTGGCACAACGTAGCGCCGGTTGATGGCGCATTTGTCATCAATACCGGGGATATGATGCAGGTCTGGTCGAACGATACTTATCAGGCCGCGATCCATCGCGTGCTTGCCATGTGCGACCATAACCGTTACAGCGTCCCCTTTTTCTTCAACCCGCCGGCAGGCACGCAAGTCAAACCGTTGCCATCCGTTGTGAGCGAAGCTTGTCCGGCAAAGTACCGCACGATCGACTGGGCAGAATTTCGCAGCCAGCGCACCGACGGGGACTACGCCGACTACGGTTCCGAGGTGCAGATATCGCAGTACCGCGTATGACTTAAGTGCAATGCACGGGGAGGTGGATTGAGAAGCAACATCAAAGCAGTAGTGATCATTGCGCTTGCGGTGGCATTATCGGCCTGCGAGAAATCGGCCGCGCCATACTTGGCAGATTACGCGCGACTGGACCTGCTGATCACCGATGCACGCATATTCGATGGCGTCCGGACCGAAGCAATTAACGCGGATGTCGTTATTCACGACGGCGCAATCGTGGATGTCGGCCAGCATGGCTTCTCGGCTCAGGAACTCACGGAGCGCGTAGTCAGAACCATCAATGCCGACGGCAGGGTGCTGTCACCCGGTTTTATCGACCTGCATTCTCATGGTGATCCGCTGGAAACGCCGCAGTTCGAAAATTTCCTCGCGATGGGCGTTACAACGATTGCGCTCGGCCAGGATGGATCGAGTCCCGAGGTCGATGATCTGTCCCTGTGGCTTAAGAAGGTGGCCGAAATCGGTATCGGGCCGAACCTCGCGATGTTTGTCGGACACGGTACTTTGCGTAGTCAGTCGGGTATCGGACTCTCAGCGATCCCGAATCCCGCGGATCTGCAGGCTATGCTGAGTGCCCTCGATCGCTCTCTCGCCTACACCTTCGGTTTGAGTACCGGGTTGGAATACAGCCCGGGCCTGCATGCCGGTTCGCAGGAATTGCAGGCGCTCGCGAAAATCGTCGGTAAAAACGGGCGCCTGATCATGAGCCATATGCGCAACGAAGATGACGATCAGCTCGAGGCGTCGATCGCGGAATTGCTGGAGCAGGGACAATTCGCGCAGGTACACATTTCGCATCTCAAGTCGGTGTTTGGCACAGGCGCGGCGCGAGCCGAAGAGTTGCTGGCTATCCTGAATAATGCCCGTGCCGCCGGGGTGGAGGTTACCGCGGACGTTTACCCGTATACGGCCAGTTACGCCGGCGTCAGCTTGTTGTTCCCGGTATGGGCAAAGACCGCCGAACAGTTTGCGCTCGCCAGGACCGAACGTCATGAGGAGTTGCGGGAATACCTGAGAAACCGGGTTAACCGGCGCAACGGGCCGGAGGCGACTCTGCTCGGTACCGAGCCGTATACCGGCAGGACGCTGGCAGATGTTTCGTTCGAGCTCGAAATGCCATTCGAGGATGTCCTGATCGACGTTATCGGCCCGCAGGGCGCGTCGGCGGCCTATTTCGTCATGAATGACGATTTGCAGTCGCGGCTACTCCGCGACGAATACGTCGGCGTATGTTCCGATGGTAGTCCGACGGGCTTTCACCCGCGCGGTCATGGCACGTTCGCGAAAATCATTCAGAAGTACGTCAACGAAGAGCCGCTGATGACGCTTGGCGAGACCATCGTAAAGCTGACCTCGTTCCCCGCTGCAGTGCTGGGCATTAGCGACCGCGGCGCCGTGCGTGAGGGAATGATGGCCGACCTGCTGATCTTCGATCCGGCGAATGTCAGAGAAAACGCAAGTTTTCCGGCACCGTTTCAGTTTGCCGACGGTTTTGACGTGGTCATCGTCAACGGTCGGGTAGCTCGTGAAAACGGGCGAATGAGCGCTACATTGTCCGGCCGTGTCCTGCGGCCGCAAACGCTCGACAGCGCGAATTAAGAGGGAAATAGAAGGCGGTGATTGCCCATCTTGCATCACCCGCATTTTCTCCGTCCCCGATCATGTCGCCCCTCGATGCGGAGGATGCCATTATTGCAAATAACAGGGCAGAACTGGACTACGGACCCATGTTGATCCTGAGGCATGACACGAAAACAAGCGAGGTGTTTTATACCCTGTACGGGCATCTCTGCCAGAAGAGCTTGGCAGGCGGGATCGCCGAGCCCGGCAGTGTTTTTTCCCGAATGCGATCCGACCTTGCTAAATTGTGAACTGGCGGATTAGGCGGTGACCGGCTCACTGCAGCTGCTGGACCTGGTCGCGATGGCGATCTATTTCGCGATTCTGATCTGGATTGGCGTGCATGTTGCGCGCAGTGGCAGGGGTGAGGGTGAATGCGAGTCATTCCTTGCAGCGGATCGTAATATGAACTTGCTGCAGACGACCACGAGCACGGCTGCGACGGACCTTGGCGGTGGTTTCAGTATTGCCATGGGCGGCCTGGGTTTCACGCTGGGTATCTCAGGTTCGTGGCTTATAGCAGTATCGGGCCTGAGCATCGTCATGGTGTCGTTTTTCCTGGTGCCGAAGGTCAAGCGCTGGGCCGACCGTGCCCGGGGACTGACGACGGGTGACCTGTTCGAAGCGCGTTTCGATCGGCGCACCGGCACCCTGGCGGCCGTGGTCATCGGCATAGCGTGGTTCACGTTTGTCGGTGGGCAGATCATTGCCGGCGGCAAACTGCTGCAAGTGACGCTCGAAATGGACCTGACCTTCGCCGTGGTGCTGTCGGGTGCCATCATCCTCGCCTATACGGCGATGGGCGGTCTCAAAGCAGTCATTTATACCGACGTGTTTCAGATGTTGGTATTGATGATCGGCATCATCTTCATCGTGGTTCCCATTGGCCTGTATCAGGTCGGTGGATGGAGCGCGATGGTCGCGCACTTCATGGCTTCCCCGGACACGGCGGGACTGGTGCATTGGGGCAGTGTTGGCTGGAAGCAGGCACTCGGCTGGTTCTTCGCGGTATTTCCCGTCTGGTTCATCTCGATTGCCGGCATGCAAAGAATCATCGCCGCGCGTGACCTGAAAACGGCGCAACGGGCATTTTTTCTCACCGGCGTACCTATCGAATGGCCGTTGTTCGCTGTCGGCAGTACGCTGGTCGGCCTGATCGCCAGAATGCTGCTGCCCGACCTGAGCGATCCGGAACTGGCCACACCAACCCTCATCATGCAACTGCTGCCTGCCGGTATTGCCGGCATCGTTATCGCGGCTTACATCGCCGCAGTCATGTCCACCGCTGACTCGTGCCTGATCGGACCGGTTGCCATTTTCACCAATGACGTCTACCGCAAACACCTGCGGCCCGGCGCTTCCCAACAAACTCTCGTCAAGGTAGCGCGCATAACGACGCTGGTATTTGGTGTGCTGGCCATAGGCATCGCTTACCTGGTCCCGAACGTGCTCGACCTGATCCTGTACGCCTATACGTTCGGTGCCGCGGGCATCTTTTTTCCCATGCTCGGCCTTTTGTTCTGGGCACGCACGACGTCCAGCGGAGCCTACTGGAGCATGCTCTGCGGTGGATCGTCTGCCGTCATCTGGTCGATCGCCGGCGAACCGCTGGGCTTCGCAGCATCCTACATGGGCTGGGTTATCGGACTACCGGTACTTGTCGTCGTTTCGCTGCTGACCCGGCACAGCGAGGACGAAAATCTGCAACTGTTTTCCTGACACGATTCCGAGGACCCCTATATGGAAATCATTGGCATGCTGGACTCGCCGTTCGTACGGCGTGTTGCGGTTACCGCGAGATTGCTTGGGCTGGAATACCAGCACAGACCACTGTCGATCTTTCAAACGTACGACGAGTTTCGGCAGATCAATCCGCTGGTCAAAGTGCCGACGCTCAAATGCGACAACGGTGAGACATTGGTTGATTCCACATTGATCATCGACTACTTCGAGTCATTGGCTGGATCGTCCGGTAAACTGATGCCCGAAAAGATCTCTGAACGGCGGACGGCACTCAGGATTATCGGCATCGCGCTGGTGGCGATGGAAAAGGTTGTACAGATAATTTACGAAACCAGGCAGCGCCCGCCCGAACTGCAACATGCGCCGTGGCTCGAGCGGCTTACCCAACAACTGCTGAGCGCTGTCGAATTAATGGAAGACGCGGTCGGCGACGGTGAGCGTTGGATGTTCGATCTGAATATCATGCAGCCGGATGTCAGCACAGCGATCGCCTGGCGATTCGTGCAACACGTGGTGCCGGAGATTGTGGACGAAAAGAAATATCCCGGACTGGTCCGGTATTCGGAGCGTGCAGAGGCGTTGTCGGAATTCCTGGCCTGTCCGATCGAATAAAGTGTAAAAGTTGGTATCTAATTCACGCGACTGGCAACAAAATTCAGGAAAGCGTAGGGTTGCCAGCAGCGAAATACGGAACCTCCTCTGATGTCTTTCTTCCGGGAACTGAAACGCCGAAACGTGTTCCGCGTGTCCGCGGCCTATGCCGTCGTTGGCTGGTTGCTGACAGAGGTCGGTGATATGGCCTTCGCGACTTTCGAAGCACCCGCCTGGGTCATGAAGGTCTTCCTGACGTTCATTATCCTGGGATTCCCGCTCGCCGTATTCTTCGCCTGGGCATTCGAGTTGACGCCGGAGGGGCTCAAGCGGGAGAGGGACGTCGACCGCAGTCAGTCCGTAGTGCGCGCCACCAGCAGAAAACTCGATTTTTTCATTATCACGGTGTTGCTTGTGACGCTGGTTTACTTTGCGTTCGATAAGTTCGTGCTCGTTCCGGACAGGGATGCAGCGCTGGTCCAGAATGCAACCGAATCGCTTACCATGGATGCCGAAAAATCCATCGCCGTGCTGCCGTTCGTCAACATGAGCGACGACGCGGCAAATGAATACTTTTCAGACGGCATCTCGGAAGAAATCCTCAATGCCCTGGCCAAGGTCCAGGACCTGAAAGTAACTGGTCGTACTTCCTCATTTTCCTTCAAGGACAGGAACGACGATCTCCGCACCATCGGCAAGGCACTGGGGGTCTCGTATATCCTGGAAGGCTCGGTCCGCAAGGCGGGCGTGCGGGTCAGGATCACGGCCCAACTGATCAAGGCCGACGACGGGTTTCACCTCTGGTCGGACACCTATGAGCGGGAACTCACCGATATCTTCGCGATCCAGGACGAGATCGCACAGGCGATCCTGGAGCAGCTAATAGCAAGACTGGGTGCGGGCAACGGTGAATATCAATTCGCTGCCGCGCGCACAGACATCAGCGCCTTCGATATTTACCTCGCAGCCAAACAGAAAATCTATTTACGCAAAAGAGTTCCGCTGGAACAGGCTGTCGACCTTCTCGACCGGGCCATTCTCATTGATCCCGATTATTCGCCGGCGTATGCACAACGTGGCATTACCCTGCTGATGCTCACGGAAGATCAATACGGCACAATTCCGAGGGAGGAGGCACTCAGCCGGGCCAAGCCCATGTTAGACAAAGCCCTGGCACTGGATCCCGCGTCGGCAGAAGCGTTGGCTGGCCTCGGCCTGTATTTCAGCCAACAAGGTGACCAGGAGCAGGCAATCGAGTCGCTGGGCAAGGCCCTGTCGATCAATCCGAACTTGCTTAATGCGCGCAACTGGTTGGCGAACGTCCATGCCAGACTCAATCATCTGGAGGACGTGAAGCGCATACGGCTCGAGATCCTGGAGCGGGACCCACTGTACCTGGCGGGCATCAGTAACTTGCTCGACGACTACATGCTGTATGGCGAAATCGAAGAGGCGCAGGCATTGATGGATCGGATAAAGCCCTATATGCCGGCCTCAAGGAGGATGGTGAGTTGGGATGGCGTGCTGCACTTCGTCGCCGGCAGGGTCGCCAAGAGCATGCCCTATTTCGACGCTGCCTATGAAATGGATCCGAATAGCCCGGCAGCGAAAAACCAGTTGACCCGGGTACTGTTCCACTCCGGGCAATATGAACGGCTGCTCGCCGTGGGCCTGGATGAATTCAGGGTGTACGGGCTGATGCGCCTTGGCCGTTTGGACGAAGCATTGCATCTGGCCAGGGAACTGGCGGCCAGCAGACAGCAATTAGAGATATTGCGTGTGCTGCTTAGTCGAAGGCAATATGCCGAGCTGCTCGAGTATGTCGAATCGCGCTGGGTAGACCTTGATGCCTTCGAAGCAGACTATCCGGAGCGGGACGGGTGGAATGAGCACAATTACTTCGGAATTATCGCTTATGCGTATCAACGCATGGGCGATGAGGAGATGTATAAGGACGCGATGCTGCGATACGAGGCGGCGCTCGACTACCAGCGGCAGCTTGGCGCAAATAATCGAACGTTCGCGTTTGCCGAAGCCGTGTATGCCGTACTCGTCGGGGACCATAAAACCGCGCTTCTGAAACTTGCAAGAGCGATTGAGGGTGGCGTCACGTTCGACCCGAATTTGACCAACACCTGGCCAATGTTTGATGTACTCGAGGGCGATCCGAAATACGAGGCCATATTGAACCGCATGATCGACAAGTTGAACTCCGAACGAGCCAAGCTGGGCCTCGGTCCCGTGACGCAAACGTAGGAGCAGCTTCCAGTCGCCACCTGATCGCGGCAAGACAGGCGACGTGGACACTACATTATGAAACGTGCTGGCGAGCGCCCGAATGCTTACTTCGCTGCCAGATCTTCACTTGCGTGCGTGTGTATTGCCGGCTCGACATGCGGAAGATGGTGTTCGCACTCTTCCGTCAGGTGCTCAGCGGTTCTGATCCAGTTACAGGTCTCGCAGGTACAGGTTGTTTCATCGTGTCGCAACTCACTTTGCAGCGACTCAACGAGCTTGATTCCTTCGCGCAATGACGTGCCCAGGGCTTCGATCGGTTTTTCTTCGAGATGCCTGAAGTCCTGCAGGCATTTGGCCCAGCCGCATTCGCCCGTCAGATCGCAGTTATTGCACCGCTCACCGGTCGCCTGATAGAGACTTTCGTGCGGGTAGTTCCCCTCTTCGATCAGTTGCCTGACCAGTAAACCGGGATAAGTGAGCGCTTCTATTAGTTGTCGTCGCATGAATATCTCCTGTCGGCTGTAAGCCCATATTAGGCAGGTCGACCGCCACACTCAACCGCCGGGGCGCCCGGGGAGTAGGTAATGCCCGAAATTCCCTGAAATCCGCCTGGTATCGAATCGAAAACCCGACGCCGGCCTGCCCTGGTGCGCTCCGCCCGGACAACGCTGGACAAATACACGGTGCTCCACCAGAATTACTGCCAATTCCACTGTACGAATACATCAATCATCAGGAAATCCTAAATGGCCTTGCGCATAGCAATTCTTCGATCACTGCCGCTCCTTCTGCTGTCCATGTCAAATTTGGCGGTGGCCGATGTTCTGGACGATATTCTCGAGCGGGGCACCATCCGATTTGGTGTCGCGGAGTTCGTGCCGTGGACAATGAAGTCCGAGTCCGGGGAACTGATCGGTTTCGAGATAGACGTTGCCAACAAGATCGCGAAGGACATGGGCGTGAAGCCCGAATTCAAACTATACCCGTGGGACGAGGTCATTCCGGCGCTGCGGAGCGGGAAAATAGACATACTTACCGGCGGGATGTCGATTACTCCCGCCCGGGCGTTGCAGGTAAATTTCAGCCGTCCGCTCGCCGAATCAGGTGTTGGCCTCGCAACCAATACGAGCATGACGAAGGAAATCAAGAGACTCGAGGAACTCAACAGGGCGGAGATCACTATTGCCGTTGTTGACAGCACACTCGCACACAGTGTGACGCAGACTCTCTTCGACCAGGCGGAAATCAAGGTGTTTGCGACTGCAGTCCAGGCCGGGGAAGCGGTTGTTGATGGTGAAGCGCATGCCTACCTGGCAAGCCTTACCCAGGCAAAATTTCTGGCGATGAACAATAGCGACAAGGTCGACCTACCGATCGCGGAGCCGCTGCTTGCATCCAAGGAGGCTCTTGCAATCAGAAAGGGCGAGCAGGAACTGCTGAATTTTCTGAATGCCTGGGTCACGGCAAGGCAGGCTGATCGATGGATCGCAACCACGCGCGACTACTGGTTCGAGACGCTGGAGTGGACGAAGGACGTCGCCAGGTAATGCTTGCGAAACGCAGCAACTTCTTTAAGAGATGTGGCTTCGCTGCGGCAACCGTGGCGTTCATCGGCGCGAGCGCAACCGCACAAGAGAACGCCGAACAAGCTGCCGATGAAGACGAGGTGATCGACGAGATCGTAGTCATTGCAGGAGGAAAATCCGGCGACCCGGTCGATGTCGAAGCGCTGTATGAAGAAATGATGCGGGAAAGGCTCATGCTTGAACGGGACCGCCTGCGAGTTCTCGAAGAAGAAAACGAGTGGCGGAGCTCGGCTTCCACGGCCGTGGAGAATCCGTCTCGAATCAAGTGGGGCTATGACCCTCAGGACGAACTCAGGATGCGGAGAGAATCGAATCTGTCCGACGTCCAGTGGATAACTACCAAGCCGGCAACAGTTTTCAGGGTCGAATTCTGATCGGCCAGACGCTTTGTGCG
>Ga0255058_10000599_pt1 | contig 21081 bp, 14 predicted proteins | sample Cases_109_9_MG_FD_188637 | JGI IMG/M metagenome (GOLD analysis project Ga0255058, IMG submission 188637) | Seawater microbial communities from Amundsen Gulf, Northwest Territories, Canada - Cases_109_9 | ecosystem: Environmental > Aquatic > Marine > Gulf | place: Canada: Northwest Territories... | reverse complement strand
CGCGCCGGCAAGCTGAATGCCCGCGCCACCGGTGCCGCCGATGACCATGCCGTCATTTCGCGTCGTGATGGTCAGATCGAGCAGCGAAGCACTGATAATTTCCCGGATGACCAAGTTGTCGCCGAACCCGCCCTGGGCGAAGTCGAAGACCTGATCGGCGAAGTTTTCGACCACATAGTCGCCATCCTCATCCGGCTCGAGGCTCAGGGTAAGACTCGACAACGCCCCTCCGGACCCGCCCACGCCAGCGGAGCCCGAGACGAAGAAATCGCCGTCGTCCAAATTCAGGATCAAGTCGTTAACACCACCGATCTCGATATGGTTGGTGTCGCTGCCGATATCTACCGCCGCCCTCAGGGACACGGCACCGGCGCTGGTGATCGTGCTGGCCACATCGGTGAGATCGGTCGCGTTGGTGGCGATGATGCTGCCCCCGGAGCTCAAGAACAGCAGACCCGCGCCGCCGGCGATGGCGTTCTCACCGAGCGCGATATCGGCGGCGCCCGAGGATGTGAGGGACACGGTGCCGGTATCGACGTTGCTGACAGTGGCGGCGCCCGCCGTCGTGCCGTCCTCGAGCGTGATGCCCGTCGCGTCGACGCTGAGCGAGGTGCCGTCGCCCCCCGCGATCAGGCGCGCGCCACTCAACACGGTGACCAGGCCGGTGGCATCGATGGCGACGCTGGCGCCCGACAACATGCCGGTTACCTCCACCGAGGAGCCGGAGCCGCCGCCGGCGGAGATGAAAATGTCGCTGGCGGAGATGAGGTTCGGCAACGTTATCGGCGTGTCTTGATCACCGCCGACACCGGAGCGCACGGTGATGGTACCGCTGCCCGCAGTCACGATGTCGAGAACCGGCTCCGGGCTGCTGAGAGTGAGATCGATGGAGCCGGCTTCAGCGGCGCCCAGGTTGCGGGTCTCGATGAGCAGATTGCTGTTGGCCGCAAGTGTCAACGCGCCGTCGTCGAAGCTTCCGACGACGGATACCGATTGCGTGGCCTGCAAGGTGATGTTGGCGGTTGCGCTCTGCGCTTCGATCTCGGACTGGTAGACGACGCTCGGTCCCGCATCCGAGAACAATATCGCTCCCGCCACGCTGCCGTCGCCGGCGAAGGTGTCGATTCCGTCGACACCGCCATCATCCGAGCCGCCGGTAATCTCGATGACTGCCGGGTCCAGGAGCAATGTTCCCCGGCTGCCCATCGCGGCCGTGAGATCGGCCCTGCCACGGTATGCCAGGTGCTGCCTGCCGGAAACTTCGGCAAAGCCGCCGTCGCCACCGGACGGACCACCGCGGGCACTGATCTTTCCGAAAAAGTTGGTGGTCGCATCGGACCATACGATGATCCTGCCACCATCGCCTGTGGCGGTGGCGTCGGCGTCGATGACAGCGCCGGCGGCAACGCCCGTGAGCCGCGCATTGGCAATCGACGGGTTAGCGCCCTGGTAGTCACCGCCGACGAGCACCGTGCCGCCGCCGAGGCCGCCCGATACGTCGATAGTAGCGGCATCCAGCATCGCCACCGACTCGCCGAGCACCTGCGCTTCACCGCCACGGCCGCCCGCCGAGCGGGCCGAGATCGTGCTGCCGGTGTCGAGCAATGTAAGCCCCGCGCTCTGCAGCACGATGCGGCCACCCTCGCCATCCGTGGCGTCCCCATGGATGCGACCGCGGTTGCGGACATCGGCATCGGAGATGAGCGTCACCGAGCCGGCGGCGCTCATCTCCGATGCCGACACGTCGATGGTGCCGGAGTTTTCCACATCGGCTCCCAGCGCCGACAGTCTCACCGTCCCGGAGGAGCGATCGATGCTGGCGGCGCGAATGATGCCCCGGTTGTTGACGGCACCGTCGACGATGCCGCGGGCCACCGCGGCGCTCAACAGCACCTGGCCGCCGTCGGCGTGGATCTCGCCGTTGTTGACCACCGCACCGTCCTCGTCCATGTCCTGATCCACATCCTCGAAAATCGCGCCGTCCACGTGAAAGCGGATGAGCCCGTCGCCGTCGAAATCGACCAGAGCCTGGCGCCCGGCGCCCATCAGAACGTGACCGAGATCGGCGATGATGACGCCGTCGTTGCGCACGGCCCCGCCGAGCAGGACGACGCCGCCACCGCCAGCGGCTTCGATCAGGCCGCGATTGACGACGGCCCCGGGCACGCTGCCGTCGGGCGCAGCGAAGCGGTAATTCCCGTTCATGAAGTCGGTAATATCGATATCCAGACTGGAGGCCATCAGGCCACCCACCTCGACCCGCGCGCCGGGGCCGAAGACCACGCCGTTGGGATTCATGATGAACACCTGGCCGTTGGCCTGGATGCTGCCGTGGATCTGGCTCGGCAGCTCATTGAATACCCGGTTGAGAGCCGCGGCCGAGGAGGACGGTTGTTGGAATCTGACCAGCTCCTGGCCGGCGACGTCGAAGCCCGTCCAGTCGATGGCCAGGGACTGTGATTGCTGCTGTATGAGCGTGGTGTCGACGTTGGGCCGCTGTATCGTGCCGCTGCCCGCCACCACCTGGCCGCCGGTGGGCCCGGCCAGCGCCGCCCCCGGATTGACCAGCGCCGACAACAGCAGGCCCGCAATGGCGGCGGCGCGGGCAGCGGACGCCAGCGGCGGCCGCCCACGGTGGGCGTGTTGCCTCGCACTGTTCAACATTCGGCGTACCCTGGGATGCACGGATGCCCCCCGGCACCCGTCGCAACGCCATACTTCCTGGGGCCCGGGCGCGCCTCCCTCCTCCATCGGAACCGTGCGCGCAACTACCCCCTTGGTGATCAATTTGGCATCAGCATAGGTAACCCGGGCCTTGCGCCCCAAACTGTGAACCCGGTCACACTTTCGAGGCCCGGCAACCCTCAGAACTGATAGGTCAGTTCGAGCCACCAGCGGTCGTCGCTGCCGTCGCTGGCGGGAACTGCGCCGCCGAATGGCCTGGCGTATTGCACCCGCCCCTGCAGCTCCCCCGGGATGCCGAAAGCGAGCCCCGCGCCGTAGCCGTAAAAGCTGGCATCGGCGCGATCCGAGATCACCGGGTCGTTGAGTTGCCCGTAAGCGAAATCGCTGAAAAACGATATCCTCAGCACCTGACCCCAGGTCAGCCCCCCAAATGCCGGAACCTGCGAGAAACCCGGGGCGTTAACGGTCAGCTCCAGAGAGCCGAACACGCCGCTGTCGAACAGCGCCTCCGCCACCGGATAACCGCGCACGCTCGCGGGTCCGCCGATACTGAACTGCTCGAGGGAAGTGAGCAAGCTGGGGGACCACTGCCCTTCGGTGCGCAGCAGCAACGATATGTCCTCGGCCAGCGTCTGCAGGCGCGAATAGCTGCCGTAGGTCTTGAAAAAGTCGTTGCTGGCGAACTCGCCGCTGGCGCCGCGGCGGCTCGGCGGCACCGGTTGCTGTGCCGCCTCCCTCGCGCCGTGGCCGCCGAGCAGATCGCCGAGGCCGAAGGTGAAGCCCAGTGCCCCCAGGTTGAGCCCGCGGGCGCGACTGTCGATGCTGTCGAAATCGAACTCGAGCTCGGCTACCGACAACACATCTTCTGCGATGGGAATACCGGCCTGGCTGGTGACCGCGTTGCTGCGCCGCCAGGTGAGGATGCCGGAGACGTTCTTCTGGCGCGATCGAATCAGTGAACGGCGCCCGAACAACCGGAAGATTTCCGATTCACCCGAGAGATCCGCCGCCGCCAGATCCGAACCCACGTCGAAGGGATTTCTCTGTCCGCTGACGCCGATGGTCGTGCCCGGCAGGCCGACGGGCAGTTCGTATTCCAGCTTCCAGAACCTGCCGTTGGTGGGATCGAACTGGCGCAGGATAGCGGCGTAGAAGCGGTCGCCGATGCCCATCGGGTTGTTCACCTGCACGTCCGCGAACACGCGATACTGGCCGGTGAATCGCGTGCCGTAGTTATCGGCGCGCAGGCTCGCCTGCAAGCGTCGCTCATCCTGCACGCGAACGATCAGGTCCGTTTCGCCGACCTCGGTGCCCGGCTGGAACACGCCGAAAACGCTGATTCCCGGAAGATCACTGGTGGTCAGAATTACGGACTCGATGCCGGAGGCGGTGACGGGCGCATCGATGAGATCCTCGAAGGGTGCGGCCAGGACCGCGTCCCGATACATCTCGTTACCCTGGAACACCACGGCCCCCAGCTTGCCTTCGAACACCTCGATGGTGACCGTGCCGTCGTCGACTTCCTGGGCCGGGATGATGGCCTGGGCGAGAACGAAACCGGCGCTGCGGTAACGTTCGGTGACGGCGGCGGCGACTTCCTGAATCTGACCGATGGTCATGCCCGCGAGGCGGCGATAGCGCTGCTGGCGCAAGCCCTCGATCAGTGCCTCGAGCGCTGCCATGTCCCTGTCCGCGTCCTCGGCGTTCACCAGGCCGCGCACCACGTCGCTGATACGTTCTCGCTCGACCGTGGTGAAACCGTTGTCATCCACGTCAACGAGCGCCAGGTGCTCGCGCCTCAAGTCCTCCACCAGGTCCTCCAGATCCGCGCGCCGGATCCCCTGCTCCGGGTGATCCTCGACCCCCTCCAGCACGAAACGCGCCACGTACAGGCGCTCGCCGACGTCTGGATCCAGGGGTCGCTCGACGGCCGGAGGAACCGGGAACGGCTCGAGATCGGCAGGGCCGGGCGGTCGCGGCGGTGATGTGGGCGGCACCGGCAGGGCACCACCCGGCAGTGCCCCGCCGGGCAGCGGCTGTGCCCACAGCGCTGGCAGCCACAGGGCAACACACAGATACAGCGCCCCGGCCAGCAGCGCCAGGATAACGCCGCAGCTGCTCCGGGGATGGATCTTTTGTGTTTTCAGCCCTTGCATCTCCCCAGGTATCTCAACCAGTTAACAGAATATTTCCATGTAAACTCTTAATTGTGGTGCATGCCGTGCACCATCTCCAGGATGTAGCGGAAATCCCCCCCGAGGCGCCGCCACCGGGGGCGGCAGCGCGCACATGCAACCGGTACAGTCAATCCGTCGGTATTGCGCATCGATGCGCATCGATGCGCAGCCACCGCAACAGGATTACACTTACTCCTGCCGGTTGCCGAAGGTCTCACGGCTGGCAGCCGGGCTGGGAAAAGCCGTCCGGTCGTCGTTTACTGGAGCCTATGCTACTCACGGAATCGCAGCGGCGCACGACTCATCGTGTCGGCCACGGACTCGACACCGCCCGCGGCCGATTGGCGCGGCTGGGTAAGCAGGCATGAGTGAACAATCGCCTCTTGACTGGACTTCGAGTGCCTGCACCGACGTCGGCGCGGTGCGTGAGCTCAACGAAGACGCCTACCTGGAGCGTCCGGATCTGGGCTTGTGGCTGGTGGCCGACGGCATGGGTGGGCACTTCGCCGGGGACGTCGCCAGTCACATGGTGGTATCGGCGATGGACACCCTCGAGCCACCGCGGTCGCTGAGCAAATTCGTGGAAGCGGTGGAGCGACGGCTGGCCGAGACCAACACGCAGCTGCGCGACTACGCCGAGCGGGAAGAAACCCACACCATCGGCAGCACCGTGGTGGCCCTGCTGGTCCACGGCGAGCACGCCGTGTGCTTGTGGGCCGGAGACAGTCGCATGTACCGGATTCGAGACGGCAGACTGGAACAAATCAGCCAGGACCATGCGCTGGTGGAAGAGCTGGTGGAACGCGGTGTTCTCACACCCGAGCAGGCGGTTGACCATCCCCACGGCAACCTGGTCACCCGCGCCGTCGGCGCCGCCGAGCGTTTGTTTCTGGATATCGAGATCATTCCTATTCAGGCGGGCGATCTCTTCATTCTGTGCAGCGACGGACTCGAGAAACAGATCGCCGAGGAAGAGATGTCGGACATGGTCGAGGCGAGCGATCCGAGCCAGCTGAGCCACACGCTGCTGGCGCGCGCACTCACGGTCGGTGCCCGCGACAACGTCACGGTGATCACCGTGGCGATCCACCGCCAACCAGGGAGTCCAACGGGCAGCGATGAGCCCGGCGGCGGCGACGAGACGGATGTGGAAAATGATGCCGACACTTTGCGCTATCAACAGCAACCGCCGATCTGAGGTCTGCGATCGGTGAAGGAGTTCGAGCGCCTGCTTACCGCCTATCGTGGCGGTAAAGTGGATCTCGAAAGCTTGCAGGCCAGCGTGGAATCGCTGGTGGGGGAATCCAACGGGGCCGCCATCGAAGCTCTGATGCTGCTCGAGGCAGCGCGGGCCAGCGGATTATCGGAGCCGGCATACACGAGCCTGCACCGTCGACTGACCGCCTTGTCGGGGAAAAGCGCCACTAAGCTGAGCGTCCCTCCCGGCGCTGGCGTCGACGACAGCACAACCGCCATACACCGCGGCCTCGGCAAGCCCGAGGGCCCCACGGAGCTGAATCCCGCGGCCGGCTACAGTCAGGACGAGATTGCCAGGCGCCGCGTCACCATCGAGCGCGTGCCCGAACAGCCGCCACCGGCGGCAGATGAACGCCCCGGCCCCCCCATCACCAACGTGGGTGCAGGCGGTACCGGCGAAGAACCCACCGGCACCATGTGGCCCGGACTGTACAACGATACCGACGCCGGTGTTCCGGAGCGGGAATTTCAGACAGGCGAGGTGCTGCGTGGCCGCTTCAGGCTCATCACCAAGCTCGGTGAGGGCGGCATGGGGGCGGTGTGGAAGGGCAAGGATCTCCTCAAGGAAGAGGCCAAGGACCGCAACCCCTACGTCGCCATCAAACTTCTGCAGGCCGACTTCAAGAGACACCCGGAAGCCTTCATCGCGTTGCAACGCGAGACCTCGAAGCAACAGCGGCTCGCACATCCGAACATCGCTACCGTCTACGACTTCGACCGCGACGAACGTACGCAAACCGTATTCATGACGATGGAAGTCATGGAAGGTCAGCCCATGGACGCATTCATCCGGGCGCTCCCCGCGGATGGGCTTCCCGCGGACGAAGCCATGTCCATCATCGAGCAACTGGCGGCCGGGCTCGCTTACGCCCACGAAAACGGTTTGGTGCACTCGGATTTAAAGCCAAGCAACTGCTTCATCACCAGCGAGGAAACCGTCAAGCTGCTGGACTTCGGCATCGCGCGCGCCTCGAAGTCCAAGGGTGACGCGGAAGAAGGCGAAACGACGCTGTTCGATCCGGCAGAGCTCGGCGCCCTGACTCCCACCTATGCGACGCTGGAAATGTTCGAGGGCGAGGACCCCGATCCCCGCGACGATATTTTCGCGCTGGCCATTCTCGCGTACCAGCTGTTCACCGGACGTCATCCCTACGGCAAGAAGAGCGCGCCCAAGGCGAAGGCACTGGGACTACGCCCGGCGCGGGTCGCCAAGCTTTCAAAGCGACAAAATCGCGGACTCGTCAGAGGTCTCGCTCTACACCGCGAGCAGCGCACCGCTACGGTCGAGCAGTTCGTAAACGACATCCGGCGCCGGCACAGCATCGCAATCTATGTGGTCACCGGCGCGGTCGCCGCGTTGCTGTTGATCGCGGCGCTCGCCTATAAGCCGATACTGGACATGCTCAATCAGCGCCAGCACGAAGATGTCATCGCAGCGCTGGAGCGACCCGGAATGGAGAACATCCGTAACGCACTCGCCCAGGCCGCCAACCTCGGTGATCGGGAGCTGCGTGAAATCATGGAGGACGAACGCACCCCGAACGCGATCATCGCCCACATCGGTCAGGCGGGGGACGAGCGCCTGGACCAGTGGCTCGCGTTCGTACGCACGTTTCCGCCCGAGCTGCAACGCGACATCCTCGATGACGAGCGAGCGCGCCGCACTATCGTCGATCATTTCGAAGAGCGCATTTTCGCGGCATTCGATCCCGCGCGCCGCCGCAACGATTACGACCAGGCACGCCGGCAGGTGAACACCCTGGAGGCATTGTATCCGGACTCCGCCGCGGCGCTGAAGATTGGTAACGAGCTCGATTTCCGGCGCAAGAACGCTCTGGACCGCCTCGTGCATCAATTCAATCTCTATCTCGAAGCGGGCCTGGTGATACCAGGCGAAGGCCGCCAGTACATCGGGGACGTTCTGGACGCCGTTCGCCGGATGGATCCGATGCACGATTTGTTGCACGACGACCGACTGCGTCTTCGTTACGGCGAGCTTGCCGAGGTGGCGCGTCGCGCGGGCGACTACCAACGCGCCGCGGCGCTGGTGCGCGCCGGGCTCGCATACGCACCCGACGATCCTGCGCTCCACGACCTGCACTATCAGGTGCAGACCGAGCTGACGCGCGTGGCCAACCAACAACGTGTAGCCGACGTGGAGGCGCGCCTCGCGAACCGTCTGGCGGAGCTGGAGACCGTGGGTGACTTCGCCGCACGCTATGACGACCTTTTGATTCTGGCCGAGCTGGATCCCACGAGCGCGACGCTCGCGCGCGCGACGTCGCGTCTGGAGCAGGTGATGAACGGCGAGCTCGGCCGCTTGTTCGACGCACAACCCTCGAAAAGGGCCTGGGACGAGGGATGGCAGTTGCTGCTGAAATATGCGCCACTGCTCGGTATCGACTATCTGCGCGCGGCCCGGGAACGCCTGCCCGACACGGTGTCAGCGAAAAGCGGCGCAGCGCCGTCGTCGGTGCTCGCCGACGTGCGCATACAGGAGCGCATCGAGACAATCGCCGCGCTGCTGGAAGACCCAAGAGCTGGTAGCGTCTGGCAAGCGGGTCTGGAACGTCCGTACAAGGAGCTCCTGGTGCTGCTCCCGGGCGGGCACGAGATCTTGAGCCAGCAACGTGACCGGATCGCCGAGCACTTTCTCTTCCAGGCGCGCCAGGCGCGGCGGGCCGCGAGTTTCAACGAAGCGCTCACCCTCGTCGAAACCGGGCGGGTGTTTCACCCCGGATTCGCCCCCTACGACGTGGAGACCCAGGTGCTGGCGGAGGCACAAGCCGAGCTCCGCGCCCAGCGCGACGCCGAGCAACTGGCGGCGCTGGTGGACAGCATGAAAGCCGACTTTCGCAGCAAGGCCGAAACCAATCAGGTGCAGGAGGCCAAGAGCCTTCTACAGGAGCTTCGCGGGCTCGGACTCGCCGAGGACGATCCCTTTGTGCGCGAACAAGCCCGGCGCGAGCTTGCCGATGCCTACGCGCGCCTGGCCGCCAGCCGCGTCACTCGGCAGGACTTTAGCGGCGCCATCTCGCTGGCGCGCGCAGGCCTCGAGCAGTGGCCGGAGCACACGGAGCTGCGTGCGCGCCTGGCAGGATACGAGATCGCGCTCGAGAACCAACGCTTCGAACGCGCCCTGAGAGCCCGCCTGTCCGACCCGCAACCGTTGAATGTGTCCGCCACGGCCGCCGACCTGGCTCGCCTGCAGGCACGCTATCCCAACCGCTACACCGATGTGGCGTCCGAGCTGGCGGCGCTTCGAGCACACGCGGTGCTCGAGCACGCGCGTACGGCGCAACCCATCGGTGACGAAATTGCCAGGCAACTGACTGCGTTCGACGCGCTGTTCCCTACCAATCGGGGTAAGTTGGCGGAGGATCTTGTGGCGACGGTGGAGAGGCGCATTCGCAGGCAGGTACCGACCAGCGTCGCGGACATCGAAGCGCTGCGGCCGGTAATAGACAATGTCGCTGAGCTTGCCCCCGTCGAGCAGGCGAGGCTGAAGGCTGCTCTCACCGCAACGGTAATTGCCGGCGCCCAAACACTCGCGGCGCAAGACCCGGAAGCGAGCCGCCGGTTGCTGTTATCGGCGCGTGAGCTCCTGCCGCAGCAGCAGAGCATCCTGAACGCGATGCGCGAGCTGCCGCTACCGGAACTCAACAGCGCCCAGGCGCATCTCGAGGACGGCGCGTTGAGCAGCGCGGCGCGCGTCCTGGACGAGGCTGAAAAAAAGTATCCGCGTCATCCCGACATCGCCGGGCTGCGGGCGAGCCTCGAGCGCGCCATGCAGGAGGCCCAGCGAGCGTATACCGACTATGCGGCCGGCATCGACAAAGCCGAGGCCCGCGAGCAGCAGCGCTTCGACAAGCGTCACGCGCGCGTCGTCGCGCTGTGGCACGACAATGCGAACTTTCAGAGATTGCGCATCCGCGCCCCGCGCAAAGGCGAGTGCCACGACGCGCTGTCGGGATACGGTGCCCAGGCGGGCGGCACCTGCTATGACCTGGTCGCGGGCCGTAAGGGACCGGAGATGGTGGTGGTCCCCGCCGGTGGCAGCCTCGACAAAGCCTTTGCCATCGGCAAGTATGAGGTCAGCGTGATGGACTTCAATCATTTCTGCACGCAAAGCCAACGATGTACTCCACGCAAAGGCACCGAATGGCGGCTGCCCGTGACGGAAATATCCGTGGCGGAAGCGGAGGAGTATGCGCGCTGGCTGTCGGAACAGGCGTCTAGCCAGAACGGGAATCGGGTGCTGTACCGGCTTCCAACAGTGGCGGAATGGGAATACGCCGCGAAAGCCGGCGGTCGACAACCAGAGCGGCAGTTCAACTGCCGAGTATTATCCGCGGGTGAAGTGATTGCCGGACACGCTCTGGTGAACGCGCGATCCGGACAGCAAAACGGGTGGGGTCTCGCGAACTATGCCGGCAATGCCAGGGAATGGGTGCGTGACGATCAGACTCTGGCTGTGCGCGGCGGCGCCTATAGCGATCCACTAACCGAATGCGGACCAGAGCTTAATGACGTTCACTCCGGCGAAGCCGATGCCCTGACTGGATTTCGATTAGTGCGTGAGTTGAGCTGATGACGTCTTCTGGTGACCGATGAACAGATCCCAACTACGGCGATTGGCCAGGGATTACGCAACGGGTCGACTCGAGCACGACGAGTACGCGCGACTGCGTGGCGAATTGATAGATGGGATCGTCGCGGGCGAGATCGCCATCGAATCATCGGTCGAGAATACGGCGGACTTCACAGTCGCGGAGCGCCCGGGCCGGAGTATCCGGGGTACGCCGCTACCATTGATTATCGGCGCATGCATTGTGATTGCCATCATCTGGGCGTTTCTTGCCTCACGCGAGACGTTGATCCCCGGCGCCGGCGACCACACCGACAGTCGCCAAATCCCCGGCAAGCAGGTGTCTGCGGCACGGGTTCTGGTGGAAGAATTTCTCGCCACCAGGGATTGGTCCAGGGAAAGCCTGGCGGAGTTTCGCGACAACTGGAATGCGCTGACGCCCAACGCGCAAGCCGAGGCACGCGCCGAATCGTGGTTTCGCCGTCTGTCCGAGGCGCTTCGCGAAGAGATCAACGCTCATAAAGCGCTTGCCGAGTTCGACGGCAGCGGACTGTCCACCACCACCGGCAAACGACTGGCGGGCTTCGGCGAGTTCCTCGGCATCGACTCGGAGATGCCGGAACCGTCACTACCGGACCGGCCTCGCGTGGTAGCCACGGAGGAAAAGACGCCCCTGACCGGGTCACAATGGCTGGCGGCTCAACAGGACGGCGACTTTACACTGCAGTTATTTGCCGTAAACCATCTGGATCGGCTCGACAGCTTGACCGCCGGACATCCGAACGTGCCGCTCATCTTGCTCACCACCGAAGGCCGGGAGCCGCGTTTTCGCATGGTCCATGGCTCTTTTCCCAGCGAAGAGCAGGCGCGCCTCGCTCACCAGGCGCTTCCCGCCGAGCTTCGCGGTCAGGGGCAGGACCCATTCATTCGCCGCATAAGCGATCTGCGTGAGGAGCTACGCACCGGTGCGCGCGAGGGCTCGGCATCGAACGCCATTCCGTCGGTAATTCCGGCGGCGGATCCGGCGTTCGCGTACACGCTGCAAGTGTTTGCCTCTACAAGCAGAGAAAACGTCGACAGGCTCGTGATCCGCTATCCGTCCCTCGACCTGCGGATACATATCAGCGACGGTGACACCACCCGATACCGCGTGCTGTATGGCCGATTCGATTCACCGCAAGCCGCACAGGAAGCATCCGCAAAGTTACCGGCGGCGATGCTGGAAGAAGTAGGCAAGCCGCTACTGCGCGAGACCGCCGAGTTCGATTGACTAGCTATTGGCCGGCCGCTTTCATCAAGGTTGCGACCTGGCGGTCCGACAATTCGTCCCAGCGACCCCGCGGCAGGCTTCGCGGCAGGCTCACGGGTCCAAATTGCACCCGCGTCAGGCGACTGACTTGAGCACCCTGGGAAGCCCAGAGGCGACGGACCTCGCGATTTCTGCCTTCCCGGAGGGTGACGTGATACCAGTGATTGGCGCCCTCCCCGCCCTTGTGAACGATTGTCTCGAATTTGGCAGGGCCGTCTTCCAGTTGAATGCCGCTTCGCAATGCGCGCATGGCCTGGGCAGTGACTTGGCCGCGCACGCGCACCGCGTACTCGCGCACCAGACCGCTGGACGGATGCATGAGTCGGTGGGCCAACCCGCCGTCGTTGGTAATCAGCAACAATCCACTGGAATTCAAATCAAGCCGACCCACAGCGATCCATCGGCCGCTCTTGAGCCGCGGCAGGTTATCGAACACGGTGGGGCGATCGGCGTCACGGCGCCGGCTGCAAATCTCGCCGGCGTTTTTGTGATAGCGCAGCACGCGAACGGGCTGCCGCCCAAGCGCCCGGCGTCCCAGGCGCTTGCCATCCACCTGAATGGCATCGCCTGCCGCGACCCGCATGCCGATGGTGGCGCGCCTGCCGTTCACCCTCACGCGGCCGGCCGCAATCCAACGTTCCAGCTCGCGCCTGGAACCGTAGCCCGCCCGCGCCAGAATTTTCTGCAACTTCTCGGTAGCGGCTTCCTTTTCACCCATCGCGATACTTCTGGAGAAGCTGCTGTCGTAGGTTGGGCTAAGCGCAGCGAAGCCCAACCTACGGTGCTCAATCCGCCCCGCTGGTGGCCGGCTCTCCGTCGGCGTGGGTTTCGTCGTCCTGGTCCTGGTTCTCGTTCCCGCCAGGGTCGCCTTGCGCATCCACCACCGCCACCAGGGGAACCGCGGCGAACAGGTCGTCGTGCATTTCGTCGAGATCCTTTATGTCGCTCAACGGCGGCAGCTGATCAAGGCTCTTCAGGCTGAAGCTGTCGAGAAACTCGCGGGTAGTCCCGAATAGCTCGGGCCGTCCAGGCACGTCCTTGTGACCGAGCACGCGAACCCACTCGCGATCGGTCAATGTCTTGATGATCGAGGGACTGACGCCCACTCCCCGCACGTCCTCGATCTCACCACGGGTGATGGGTTGGCGGTAGGCGATCAATGCCAACGTTTCCAGCAGTGCGCGTGTATATCGCGGCGGGCGTTCCGACCACAGGGTGCCGAGCCAGCCCGAGAATTCCTTGCGCACCTGGAATCGAAAACCGCTGGATACCTCCACCAGCTCGATGCCCCGCTCCTGCCATTCCTCGGTGAGCGTCGCGAGCGCCTCGCGAATGGCTTTGCGCTCGGGAGCCCAGTCGCTGCCTTCGAACAGCGCCGCCAGATCGTCGACGGCCAGTGGACGCTGGGCGGCGAACATCGCCGCCTCGAGAATGTTCTTTACCTTTTCCTGGCTCATGATGTCTGCGCTCGAACGTGAATGGGACCCAGGGGCTTTGCCTGCACCAGCTCGACGAGCGTTTCGCGGACCAGCTCCAGCACCGCGAGAAAGGTCACGATGACACCGCGCCTTCCTTCATCGACGGCGAACAGGGATGTGAAATCGACGAATTTGTTTTTCTCCAAAGCCACCAGTATCGATGACATGCGCTCACGAACCGACAGCGGCTCGGCCAGTATGTGGTGGTGGGAGTACATGCGGGCACGCTGGAAAACATCGGCGAGCGCCATCACGAGATCCTCCACCCGAACCGTGGGCTGGCGTTTCACCGCCTGCACGAAAGGCGCATCTGCTTCCGTGGGAAAGAGATCGCGTCCGACTCGCGGCAGCGCGTCGATATCTTCGGCAGCCTGCTTGTAGCGTTCGTACTCCTGCAGACGCCTGACAAGCTCGGCCCGCGGATCGCCCTCCTCATCCATCTCCATCTCCGAGCGCGGCAACAGCATGCGCGACTTGATCTCGGCGAGCATGGCGGCCATGACCAGATACTCCGCCGCAAGCTCGAGGCGCAGATCCTTCATCAGATCCACGTACTCCATGTACTGGCGCGTAATCTCGGCGACGGGAATGTTGAGGATATCGAGATTCTGGCGTTTGATGAGATAGAGCAACAGATCCAGGGGGCCCTCGAATGCCTCCAGGAAAACCTCGAGAGCGTTCGGTGGGATGTAGAGATCCCTAGGCAACTCCGTCACCGCCACGCCCTCGACAACCGCGAAGGGCATCTCCTCCTGACGCGGTCCGCCCGCGAGCGCGCCAGCCTCGCTTTCGTTCTCGGTGCGAGTATTGCTGTCGTTGTCGTTGTCGATCATGATTTCATTCCGTCAACGGTATTCGAGTCCCATGGCCTGGCGCCCGTCTTCGAGAGTCTCGCGCGCCATGTCGCGGGCTTGATCGCAGCCCTCGGTGATGATGGAGCGCACCATATCGGGATTCGCCTCGTACTCGGCGGCCCGATCACGCAGTGGCTGCAACTCCGCCAGCACCGCGTCGATGACCGGTTGCTTGCAATCCAGGCAGCCGAACTTGGCGCCACGGCAACCCTCCTGCACCCACTCCCTGGTCTCGTCGCTGGAATAGATCTGATGCAGTTGCCACACCGGGCAGCGCTCCGGCTCGCCGGGGTCGGTGCGCCGCACCCGGGCCGGATCGGTGGGCATGGTGCGTAGTTTTTCAGTGACGCGCTTCGGGTCGTCACGCAGCGCGATCACGTTGTTGTAGGACTTCGACATCTTGTGACCATCAAGGCCCGGCATCTTCGAGGCGGGCGTCAACAACGGTTGCGGCTCCGGAAGAATTACCTTGCCGCCGCCCTCCAGGTAGCCGTAAAGACGCTCGCGATCGCCCAGCGTGATGTTCTGCTGGTCTTCCAACAGCGCGCGCCCTATCTCCAGCGCATCGGCGTCACCTTCTTCCTGGAAGCGTCGCTTGAGATCGCGATAAAGACGCGCATTCTTCTTGCCCATTTTCTTGATGGCCGCCTCGGCCCTCTCCTCGAAACCGGGCTCGCGGCCGAAGAGAAAATTGAAGCGCCGCGCGATCTCCCGAGTCAGCTCGATGTGCGCAACCTGGTCCTCACCCACCGGCACCAGCCCGGCCTTGTAGGCGAGAATGTCGGCGCTTTGCAGGACCGGATAGCCGAGAAAGCCGTAGGTGGCCAGATCGCGCTCGCGTAGCTTTTCCTGCTGGTCTTTATAGCTCGGCACGCGTTCCAGCCACCCCAGAGGAGTGATCATGGACAATAACAGATGCAGCTCGGCATGCTCCGGCACCCGTGACTGAATGAACAGGGTCGCGTCGCCCGGGCTGATCCCCGCCGCCAGCCAATCGATGACCATTTCCCAGACGCTATCGGCAATAATGGCCGGATCTTCGTAATGCGTCGTCAGCGCGTGCCAGTCGGCGACGAAGAAGTAGCTTTCGTATTCGTGCTGCAGCTTTACCCAATTCTTCAGGACGCCGTGGTAGTGGCCGAGGTGCAGACGGCCGGTGGGGCGCATGCCGGAAAGGACGCGCTGGTGTTGACTGGGTACGGAACTCAAAACCGCCGGCTTCCTCGTCTGACGACGGCAGTCGATAGGTGAGTTGCCTGATGGTCACCATGGGTGCTCATAGCGACAGCACACTCACGTCGCCGCGGCCAAGGCGCAAGACTTTCAGTGTCTCCCCTGTGAGATCCAACACGGTAGTAGGCTCGAGGCCACAATACCCGCCGTCGATGACCAGATCCACTCGAGAATTCAGACGCTCCAGCATCTCGGAGGCGTCGGTGAGCGGCAAATCGTCGCCGGGCAGCACCAGGGTCGAGCTCATCAGGGGCTCTCCGAGGCTTTCCAAAAGAGCCTGGGTGATGGGATGCCGGGGCACCCGCAAACCAATGGTCTTGCGGCGCGGATTCTGCAACCTCCGAGGCACCTCGCGGCTTGCCGGGAGTATGAAAGTGTACGGTCCCGGCGTCAGCGCCTTCAGCAGCCGGAAGGCGCTGTTGTCGACGCGGGCGTAGGTGGCGAGCTCCGACAGGTCCCGGCACACGAGGGTGAAATTATGGCCGTCGTCCACCTGACGGATGCGCCGGATGCGCTCCATGGGCGCTTTGTCGCCAAGGCAGCAGCCGAAGGCATAGCATGAGTCCGTAGGATACACGATGACACCGCCACCCCGGATCACCGCCACCGCTCGGGTGATCAGGCGTTGCTGGGGGCTGGCGGCGTGGATTTCGAAATATTGGCTCAATACAGGCTCACGGCGAATTCGAATCCGCACAGGCGACGCCACGGCGCCCGGCCCCGCGGCGCGGGGACCAGATGGAGTATACTGCCAAGTTCTCAAAAATGTGCCTCGAGACATGAAACTACTGTTCGATTTCTTTCCGATTCTGCTGTTCTTCCTCACCTTCAAGTGGTTCGATGATCCCAAGCAGGGCATTCTCGCCGCCACCGCGGTCATCATCGTCGCCACCGGCTTTCAGGTGGCCGTCACCTGGCTGCGCAAACGCCGTGTGGAGAAGGTACATCTCGTCACTCTGGCCCTGCTGGTGACCATGGGCGGCGTGACCCTGCTGCTGCAGGACGAGATCTATATCAAGTGGAAGTCCACCGTGTTCTTCTGGGTGTTGGCCGTTGCCTTTCTGGGCAGTCAATTCATCGGCCACAAGACCCTGGTGCAACGATTCTTCGATTCCAAGTTCGAACCGCCCGCGAAGGTCTGGGCCGTGCTCAATCTGGCCTGGAGTGTGTTCTTCCTGTGCCTGGGCGCGCTCAACCTGTACGTCGTTTACAACTTCAGCACCGACGCGTGGGTAAACTTCAAGCTCTTCGGCCTCACCGGCCTGATGTTCATATTCATATTTGCGCAGATTCTCTACCTGTTCCGCTACATGATCCCCGACGAGGACGCCGAGGAGCAGGGCTGACCGGGGCGCTTCTTCCGTGACACCTACTCTGCGCCTGGCCATGGATCTGATCGCGCGCGCCTCGGTCACACCCGAGGACGCCGGCTGCCAGGAGCTGATTCGTGGGCGCCTCGAAGCCCTGGGATTGGCCTGCGAACACTTGGACTTTGGCGACGTCAGCAATCTGTGGGCACGCAACGCAGCACCCGGGCCACTGTTCGTCTTTGCCGGTCACACCGATGTGGTGCCCGCAGGTCCGGAAACCCGCTGGTCGTCGCCGCCATTCGAGCCTCGGATCCGGGACGGCTTCCTCTATGGCCGCGGCGCCGCGGACATGAAAGGCAGCATCGCTGCTTTCATCACCGCCTGCGAGCGATTCTTCGCCAACCACTCCGAGAGCCGGGGCGCGCTGGGCTTGCTGATCACCAGCGATGAGGAAGGGCCTGCCGTGGACGGCACGCTGCGGGTGCTCGAGGAGCTGGACGGGCGCGGCGAACGCATCGACTGGTGCCTGGTGGGCGAGCCGTCCAGCCACGAGCGCGTCGGCGACCGCCTGCGCAACGGCCGGCGCGGATCCCTCAACGGACGGCTGCTGGTGCATGGTACCCAGGGGCACGTGGCCTATGCCGACGGCGCGGTCAATCCCATCCATGGTTTCGCCCGCGCCCTGGCGGCGCTGGACGCGGAAATCTGGGATCGGGGAAACGACGACTTCCCTGCCACCTCCTTTCAGGTCTCCAATGTCAAGGCCGGCACCGGCGCCGACAATGTCATCCCCGGGCACCTGGAGGCGATGTTCAATTTCCGCTACTCCACGGAGCTAACGGCGGATGGACTTCGGGACAGGGTGGAGGCTGTGCTCGACGACCACGGCCTCGACTACGCGCTCACCTGGCGGCACTCCGGCGAGCCGTTTCTGACCACTCCGGGGTTGCTGCTGGATGCCACCCGGGCAGCGGTGCAGGAAGTCGCCGGCGCTGCCGCCATCGCGTCCACCGGCGGAGGCACCTCCGACGGCCGCTTCATCGCCCGCAGCGGCGCCCAGGTGGTGGAGCTCGGCCCGGTGAACGCCAGCATCCACAGCATCGACGAGCACGTGAGCGTCGAGGAGCTGGAGATGCTATCGCGGATCTACGAGCGGATTCTGGAGAAATTGCTGTTGTAGCCGCTCAGGCGACAGCCTGGCTCTTTTCCTCGGCCCCGTCGTCGAACTGCTCCTCCTCGGTGGAGCCCTTCAAGGCCGTGATCGAGCTGCTGCCGCCGCTGATGGCCTGGGTGACACCGTCGAAGTAGCCTGCGCCCACCTCGCGCTGGTGCTTGGTGGCGGTGTAGCCGCGGGACTCTGCGGCGAACTCCTGCTCCTGCAGAGCGACGAAGGCGGTCATGCCGGTCTCGCGGTAACGCGTGGCAAGATCGAAGATGCTGTAGTTGAGGGCGTGGAAACCGGCCAGGGTGATGAACTGGTAGCGGTAGCCCATGGCGCCCAGCTCCTTTTGAAAGCGCGCCACGCTGTCGTCGTCCAGATGGGCCTTCCAGTTGAAGGACGGCGAGCAGTTGTAGGAGAGGAGCTTGCCCGGGTAGCGGGCGTGGATGGCGGCCGCGAACTCCCGCGCCTCGTCCAGATCCGGCATGCTGGTCTCGAACCAGACCAGATCGCAGTAGGGCGCGTAGGCCAGTCCGCGGGCGATAGCCTGCTCCATGCCGCAGCGTACGCGATAGAAGCCCTCGACGGTCCGCTCACCGGTGACGAAGCGATGGTCCTGCGGGTCCACGTCGCTGGTGAGCAGACCCGCGCCCAGGGAATCCGTGCGCGCGATGAGCACCGTGGGTACGCCGCTCACATCCGCCGCCAGGCGCGCCGCGATCAGCTTCTGCACCGATTCCTGGGTGGGCAGCAGCACCTTGCCGCCCATGTGGCCGCACTTTTTCGCCGATGACAGCTGGTCCTCGAAGTGCACGCCGGCAGCGCCTGCCTCGATCATGGCCTTCATGAGCTCGAAGGCGTTGAGCACGCCGCCGAAACCAGCTTCAGCGTCGGCGACGATGGGCAGATACCAGTCGATGCTGTCGTCGCCCTCGGCGTGGTGGATTTCGTCGGCACGTCGAAAGGCGTTGTTCACGTTACGCACCACGGTGGGCACGCTGTCGGCGGGGTAGAGGCTCTGATCCGGATACATCTCGCCGGCGTTGTTGGCGTCGGCCGCCACCTGCCAGCCGCTGAGATAGATGGACTTGAGTCCCGCCTTGGCCATCTGCATGGCCTGATTACCGGTCAGCGCCCCCAGCGCGTTGACATAGGGCTCCTCGCCCAGCATCTGCCAGAGCCTTTCCGCGCCACGCCGGGCCAAGGTGTGCTCGATGGCCACCGAGCCCCGCAGACGTACCACGTCCTCAGCAGCGTAGCTTCTCTCGACGCCCCGCCAGCGCGGATTCTCTGCCCAATCGGTTTCCAGCGCGCGGATTTGACTGTCTCGGCTCATGATCCTGCTCCTGCTCCTATCGTCAGTCGCTCTGCTCCCCTCGGGGCATGCTATGGGTTGGGCAACATATGACAAGCCAATTGTTTCAATGGTGAATATTGGCTACGTTAATACAAGCTCCGACGCTACAGCAGGGCTTGCACCGTGGCCACCGGCTCGCGCCGCTTTTATTACAAGCAAAACCGCCTGAAGCAGCTGCGGGCCTTCTGCTACTCCGCCCAGAGCCGCAGCATCTCCAAGGCCGCCGAACGCCTGTTCCTGAGCCAGCCGTCGGTATCCCTGCAGGTACGCGCTCTGGAGCAGGAGCTCGATATCACCTTGTTCGAGCGCAAGGGCCCGCGCATCTCGCTCACGCCGGAGGGACACGTGCTCTATGAGCTGGCCTCGCCGCTGGTGGAAGGCATCGATCATCTATCCGAGGCCTTCGCCGAACGGCGCGGCGATCTGGACTCCGGTGAGCTCAATATCGCCGCCGGCGAGTCCACCATCCTGTACATACTGCCGGAGCTGATGGCCGGCTTCGCCAGGCAGCACCCGGGCATTCGGCTGCGCCTGCACAACGTCACCGGCCGTGACGGCCTCGCCCTGATGCGTGCCGACGAGGTGGATTTCGCCGTTGGCTCGATGCTGGAGGTGCCCGACGACATCTCCTATCAGCCCATTTACACCTACGACACGGTGCTCATCACGCCGAAGGACCACCCCCTGGCGAAAACGCCCGAGCCGACCCTGGAGGACATCAGTCCCTACGGCCTGATTCTGCCGCCCCGGCACTTGAGCACCTGGGGCGTCGTGGACCTCGTGTTTCAGCAGCACAACGTCGATTACAAGGTCACGTTGGAAGCCGGCGGCTGGGAAGTGATCAAAAAATATGTGGAGCGTGGACTCGGCGTCTCCATCGTCTCGGCCATCTGCTTGACCGACAATGAGCAACTGACCGCCCTGTCCCTGGGAAATTACTTCCCCAGCCGCTCCTACGGGCTCGTGCTGCGTCGCGGCAAGTTCCTCTCGCCGGCCGCCAAGCGCTTCATCGAGATGATGGGAGGAAGTCCCGGCTGAAGTCGATGGGGTGGGGCCCGAAGGCCCTGTGGCGGTGGTATAGTGGAAACGTGCCGGCTCATGGGGCGAGCCGAGCCTATCCCCCCTGCCGGCACACTGGCTCTGAGGCGGCGCGGGTGTCGATACAGGGCCTGCAGGGCGAATGGTAAGCGTTTAAGCTGCCCGTGAAGTCGGCACGACCACCGTCACGTTACCGGTATGCGCCGTCTGGAAGGGCCCAAGAGATAAGCTAGAATCTTCCTATGGCCGACGAGCCGCATGGCAACGACGATAGTGGCCTGACAGTTCAAGAAGCGAAGCCGAAGCTCAAACGGCCGCCGCTTTACAGAGTGATGATCTTGAACGACGATTTCACACCGATGGAGTTCGTGGTGCACGTACTGGAGTATTTCTTCGGCATGGACAGAGAAAAGGCCGTACGCGTCATGTTACAGGTTCATACTCAGGGTAATGGGGTGTGCGGCGTCTTTTCGCGCGAGATCGCCGAGACCAAGGTTTCGCAGGTCAATGACTACTCGAGAGAGAACAATCATCCACTGCTGTGCACGATGGAATTTGCCTAGCAGGACACTTCAAAGCGAGCCCCACGCATGCTGAGTAAAGAGCTGGAATCAACATTGAACTCCGCCTTCCGGG
>Ga0255058_10000598_pt1 | contig 21112 bp, 19 predicted proteins | sample Cases_109_9_MG_FD_188637 | JGI IMG/M metagenome (GOLD analysis project Ga0255058, IMG submission 188637) | Seawater microbial communities from Amundsen Gulf, Northwest Territories, Canada - Cases_109_9 | ecosystem: Environmental > Aquatic > Marine > Gulf | place: Canada: Northwest Territories... | reverse complement strand
CCACGGTACTGACGACCCGATCGCGACGACCCGCGCGCAGCACCTCTCTAGGGATTGAGAAAGCGATCACCGAACACAGGTGGAGGCGGTGGGAATCGAACCCTGAGCGCAGCGATACGCTAACCCTACGCGGTCACTCGGTTTTCCCGCGTATCGCTGTCAAAGGCACGGAACCCGACCTCTTACTCCCGTACCCTGCAGTACCCTCGAATGCTCTAGCGTGCCCTGCGCTCTGGTCACTATTTGGTCACTGACAATTTCGGGCTGGGCCATGAACGCAATGGCATTCGCGCTTGTGTTGCCGGTCGCTGGTGGTCGCGAGCAGGGCGCACAACAAGTGAAGGATGGGCGCGTCGGCGAGCTTGACCCCGAGCGCGGAAACGTCAACGATTGCGCGCTGGACGAGGTTCTGAGGGGGCACACCTGAACCGAGGCGTGAACCGGGTTCAGTAACGCTGGCGCCGCCGGCGCATCATTACCAAGCCGAGGAGTGTGAGCGCTGCCAATGCTGCACTCGAGACACCTTCGCGCGGACTCGTGCCGACCACGCAGCCGCATCCACTGTCGTCAGCAGGGGTCCCGCCGGCCCCACCCGAACCGCCGGATCCGCCGTCCCCACCGGAACCGCCCGAGCCACCCGTTCCGACGCATTCACCGGCTTCTTCGACGCAGGTTTCGCCCAGACCGCATGGCGACGTGCTTTCGAGCTGGCACTGGCCCGCGTCGCAGGTCTCATCTCCGTTGCAGAACCGGCCGTCGTCGCACTGGTCATCGATGATGCACTCGGCCTCAACGCATTGGTCGATGATTTCCACGCAGATTTCGTTTACGCCGCATGCCCATGTGCCGTCTTGGCACCGGCCCGCGTCGCAAGACTCCAAGCCATTGCAGTACTGGCTGTCGTCGCAGTCGGCATTGTCGCTGCACTCGGGTTCGGCGCATGCGTCGATGATTTCGACGCAGATGCCTTCACCGCAGGACGGCGGCGTTCCATCCTGGCACTGGCCCGCATCGCACGTCTCGTCACCGTTACAGAAAAAGCCGTCGTCGCATTGGTCATTGACGGTGCACTCGGGGTCGCCGCATTCGTCGGTTGTCTCGAGGCAGATCTCTTCTCCAACGCATGGGGGCGTACCAGCCACGCACTCGCCCGCGCTGCAGCTCTCCATTCCGTTGCAGAACCGGCCGTCGTCGCATTCGGCATCCACGGTGCACGCGACCGCGAGGCATTCATCGGTATCGTCGCGGCAAATTTCGCCTTGCGCGCAGGGCCATGTGCCGTCCTGGCACTGGCCCGCGTCGCATGTCTCCAAGCCGCTACAGAACTGGCTGTCGTCGCAGTCGGCATTGACGGTGCACTCGACCTCAAGGCATTCGTCGCTCTCTTCGACGCAGATTTCGCCTTCACCGCAAGGGGACGTGCCGGCCTGGCACTGGCCCGCGACGCATGACTCCAGGCCGTTACAGAATTGGCCGTTGTCGCAGTCGGCATTGACGGTGCACTCGGGGGTGACACAATCATCGATCTCTTCCACGCAGACTTCGCCTGCCTGGCAGGGGGACGTGCCGGCCACGCACTGGCCCGCGTCGCATGTTTCATCGCCGTCGCAGAACTGGGTGTTGACGCAGTCGGCATTGACGGTGCACTCGGGGGTGACACAATCGTCAACCTCTTCCACGCAGACTTCGTCCGCCTGGCAGGGGGGCGTGCCGGCCACGCACTGGCCCGCGTCGCATGTCCCCATGCCGTTACAGAACTGGCCGTCGTCGCAGTCGGCATTGGCGGTGCACTCGGGGGTGACGCATTCGTCGCTCTCTTCGACGCAGATTTCGCCTTCACTGCATGGCCGTGCGCCGTCCTGGCACTGGCCCGCGTCGCATGACTCCGAGCCGTTGCAGTACTGGCCGTCGTCGCAGTCGGCATTGTCGCTGCACTCGACACCGGTCCCAAAGGTCAAGTGTAGCTGGATCCTGGCGCCTTCTCCGATCGCGTCCGCACCCGCGAGAGTCGTCCACTCGATCGTGGCCCCCAGGGCTTCGCTGTTGGTGACGAAAGGAAGGCTGTCGGCGAAGGAATTCCAGTTGCCCACGTATTCGACGTCTCCGATCTCGATCGTCGGGGGGTTGCTCCGCAAGCCGATCAGGCGGAATCCAGTTCCCGCCAAATCGTTCCCAGTGACCCCTGAGTTCATGGTCAGGAAGATGATCGTCTCCGAGCCGGTGATGACGAACAGCGGGTCAGAATCGTCCGACACCACGAAGTCCTCGGGGACGGGGAAGATCTGAGCATCATCGGGGAAACAAAACCTGGCGTCCTGTGCTGTCCCCCCGGTTTGGATGGCTTCGCAAAGCGTTGCTGCGTTCAACAGCTGCGCTTTCGCGCCGGACGCGAAGACCGCCAGCGTCCCAACGAGCAACGTGATCCCAAAGAGTTTGCTTAATTTCATCACGTGTCCTTCTCGATTTGCGATCCGAAGACCGTCTTCCTTCGGCCCGTGAGGTGAGCTCTTCGCAATGGGGACCGACTTGGACTGGCCGCTGAGTATCGTTTCTCAGGATACCACTTGAAACAAGTGCAAAGTTTGCGCGGATGTTCTTGCCGAAAGTGCATAGCAAGCGCCGCTGTCGACGCGTGCGCGGGCCGTACGCCAAGGGCGTGGGAATTCCGGGACGGCCACGACGCAACGCTTGTCGTTCCTCAAAACGTTGTCCGTCGCGAGATGTGAGCCGCGATGATCGCGAAGGTGACCAAACGGACAGAACCCGAACCCTCGCGTGCGTTGCCGAGGGCTCGACATGTGCGAGTCAAGTGCGGCATCCGCCTTGGCCTCGCGCAGCGCGCGCAGCGTACGTTCACGACCGACGTTGTATGGAGAGAGACGTTCGCTCAGGCTGCGTGTCGTGTGTAGCGATGATGCAGCCCGCCGACCATCGGAAGGGCGATGACGTTTCCCCCATCGGTGGACTCCCGCTCGCGGGGTTCGGGGGCGTCCTTGTCGAGCGCGAGGTGTGTCCGGGATCCGTGATAGTACTCGAGGTACTTGCGCAGGATGCATCGCAGGTGCTGCTCCCCGACCACGATGACGTGGTCGAGGCAGTCCCGCCGAAGCGTCCCGATCACGCGCTCGCAGTACGGATTCTGCCACGGGGAACGCGGCGCGGTGAGGACCTGCTCGATCCCCAGTGCACGCACGCGACAAACGAAGTCCGCGCCATAGATCTTGTCTCGGTCCCGGATGACGTACTTCGGCGCTGAGTCGTAGGGGAAGGCGTTGACCAACTGTTGGCCTGTCCACTGCGCGGACGGGCCCTCGGTGACGTTGAAGTGCACGATGCGTCGGCGCTCGTGCTCGAGCACGACGAACACGTACAGGACGCGAAACGTGGCTGTAGGCACGACAAAGAAGTCGATCGAAACGAGGTCCTGGGTGTGGTTCCGTAGAAACGCACGCCAGGTCTGCGACGGCGGCTTTCGCCGAAGCGGCATGTACCGCGACACCGTGGCTTCTCCGAGCTCGAAGCCGAGCATGAGCAACTCGCCGTGAATGCGAGGCGCTCCCCACGTCGGGTTCTCGCGGGCCATGCGACGGATGAGCGCCCGGATCTCTCGATCGACCGGTGGACGACCGCCTCGGTTTCGGCTCTTCCAAGTCCAGTAAAGTTTGAAGCCCTTGCGATGCCAGCCGATCACGGTCTCGGGCTTCACGAGGATCAGGGCGTTCTGCCAATCTGGCCATAGGCGGCAGAGCGCGACCCAGAATGCGCGGTCCGCTTTGTGGAGCTTGGGGCGTTTGCTCTTGCGATGCAGAATGGCCAGCTGTTGTCGCAAGGCGAGGTTTTCGAGAGCGAGCTCGCGCTGCGACTTCAGGCTCGATCGGGCGGTCGCGAACAGGGCATACAGCAGGTCAATCATCGGGGTAGGCGAGCTTGACCCCGAGCGTGGAAACGTCAACGATTGTGCCGTCAACGAGGTTTTGAGGAGGCACAACGCCCCGTGTACACTACTTTGCTGACGGTCTTGAGCACATCGCCCACGTGAACCGGAAGGCGAAAAGTCAGCGCTTCGACCGAGGCCGTCACGGCACCCGCGTGACCGCAGAAGTGATCGGCCGCGATGGCGGCGGCCGAGTCCATGATCTCCATGATCCGACCCCCGAACATATTGCCCCCGGGGTTGGCCTCATTCGGAAAGACCTGGCGATAGCTGACGAACTCTTTGGCGCGTTTGGTTTGCTGGCTCACTTTGGGTTCCGCTCTGCCGAGGTTCCGCGCAGGTCTGGCAGCTGATAGCCCTCGGCTTTCAGGTGCTCTCGGACGGCTTTCTTGTCCATCTTGCCCGTGCCGGTCCGCGGAATGGAGTCGACGAAGATGACGTCGTCTGGGAGCTGCCACTTCGCGAAGTGTTTCGCTAAATGGTCCCGTATCTGATCGGCGGTAACCTTGGCACCAGCCTTCAACACGACGAGCGCTACGGGGCGCTCATCCCACTTGGGATGAGGCTGCCCAACGACACACGCTTCGACAACGCCGTCGACTGCGACGATCTCATTCTCGAGGTCTTCGGACGAGATCCATTCACCGCCGCTCTTGATCAGGTCCTTGGCGCGATCGGTGATGATCACGTATTCGTCCGAGTCGATCGCCGCGATGTCGCCTGTTCGCAGCCAGCCCTCATGGAAAGCATCCGGATGCGGTTCTTGATAGTACTCATCGCAAACCCATGGCCCGCGAATGAGAAACTCGCCTTGCGCCTTGCCGTCGTGAGGCAGCGGATTGAATGCGTCGTCCACGATTTCGACATCGAGGCCAGGCATGGCGATGCCGGTCTTGGCGATGTTCGCGAGTTGCTGATCCTCGTCGCGTTTCAGATCGGCGTGTTTCATCAGTCGTCGCGAAATGGTCACGAGGGCGCTCGTCTCGGTCATGCCGAAGCCTTGGATCAATTCGACCCCCATCTTTTCAAAGTACCATTTACTCAGCGCCGCCGCGGGAGCCGACCCACCGCAGACCAAGCGCGACAGATTGGAAAGGTCGAATCTTCCTGGGTCGGCTTCGATCAAGGCCTGTAGATCTTCCCAGATCGTCGGCACGCCCGTGGTTAAAGACACCTGCTCGGCGGCGAACAGAGACGCCAATCGCTCCGGCGCCATGTAGCGGTACGGGAAAACCTGTTTGGCTCCCAGCATCGTGGCCGCCCAGGGAATCCCCCAACCCATGGCGTGGTACATCGGCACCACGCCACAGATACTGTCCGTGGCGGACATGTTCATGCAATCGGTCATGGCGAGCGTGATCGTATTGAGGTACTGCGAGCGATGCTCGCACATCACACCCTTTGGGTTGCCCGTGGTGCCGCTCGTGTAGCACATGCCCAGCGGCGAATTCTCGTCGAGCTCCGGCCAATCGTAATGCGTCGGACACCCGCTAATGAATTCTTCGTAATCAACGGCATTGGGAAGTGATGTTTGCCAGCCTTCGTCTCCCTCTTCGGTGGCAACGACAACCTGTTTGACGGTCGGGATCTTCCCGGCGAGTTTTTCGAAGGCAGGCAGTAGATCCGCATCGATGATGACCAAGTTGTCCTGGGCATGGTTGACGATGTATTGCGTCGCCTCCTCCGTGAACCGGACATTGAGGGGATGCAGCACGGCGCCCATGCCACTGATGGCATGGTAAGCCTCCAGATGACGCGATCCATTCCACATGAATGTTGCGACACGGTCACCGATCTGAACGCCCGCCTTGGTCAGCGCATGGGCAAGCTGATGGGTCCGGTCACGTGTTGCTCGATAGGTCTGCCGCCGAGGAGTGCCGGATTTGGTCGCAGTCACGAGCTCCTCGTCGGGGGCCACGCGGGCCCCGCGGTCGAGGAGTCGCGACATCAATAGGGGAGTGTGCTGCACACGGCCCCTTCTAGCGGCCCTTCCACTGGGGTGCCCGCTTCTCCGCGAAGGCCTTTGGCCCCTCTTGGGCGTCCTCACTGCTCAGCATGGTCTTCAGCGCCGGGTAGGAGGCGGACATCGCTTCCTGGACCGAAGCGTGGTCTAGCCCGTGCAGTGCGGACTCCTTGCTGGCGAAGACGGAGAGCGGCGCGTTCTTGAGGATGTCGTCTGCCCAGCGACGCGCCGTGTCCATCAGCTTGTCAGGCGAGGCTACCTCGTTGACGAAGCCTAGCTCGGCGCCTTCCTTGGCGCTCACGTTACGCCCCGTGAGTAGGATGCCCATCGCGCTCTTGAGGCCAATCTGACGTGGTAATCGGTGCATCCCGCCGCCCATTGCCGCGAGGCCGACATGGACTTCGGGCAGCGCAAAAATCGCCTTCTCCGACGCGACGACGATGTCGCACGCCAGGGCGATTTCAAAGCCGCCCCCCATCGCGTAGCCGTTCACGGCCGCGATCAAGGGCTTGTTGAGGTCGAACCGGGTCGTCATTCCGCCAAAGCCGCTCGGGGGCGCCGTGAGCTTACCTCCGCCAGCCAGGAACTTGAGGTCGTCGCCCGTGCAAAACGAGCGATCTCCGGCTCCTGTCAGGATCGCGACCCAAAGGTCGGGGTCCGCCTGAAAGTCGTCGAACGCCTTCGCGAGCGCATCACTGTCCTCCGGCCGGAGCGCGTTCAGCGCTTCCGGTCGGTTGATGGTCACGGTCAGGACATGACCGTCTTTCTTCGTCGTACAACTATCTGACATGCTTGCCTCTTTGGATTTCTAGCGAAGGGTGATGAACGCGTTGGTTAGAACGAACCCGCCGCCGTCCTTGGCGTGCGAGGAGATCAGGAGCTTCTTGTCGCCGTCTTTCCAGACCTTGGTGACCAAGGTGTCGCCCGGAAAGAAGGGGCTGGCGAAACGCACGCCGTATCCGGCTACCTGGCTGACATCCCCGCCGAGCACTCCGTCGACGACTGCTTTACAGACCATTCCGAAGGTGCAGAGCCCTTGGAGGATGGGCCTCGGAAAGCCGGCCTTCTTCGCCACCTCGGGGTCGGCGTGGAGTGGGTTCATGTCACCGGTCAAACGGTAGAGCAGTGGCTGGTTGACCGTCGACGTCGATTCCACGGTGAAATCGGGCGCGCGCTCATCGGGTGCTTTGTTGCCGGCCTTGGGCCCGCGCTCGCCACCGAAGCCGCCTTCGCCGCGTGCGAAAAGCGAGAATCGATTGGTGCAGATCGGGTCTCCGCCCTTTTCCTTGGTGTCCACCTGGATGATCACCAGCGCGGACTTGCCTTTGTCGTAGATGGCCGGGATGCTGGCCCGACTCTCGAGCTGGGCGTTCGGAGGCAGCGGTCTGTGGATCTCGATCTCCTGTTCGCCGTGAAGCACCTTGGCCATCGGCACGTCGATGCCCGGCGTGTGCAGGAAGGTCTGGTCCATCATCGGGAACACCGGAATCACCCCGAAGCTCGGGAGTACCGTGAGGTTCTGCTCGTACGTGTAGCCGAGTTCCAACTGGTCGGTGTCGGTCGCTCCGGCGGATGCGCCGATTCCGAGGTTGTACAGGATGACGTCGGTCTCACTGTAGCTTTGGTGGGTCGTTTCATGCTTGGCCGCGAGGGCCTTCTTCAGATCAATTGGCATTGCTTGCTATCTCCTATTACCGATGAAGTTGGTTGATTACGCCGCGCCAATCGTGCCCGCCTCGGCGAGCTTCTTGATTTCTTCATCGCTGTAGCCCACGGCCTTCAGCTCTGCAGCAGTGTCCCCGCCGACTTTTTCCGGTGCCGGCTGCGGGGTGGCCTTCGTGATGCCCTCGACGGAGACCGGGCTCTGAACCGTTCGAATGCCGTTGGTGCCCTCGATGACGGGGAAGAAGTCGTTGTCGATCATCTGCTGATCGTTGGGCAGCTCTTCGTTGGTCGCGACCACCGAGAAGTTGGTCTTGCCAGCACGAAGCTTGTCGGAGGCTTCCTTGAGGGTCATCGTTCCAAAGAGCTCGTCGAGTGCCTGATTGAGCGCGACGTGGTTCTTCATCTGCAGCCCGGGGCTCGCGAAACGCGGATCGGCCTTCAGGGCAGTCGCTCCAAGTGCATCGCACATGGGTCCCCAGTTCCTAGGGTTCAACTGCACGATGAAGATGCGGCGGTCGTCCTTGGTTTTGAAGATGCCGCCGGCGAGCGGGTTCGGCCAGTTGCCGTGCGAGATGACCTGAAGCGGCTTACAGCCAACGATCGCCGCCTGCGCCTGAATGCTGTTGGTCCATACGCCGCTTGCCATGAGAGAGGTGCTGACCTTGCAGCCTTTGCCGGTGCGCTCGCGCTGATAGAGGCCGGTCATCACGGCGGCGAACAGAGCGACCGAGGTGTTGTTGTCGCCCATGCCTACGGGAGCCAACGACGGCTCGGCGCCTGCGGCACGGAGTGTGTTCATCAGCCCTGTGCGAGCCCACCATGCGGTTTCATCGAACCCAGGTGCGTCGGCCTCTGCACCCTTCTCGCCGAAGCCGGTGATCAGGGCATACACGAGCTTGGGATTGATCTTGATCATCTTCTCGAAGTCGATGTTCAAGTCCTTGATGACGTGAGGGAGCGAGTTGGTGAGAAAGACGTCCGCTTTTTCGGTGAGTTTGTACAAAACCTCCTGGGCGGCCGGGTTTTTGAGATCGAGCGCAACCGACTTCTTGTTTCGGTTTGCAAGAAGGTGGGTGTACGCCGTCTCGCTCGGCATCAGCGGCGGTATATGGTGGCCCATTCGCCACGGGTCACCGCTAAGCGGCTCGATCTTCAAGACCTCGGCGCCGAAGTCCGACAGTTGGACCGCAGCCGACGGGCCCGCGACGAAGCTCGCGACCTCGATGACTTTGATTCCGTCTAGAATATTCCCCATGGGTTCCTCCGAATTAGATACGTGGCTCTGAATGATGTGCTGCCCGGCGGAACCGTCTAGCCCCGACGAAGGCCGACGACTCTAGCACGGTGACCTGGGAGCCTGTCCGGCCATTTCACGCCACTTGGAAAAGGAAGATCTGGAAGCTAGAGCGGCCCCGAATTCAGGCGAACCACGCTCCCAGCCGAACCTGGTGAGCCACTTTTCAGCCGAGGCGGGTTGCCCTGTCGGGCTCTACTTTTCGAGCCACTCGAGCTTAGAGGAACCTGGCACGTAGAGCAGCGGGTCTTCCCAGTACTGGGGGGTCTTCATTCCCTCCACCTGAGACCCGGCCTTCGTGAGCTCGCCGAAGCCGGTCATGCCGGTGATCAGGTTGGGCTTCATGATTTGGTGTTCCTCGCCAAGGCTTTCGAGGTTCTCGATCGTCTCTTTGTCGTTCAGGCCGAGGCTCATGATGAAGCTGCAGCACTGCGTAAGAGAGACGTCCACGCGGTAGCTACCGCCTTCTTTGGCGCGGCGAAGCATGGCGGCCTTGACTCCGAGCGCACCGAGGTAGCCGGTCATGATGTCGCAGATCACCATGACCTGCTGAGGAGGCAGAGGTTGATCCGGAGTCCCTTCGGCCGTGGCGAGGCCGGTCAGCCCGTGCGCGTTGATGTCGAACCCAGGCCAATGCGACCACGGCCCGCTGTGCGCCATGAGCTTGACGCTGCAAGTGATGATGCCTGGCTTTCGCTCCGCAAGGGCTTGCGCCGAGTAGCCTTCGCCGTCGGCGACCCCGGGGCGCAGGTTGTCCACAAAGACGTCGGCGTCCTTGATCAGGTTGTACACGTGTTTGCGGTTTTCGGTCTTGCGCGCGTCGAGATAGGCTTGCCGGATCCCGACGTCCGCCTGGAAGAAGAAGTTCCCGTACTCGATCCAATCGGGCATGTTGATGTTCAGACAGTCTGCCCCCTGACCCGCCAGGGTTCGCGGACAGCAAGGGCCGGCCACGGCGTGCACCATCGACAGCACGCGAAGGCCCGAGAGGGGTCGCTCGCCTTGCGGGAGTGGAATCGGGTCGCTTTCTCCGATTTTCGTGATCGAGACCAATGGCGTCTGCGCGTTGATCTGCCCCTGCTCCGAGGCTTCCCACTCCTCCCGAGTGCGGATCATCTGGAACGGCACCTCCGCCGCCTCGGCGGCCGCCTCCATCTCCGCCGCGTCACGCTTGATGATCGCCGCGCGAAGCTGCGACTCATCAGGTCCGCAATTCAGAAGCCTGAGGATCTTTCTTTCCTGCGACGGGTAGAGCGGGCACATGATCATCCAGCGCCCATCACGGGTCGGGCACTGGGGGTTCAAGACGACGTATGAACCGAAATTGAACATCTTGTGGGCGCCATTGATGAGCGTGTACGGGGCCGCATCGAGCTGCCACGGGCTCTGTTCGATCCACGCCTTTCGGAGGTCGACGTGGATGTCCTGCCCCTCGCCCTTCCTTTCCTTCCAGATCGCCGCCTCGGCGACGGCGTTGGCAGCAAGGATGATCGCAGGTGCCGCGCCCGCCTTCATGGTCGTCTTACGAACGGGTTCTGCGCCGGCAAACGTCACCTTTCCGCCGCTGTCTCCGATGCTGAGGCCAACCTCCCGCAGGATGTTGTCGGCCACATTGCGCATGTCGTCGTGGTCGTTGACGGGCTGGTCGGTGATCATTCGCGAAGAGTACCAACTCGCCTCGGCTCGTAAAGAGCCATTTCGCGCCAACCCGAGGCAGACGCCTATTCGGCCTCGACGCGAGCAGCCTGGCTTCGGTATTCGCTGGGGCTCAGGCCCGTAAGCCGTCGGAAGGCTCGCGCAAAGTGCGAAGGGTCACCGTAGCCGGTGGCCTGCGCGATCTGGATCGAAGGCGCGTCCGTTTCGGTCAGCATTCTCGAGGCAACGTCGAAACGCGCACGGTCTACGACTTCGGAGTAGCTCGAGCCCCGATCGGCCAAGCGTCGCTGCAGCGTACGAACGCTCGTGCCTGCGATTTCAGCAGCGAGTGTTACCGGAGGGTAGCCATCCAGGAAGTGGGGCTCCAAGCACTGCATCAGTCTGCCCGTGAAATCGGCCTCCGGCTCTTTACTGCTGTACACATGAGAGACGGCACCGGGCGGATCGAAACGGGAGTCGCCCGAGTGTTGGCATCGGCGAAGGCTCAGCGTCGATCGCGGAAAGGCGATGTACACTTCGGGTTGCCTCGTCAGGAACTCGGTGTCTCCGAAGACCTCCATCGGGGACTTGGGAACTGGGCTCTTCGTCCCCAAAGAGATGCGGCTTGGTTGCCAGCGGGGCCCCGCGAACAGCTGGACGATCGTCACGACACCCATCACGCCGATCCACTCGGTTTGCGTGTACCCGAGGACGCCCGGCTCGAATGTCCTGTGAATATGGACCCGCATTTCGTCTCGGTCCTCGACGATCCAGGTCCAAAACTGGGAGGCTTGCCCGTTGACCAGACGGCAGAACGTTTGCAGAGCGTGAAGAAGCGTCGGGGACTCGCGGACTTTCGCCGCTAGCGTAGGTCCGAGCAGGCCGAGCCCCTCCTCGTATGCCACTCGGAAACCGAGGTCGTCGATGCCTTCCTTGCGCGCGCCCCGTCCAATGAATCCGAAAAGCGACGCGGTGGGCACGTAGCAGTCGGGTGTGGAGAGCAGACCGCCCGGCAGGTGCATCTGCTCCAACGCACTCTCGACAGGCGCCCCGATCCGATCGAGGAAACGGACGTACGGGATGAGGTGCGTCGCATGGCTTATCGGTAGGTCAGCGTTTGGCATCTGGATTCCGAGCCGAGCGAACATAGGATCTTGGCGTGAAATGGCCAGGTCCAAGAGTGGCATGAAATGGCTGGTGCGGACGGAGTCGGGTCGCGTATCCTCCTGCCTTCGATTCGAAAAGGAGCGTAATCGGTATGGCGACTCACCAGCTGAACGGAAACATCGGCACCGATCCAAACTTCACGCCCGCGACCCATACGGGGCATTCACGGAAGCACGTCAAGGCGTCCGACGATCATCCGAAAGTGAAGCTCACGGCGGAGGAGCAGGAGATCTACGACGGCAAGAAGGGCGACGTCCTGCAGAAAGCCATCAAGACGGTGGTGGCCTACGGCGAGCTCTTCGGCGCGGAGAAGCTGGTCGACCTCGGAGGCGCACCCCATCTCGCGGTGAGTTGGGGGAGCGACGGTGTCGAACCACTGCTGAAGATTTACCGGCAACTCATCGATGCGGGGCTGAAAACGTACGCACCGTTCACCGCGGACCCCAAGCCGATGGACCGGGTGCACCTGCCGGTTACCGACAAGGAGCAGGCGGCTGTGGACAAGATCTACAATCGCATGGATGAGCTCGCGGATTGCAACAAGAAGCTCGGAATGCGAAGCGACAAGGACTGGAGCTGCGCCTGTTACCTGCCCGAAATGGGCAACACACCGAAGCGCGGCGACTACCTGGCTTGGTCCGAGTCGTCGGCGATCAATTACGTCAACTCGGTACTTGGCGCTCGCACCAACCGGAACTCCATGGGCGTCGATATGCTCTGCGACATTCTCGGAAAAGCGCCGTTGTTTGGCTTGCTCACCGACGAAGGGCGTCAGGCAGTCTGGTTGATCGACGTCAAGACCACGAAGTTGCCTCATCCCGAGATGCTGGGCTCGGCGATCGGGCTCAAGGTCATGGAAGACGTTTCCTACATCACCGGGATGGACCGCTTTATCAAGGGCGTCGACGCGCAGAGTAGTGGCTATCTCAAGGACTTGGGTGCGGCCACCGCGAGCAATGGCGCCGTTGGCCTCTACCACATGGAGGGCGTCACTCCGGAAGCCGTCGACAAAGGACGCGACCTTCTAAACGAGGGGTATCAAACCTACACGATCGACGACGCGGAGCTCGATCGAATCTACAAGAGCTATCCGAACCTTTGGAAAGACAAGCAGGGCACGCCCCAGCGGGTGTTCCTCGGCTGCCCACACATGTCGCTCGGTCAGATGACCGATTGGGGCAAGCGCATCGTCGACGCGATGGAGCAGGCTGGCAAAGACAAGATCGGCGTCCCGACCTACATGTTCGGTTCGCAGTACGTGAAGGACGCCTTCGAGAAGAACAATCCCGAAGTCGCGAAGAAGCTCGATGGATACGGGGTCTCGATTCCCATCAACTGCCCCATGATGTGGTGTTCCACCCCGGTCGAAGGGGCCGAGCTCGTCGCCACCAACTCCAACAAGACGCGGGTCTACACCACCGCGCGTTTCTTCTTCGATGACGCGCTCACCGAGCTGATCGTCACCGGCAAGTTGCCCGCGGACGTCGCCTAAGCGCGAGAGAAACAACGAGACGAAGAAAGGATTTCAGCAATGGCGAAAGCGACATTCAAAGGGCGACCAGCGGTGCCCGGCAACGTAGAAGGCTCAGCGGAGGTGTCCCACATCGGCTTCAACACCTGCGCCACTTATGTCGACGTCTTGATCTCAGGCGTCGACTCTGGAGTCTGCCAGGATCACGACAACAAGGACCTCTTCGGGCACGACCTCGCCGACAAGATCGTCTGCATCCCGCAGACCATCGGATCGAGCAGCGCAGCGACCTTGTTCATGATCATCCTCGAAAAGAACATTGCCCCGAAGGCGATGCTCTTCGCCAACCACATCGACTCGCTGGCCGCCTGCGGCATCCTCATGGGCGACAACTGGCTCGGCAAACGCATCGTCACCGTGGACTTGCTCGGCGATGACTTTCTCGATGCTGTCAAGACCGGTGACAACGTAGCGGTTCACGAGGACGGAACGATCGAGATAGGCTGACGACTCTACTTGTTTCGTTCGCTAGCGCTCGTGTTCCCTCTCGCTGACGACCTGAAGCCCTCGACCACGAATGAGTTGTTCCAGTCGCTCTTTGACCGCTCGGCTCCCGAGCGCTTGTACGCGACTCCCTGCGAACCGTTTCTCCGCAATACCCGTCAGCCGAGCGAGCGCTTCGGGGCTTGCATCACCGACGAGCTCGAGCAGACCGGAGGATTCGCGAACTCGGGCCCCGCCTCCGATCTCATGAACCCGGGTCCCTCGACTGGTTCTTTGACCCGCGCGGGGTAGAGCGTTGCGTTCGCTTGAGCGGATCTGGATTGCTGGGGTGTTGCGTTTGGGCGTAAGTCTGCGAACCGCACGTCGGTCACCGTTGGCGGCTCGTTCTGCGAGGAAGGCCTTCCACGTCCGGGCATGGAGCGGTTGGGCCGCAGCCCGCCAAGCCTTCACCCTGAACCGAAGGGCCCGTTCGGCGGCGGCTCTTTCAGCGCCAAGGGCTTTGTAAAGAGCTCGCTTGTCCTTGCCCGAAATGGGAAGCGCTTGGATGGCGTGATGACGTAGCGCGTACCGCGAGCGGTACGCGTCGCGTGCTTGCTTGATGCGGCTTGCGACCCCTTCGCGTGTTTGTGCGCGCATGCGCCGCATCTGTGTCAGCTCGTGTTGGTACTCGTGCCAAAGCCCATCATCCCGAAGCGCCTCTAGGGGCTGCGCTGCATAGGACTCTCTCTGCGCTCGTGCGACTCGCTCCGCGCTCGGCCCGCACGTGAACTCACCGTAGCGCTCGATGAGCCTGCGCTTCGACCACTGCCGTCCGAGCGCCGAAGCCTTGCAATGCAAGCTGCTCCGGGTCGCATCCACGACCGCCAACCCATTTCCCCGGGGTACCAGTCGTACTCCGTAGACTGCCAGGCGCGCGTGTAGGTCCTGCCAGTCCCCGACACCTCGGAGGTCGAGAGTCTCGCCGATGCTCGTTCGAGCCCAACGCGCGAAACTCTGTTCGCCCCGCGCCGCCTCGAACTGCCTCGAGGCGTAGCTTCGTCCCGCGCGTTCTTTCAGCCCAGACCGATCGACCTGATGGAGTCCAAGCTCTTGCTCGAGCTCGCTTGCGAGCTCCTTGAACTTCTCGATGTCCTTCCACGGGTGATGAATCTTCAGCGTCTTTGGATGAATTTTGCTCAAGGCGACGTGAAGGTGCTCGTGCTCCTGGTCGTTGTGGCGGACTGCGATGTACTGGTGCTCTTCAAGGCCCGCGGCTTCGACGGCGCGGCGCACCACAAGTTCGAGCTCCCGTTCACTCAGTGAACGGTCGTCAGGATGAAGCGAGATCACCAGATGGTAGGTCTTGTCACGCTTGGCGCGCGTGTTGCGCCGCTGGTAGGCCTCCACGACCTTGATCGCGGTCTCTGCATCTTCGCGTTGGTCCACGCCTTCGAGATTTCCGGCCATGAACCACGTGCAGCGCTCCGTTCCTTTGCCCCGCAGCATGTACTGAACGAGCCCCCGGAACCTTGGGCGGACTCGTTGCTCTCCCTTCGGTTTCCAGGTCTTTGGCTCGATAATCACACGCGCTCCGCGAGCCGCCCAATCAAAGACCGAAGTTGCGCCGAGGTACGCTCGACTTCCGCAAGGGTACGTCTTGCGGCCCCATTATCGACGGTGCCAGTGAGCGCGAGCTTGAGAAGGCCGCCAAGCCGATTCTGTTCGGCCTGAACGCGTTGAATCTTCTGCAAGCCCTCGAACGCATCCAAGCTCGAGATCCGAGCGCCGACGATCAAGCGCCGAACGACCTCATTCCGATCCAGCCCACTCTGGCGCGACAGCCCGTGCAAGTGTTCGACATGCTCGTTACGCAGACGAACGGTGATCCGATGCTCGAACTGTTTTGGTCGTCCCACGTCCGAAAAGCATAGGGAGCGCGACGCGCTTGTCGAGCAAGAAGTGGTTTTAAGCAACGCGCGAATAAGCCGTAGGCGTTGAGCGCGTCATCACGCCTGAGCTCGGACGAAGTTCCGAAACGAAGGGCGTGCAGTTTTGGTGTCTGCCAAAACTATGCCTTGCCCGAACAGAGCTTGACGCAAAAGTGGCAACGAGTGTCCAACGCTTTACCAACTCAGGCACATCGTTTCACACGCTGGCAAATACCGACCAAGATTGTCCAGTCGTGTCCCGCTTCGACAGCGTTGGGCAGAGCTCGGCGAAGTTCGCCAAGTTTCGTCGGCGATGGACAGACTGCGCCAAGCCAAACGACAGCGAGCGACAATGCGCGCCAAGACGTGTGACAGCTCCGGTCGAAATTCCCGGTACGTTCTATCCCGAAAAAAAGTGCTCCGCCCGGACAACTTTTTGGGGGGCAAAACCGATAATAGAGATGTGGACGAACGGGAGAGATCCAATTTGGCCGGGCTGCGGCGCAAGGCCGCCGAGAAAACGCCGTATCCCTACTTCCTAGAGCGACTCGAGGAAATCGACGACTGGTTGAAGGCGGGCTTCTCAGTGCGGAACGTCTGGCAGATCTATTCGGACGGGCCGGTGCCGTTCCCGGGTTCGTATCGGTCCTTTCTTCGCTACTGTCGAAAGCACTGTAAGACCGCCCTGGCTGTCGAGCCCAAACCCGTGAAGGCGCCTGAGCAGACACCGGGCAGAGTCGGAAGCGTCCTCGGCCAGGGCAAGCGGTATCCGCCCCCGCGCAAACGTCCGCCTGGGCTCACGCCAGAAGAAATCGAGGCGATGATGGACCCTGACCGCGACCTGGACCCCAAGAGATGAGCGACTCCCTCGATCTCGTCGTCACGACGAAGGCCGACCTACGGGAGATCATTCGTGATGCCATCAGCGAGGGGCAGCTTTTTCCTTGGAGAGCACGTCGTGACGCAGATTGATGTTGAGCGCGCTCGGTCGTCGGGTCGCCCATCCGACGAGCTTCCGGATGTCTTCACGGTCCTTGAGCTCGCCGAGTTTCTTCGCATCTCCCCAAAGACCGTCTATGCGCTCATATCCGGCAAGCGGATTACCCACATCCGAGTGCTCCGATGCGTCCGATTCCTGAAGACCGATGTGCTACGGTACGTGCAGGAAAACCGGGTGTCCGCATCGGAGGAATAACCAACGATGGCGGTCATCAAACGAGATGGAAGATGGACGGTCGACTTCAGGTACGAAGGCAAACGCTACCGAAAGAAATCGCCGATCAATACCCAAAAAGGCGCGAAGGAGTTCGAACGGCTCCTCCTTCAGCGCTTAATGCACGGAGAGCCGTTGATCCCTCGGATTGCACAACCCGGGACGACCACGTCTGTGCCCACGTGCGAAGACTTCCTCAGGGAATGGCACGAGACGTATGCCAAGACCAACAACAAGCCCAGCGAGGTCTACTCGAAGGAGTTGATCATCCGCTGCCACCTCGCGCCGTTCTTTGGAAGGCGGCTCCTGTCCGAGATCGGGGTTCGACAGCTCGAGCGGTTCAAGAGCACGCAACTCGCAAAGGGCCTATCGCCCAAGACGATCAACAATCACCTGTCGGTGCTACGCACCGCGCTCCGGTCCGCGCAGGAGTGGGGCCTGATCGAGGTCGTCCCTACCTTCAAATGGATGAAGAAACGCCGACCCGAATTCGATTTCCTCGACTTCGAGGAGGCCGAACGCCTTCTCGGCGCGACTGCTTCGGAGTTCCAAGCCATGGTCGCGACGGGACTGAAAGCCGGGCTACGGCTCGGAGAGTTGCTCGCCCTACGCCAAACCGACGTCGACCTGGTCAACGGCCAGATCTTCGTCAAACGGTCCGTCTGGAAACGAACCTTCGGCACGCCCAAGAACGGGTTGTCCCGCCGGGTGCCGATTCCGGGGAGTCTGGTCCGGATACTAAAAGACCACCGGCATCTCCGTGGAGAACTGGTGTTCTCCAAAGAGGACGGCTCTCTCCTGACCCGAGACATGATCAAACGGGTGCTGCCCCTCGCCTGCCGAAGGGCGGGCCTCGACCGCACCGTGCAGTGGCACGTGCTTCGACACACCTTCGCAAGCCATCTGGTGATGCGAGGGGAGCCACTCAAAGTGGTGCAGGAGCTCCTCGGGCACGCGAACATCGACGCGACGATGATCTACGCTCACCTGAGCGAGTCACGGCTCAAGCAGGCCGTGGCCAAGCTCGACGAACCGGCACCGCGACAAGCCGACGATGGTCACTATGTGGTCATCGGCGATCGGCAATCGCGCTAACCACAAGCAATGACTTGTCTTAAGTAGTGGAGGCGGTGGGAATCGAACCCACGTCCGGAAACGGTCCAGAATGGCATCTACGTGCGTAGTTTGTGTTTTGAAATTCGCATTGGATTTGCGCCCACAAACAGGCTCGCGCCAACGCTAGTGGTTCTTCATCTCGTCATTGCGCCGAACCCGACTCGCGATGACCAGCCCGTTCAAATGACGCCTCCGCTAGAAGCACAGGCAAGCTTCTAACTTCGACGGCTCCGTTGGCTTTACTTAGGCCGCGAGAGCAACTGCGTTATCGTTGGCAGTTGTACGTCCCAAACGTATTTACGTCGTGCTTGGGCCGACGGACACGCAACCAAACCTTCAACATCCCCGTCGAAACCGGTCGCCCCCAGATTTTCAAAGACCTGGACACTATGAGGTCGCGGGGCGGCTGGCGCAACATCGGGCATCCGGAGGCCAGCGTAAACCATGCATTTTGTCGTCGCCCGCCGTGCTGTTAGGGTGCGGCTCAGCTGGGCTTGGACATGCTAGGCATCACGAAGAGCTTCCTCCGCGATAAGTTCCTTTCGATCGACACACGCACGCTTGGCGCTGCCAGGATCGCGATCGCGTTGATGCTCCTCTTCGATCTCGCCAAGCGAACTACGGAGCTCTCGATTTGGTACACCGAGACGGGGCTCATCCCGAACTCGATGCTCGAGGCGCATCCATTGAGGCCCTATGGGTACTCCTTTCTCTTCTATGTGAGCTCGGAAGCCGGGGTGCGGATTGCGTTCGTGCTGATCGCGCTCGTCTATCTGTGTTTCCTGTTCGGTTTCTTCACCCGGTTCTTCCACATTCTGAGCTTCGCGTGCTTGATCTCGCTCCAGATCCGAGTCGACCTGCTAGCGAACGGCGGCGATTTCGTCTTTTGCGACCTGGTGCTCTGGACGGCTTTCCTTCCACTTGGCGCGACCTTTTCGATCGATGCCTGGCGCCGAGAGAAGGCCGGCAAGCCGCCGGAGCGCTCACCGCATGTGTCATGGGCCGTGTTGGTTGCGGTTCTTCAGCTGGCGGTGATCTACTACTTCAACGCGGTCCACAAGAGCGGCGAGACGTGGATCAACGGCACCGCCGTCTACTGGCTTGCCCAACAAGAGCGCATCGTCACCGGGCTCGGGTTCTGGATGCGCGAGAACCTGCCGCTGTGGGTCTTCCAGTTCCTCACCTATTTCTCGTTGGTTGTCGAGTACCTGTTGCCGTGGCTGATTCTCTCACCCTGGGGCCATCCATGGACACGTCGAGCGGCGATCCTCGGCATCTGGGCGCTCCACCTCGGCATCGCTGCGATCTCGAACGTCGGCCTGTTCTCGTTCGTGATGATCGCGTACTCGACGCTGCTGATCAGCGCGGAGGACTGGGACTGGCTTCGGGACAAGCTCGCCGTTCGTCGTGGTGATCGCAGCCGGCTCGTCCGCGCGCTCACCCTACCTCCCGCCGACGCGATGCCAGCGCCCCGACGATCCCCATTTCGCTGGGTGACCGGGCCGGTCCTCGCGTACCTATTCATCGTGGCCACGTCCCAAGTACTGGTCGAAAACCCCGCCGTGCCGAGGTTCATGAGGCTCGAGCAGCCCGAGTGGATCAGGGCGAGCGTGATGATTTTTCGGCTCAACCAAGGCTGGAAGATGTTCGCGAGCAACGCTCCCCGAGACGATATGTGGCTCGTGATCGATGCAGTCACCGAAGACGGTCGCCACATCGACCCCTACAACGAAGTCGCGTCCCTTCACGCGGATCCCGCCCTACGAACGATCCCTGAGCGGCTCGGCCAGAACTACTACTGGTGCGACTACAGCGTGCGCATCAAGGGTTTTCGCGCCTATCACAGCGCGCTCACCAACTGGATCTATCGCCACCACGAGCGGACCGGAAATGACAACGATCGAATCGTATCGTTCGAGGCTTACGCACTGACCCACATTCCGCCGGCACCGTGGGAGGACGAGCCCCATGACGTCAGAGCGCAGTCCTTTCTGAGAAGAAAAAGATAATGGGTTTCACAATCGGTGTCGCCGCCGCGCTCTGCTGGGCTGCACTGGATGTCGTGCGCAAGGCGCTTTCCGACAAGGCATCGCCGACGGCCCTGGCGGTCGTCCTGTTGATCGGGCAGTTGCCGTTCCTCGGCCTTTGGGCAGCCTTCGATCAGACCTGGGTGGTGAGGGACATTTACTGGGTGCCGGCGCTCTCATCGATGGCGATGAACGCGCTCGCCAATGTGCTGTTCATGCGCTCGCTTCAGCTTTCGCCGATGAGCCGCACGGTGCCGTTCCTCTCTTTGTCACCGGTGTTCGGTGCACTCGTCGCGGTTCCATTGCTTCGGGAGGTTCCGGAATCCCTTCACATGGCCGGGATCGCGGCGGTGGTGCTCGGTGCGATGGTGCTCAACAGCGATCTGGCGGAGTCGTGGTGGCGTTCCGTCTTCAAGGAAAAGGGCGCACCGCACATGATCGCGGTCGCGTTTCTATGGTCGGGCTCGGTCGCGCTCGACAAGGTGGCGCTGCCGCACTCGTCGGCGGCCTCCCATGCGTTCCTCTTGACGGCGGGTAGTGGGTTGATGCTCCTCGCGTGGGTGAGCTTCCGAGGTGAGATCGGCGATCTTCGGGCGGCGTGGACGGCACCCAAGCCGTTGCTCGCCGGGCTCATTGGTTTCGCGATTGCGGCCCTCGCCCTTCAAATGTTCGCGTTGACCTGGTTATGGGTGGCGGTGGTCGAGACCCTGAAACGCGGCGTTGGGGTTTTGGGGAGCATCGCCTTCGGACGCGTGTTCTTTGCCGAGCCGATTACCCAGCGAAAATTGCTGGCCGGAGGCCTCATGGCGGCCGGAACAGCCCTGCTCGCGCTTTCATAGGCGCTAGTGTGGGGGTGGTGGGGCGGGACCAACTGCCCGCCGAAGGCGGACCGGGATGGCAAATGCCCTTTTTCTACGCTAATGCTGGAAGGTGGCCGAAACCGACCAACTCCCCGGCAAACTCGAGGTCGCTCGGTATTTGCTGAGCCAGGGCAGTGTCTTCGTGCACCTCGATCCTCGTGACGTCGGGGCCGTCGTCCCGCAGTGGTACCGCACCGAGCCGCAGCTAGTTCTGCAGATCGGCCTCGACATGCCGGTCCCGATTCCCGACCTTCGTGTGGACGAAGAGGGGGTCTACGGCACCCTGTCCTTCAATCGCTCTCCGTTCACGTGCCGGGTCGACTGGGACGCAGTGTTCGCGCTTGCGGGCGATGACG
>Ga0255058_10000597_pt1 | contig 21126 bp, 20 predicted proteins | sample Cases_109_9_MG_FD_188637 | JGI IMG/M metagenome (GOLD analysis project Ga0255058, IMG submission 188637) | Seawater microbial communities from Amundsen Gulf, Northwest Territories, Canada - Cases_109_9 | ecosystem: Environmental > Aquatic > Marine > Gulf | place: Canada: Northwest Territories... | reverse complement strand
ATAGACTTATTGCGTGCATGGATCAAATTTTTTTTGGAAACCAGATTTGCTTCACAAAAGCATAGAAAAATTCGCGCATACGGTATGCCGAGCCGGAAAATTTGTTGTCAGATTTGTACATCTGTACTTTCGAATTTCAAATTTCGACCAGACAAACATTTTTCGCTCTTTTTGACGGGAAAAGGCTGCGAAATTGAAAATCCGAAAATGCTACGCAGTTCACTTAACTAACTGGATTTTTTGCTTTTGTTGTATATACTCAACGCCGGGTACCCGACACGGAGAAAATTATGGCTACCAAAAAGAAGTCACGCAAAAAAGCTTCGAAACGCAAAACTGCGAAGAAGCGTAAGGTAACTAAGAAAAAAGTTGCCAAGAGAAAGGTTGCGAAGCGAAAAGTCGCTAAACGCAAGACGAAGAAAAAGGCTAAAAAGAAGACCAAACGCAAGGTAAAGAAAAAGGCTAAAAAGAAGACCAAACGCAAGGCAAAGAAAAAAGCCAAGAAAAAGGCTAAAAAGAAAACCAAGCGTAAGGTAAAGAAGAAGGCCAAAAAGAAGACCAAGCGTAAGACCAAGAAGAAGGCGGCGAAGCGCAAGACGAAACGGAAAGCCAAGAAAAAGGCTTCCCGGCGCAAATAGCCTGGGCTGACTGATGGAAGGACGGCGGCTAATTCACTGAATTAAGGTCGACCATCAACTGAAGGTGTTGCCAAAGCTCTTCTTACGGAACAAGAAATATGCCCGCACTTGCGGGCATATTTCGTTTTCGGCTACCTGAATCCGGCAATATCTGGAACCGGCACATCTGATCGGATAAGCTCAGTCCCGATATACTCCATCTGGTAAAAGTTGTACTGCTATTCAGGCCGTGCCAATCGAACGGAAGTTCAAATGGATCAATCTGAGAAAAAATTGAGCGCCGCCAGGGCCTCGCTTGACTATGTCCACGACGGCACAATCCTGGGAGTCGGTACAGGCTCAACGGTTAATTTCCTCATCGACTTGTTACCGACCGTTCGCAACAAAATCCAGGCTGTGGTCTCAAGCTCCACGGATACCACCAGCAGGCTCGAAAAGCACGGCTTCGACGTTGAGACGCTGAATGCCGTCGGTGACCTGGACCTCTATATTGACGGCGCCGATGAAGCTACCAAGCATTTGCATCTGATCAAAGGCGGCGGCGGTGCACTGACGCGTGAGAAAGTCCTGGCCGGGGCCGCGCGCAAGTTTGTGTGCATTATTGACGATTCGAAACAGGTGGGCATGCTGGGCAAATTTCCCCTGCCTATCGAAGTTATTCCGATGGCGCAGTCTTTCGTCGCGCGCAAATTGGTCAAGATGCGCGGACAACCTATCTGGCGAGAGAACTTTGTAACAGATAACGGCAATCATATTCTGGACGTGCACAATCTCGCTATTACGAATCCGCTGGAGCTGGAAACAAGGATCAATCATTTGCCTGGTGTACTAACTGTAGGAATTTTTTCGCACAGACCGGCAGATATATTGATCGTTGGCGATGACTCTGGCATACGGATCATGGGTAACTGAACGAAGGTTCTCATCCGAAAGCCCCCCGACCAATATGAAGGCCCACCTCGGGTGGGCCTCAGGCCGGAACGGTAATTTGCTAATATAACTGCGGCAGTATTGTTGAATCGATCTGTGACCATCTGATGCGGCGTATTGGTCGTGATAACCAGCGAATTAGCGACAATAAGGCCTTATGGGCCTTCACCTGCGCGATCTTCTTCATGTTCTGGCAGGCTGCTGCCAGCAAACACTGTTCTCTAACCTTGTCGAGTCCTCGCATACGCGCGTAACGATGTCCGTGCAGCTGCTTGGCATCGGCAAAGCTGCGTTCCACCGTCTCTTTGCGGCGTGCATAAATCTTCTTGCCGGCATCCATCAGACGATGTCGGTCGATGCGTTCCTTGCTGTCCTGCCAGACATGCCGGGTAATCACCTTGATGTGCTTGGTACTGCGCGTGCACTGCATTAACAGCGGACATCGTTTGCAGACCTGCGGATCTGATTTGTACTCCCGATAGCCTCTTCGGTTGGTGGTGTTGTACGTGATGCGTTGCTCGGCCGGGCAGATATACACATCGGCCTCGCTATCGTAACGATACTCGCGCTTGTAGAAGTAACCGCTCTTGTGGTTCGGCCGTCGGTAGCCGATCACACCGTACACATGCCGATCTTCGAGCCCCTTGCAGATCGCTGCACTCATGTAACCGGCATCCAGGCCCACCGCCTCGACCTCCAGACCGAAGCGCTGCCGCTGACGATCCAGGCGCGCAAGATACGGCCGGCTATCGTGCACATTGGCCGCGGTCACATGCGAGTCCGTAATGATCGCGTGCTTGCCATCGACGGTGCGATGATCCAGGTAGAAAAAGCCCTTCGGCTTACCTTCCCGGACCATGTAGCCGCTGTCTTTATCGCTGCGGCTGACCTTGTCGCGGATAAACTCAAAGTCGATGCACGCGTCGATCTGACGCAACAAGTGATCCTCAGGTACCAACGACTCCAGGGTCACCATCTCCAGCGCATGCTGATGCGCACCGGGTTCTTTTAGCATGCCCAATTATACAAAAGCCCCGACGAGATCGTCGGGGCTTTGTCAGCAGTCTGAGGCCCACCTCTGGTGGGCCTTTTTATTGGCTGGGGGACAAGGATTCGAACCTTGGTTGGCGGAGTCAGAGTCCGCAGTCCTACCGCTAGACGATCCCCCAATTCTCCCGCGATGCGTAGACTTGCGCAGCCGGTCAGCGAGAATTGATCTTCAGCACGTCAGTCAAGAGATCCGTGCCGCCTGCATTCGCAATCGCCGCATTTCCTTCGGAATCGTCACACGTAATCCAGTACGAAACCAAGCAAATAGGTAGTCCGCAGCTAATATTAGCGCTTCGAGTACTGGGTGGCCCGCCGCGCTTTGTGCAGACCGACTTTCTTGCGCTCGACTTCGCGTGCGTCCCGGGTCACGAATCCGGCTTTTCTCAGAGCCGGACGCAGCGACTCGTCGTACTGCATCAATGCCCGAGTCAGACCGTGTCGAATGGCGCCGGCCTGACCAGTAGTGCCGCCACCGTTGACTGTAACGTTAATCTTGAACTTGTCAGTCAGATTCATGAGCTCCAGCGGCTGGCGTACGATCATGCACGCTGTCTGGCGTCCGAAAAAACTGTCAAGCGGCCGGTTATTGATAGTGATATCACCGGAACCAGGCGTCAGAAAAACTCTCGCCGTAGAGGTCTTGCGACGTCCGGTTCCGTAGAAATGTGTTTGACTCATTTTATCTTTGCCTCAATCCTGATGACGTGATGTCTCAGGCTTTAATGTCCAGTGGTATCGGTTGCTGAGCAGCATGTCTGTGCTCGGGTCCCGCGAATACACGTAGTTTCGACAGCATTTTCCGGCCCAGTGGATTGCGTGGCAGCATGCCCTTCACAGCATATTGCAGAGCCCGCTCCGGAGCCTGCTGCATGAGCTTTTCCAACGGTATGGATTTCAGGTTGCCGATATAACCGGTGTACCGGTGATACATCTTGTCCTTCATTTTATTGCCTGTGACCCGAATTTTCTCGGCATTGACCACGACAATATAGTCGCCAGTGTCCACATGTGGCGTGTACTCGGGCTTGTGCTTGCCACGCAGTCGACGAGCGATCTCGGTGGACAGGCGCCCTAAAGTTTTGCCTGTGGCATCAACCACGTACCAGTCGCGGCGCACCTCTTCCGACTTGGCAGAAAACGTCTTCATGATTTTTGATTCCAGTTGGAAACTATCCCGGGCCAATTCGCCCACTGTGGGCGGCAATGCCCTGCCGGCGCGGCCCCGGGCCCGCTTCGCCCCGACGAAAGGCGCGAAATTCTACTCGACGGGCCGGCGCAATGCAAACCGTGAGCAGCGTTTCCCGGAACAAGCCGTGCCTCGAGTTCTTGCTATTTTACCTTTTAAAATCAACTATGTACAAGAAAAAAGGGGCACTGAGGCGTGCCAGCGTAGTCGCATGGCGCGCAAAATTCGTACTCCGGCGATACAGCCGTCCAGCAATCGGTGTTTTTGCTGGCCACCGGCAGGTCGTTGTTATTCTTGATGGTGTGCGGTGCAAGCAACGCCGGACTAGCGATTAGCCGTGCCCTTAAGCTGACCGGCTACGCTGAATCGCGGTTATAATCCTGCTGATGAGCGCACGACAGTTAAGTCCGCTTGACCGACTGATCAGCGGCGTTGACAGTGCCCTGCGGACCGTCGCCGCATCCTCCCGCCACACTGCAAGGGACAACCCTGCCCGTGATATACCGGAACATTCCCTCTCAGAACGCGAAAGATCTCACTCGGCCGCTCTCATGCGGGTTAACCACGCCGGTGAAATCGCCGCACAGGGCCTGTACCAGGGACATGCGGCAGTGGCTCGCAACCGGTCCATGGGAGAGCAAATGCAGCAAGCAGCGGACGAGGAAATGGATCATCTCGGCTGGTGTGAACAGCGGCTTCGGGAACTCGGCGAAAATCCGAGTCGACTGAGCCCGGTCTGGTACGCTGGCGCATTCATGATCGGCGCCGCCAGTGGCATGATTGGAGACCGGTGGTCGCTGGGATTCATCGAAGAGACGGAAAAGCAGGTAGCCGATCACTTGACAAGTCATCTGCAGCGGCTACCCGCGAGTGACGAGAGAAGCCGTGCGGTCGTGACAAGAATGCGCGACGAGGAGCAACAACACGGTACTAATGCGAAGGCCGCGGGTGCAGTGGCATTGCCCGCTCCGGTTCGGCGGTTGATGCGACTGACCGCCAAAGTCATGACCGGCACGGCATACTGGATATGACGCCGCTGGTGTCGTCCGCGTCGATTCAATATACTCCGCCCCGGCGAATGCTGATCAACGAACGTAATTTTGCAATAAGAATTACGGACTTAGCTTGCTCTTAAGGGCGGACTGTATTAAAAGAATGGGCGCGGTGTCATTGAGGACCACTAAATGCAAACGACAGCAAAAACTTTGAGTGATGTTCCGGCTATCAATCGCTTTTTGAGCTACTGCCGCGTTCGGACAGTGCCCTCGAAAACCGTCATGATCCATGCGGGTGATCTGCCTGACGTGCTGTACTACATAGTGGACGGTTCGGTCGAAGTCATGATTGAAGACGAAGACGGCAATGAAATGGTGCTGGCCTACCTGAACAAGGGACAGTTCTTCGGTGAAATGGGGCTTTTCTACGAGCAGCCGACGCGCAGCGCCTGGGTTCGCACCCGCACCGAATGTGAAATCGCAGAAATGACCTATCCGCGCTTCCGCCAGATTGCCAGCGAAAGCCCCGGCCTCGTCTTCGAACTGGCAACACAACTGGCGACCAGGCTTGATCGAACCAATCGCAAACTGGGCGACCTTGCCTTCGTCGACGTTACCGGACGTGTTGCCCATGCCATCATGGATCTCTGCAACGAGCCGGATGCGATGACCCATCCGGACGGCATGCAGATCAAGGTCAGTCGTCAGGAACTGAGCCGCCTCGTTGGCTGTTCTCGTGAAATGGCAGGACGCGTACTGAAAGTCCTGGAGGAACAAGGTCTGGTATCCGCAAGCGGTAAGACGATCGTTGTTTACGGCGCCCGGCCGAATCGTAAACTCTAAGCGATTCAATCTGCCAGCAAACAATCCAGCCGGATAGATCGAACGAACGCCATCATGCTGTGGCCGCAATCTCCGATTTCATCGACGCAATAGTGGCGGCGTAACTGTCGCTGCCGAAAATAGCCGATCCGGCAACAAAAGTGTCGGCGCCAGCGGCAGCTATTTCTCCGATGTTGTCGACCTTAACGCCGCCGTCAACTTCCAGACGGATATCGAGGCCGGTCTCGTCGATCATCGAGCGCGCCTGTCGAATCTTCTGCAACGACGACCGAATGAACTTCTGCCCGCCAAAGCCCGGATTGACCGACATGATCAACACCATGTTGAGCTCATCAAGGACATGCTCGAGCCAGGTCAGCGGCGTTGCCGGATTGAACACTAACCCCGCCTTGCAACCATGCTCGTGAATCAGGCCAATGGTCCGGTGTACGTGATGACTGGCTTCCGGATGAAACGTGATGTAGTTGGCACCGGCTTTCGCAAAGTCAGGAATAATGCGATCCACTGGCTGCACCATCAGATGCACATCGATCGGCGCCTCAATACCGTAATTCCGCAGTGCCTCGCAAATCATCGGACCGATCGTCAGATTGGGAACGAAATGATTATCCATGACATCGAAATGCACGATATCGGCGCCGGCTTCGAGTACCGCATCGACATCGTCACCAAGGCGCGCGAAATCGGCTGAGAGAATAGACGGAGCAATTGACGGTTCCACGATAATGTCCCTTGCAGAAGAAGGATTGCACTTTATCGCATCCGCGCCAAAGATCAATCAGTCTGCCTATTTTAGCGGATTGAGCGCCTGACTTTGAGCAGCTCGTATGCCTGGCGAATTTCGCGAGTCTTCTTTTCCGCTGCCGCCACTTCCACAGCGGTGGGATTCGCCGCGGCGATTTTGTCGGGGTGATTCCTGTTCATGAGGCGTCGGTAGGCCTTCTTGATCTCGGCGTTGGTCATCGATTTGTCCACACCAAGGACGCCATAGGCACCGCTAACCCGCGCGGTATCAGCGCTCCCTTGCGCCGATTTACGAAATCCGCGTTGCGCGCGCAGCATCGCCTCCAGCTGCGCGAGTTCGACCCGACCGATATCGAGCTCGTTGCAAACGGTCCATATCATTGCCCGTTCACGCCGGTGCAGGGCCGGCTTCGACAATGCAACCTCCATGAGCAGCCGTACGAACAGTCCACGCAATTCCGGACGGCGCGCCGTATGACGCCTGAGCCCACGAACGTTTGCAACGAGCGGATAAGATACCTGCTTGCCGTATTCGAAGCGCCCGATAGCCTGGCGGATCTGACCCGGGCCAAGTCCCAGCCGATGCATCAGGCCTCTTGCGGCCCTGATTTCGTATTCCGAAACACGACCATCTGCTTTCGCAAGATGCCCCATAGTCTCGAACAACACCTGTACATAGGACTCGGGCAAGTGCTCAAGCTGCTCAGCCGAACCGTCGCGGCCCAGCCCCGAAAACCGCTGGGCAAAGCCGCGATCGAACTGATGCCCGAGAATCAAACCGAGGAGCGCCAGCCATATCCTGCCCGTTGCCAGTCCGGCAATTGTCCCGATTACTTTGCCCCAATACGGCATCCCGCCACATCCTTCTTCCCACCTCGGCTGTAAACACAATGCTAACCGCAGCCGCGCTGGATTCCCATGCCCGTACTTGCCGTTCTATCTGCGACGCGCCATCATTCGCCCCACACCATCTTCAGCATTCCACCCGAGAGCTGCATGTACGCCCCCGAACCTTTATTGGAATCATCAATCCCCGCGTTACCGATGATTGGCCGTGGCAAGGTACGCGACATTTACAGCGTCGATGAAGATCATTTGCTTATTGTCGCAACCGATCGCTTGTCCGCCTACGATGTCGTGCTTCCGGATCCGATTCCCGGCAAAGGCCAGGTCCTGACGCAAATCTCGAATTTCTGGTTTGCCATGATGGCCGACCTGGTGCCGAACCACCTGAGCGGTCAACCATTGAGTTCAGTGATCGCCGATACGGGTTTGCGCAAGATACTCGAGGGCCGCTCAATCATCGTCAGGCGCTTGAAACCCTTGCCGATTGAAGCCGTTGTCCGCGGTTACCTGATCGGTTCGGGCTGGCGTGATTATCAAGGTGCTGGCAGGGTCTGTGGCATCGCACTGCCGAGGGGTCTCGAGCAAGCGGCGAAACTCCCGGAGATTCTGTTCACACCCGCCACCAAAGCAGCGGCGGGTGATCACGATGAAAATATCAGCTATGCAGAGATGCAGAAACTCCTCGGCAAGGGCCTCGCTGCAAAGGTGCGCGATATCTCCATACGGATTTACGAGAGAGCCGCCGAATATGCCCTGCAGCGAGGTATCATCATCGCTGATACCAAATTTGAATTCGGACTGGACGACGAAGGCAACCTGTTCCTTATCGACGAAGTACTGACACCCGACTCGTCCCGCTTCTGGCCCGCTGATCTGTACCAGGTCGGCATCAGCCCTACCAGCTACGACAAGCAGTTTGTTCGCGACTACCTGGATACGCTCGACTGGGACAAGACGTCACCGGGTCCGGTGTTACCCGATGATATTCTGCAAATGACCGCGCAAAAATATCGCGAGGCATTACAGATACTGACAAGATAGTGGTCCAACAAGGTAGTATTGTTGGACCATCAGGAGTTTGCGCATGATCCCTGACCTGAAGAAACTGCTGCAAGATATCGTCTGGAGCGACCAGTTCGATAGGTCCGGCCCGCCAGGCAAGATCGTCGCCACGATTCTGCGCTACCTGTATGCAGTATTGCGCGATTTCATGTCCGGTCAGCTGACGATGCGGGCGATGAGCCTCGTCTACACGACGCTACTTTCGATCGTCCCACTGCTGGCATTCAGTTTCGCCATTCTGAAAGGCTTCGGCGTATTCGAGCAGCTCGAACCGTTCCTCTACGGCCTGCTCGAGCCACTCGGCGAGCAGGGCGAGGATATTACGAAGCAGATTCTGGCACTCGTTGACAACGTAAAAGGTTCGGTACTCGGCAGCGTTGGCCTCGCGATCTTTCTGTGGACTGCGATTTCCATGGTGCAGAAGGTCGAAGAGAGCTTCAACTACGTCTGGTACGTCGCCAAGCCGCGTAGTTTCGCGCGACGCTTTTCAGAGTATCTGATCGTGTTGCTGATCGGCCCGCTGATCATGGTCACCGCCATCGGCATCATAACGTCCATACAGTCCAACACCGTAGTCGAGTACATCCTGAATAATCCGTCACTGGGCCCGATCTTTGTTTTTGCCGGAAAATTCGTGCCCTACCTGCTGATTTCCGGAGTATTCACGTTTCTTTACATGTTCGTGCCGAACACGCGCGTTAATCTGATGTCAGCATTGTTTGGTGGCCTGGCCGGCGGTTTCATGTGGGTGACAATGGGCGCGATCTTTACCGCCTTTATCCTGCATGCAACCCGCACGTGGGCGATTTACGCCGGCTTCGCCGTTGCCATTACGACCTTGATCTGGCTGTACCTCAACTGGCTGGTGCTGTTGATCGGCGCACAGCTCGCCTTTTATCACCAGCGACCCGCGTTTCTGCGCATCGGAAGACGCGAACCACGGTTGTCAAACGCCATGCGCGAGCGCCTGGTGCTGAACATCATGTTGCTGGTCGGAAAGGCGTTCCGGGAGCCAGGCGACAGCATTACCACCGCACAACTCGCCAGGTGCCTGTGTATTCCTTCGATGGCGCTGGCGCCACTTGGCACAGCGCTTGAAGATGCCGGCCTCCTGATCACCAGCGAGAAGGAAGAATTGCTGCCCGGACGTGAGATGTCCCGCATCACGCTCGACGAAATACTGGGCGTCGTTCGCCAACAAGGTGATACGGGCTCGTTCAGCGGTCCAACCTGGACAGACAAGATCGAATCGCTTGGTTCGCAGATGGATGCTGCGGTTGCCGGCGTTGTCGGCGACCGCTCGCTTTCTGACTTGCTGGACGAATACGGTGCGGAATCGGCTCCTGCCACCTAATCAGAGCCACCCGTAATTAACGACCGGACAGACGCGGCCAGACTTGATTCGGTTTTAATGGTCGGTTTTGCCCTGAGAGCCGCAGGTCGTTTATTGCTCCGGGCCATGATCGGCTTCTTCTTTTCTAATATCTTGCATTCGGGCGACCAGGCGGCTACGAGTCTCTTCAAGTTCTCTCTCACGGTCGGGATGCTCATCAATTTTGTTCTCGATTTCCTCGAGCTGGCTGTATTTTCGTTGTTCAGCTTCCGATTCTAACGTGTTCAGGAAGACGTTGAGATCCTCAAGCTGGTCAAGCTCAACCTTGATCCGTGTTTTTTCTATGCGTAGATAGTCGAGATTCTCGTGGTCAATATTGAGAAGTTCATCTTGTTTCTTAGAAATCCGCTCCAGTCGATGAATGTGCCGATTCTCACGATCAGCCCATTTCTTGTACTCGACCAGCAGGGTGCGCATTTTCTGGTCTAGTTTCTTGGGTATACCGTCGATTATGTAAATCAAAACTATGAAAAAAGCCACCCCGATTATTCCGGCGATCACATTTCCTGATTCCATATCTGCCCCCTGCCGCTGTAAATCTGACCAATATTTATATCCGGCATTGCCACACTCAAGCGCCGGCTATGGCCATTTCCTCGATCAGCAACGATCCACAGCGGATGCCGCCGCGCAGATCCTGATCATTTCCGACCGCACTTATTCGCCGATAAAGATCCTTGAGGTTCCCGGCAATGGTCACCTCGTGAACCGGGTAGGCGATCTCACCATTCTCGATCCAGTAGCCCGCTGCGCCGCGGGAGTAGTCGCCAGTCACTGCGTTGACGCCGTGACCAATAAGTTCGTGCACCAGCAGCCCACTGTGCATTTGCCGCAGCAGTGACTGCAAGTCGTCCGCATTACCGGGCACAATCAGGTTATGCGCACCACCGGCGTTGCCGGTCGATTTTAGCCCCAGCCGCCGCGCCGAGTATGAACTCAAAACGTAACCCTGCAATACACCGTCGCTCACCAGGTTTCGGTCATGCGTCGCAACGCCCTCCGCATCATAGGGTGCGCTGGCCAACCCTTTCAAAATATGCGGTCGCTCCTCGATCTGCATGAATTCCGGAAACAGCTGTTCGCCACAGGCCCCGAGCAGGAACGTCGATCGCCGATATTGCGCTCCACCCGAAATCGCCGCAATCGCATGCCCGATAAATCCGCGCGCCACTTCCGCTGCCAGCAAAACCGGCGCGCTGGTTGTTTTGATCTTTTTCGCGCCGAGCCTGCCCACTGTCCGACTGGCGGCTTGCTCGCCGATTGATGCAACCGCATCCAGCTCCGCGGGATCCCGCGCAGCACTGTAGTAGTAATCACGTTGCATGTCACCGCCGGACTCGCCAATCACCACACAACTCACGCTATGACTGGTCTTATCATAACTGTTCAGGAAACCATGACTATTGCCATAGGCGCGCACACCACTGCTGCTCGACACTGTCGCGCCTTCCGAGTTAGTAATTCGATTGTCGTAATTCCTTGCGGCGTCCTCACACTCGACGGCAATACTGATGGCTTCTTCGGATCCGAGACGCCACTCATGCGCCAGGTCGAGGTCGGGGAAATCGTGGGCCATCATGTCAGCATCCGCCAGCCCGGCGCATTCATCAGCGGCAGTGTAGGTCGCGAAGGTGCATGCCTTTCTTACCGTCTCGCGAAGCGCGGCGTCGCTGAAATCCGATGTGCTGGCACTGCCCTTGCATGAATTCCGGTAAACCGTGACACCGACGCCGCGATCATTGGTGTACTCGAGATTTTCGACATCACCCAGCCTCGCGGTCACACTCAGGCCGATATCATGGCTGGCCGCCGCCTCCGCCTGGTCCGCGCCCTGAACGCTGGCCTCGTCCAGCAACAGCTGCACGATATTTTCAAGTTCATTTGCATTCGGCGCAGTGCGGCTTGCATCACCCATATCCTTGATATTTCCCCTGTAAACGCTTTCAATTGAAGAATGAGTTACCTGCGACAATTGACCAGCTGTCGGCGCTCCGTAGCTTAGCTTGTGACTGGTACAAAGCCCAGCAAGAGTGTAAAGAAAAGGGCCTTGAACGCGCTGCAGGAACTCGGTGAAAGACTGATTCAGTTGAACGACGCACAACTCGCCGCAATCGACCTCGATCTGCAACTACTGGAAGCGGTGCAGGCAGCACAAAAGATGCGCTCACATGGCGCATTGCGTCGCCAAAAGCAGTTGATCGGCAAGATAATGCGTGGCGTTGACCCGGCGCCGATACAGTCTGCACTTGATTCTTTCGCACAACAGGGCAGAGCAGCACAAACGCTGTTCAGGAAGTCCGAAGCCTGGCGTGACCGAATTGCTGCTGATGGACCTGATGCGCTATCGGAGTTCTTCGTCGAAATCGGCTGCCACAACGATCAGCTCGAACAAGCATTACGGGAGTACGGTGCTGCACGCGATGCGCAGAAGAAGAAGCACATAAAACGTAGAATATTTCGCGAAGTGCATGGCGAATTAGCAATAATGCTACAGAAGACGCGCCGCTAGTACTCCGTCAAGGTGGTATTGATGGGGCACTAGCCCGTATGTTGCTAGAATTGGTGGCATCACTTCAATCAGACCATCATGCAGGCACGAATTTATGACCGCGAGAGTAGGAATAATCATGGGTTCCCGGTCAGACTGGGAAACGATGCGACATGCCAGTGAGACGTTGGAACAGTTGGGCGTCAGCTACGACGTTCAGGTTGTTTCCGCTCACCGCACACCCGATCTGCTGTTCGAGTACGCGGAGTCGGCGGTCGGCCGTGGACTGATGGTCATCATTGCGGGTGCCGGCGGCGCGGCGCATTTGCCGGGCATGACCGCGGCAAAAACCTCTTTGCCAGTACTGGGCGTACCTGTGCAATCAAAAGCGCTCAACGGTCTTGATTCGCTGTTGTCAATTGTGCAGATGCCAGCCGGTATTCCAGTTGCCTGTATGGCTATCGGCAAGGCCGGCGCCATCAACGCGGCACTGCAGGCTGCCGCTATCGTGGCATTGAACGAGCCGGAGATCAGGGTAGCGCTGGATTCTTACCGACGGCACCAGACCAGCACGGTGCTGGAGAACGCTGATCCCCGAGAGCATGGCTGACACCGGCACAACCTCCAGGCAGTGACCAGGATCGGCATTATCGGCGCGGGCCAGCTGGGCCAGATGCTGGGCTTTGCCGGCAGGTCGCTCGGCCTCAGTTTCATATTTCTGGATCCGGCGCCGAATCCGCCGGCGGCGGCGGCCGGTCGGATCATTAGCAGTCCGTTCGATGATAAAACGGGCTTGCTCGAGCTAGCCGCTGCCGCGGATATCGTGACTTACGAATTTGAGAACGTACCAGTCACATCCGTTGCAACGCTTGCGGAGCACGTGCCTGTCTACCCGCCACCGGCGGCGCTGCAACATGCCCAGGACCGGCTGGCTGAAAAACAGTTGTTCACCGAGTTGGAAATACCGATCCCTGCGTATCGCGCCGTCGATACGGAGCAAGACCTGCATGAGGCGCTGCGAGAAATCGGCACACCGCTCGTGTTGAAGACACGGCGGCTCGGTTACGACGGCAAAGGCCAGATCCTGCTACGCAGCGCCAGTGATCTCGAGCCTGCCTGGCGGAAACTCGGTGGCAGACCGCTCATTGCCGAACAATGGCTGCACTTCGAGCGCGAGGTTTCGGCCATCGGCGTACGTGGCTTGAGCGGCGCCAGCGCAAATTACCCGCTGACGGAAAACCGCCATCGTGACGGTATCTTGCGGGAAAGCCGTGCGCCAGCCGATCCGGCAAAACTGGCCGCACTGGCAAACGAATACATGGAAAAGCTGCTCAAACATCTGCAATACGTCGGCGTACTGGCGTTGGAATTATTCGTCATCGATGGCAGGCTGCTGGCGAACGAATTTGCTCCGCGCGTGCATAATTCCGGTCACTGGACGATAGACGGCGCGGTAACCAGCCAGTTCGAAAATCACCTGCGGGCGATACTCGATATGGCTCCGGGGGATACATCAGCACTGGGCTATGCCGGCATGGTGAACCTGATCGGCTCAATGCCGAAAAATCGGCAATCGATCGCAGACACGCCTGCCGTTTTGCACGACTATGGCAAAGTGCCACGACCCGGCAGGAAACTGGGGCATGTCAATGTGATTGCGGATACCGCAGAGTTACGCGAATCTCGAATGATGGATATTGCACGCCAGCTTGCCAGCCGATAAACGGCTCGGTGCACAGTGCCCGCAAACGCCAAAATACAGGTACACTTGGTTGCCTGGCAGAGAATACCGGAAAAATAACCATGCCCTGGCCGGGCGGACCGGCTAACGAAACCTGATGTCATACCTGCAACATTTCAAACTGGATGAACAACCATTCCGGCTGACACCGGACCCGGACTTTGTTTACTGGAGCAAGCAGCATTCCCGGGCCAAGGCATATATGGAGTCCACGATCTGGCTGGCGGATGGTTTTGTTGTCATTACCGGCGAAATCGGCTCTGGCAAGACCACGTTGCTGCAGGCGTTCCTGGGGGAACTGGGGGATGACATCGTTTACGCAGTAGTATCGCAAACTCAGCTGACGCCGACACAATTTCTGCAGGCGGTGCTGACCGAATTTGGTTTCAAACCGTTCAACAAGCGCAAGGTTGAATTGCTCGACATGATCAACATGTTTCTGATCGAGCAGTACTCGAACGGTAAGAAAGTTGTGCTGATCATCGATGAGGCGCAAAACCTGAGCAAGAAAGTGCTGGAAGAAGTCCGCATGATGTCCGGCATCGAAACTCACAAGGAAAAAGTCCTGCGCATCATCCTCGCCGGCCAGCCGGAACTGAAGGAAACCCTCGACTCACCTTCGCTGAAACAGTTGGTGCAACGCGTGAGGTTGCGCTTTCACATCGGCCCGCTGGACAAGAGAGAGACGCGGGAATATGTCGAGCATAGACTGAAGGTTGCGGGGCGAGAGCGCACTGACCTGATAGACGCCACAGCATACACAGACATCTTTCGCTTCAGTGGCGGGTTGCCACGCCTGATCAATACGCTTTGCGACACCGCATTGCTATGTGCGTTCGCAGAAGAAAAAAATACTGTTGGGAGTGAAGATGTAATGTCGGCCGTTGAAGAACTGGGGTGGCAGGAACACGAATACGCCACCGGCCAGTATCGGCGACTTACACAGCTGGTGCCATTGCCGGCCACGGCGGCCCACCTGACCCGGATTGAGGTACACAGCAAAGGCAAGATGGTATCGGAGCATCTGTTTGGGACCGGACGAGTCATTGTTGGTCGCTCGCCGGATAATGAGATCTATATCAAGAGCAAGTTCGTGAGCCGGCACCACGCGCAGATTACCAGCGACGATAGCGGCTGCTTCATTGAAGACCTCAACAGTACGAACGGCGTGTTAATTGGCGGCCAGCGAATCAAGAAATACCAGCTACAGGACGGCGACGTCGTGATGCTTGGCATACATGAACTGGTCTACAAGGATGTGCGACAGGCAGACAGTGACAAGGAATCCGAACTCGAGGAAAATCGGGCGTAGCGGGAATTTTCGCCTCAGTAATCCTGATGTCGGCCGGTCCGGCGATCGTGTTCGCGATGATCACGCCGCTTCAACAGCACCACCAGGCCGGCGACCAGCCCTGCCAGCCCCAGGACAAAGCAAATCGTCGGCCAGTACCAGTGATTCAGGTACATCGAGGCCGCCAGCGACACCGCGCCAACCAGCAGATAAAAATACGGCAGACTTTCATAGATAGGCTTGGACACCCACATGTCTAGCGCCTTCTGGCTAAATAGCAATATTATTGTCTATTGCGGCTGGCAAATAGTCCAGTTGCAGCGACGCTTTTAGCGGTCCGAAATGCCCGGTGCCGCCCCCCCGGAGCGGGTCGCGGCAGCGCTGTAACACTGATCTGGTTGTTTATAGTGCCGGCATCGCCGGCCAAGGCTGGCTCAGGAGCTGCGGAAAGTCAGAAATCGTATAAGCCGCGAAACTATTGATTCAGACAGACCGTCGACTGCCAGGTCCGGCTCAAACTCGTTATTGTCTTGGCGAGACCCCTGCACAAATTTCCTGGATGCGGCGTCCATGTCCTGCTCTGTTATTGTGTTTTCCAAACCCATGCTCCGGTTCCTCCATGTGAAGCAAACATCATAATCCGGACATAACGCGGCTGCAGTGAAACAAATCACAAAGCAATCAAATGCCCGGGTTGTTATGTAAAAAGTTCGCGGCTGACAGATGCGCGTATCAGGCAGTTCCACCAACGGTCAGTTCGTCAATTTTCAGTGTCGGCTGTCCGACACCGACCGGTACTGACTGACCATCCTTGCCACAAGTGCCGACACCGCTGTCCAGTTGCAGATCATTGCCCACCATCGAAATGCGTCCCAGGGCCTCCGGTCCGTCGCCGATCAGCATGGCGCCTTTGACCGGCGTAGTCAGTTTGCCTTTCTCGATCAGGTAGGCCTCGCTGGCTGCGAACACGAACTTGCCGGAGGTGATATCGACCTGGCCGCCACCGAAATTGGGCGCATACAATCCCTTGTCCACGGAACGGATAATTTCTTCCGGATCATGCGGGCCGGCGAGCATGTAAGTATTGGTCATGCGCGGCATCGGAATATACGCAAACGATTCCCGCCGCCCGTTGCCGGTCGGTGCCACCCCCATCAACCGCGCATTCAGGCGGTCTTGCATGTAACCGCGCAAGATACCGTTCTCGACCAATACATTATATTGCCCTGGCGTGCCCTCGTCATCGACCGCAAGAGATCCTCTACGATTCGGCAAGGTACCGTCATCGACGATCGTGCACGCGCTCGCGGCAACCCGTTGTCCGACCTTGCCGGTAAATGCGGACGTGCCCTTGCGATTGAAATCGCCCTCAAGGCCATGGCCAACTGCTTCGTGCAAGAGGATTCCGGGCCAGCCCGGGCCGAGCACCACCGGCATTGCACCCGCCGGTGCCGGCTGCGCGTCGAGCTGCACCAGCGCCTGGCGCACGGCTTCCCGCGCGATGTTCATCGGCACATCGCTGTCGAGAAAATAGTGCAGGTCTGTCCTCGCGCCACCGCCCGAATAACCTTGTTCCCGCCGCCCATTTTCTTCGACGATGACGCTGACGTTGAGGCGCACCAACGGCCGTACATCGGCCGCCAGCGTGCCATCGGCCGCCGCAATCAGCACCATATCCTGGGTACTGCCCAGGGAGACGATAACCTGTTCGATACGCTGGTCCAGCTTACGGGTAGCCTGATCGATATCGCTCACGAGGGCCGTCTTCCGGGCATCAGAAATACTCGTTGTCGGATCCAGCGCCGGGTACAAATGCTGCTCTTGCCCTGCGGGTCGGATGCTCACCGCTTTCGATTGCCCCTGCCGGGATATTGCACGTGCGGCATCTGCTGCCTGTTTGAGTGCGGGTAGCCGCAGCTCCTCCGAGTAGGCAAAGCCGGTCTTTTCGCCGCACACGGCACGCACCCCGACACCCTGATCCAGGTTGAAGCTGCCTTCCTTGATGATGCCGTCTTCCACGGACCAGCTTTCCTGGCGACTTATCTGAAAATACAGGTCAGCCGTATCAACATCGCGCAGATTGATCGAACCCAGCGCTGCGTTCAGGTGTCGCTCCTCCAGCCCTGCCGGAGCCAATACCCGCGACATGACGGTATCCAGCGCATTTTCACCTGCCTGCTTGTCAGTCAAATTCGTCGTCCTTTTGCTGTAGTCATGTGCTCAGAGTCTGCGATGCGCCAGTGCCGGAAACTCATCGCGTATGCTGCCCGGTAACGCCGGGTCCAGTTCTGCTATCACGACGCCGTTGCCGCTTGCCTGTTCGGCCAGCACCTGGCCCCAGGGATCGACGATGAGCGAATGACCGTAGGTAACTCTGCCGTTCGGATGCCTGCCATGTTGACCTGCGGCGATCACATACGCAAGGTTCTCGATTGCACGCGCCCGCAGCAAAGTATGCCAGTGAGCCTGCCCGGTTACCTCTGTAAAAGCAGCCGGCACCGCAAATGCGACTGCACCCTCGTCGACCATGTGGCGATACAGTTCCGGGAACCGCAAATCGTAGCAAATCGATAAACCCAGCAATCCGAGTGGAGTTTCAACAATCACCGGTTCATCACCACGAGTCATGCTGGTGGATTCCCGATAACTTTCATTACGCTCCGGGAGGTCGACATCGAACAGGTGCATCTTGCGGTAGCAGGCTATTTGCCTGCCGTCCTGATCATAGACGAGAGACGCCCCATAGCAGCGCTCAGGGACCGCACTTCGCAATGCTATGCTGCCGGCAATGATCATCATCGTGTGACGGCGTGCCGCGTCTGCAAAAAAAGTCTGAAGCGGTCCCTGCCCGGCCTCTTCAGCATGCGCGATCTTGTCTTCATCGCGAGCACCGATAAACGCGCAATTTTCCGGCAGCAGGGCAAGGCGGCATGCATTGGCCGCCGCTTCGGAGAGCAATTCGTCAGCCAGTCGCAGATTGTGTTCCAGATTGTTGCCGCAATTCATCTGAATTGCGGCAACCACAATTTTTGTGGCACTGCTGCCGGCAGTCGATGGCTCGTTCATCGCTTACTGCGCTTCTTCGATACAGCCGGCAAGACCGCTGCTTTCGGCAAAACGTAGCGCGGTTGCGACTTCGATCTGCGGTTCGTCCCACGAACCGTCGATGGCATAGAAGATCTGGCCCATTTCCTGCAACGGTTTTTTCAGTATTTGTGAAAAAATCAGCAGCGCAGCAGCCACCTGCGGGCCGGCGACCACTGCACCGACTATCGGCAGGGTATTGCCGACATTGGCGCTGACAACGGCGCTCTGTTCATAACTACGGTCGACGAGACTTGCTCGACCGACGATGCCCACGTCCGCCGCCGGCCCATTCAGCGACAAATCGCAGGTGTACGCTTCGCCGTCAACCAGTCGGAACGAACCGGTGATCTCGTCAAAACCGAATCCCTTATCAAATACGTCGCTGAAGTCCAGCGACAGACGGCGCGGCAGCGCCACGACGCTCATGAGTCCGAATACACGGCCTGCGCCCGGTTCGACCTCGTTTAGTTGCCCGGCGCCGAATCGCACGCCGACTGCGCCATCCAGTGAGGCCATGAAATCCTGGCGCGGGCCACCCGACCAGCTGACATCGAGTTCCAGTTCCATGTCCTTGCCAACGATGCCGGGCTGATAATTCAGCCGTTGCATGGTCTGGTCAATATCCGTACTAAGCAGATTTACGCGGATATAACTGCGCTGGCCGGCTGGGTCACCCGAATCGATGACCCAGCCGGCGCTGCCTGTCACCGAAAAACTGTCTTCCTCAGTTCTGAGGTCGGTCGCTTCGAGACCGTTAGGTGTCCGCAGGAATTGCGCGGCAACCTTGCCGAAGTGGCGTTCGCCCAGAGAAAACTCTTCCGCCTCGACGATGATCGCTGGCAGTGTTCTCGGATCGGCCAGTCTGTCCGAATCCGCGGATTCCTCTTCGCTCCCGGGCAGCGTAAGGGTCTGCATTTCCAGCATCAGCGGGCGGTCGCCGGCGAAATCATACGGGATGGTCACAGTACCCTTCGCCTGCTCCCCGTCAATCTGCACCACCCAGTCCAGTCCACCTCGATTGACCAGCACCCGGTGCCCGGTCAGCTGCTGGCCGACCACCAGCAACTTGTCGACGTTCAGGTCTATTGAACGGATGCGATCGACGACGCCCGTCGCTTCGCTGGTGGCGCCATCGCGGCCGTTCCTGGCAAGATCCAGCCAGTCCTGCAAGCGCAACCGCTCGACCTGCCCTTCGATAAGCAGGCCACGAATTTCAGGCGTGCCCGGATAATCGCCGCCGACTGCAAGTACGCCACGGTCGAAGTCCCAGCCCTCCTCCGCGTACTCAAAGCCAAGGGTCCATTTCAGCTCTTCGGACAGGCTGCCGGATGATTCGATTCGTCCGGACCCCGGAAATTCGATATTCAGCGCCAGCGGCAGGTTGGCGTAGGCCGGCTTCGCAAACGGCGCCGGTAATTTCACCTGCAGACCGCGCAAATCCGATTCGATATGAATGTGCAGCGGCACCGGCTGCTCCAGGTTACCCTTCGGAAAGCGGATACTGGCACGGTAGTCCGCAACACCGTCAATCAGTCCTTCCAGCGGCGCTCCGAGTTCCTCCGTCAGGCCGGTGCTCGAGACGCGACCGCTGGCGGTAGCAACAACGCTATAGTTCGGCAACTCGTCGCCCGTTCGGCGCAAATCTATGTCGACAGGAGCACCGAGAAAAGTTCCGAACAGCGACTCGGCACCGATGTCATCCCGCGTGATCGTTACCACACCGTTGAGTTGCGAGAGCGGCGGTGCAAAACCCTCAAACCGGATCGTGCCGTCACTGCTTTGAATCCGGGCCGTGAATTCGTAGTTCAGGCGATCGAGGATCGGGTAGGTCAAGTGCAGATTGAACGAAGCATCTCCATCGACTTCGACGCGACTTAAGTTTCCGCCGAATATCTCGGCGATCGGGCTCTGTTGGGCAAAATCGCGGATCGACTCCAATGACCCGGTAGCGAACGCATCGATACTGAGCACGGGCTGACGCAGGTCGGGAATCTCGATGCGCGCATCGTGAACAGTATTGCCGGCATTGACTGCCATATTGCGAATCGAATACAAGCGCATGTTCTCGACCACCAGGTCGAGGTCCATATTGGCCGCCGCAGGCCAGTTGTCAGAATACTGCAGCACTGCGTCCTCAACTCGCGCATCGATGCGAAATACGCCTTCCCCGCCGTCGAAAGGAAAACTGTGAAGTGATCCGGCGAAGCGCGTGGTACCCCTGGGAATTCGGCCTTCTACCAATGCCGCAGTCAGCCAGCGATACAGCGCGGGCTTGATTTGCTTCACCGGCAGGTAGCGATCCACTACGCCGATGTCGTTGACACTCCAGTTACTGTCCAGATCGACTATCGGCGAGCCGCCATCCGCCGGAATACTGATCTGCAGACTGCTTTGACTGTCGAAATCGGTGTTGCGAATACTGATGCTGTCTGACAAGACTATCGTGCCTTCGTCGTTACGGCGCCAGATGACAGTCCCCAGCACGTCGTCCAATTCGATCGTATCGGCAAGAAATGCAGCCAAGTCCAATTGCATTGCAACCGAGTCGATTTCCAGCCGACCGCCCGCGGAATCGGCGCGGACGCTGCCGCTGAAGCCGCGAACGCCGGGCCAATCATCCTGCGCCGCGATTCCGGCATCCACGGCGATCGCTGAAACGTCAAAGCGTGGCATGTCCGCCGTCAGATTGGCGACGGAGAAACGCAGGCTGCGCAATGTGCCAGACGGTGCATATTGCGTCAGTAAATCACGCTGATCATCACTGAGCCAGGCCGCAATAAATTGCAGATCGTCAAGCTTCAGATAACTCGCACTTGCCGTCACGCCCTCGAA